>TARA_R110001592_G_scaffold96511_6_pt1 | contig 28600 bp, 45 predicted proteins | sample TARA_R110001592 | Tara Oceans TARA_R110001592 (sample SAMEA4398387) | marine metagenome | biome: Polar Biome; feature: [SRF] surface water layer (ENVO:00010504); material: water (ENVO:00002006), including particulate matter (ENVO:01000060) such as... | depth 5 m | reverse complement strand
AGAAAGACGAACTACACAAAGAGTTTAAAAAATTACAAGGTAAAGAAATGGCTTTAGGAGTTAATTTGGAAACTAAGTATGGAGCTGGTGTGGTGAATATGGAAACTGGAGAATACGAATCTACACCAGTAGAGGAAGTACCGGTAACATCTGAGGAAAAAGCTTAGTAATTTACGAAACTAAAATATTAAATAACCTCACTTAGGTGGGGTTATTAATATGCTTAATTAGTCTTCGTCTTCATCTACCCATTCATCTGAAGAGATGTCGATATCGTTATTTCTTACTATATTATTTATAGTATGATTTAAACCATACTTTACATTTTTAGTGGATAAAGATTCGTAAACCTCATCTAACTTTTTTAGAGTTAATTCTACATTATAATCGTATTCGGTAAAATGGTTGTAGTCCGCATAATCTAATACGTCCTTCTTTAACTCATTTAACCTTTCTAAAACTTCTTGTTTGGTGGTGTGTGTATTATTCATACTCTAATAATAAGTAAAATTATCTAGTAGTTCAATGTACTTACCAATTTATTTTATTATATTTGTATTGTCCTTTGGACATAAACTAATCTAAAAATTAAATTATGCTAGAATTAGGAACCGTTATTACAGTGCTAATTACTCTTGGGGTTGTTGCTTTAATTACATCAGTTGTGGGAGTGGTAAGGTTGAATAAAAAGGTTGAAGAATTAGAGACGTTAAGATTGGATATTATTGACACTGATAGTAGATTTGAAAAATCTATCGAAAGAATTGAGGGTGGACTCTCCAGTACAATAACTTCCGTTGAAACAGAACTAAATCGTAGGATTGATGATGAACAAACTATGAGTAAGTCATCATTAAGTCGTTTAGAAAGAAGTTTGGATAAACGATTTGACAATGTGTGGACTGACATTCATAAATTGGATTCTACTATTAACCCAAATAAAGAACTCCTTAAAGATTAAATAAATCTGTAAAAATTAAAAACCCTCTTCGGAGGGTTTTTTTATGCCAATACTTCTTCTAGTGTTTTAGTTTCAAATTCGGTAAGGTTACTATCCTCATTAACATTGTAAATTTTAATGCCTTTTTCTTCGTATTGTTTTTTCACACCTCTAAATACATCACCAAAGGTTTCTAACATTTTGATGGCTAGAGGGTTTTGATTGGGATAACCACTGTGCCAATTTGTTTTACCCTTATCTAATTTCATGTCGTAACCTAATAGATAAATTGTTTTAGCTCCTAAATGGTAAGCTACATTTAATGCTGAATAACCAGTATTACTACCTTGATTGACGACGTAAGGTGAGTCCTCAATAAAACCACAGACATCAGACCAATAATTTTTACCTTTAACCCAAATGATGTCACATTCACAAAGGTGAGAACCACCAGGTGGTATATATCTAGTTGTTGATATCTTAAGTCCTTTAAAATTTTTAATATTTTCTACGTTATCTTTATGAAACTTTACATCGTTCCACAACAACCCTAGAGCGTTTGGCACTTTCTCCACTCCTCTATTAAGAACTAAAACATTTTTATTTTTTAAAAGTGACCAGTCAAAATTTGTAAGGGAAGGTCCTCCACCCACAATAAAAAGTGTGGTATCTTTTTTATCTTTTAGTACGTTTGGTATTGGTAGTAATTTATGCATTTAATTTAATTCTTTCTAATTCAACTTCGTTATCGAACCCCCATAATTTTACCCATGAAGACACAGCACTTACAACACCATTGTGGCCTTTACGTAAATAATTTCTTATATGTCTTGGTCCATACTGATGTACCCCTATCCAGGTTCCTTTAGTAGATTTTACCTTACCACTAATTTCTATAGTTACTAGTGTCTTTTCATTTTGAACGGTCCTTCTACCAACCCAAGACTTATAAGGAACGTTTCTTGCTCTTATAACTTTTATTTTAAAATCTTTAAGGTAGTGCTGGTTTGATTCAGTCTTACGTGGTGATAAAACAGTACTACTAAGTTTAGTATTTATTTGTCTTTTAGTCAATATCATATACAAATATACAAAAAATACCTAACTAATACAAACTTAATACAATAAATTTTAATAAAGTTATAATAAACACGTCTTTAAACATATTTATTAAGAAAATCCTTATGAAGAAAATAAAACAAAATATCATACCATTATCTAATACCACATTAAAAAAAATAATTACTAGAGTAATGGAAGAAAAATCAAAGGAACCTAAAACTATGCACGAAAGAATTAACAAACAATTTAGTGACGCTAATAAAGTTCTACTTGAACAATTAAGAAATAAGAAATAATGAGAAAAAAAATAAGATTAACAGAAGCTGATGTACGTAGGTTAGTGGAAAAGGTAATTCAAGAACAGTGTGGAGGTGGAGACAAGTCCACTAATTTAGGTTTTGCTGACTTAACTGGTATGGGTATGGGGTTTGATAGTCCTATGGAATCGAAATATGGAAATTATATAGAGGATGAAGATGTGATGTTAGGTGAACAGGACGATGTTGAAGTGGATGATGAAACAGATGACGATACAGAAACATCATCACCAGTAATTGACGGTAGTGGTAAATTTAGCGATAAAGATGTAACAGCTGTTAAACTTTTTAATGACGGTAAAAAGAACTTTACACAACTAACGGTAAATCAAAAAACTTTAGCAAAATTATTAAATTATACTAACAAAAAATAAAAAACTAAAACTATGGGAAGAAAAATAATATTAAAAGAATCAGAACTTATTTCGTTGATTGAAAAGGTTGTAGAGGAACAAAGTCGTTTAAATGAAGATAAAGACTGGATGGGAGGTGTAGGAAAAGACATAGAGAAAAGAGGAACTGAAGGAGTATTTCACGAATGGTGTGATAAAGGTGGATACGATGGGGGTTGTGACCCTAAATGTTGGAGTGCTGCTAAAAAAGAAGGTGGTGTCTGGTCAAAAAGAGCTGGACTTGCTAAAGCCTTTTGTAAATCAAGAAAATAAAAATACATGGCATCTAGATTAACCAACGAACACTTAGCTAGTGAAATTAAACTTGTAAAAAATGACGTACAACATCTTAGAGATGGTCAGTCAAAAATGCAAGATGATTTAACTATGATTAAGAAACAATTACTTAACCCAGATAATGGAGCAATTGCGAGGGTTAATCGTAATACTTCATTTAGGAAAAAAGCTAATGGGGCAATATGGTCCATATGGGTTGCAATGTTAGGTGTTATAGCTAAACTTATTTTTTGGAGTTAGTACTTAATATAATCACCAATCCAATCACCAATATCTTTTTTAACCACCCAACCCAAACCTAAGTTTATTTTTGTTGTGTCAGCTAAAGTTTCTTTTGGTTCTATAACTTTATTACCATATTGTTTTTCACCACCAAACATATCAGCAATTTCATTTATACTATAATTTTTTCCACTACCCACATTAAAAATTTCACCACAAGAATCTTTTTGGATTACAGATAGTATGTTTGCTTCTACGATATCCTCCACATGAATAAAATCTCTTCTTTGTTCTCCATCATTATTAATTGTTAAGGCTTTATTGTTTAATATTTGGTCTTTAAATATAGGCATAACTAACTTGTAACCACCTTCATTATTCATACGGTTACCATAAACATTAAAGTATCTTAGACAAACAGTATTTAAACCATAAATTTTATTGTATAGTTTACAATAATTTTCACCTATTAATTTGGTGGTAGCGTAAGGGGAAATAGGATTGACTGGATTTGTTTCTGACGTTGGGGTTTTAGTGTCACCATAAATTGCTGATGTAGAACTAAAAATAAATTTAGGAATATTGTTAAGTCTACAAACTTCTAACATTTTTAGGGTGCCACCCACATTCATTTCATTATACATTTCTGGATTTTCTATAGATTCTTGTACTGCTGTTTTTGCGGCCAAATGAAAGACAGCATCAACATCTTTAGTTTGTTCACATAAAAAATCAGTGGTGGATTGGGGGATATTACATATTACTAAATTAGCTTTTGAATTAACATTCTCTCTTTTCCCCGTGGATAAATTATCTAAAACAATCACCTCAACACCTAAAGAAATTAATCTATCTACCAGGTACGAACCAATAAAACCAGCACCTCCCGTTACCACCACTTTTTTCAAACCCATATTATTTGGTAACATTATTATCATTTTTTTAAATGTTTCATTAAACTTTCATACCAACCATTATCCCCTTCTTTTATATGGAACATACCACCTTGTAAAGCACCAACAGAATCTCCAGACTCAGAAATTCCACAATCATATTTTATATAATCTTTTATGTATTCCTCTATCATCTCAAATTCAACCTCCCAACTATCATCATCATAATAATAAGATAAATCACCATCCTCATCTTTTTCTACTTCGGTTGGTTCTATGTTGGCATATTCTCTTAATTCCGACTTATCTATATTGTGGTAGTTTAGTCCATAATAACCTTTACCGTCAGTTAAGTATATAACTTCACCATCATCATATACGTATTTTAAATTTTTTATTTTCATAACATTCCTAATTCTAATTTTGCTACATCACTCATAAAACTTGAATCCCATGTAGGTTCCCAAGTTATAACTATTTCTGACTTATTGACCTTTTCTAAATTTTCTACTTTTGTTCTAACTTCTTCTGGTAGACTTTCAGCGACTGGACAATTTGGACTGGTTAGGGTCATCTCGACCTCAACATCAAACTTACCCACCACCTCGGCTGGTTTAATATTTATAAAATAAATTAAACCTAATTCGTAGATGTTGACGGGTATCTCCGGGTCTTCTACTGTTTTAATGACCATAATAATTTGGTCTTCTAATATTTTTTTTTCTTCCATAATTCTCTAGTGAATCCGATAGGATTCTATAAACTATTTCGTTTGTACATCTCTATGTCTTCCATTAGGTATTTTAGATATAGTATAGCTTTGTCTGTTTCACCAACTTTAATAAATTGAGTAACTTCAAGTATACGGTCAATCATCTCTTTACCGTCCATTAGGAGATTTTTTTTCTTTTTTCCCAGGCATCTTTACTTAGTTTTACACCGTAGGAATAATATTCTTTTATTTTTTGTTCTTTATTTACTATCGCTGGTCCTTTATGGTTATGGGTGAGTAATTTCCCCTGCATTTCAGTAGCGTAAGTTGTAGTAACAGAACCGTCCCCCTCTTCTCTTATAAATTTTCTCATAGTCTTTTTATTTATACCAAACTCCGTAAGCTGGAATTTTAGTGTTAGTTAATTTACCTGAAGAGTCTCTTGTAGGTACCATACAAACTTTAGTTCTTCGAACCTCCACCTTTACATCTTTTTCTGAAACTTCCATATACTTAGGATTTTTTGAATTTAATTTTCTTTTTTTCGCCATTGTTATTTTTTTTATTAGGTTAGACTTATTTTCTCTACAAAGATACAAAAAAAAGCCTATTAACACAAGTTTGTTTGTTTATACTTTTACTAATATTTATTATAAAAGAAATCATGGAGAAATTAGACGAACAACTTAAACGAATTAAAGAATTATTTACCGAACAAGAAGGTTATAGAGCTAGTGGAGGTGGTGGTACTAGTACTGATTCTTCTGGACAATACATGTCAGCTACCGCTTGGCAAGCTGGTGGTATTTTAACTAAAGATGGTAGAGAAAATAATCTAGGTGAAGTACCTGTTGAGGTGGATTTAACCAAAGATAGTGCTACTGTAACTTTAAATATGGATGACGTCGATTTCACGAATAACCCTCACGATACTGAACAAGTTGTGGACATTATTGACGATTTAATTGGTCAGTCTGTTTATGGTGAGGATGATTACGATGGTCCTACTGGCTCACACGACAAACGAGACCCTAAAGATGGTGAGTATACAAATCCTTTAGATGGTATGAAACCATGTTGTGAACCATGTGGTGATGGAATGTGGAAAAATTGTCATAGTGACGAGTGTATTTATACTACTATTTCAGATTGTGAATTAGTTAGTGCTGGAGGTGAAAGTAATATGGGTTCCTTAAGTTTAGGTGATATCTGGGGAGAAGTATAAAACTATATCCATTTATTTTTTCTAAAGTATATCCACATACCGACTATTGTCACAATAGACAAACCTAAAAATATCCAAAATCCGTGGTCTCCATTTAATAATGGAACATCATCAAAATTCATACCCCACATTCCAGTATAAAATGAAAGAGGTAAAAATATTGTCGACCAAATCGTTAAAAGATTTAATCGTTTATTTGTAATTTCATTTTGTTGTTTATCTAACATTGACTCTAGTATTGTGTGAAGTTCTAACAAATTATGACAGTCATCTACAACTGTACCACGAAGTTTAATATCTAATAAATTCTTTTTAAGTTTATAAAACTCTTTTATGTTTATATTCCTTCCCTCAAAGATATCCTCTTCAAACTGAGTTAATTTTTTTTCTAGGTCTTCCATATTACTAATGTCTTCATTTTCTTTATTTTTATACTCGTACCACGCTGGGTTTGGTAATTCTGAATAGTGGTCCCATAGTTCTTTTTTTACTATTTCTTCCATATGTCTAATGTCCATAAGACTGACTCTATAAAATATAATGAACCAACTAACATCATACCGTAGTGTGTCCATTCACCACTATGTCCGTAGGTAAAATCTTGATAGATAGATGGAACAGCTGACAACATGATTGAAAGACTAAACAACAATTTGGTCCATTTGTTATTTAAAAATTCATTAATATTCATTATACTAATTCTTCTAAAATTCCAATAGCTTCTGACACTACTAATAATGTAACTGCTACACTGATATTAAAAGGTATAAACATATATCCTATTATTCTTACTCCTGATTTAACGAAGCTTATTGTTTGATGTAACTTTGCATCTGGTTGTTTCATATTGTTATTTTTTTTTCTTATTTCTTTTTGTTCCCTTGATATTAATAAAAAGAACTCATATAAATTATGCATTATCTTCAGTAGGGGTTTTTTCAGTTAGTAACTCTATAGTGTAAGTTTCATCATAGACAATACCTACTACTTTTTCTCCAGTCAGTTTCTCTAACTTTTCTACTGATTCTTTTAAATCACATCTAAAAGGGTAAACACCCGCTGGTTGTCCTTGGAATTTGTCTACCCAGAATATTTTTTTTTCTCCTGATGTTCCCATAGTTTTTATTTAAATATAATGATAAGTTATTAATAAAACAACTGTAATATTTATTATTAATGAAACTACTAAACACATTAACATTACTTGTAGAACAGACTGAGGATTACCTGTCGGTTTCCCAAACAGCTTCTGACGAACTAACCACATTTATTTCTACAGATGAAGGGGTAAACGGAAAACCCGTACTGTACACATATGACGACGCATATTACAACGACCCACCGATAGAGTATAAAAGTAAGAAATATAAAAATGGTAAACCTGGTGGAACTTTAACTATTGGTTATGGTCACACAGGTAAAGAAGCTTACGAGGGGAATGTTATCACCAAAACGAAGGCATTAGAATTACTTAAAGAAGATTTATCTACAGCGGTAGGGTGTGTAAATAGAATAGTAAAACAATGGATAAAAGACGATAGACCTGGAGCAAAAATGAAAGGGTGTATGTATGAGGCAATTGTGTCTTTAGTTTTTAATTCTGGATGTGAAAATGTAAGGACAAGTCCATGGGTACAGGATGTTAAGTTTGGAAGATGGGACGACGCTTCAACAGAGATTAAAACATGGAACCCACCTAAACAAAGAACACAAACCGGTAAATGGATAAAGAACTACACAAGACGAGAAAAAGAATCTAATTTATTTTCAAGTTGTTAAGTTAAAATTATTGTTTCAAAATAATTTCGTCAATTATACCGTACTTTAAGGAAGCGTCAGCGTCCAACCACAAATCTCTAGAAGCGTCTTTAGCAACCCTACTAGCCGTTTTTTTACAATATCTACCTAATAGAGAAAATAAGGTTTGATTTATTTTTTCCCATTCTACCATAGAAATCCTAGCATCTTGAATGTTACCAACAGCTCCACCACTGGATTGGTGTAACATGGTTCTACTAAATCTTAATGACGACCTCTTACCTTTAGTTCCAGCACCTAACAGGACAGAACCCATCGATGCTGCCATACCAGTATTAATTGTCCTAATATCACTTTTTATATATTCCATGACATCTATGATACCTAGACCAGCTTTAACAGAACCACCAGGTGAATCGATATGCATAGTTATGTCTTTATCGTCTGAGTTGGATAAAAACATTAATTGTGCTTGAACTATAATTCCCGTCATTTCAGTTATAGGTCCAGCTATCCACAATATTCTATCCATCATTAACCTAGAAAAAATATCCATTTGTGTGGCTCTCATTTCTCGTTCTTCTAAAATATATGGTGTCATACTATTTTGGTAATCGTGTAATGCCATTGAATTGACGTTTAGATGTCCCGTGGCGTATTTTTCAAATTCTGATTTAATCATGTCTATTATTTTTATTTTGGTACTGTTATTTAATTAATTTAAAACTAATATAAGAATAGGGAAATGTAATGACAATATCAAAATAGTTTTATAAAGGTTTTCTTAGTATTTATATATAAAACAGATTATGGCTGACATACACTTAACACCTAAACAAATAGATTCACTATTAGAGTCCCAAAACCCTAAAGGGAAAAAGATTCTTATGGAGACCAACAAGAGACAACTACTGAAGGAATACAAGTGGTACAATACGTTTCTAGACTTTGTAGGTATTGTGGACCCAACAGGAGCTGCAGATGCAATTAATGCAATATCTTACTTCAGACAAGGTCATATATTTTTTGGTTTTTTAAGTTTAGTCTCTGTTATACCATACGCTGGAGATTTAGTAGCTAAACCAGTGATTGGTTTAGTGAAATTAGGTAAGGGTTCTTTTACCGCAATGAACGCTGCTATTAAAAGTGGAAAAGGAGCAAAGGTTGCCGCGGAAGCTACTAAATTAGGTCCAGAGGCTGTTTCTTTTACTAAATGGATGGGTACTAGTCCAGTGGGTAAATTTTTAAGTGGTCTAGCTAAAAAAATATCTAATTTTGGTATTTTCGGATTTAAACCTTTTAGTAAAGTAGGAAAAGATATTGGGTCGTATAGTAAGGTATTTAAAGGTGCTAGTGAAGCTCTAGAACAAGGTGCAAAAATTAGAGTATTTAGTAAGTCAGGTGGGATACTAACAAAAATGCAAAGAAAAGGACTTTTAGGGAGAACCAAATTATATGGTAAGTTTATAGGGTGGTTAACAGGAGCTGGGGCAGCTGCTGGAGCGGTAACAAGTATGTCCGAAGGAGACTTAAACGAAAAATTTGCTGAGTTTATTAGTTCAGACGAGGGAGCAGAAGCTTTTACTGAAATGTCACCAGAAGACCAACAAGACCTACATCAAGCTGTAGTTTAATGTTATTTATATGAAAGAACAAGAAAAAAATAGAATATTAGGTTTACACAATAACAGTAAAAATGTTAATGGTCGATTAATCGTTGAAGCTAAAAACAAAGTTGGGTATGTTGTTCAGGTTGGGATATTTATGACCCCACTCAGTGATAAAGTAAAAAAACTTTTTGCTAAAGCGAAGGAGGACGGTCTTCAGATTAAGCAGAAATATATGCAGTCCAATCTATCCGCATATATTTTGGGACCATATAGTACAGTTGACAAATCAGAATTGGCATTGTACGTTGCAAGAGAAAGATTTCCAGACGCTTTTAAATATACGACATGTGATGGTAGAAGACTCAAAGCAAATGAGAAATGTGGTGGAGATGTAGCAACGGAAACAGAGTCCGAATTTCCTAATTTACAACTCTCAGATAGTCTTGATTTACAGAAGATGCCTACATTTGACCCAAATAAAGAGAGTAAAGTCTATAAATGTACTATGGATGGATGTGCCGCATACGTATCAGATGTTTTAGGTAATGTATACCAGGGAAATGCATGGCATGCTCATAGGATGGGTAATAATGTCTACTCTGCTTTTGAAAAGGCTGGAACTACAAATAATAACAAAATAACAAATTTATTTAACGATATAAATAGGAATCCAAAACCAACAGAAGGAATAAGTGACGCAAAAAATATAGCTAAATCTCTAGTGCCAGACCAACAGAAATTTAGTAACTTAAAATTAAATGATGTGGTTGGTCTATTTTATGAACCATCATCTATGCATTCCACAGCTTTTTTCGAAGCAATGACAGGTTTTAATGAAATGGGTGGTGGAACTAAAGCCGGTGATGGACCATTTATGATTAAAGCGGATGGTAGTGGTCAGTGGACTGGAGAGGATTTGGGTAAAGACATTAAGTTTAAACCAGGAAAAACACTATCAAAAGGGATGGTACCAGGATTAAACACTCATTTAGGTTTTGTAGGTGCAATAAACAACGGTGAACCTATTATATTTCATAATATACACCAACAAGTTCACGCCACCCCATTGTCTGAAATGAACAAAAATGGTACAGCAATAGTATGGGCAAGAAGAGGTCAGGTACCCGTAGAAAAAAATAAAGAAACTCAAATAACAATGGATAAAGTAAAAGATGACTTTATGTATTACTTTAATAAAATTTCTTCTAAACTATGAAAATTATAATTACCGAATCCCAACTAACCAATATTTTTTCAGAACAACAAATACCTACCATACCTGGAGATTATAGTGGTGGTGAAGCTAAAATGCCAGAAATAAGTGATGGTCGATACAAAGAGTTAAGAAGGTGTCTTCCTACTATTGAGATAACGACCGCAGTAGAAACAGTACTTCAAAAGTTAAGTGAGATTAAAAGATTATCTGGGATAAAGGACAGTAAACTACTTTTACAAATTATAAAATATGCTGTTGCAACAATGGGTCGAGAAACTGATTACAGTCTAGGTGGTGTTAAGGATACGACAGCGTTAATTGTTAGAAACATTCCTCTAGGTAGTTGGGTAATGGATACTGTTGAAAATCTTGCTGGACAAGGTATGAGTTTAGGTCCTGCACAATTTACTAAAAATTCTTGGAAGGAGTATGGGTTAGATTCAAAAGTTGGTAGTTTTACTGGTGTCGGTTCTGTATTAAACTCTTTACTGGGCACAATTTATAGAATAGCTACTGATTATACCTTAGCATTAGATAGAGGTCTTGGTACTACACCATCTATTAATCCGATAGCTGTTAAAAAAGGTAAGATAAAAAGTATATCCGGTAGTGGTAACATCTCTATGGACTTAGCAATAATTGCTCATAATATGGGTGCGAGTAAAATTAAAAAATATTGTAAAACTAGTAGTCCGGATTATAACGCACCGTGTAATAGTCCAAAGGGGGTTTATAAACCATATAAAGATGGTGAAGCCTTTAAAGTCTATACCGATAAGTGGATTCCAGGATATTTCCCTAATCTTAAACATGACCAGTTGACGTCTATCGGGTACTTGGAAGAAGTGGTTAAAAGAGCAAGGGATTTTAATTGTATTACTTAAAATTACCACTAATGTAAACAGGTGGTTGGTCAATCCCTAAGATAGTTTTCATTCCATCACTCAAAGCTTTAAAAGTAGATGTATATCCATCAATATTAAAGTAGTAATCTACTGAAGTACCACCATCACAAAATACAGCATCAACCAAATCATACTCCGTACCAAACTCTAAAATGGTTTTTGCATCTAACCTAATTTTAGAAACTATAAGAATTATTTCACCTTTTTTATTTTGACCTATTAAAGTACGTAATCGGTTTAATGTCGCGTGGTTTTCTTTAATTCCACGGTGATTAAGTTCACCATCATCGATTCCCCAAAAAACAGACTGAGAACAATAGTCAGTAGAAGAGGGACAGTATTTACTACGAACGTACGGTTTTCCGTCCTTCACATAAAAAGAACCCCCGTTCTTTCTCTTGCCGTATTTTTTATTACCATCCACTATAACCATTCCCATAGGTTCACCACCTTTATAAAAGAAATTAGAATTTATATAAAAATCACTGTTGGTGGGTTTACCTTCACTGACACCAAATTCGAAATGGGTCGGGTTAAACTTCAATACTTCATATGACGAATTAGTGGATATGGTTACTCCTTTATTTTTAAAAACTAACTTCATTTCTGTACTGTAAGGATTTAGTAAAGTTATAAAAATTGTTAAGATGGAAAGTAATGCAGTTTTCATTTTAGTGTGTTTATTTAGTTAGTAGTTGGTACAATAGTGTATACGTAGATTTTATCTTTGTAGTTACACCTTACTTAATAAATTATATATGAAATAGAAATAAAATAAAGGCAATATTGGCTTTAGCAATTTAATAGCTTATTTAAAAAGCTAGCTGCTATTTTATATATATTATTAAATTATATAAAAGCTATTAAATTATAAAAAAGTTTTTAACTTTTATTAACATGACTATACCATGCAAGAGCTATTACCATTATCATAACGATGGACCCAAATGTAACTGCTAAATAATACGGAGTATTTTGTGCTCCAAAAAGTAGGGCTGGTGCTCCCATTACTATTAACCACGATAAGAATATTAATCCCGTATTGGTTTCTAATTTCTTTTCTACCTTAACGGTTAATTCTTTTTTGATTAATCTTGATAATGCACTTTGCATATCTTTACCATATGCGGGTTGTTGATGTATGGTACCATCCTTTTCACCAATAGTGACGTCATATTTAAAGTAACCTGGATGACTGTTACTTTTTTCTATTAGGGTGCAATTTAATGCACGTCTTCTATCGTATTTCATTTTTAATTTTCCCATAATTTTATAATTTAACTATAAGACAAATATACTATATTTATTATAAACTAACAAATTATTATGGGTAAAATATTAATAACCGAAGAACAATTAGAAATCTTAACAGAATTCGTACTTATTAACGAACAAACGTCAATAGGTGACATTGTCGTGATAAATGGTAAAAGAGTTAAAATAATTGATTTAATACAAAAAAATCTACCAAAACAGAACATAGGCCAAAAATTCGCATCCGGAACATACCAACTAAGTGACGAATCGAAAACTAGAACAGAAGCTTTATTAAAAAAGATGGTAACATTTTTTAACTTACCAGAATTAAAAAATACCACTTTTAATGTAAAATTAGATGGGGGAGCTTCACAAGTACCACTAGGAGATAATTTAGCAAAAAAATTAGGGATTAATTTATCTTTAGATGTGTTCGTGGGACGTAATAAAGAATTAGGTAAAAAACGTGCAGAAGCAATACAAAAACTGTTAAGGGATGGTTTAAAATCTGCGGGAATAACGAATGTGACAATACCAGAACCTACCGTTATAGTAGGAAAAACTAAATGGGACAAAGGTAAAGGAGCGAATCATAAAGATTATTCTGATGAACAATTTATGAATGTTTCAGTAGAAGCTTCCGGAACCAAGGTTGTTAAAGAAGCGTTACCTGAGTTTTGTAAAAAACCATTCACACCACAAAAAGGACAAAGGGGAACTAAAAGTAATGGTTACAAAGTGTACCAAGGTGAGGGCATGAATGTAGATATGGGTGAAGGTTCAGGCCAAATCACCTTACAGTTTGATGCACTTGATTTACCTGACATGTTTGAGATATCTTATAATGGTCAAATATATAGAAGTAAAAATCCAACAACACAGGAAGAAGGGTTTGTGTCTGCTAAGTTTACAAAACTAACAGACGAACAAATGACAAGTTTAGAAGCAACTACAAATAAAAATAAAAAATCTTTGACAGACTTAGAGGCTAGTATTAAAAAGTACGGTTACGAAAGACCTGTTGGTCTTGGGAAATATGTAAACAAATACATTTCTAATTGGTTTCCATTGTCCGACAGAGCGGTAAACAATTATAATTGGGAAGAAAAGGGAGAAACAGAAACCTATAAATTAGACAGTAATGGTGAGGGTGATATACAATGGTTTGAGGAATTCTTTAAGAAATTCCCTAATGAAAAAACATTTATAAAATTTAAAGATGGAAGAAAGTCCTCGGGATTAAATAAAAAGAAGAGTCGGCAATTATACTCTTCAATGGTTAGACTACTGAAAAAAGTAAAAAACAAACCGAAGCTTGTAAAAAAAACCATGGAAAAGTTAAGAGCCTCCATTACAAAGACAAGTGTGGACCTCACATATAACAAAAAGTATGGTGGTAACTACACTGCATTTATAAAAGAGATGGACGCCAAGATTAAGGCGGCTGGTTTTTCTGAAAGTATCGTAGGTCCAAACGGGGAGATTACATTTGATAAGGTTTCTGGGGTTAATAATATGTCACTACAAGTGTACGCACCTATCGGAGGTACCCTATGGAATGCTAAGGTCGGATGTAAAGCCGGGACACCAATAACTTAATCTACAATATTAGTTAAAACTAGAACAGGGACAGAACTTTCACAATAGTTTAAATGTATTACACTTACAGCACCAAACTGAAGATTACCATTGCCCTCTAAATCATATAACATTGCTTTTCGGTGACCCGGAGAATTAATCCAACTAGAAACCACCCCCCAGCACGAAGACCACAAATCAAAAGGTTCATCTGAAAAAGAAATTAAGGGTAGTCCGGCCATACATTCAGTCCCCCATGAATATTCTCCACAGTATTTTCTTATTCTTTGTTGTACGTCATTAATTTCTTCATGACCTTCAACGTCCACCACTTCAGTATGTTCAAACTCTACACCTTTGTTTGACATGTAAGAAGAGTGATGGTAAGCAGCATTATAAACATTGTCCGACCAACTAACTTCCCCCAACCCCTGTGAAACTCTATAAGAATTGACCATCTCAAAGATTAGTTTTTCAGCTTCGTACATTCTTTCTTGAGTGTAAGCTGTTAAAGTTAGAAGACATAATAATATTGTTGTTAATTTTTTCATAATACAAATATAAGGATTTTTAGTTAAACTACCAAGTTAAATTGGATAAATTTTATTTGGTGTGTGATTGTATTATAGTATACGTTAATTATGGGTAAAAAGTTCCGAAAAGGTTAAATCAATCCCATAATTTTATAAACTTCAAAAGCTGACTCAGGACTGTTACCACCTACACTCCAGTAAGTAATTTCATCCACTTCAGTATCGTATTGTTTATAATCATAAATACTGGACCTAACACCGTTTTCGAATTTTATATCCCATTCTACTTGGGTTTTTCCGTCAGAACTTGAACTGTCATATGTTGGAAGTCCGAAGACAGACACTATGTCTTCATAATGTAAACCCTCAATGTGACCTTGGTTACTACCACCCACAAAAGGTAATGGGCTATTACCAGAACCGACTATGAAATTTTGAGGACTTAAAGATTTTTTTATTTCCCCAACATCAAAACTAGGGTAGGTCTGTATTAATAGTGAAGTTAAGATTGTATTTTCTTCTGTGGGAGTTAAAGCATAACGATTACTTAAATCCTTATTTAGTAGAGTAACACCAAAAAGTTTAGCGGACGTACTGACAGACTGATTTATCTTTTGGATAAACCTCCAACTTAGTCCAGGACTAGAGGGGTCTGTTAAAGTGCCTTTTTCCTTTAAATGCTCTAACTCGTCTAAAACCCCAATAGAAAGGTCACGAGTTATTATATAATCAAAAAGTCTTTTTATAGATGCGTATTCCATAGGGTTGTTGTTTATTCATAAATACCCCCCTCTTTTTATAATAACAGGCATATTTATAGATAATTGAATAAAACAAAATAAAACAAAACATTATGGGTAAATCAACACTATTAAATGAAGACATTAAAAGTATCTCAAAACTTATGGGGTACGATAGAGGATTAACCTCTGTTGAAAATAATGTACTTTTTGAAGAAAAACAAATAAATGAACAACAATCTAAGATAATTCCTTTTGAGAATTATGACGACATTTCAGTTTCTTGGGATATGGATGAAAACGGAAATCCAGTTATTTCTGACTATCAGACGTTATCCGGTATAGCTTCAGGGTTGGAGGACGCTGCTGATGGTCCTGTTGATGATGAAGATTTAAATGATGTGTATAATGCAGTTACATTCTTAACTGGTAAATACACAGATGAAGGTCAAGCAGCATGTGAAAAAGTATTAGAAATTTATGCTGACAAAACAGGTAATGAAAATTTAAGTGGTGAAATCGCAAGTGCGGGTAGTAATGCATTAGGAGGGTTTGGTTTTGGTGTAGTGTGGTCTGATGATGATGATATGAAATTAGGTGGTAAATCAATGACTTTTGGAAATGCTAAAAGACAAATACAAAAAGCTATTAAAGGATGTTCTAGACCAGGTAAAATGACATCATCAGGAGAGAAGAATCAAGATGAATTAAAAAGTCAATGGCCTAAAAAATATAATTGTGTTGCACCGGGTATTTTTGGTAGGGGTATGAAAAAAGGTAAATTCCAAAAAACTAAATCAGGTGGTGTAGTTTATATTATAAAAGTAGATTCTAAAATGGCTAGTGCTTCAGGTGGAAATCTAAATGAGAAAGATAAAATTGTTTATTACGATAATGGAACTATGAGAGTTTACCCAAGAGGTAAAGGTTCTTTATCAACTAGTAAAGGTCCATTCCCTTATAGTTGTGGAAAGAGTAAAGATATGGAATTTGAAGTAGGTACTGAAAAAGAAACAGAAGTACAAACCGAGAGTAGAACAAGAATGGAAAAAAGATATAAATTACTTATCCAAGAACAAATGAACGACGTAAATGGTGTTTTTATTGATTTTGGAGATGGTACTGGAGACACTCCTGAAGATACTTCTGGAGATGTTGGAACGGAAACTCAGAAAGAAGTTAAAAAAGGTACTAAATATAGAAAAGTTACTTACACTTTTGAAGATATCATTAATGGTAAAGTAGAAGCTAAACTAGGAGATGTTAATAGAGATGAGAATGGAGCTATCTTTAAGGTACAAGAAACTATTGGGTCTAAACCAGACGGAGTATTTGGACCTAACACTAAAAAAGCTGTAGAAACTTACCAACGAAAAAAAGAACTAGACATTGATGGGTCATTCGGAAAAGAAGAGGCAACAACTGTATCTGGTGGAAGTGTTGGTACAGAATCAGAAACAGCTCCAGGAGGTAATGCAGACCCTAACGCTAAGGATGTTTCAGCACAAGCTGTTGAAGTTATTAAAAAGGAGATTACTAGTGATAGTGACACAAGCGAAACTTTAGAATATTTAAAAAACGTTAGAGAAACTAAGTTAGACGAAACAGCGTGTATCCAATTGGTGGTTGCCGCAAATGGTGCTTTACCTAAATTAGTGGAAGAACTCTACCCTAAACTACAGGCTTGTTTCTACGACTATAATTTCCCAAGAGGTATTGGAAGAAGAGCGGTAAAGAAAAGATACGGGATAACTGGTAAGGGAAGGAAAAAATAGTTTAAATAACACATATAAAAAAAAGGGAAGATGTCTTCCCTTTTTTTGTGCAATTTAAAATATTTATAAATAATGGATTACAATTTAGATATATTAAAAGAAGAAGGTTATTATGGGCATGTCATTAGTAAAAAATTACCTAAAGGGTTAGATAATAGACTATACACGATGTTACACCTTATTGGTGGAATAACAACTAAGGACGTAGCATTTTTTGCGGAACAAGCAACCCCTGAAGAAATAAAAGAATTACATAGAAAGGTTAGGGAATTCCCATCTAAAGTTAATGAAATACTTCCATATGCCGGAGCATATAAAATGTTATTAGATTCACCACAATACCAAGAGATAATAAACATGGTAAAATTTGGAACTTATGAGAAAGAAGACGTTCTACAAGAAACTGGGGACAAGATTGATGTTGGTGCAGATGGATTCGTTACCACAGACACTAACCCTTACTTTACAGACCATATTACACCTAAAGTAAAACAAAGATTATTTAAACATTGGGATTCTTTAGGTTATGCTGATTGGGACTCATTAAAACTTTTTGGTGTAAAATCACTAAACGATGACGAACTTTATGGTAAACAATTTGACAATGTAATGGATGTTATTTATCCTGTATTAGCTTTAGAATGGTTAGGTGGGGTTGAAAATACTGAATTTGCAAAACAGGGATGGCAAACGACTAATCTTGATGAAATGGGGTTCGAGAATCTCAAATTTAAAGTGGAACCTATCTCCTTCGACTACATGTTTGATGAGACAGAAAATTTTGGTGAACGGGGATATTCTTGTTGGGACATTAGAGTGTTAATCGATGTAAATGAGACAGCCTCACTTGACGATAGTGACAGTCTAAAAGAAATGTTTCCAAAAAGTGCACAAAACAAATTAAGTTCATTTAGAAATTATACTGATGAACAATTTGACCTTATAGAGGAACTTTGGGGGTATTACCACGATAAAGCCTCCGACCAGTCTGGTCAATTTTGTAGGGTTGAAGTTAGATTAGTTTAATTACTCAGTTAATTCCTCAACATCTATTTCATAATCTTCACCAAAAAGTCTTTTTAATACGTATAATCTTTTACCACCATCAACCAAATAATCATCTCTAAAAACTCTTAGATAGGAATGTTTTTCCGGTAGATACCCCTCAACCCTCATAGAGTCCTCCAATAGCTCAATATCATATTCAAAAATACTTTTACCAGCTAACATAAGTTCCTTTAATTTTTCTTCTGGCATCTTAGGCATCTCACCTTTTTGTAAAACACCTAACTGTGTTAATCTAGCCATTTCTTTCCCAAACTCTAACCCAGTACCGTGTTCTTCTCTTAACAGATAAATAAAATCACCCGTAAGTTTAATATCTTTTAATGCTATACTTTTAATTGTTTTTTTCATTTATTTTATTTTTAGGTATTTTTTATTATTAAGAATATAGATAGAACCGTTAGGAATCAAGGAATAATCTTTAATAGGTTTTCCTAATAAATTAAAAATTATATTGTCGTCCTTAACTTTATTGTAATACTCACTAATTGTTGTTACACTATTAGGTGGAAGATTAGTCCACATTCCACTATTGTCAAAATGTAAAGTATCTGAAATAACACATCTTACAGTTTCACCTACTGTTGGTGTTACTTCTATAGTTAAAGTTATTATTATAGTGTCCAACATATTAATATTGACTATATAGGGTGTAAGTGTGTGTGATTCAAATAGAGTATCGTTATGTATATCAGTAACTAACCAGTAAGGACTGTAGCTATGTTGGGTAGGGTGTGTAAATAACTCAAGATATGAAATCATGTGTGAAACATTGTGACCTTGGTCAATATAGTTACTACCTTGTGAACATGGGTAGATATCTATAGAATCACATAGTTGATTTATATTAGTTATGAAACCTTGAGACTTAACTGTAAATGTAGTCATTAGTAAGACTAGAGATAAGAGTAATTTTTTCATAATGTTATTTTTTAATGTTAGTGTTTGTTTTGCCAGAAAAGTCCATAGATAATTGTAACGGATTAGTACATCTATAAGAGAATAAGGAGTCTTGTGAACCATAACCATTTATTTTTACAGTTCGTGTATGTGGGGACACCCAAGTACCATCTTTTCTCTTATATCCAGTAATATAGATTTCTTTATATGTTGACATGTACAAATATAGTAAATTTTTATCTATTTGTCACTATTTATAATAAAAAAGAACTATGAACTATAATCATCCACTTTGGGAAGGACATAAATTTAACGGGTACAAACAAGACCCAAAACACTACAACACTTCTAACGAAGAAAAAGTGAGAATAAGAAGTGCACATTCCCAAAAAGAAAACTTAAGTGAATGGGCATCTTTAGGTTCTGGAGTACAATACGGTGGACATGGTGGACCTAATATTGATGGAGACAACCACGGTAAAATTAATGATAGATTAGGTTTAGTAGTTGACCACTTAAATCAAGTAAACAGTAACCTAAAAAGAGAAAGTCTTTGGGAATTTGTCCAAGATGTTGACGGTTGGATGAAAAGAATGAAGTAAAAAATTCTTAGGTTAATTCAAAAATTTTCATTATCTTTGTAGTATGAAAAATAAATCTACAAAAATAGTATCTATAGGCTGGAAAGAACACACCAAGTTCATAGCTGTAGGTAAACTAATCCAACAAGGAAAAGCTAGAAAACTATATTATTCTTGTGATAAATTTTATTACGAGGTAGAAAAAGGAATAAAAGTATAAAAGTTTATTTCCAAAAAATCTGAATTAGGACTAACCCCACTGCTAGTACTAGGGATACAAACGTCTTTGAACTCAACCCCTCACCCAAGAACCAATAGGTACAAAAAGCAAAGGACATTATACCTAAGGCAAAACCCAATAATCTTTGTGGCCATAGTTGACCATCAAACCCAGAGTAACCATATTTTGTGGCTAATATAAAACCATAACCTATAGGTACACCAGCTAAGGATAGTAGTAAGGGATTCTTCTCAAACCACTTCCATATAAACTGTCCATTCAATTGAAACCAAACCGCAAGTTGTGAAACCCATAGGAGCATTAAACATAATACTATATCTTTATTCATAGTTTAATTATATTACATTTACTTAAAGAAGTCCAATAGTATTTATTAAATAATGGAAGAAACACAACAACAACTTATGGATAGGGACATGGCGACTAAATTTATTACGTCATTTTGGCCTCAATGGAATAGAGAAATTTATAGTCAATTATATAGAACATACCATCCTTCTTACACTAATGAAACTTTCACTAGTCCTGGAGCAATGTTTGTGGACGCTACAGAAATGGTAAGAGATGCTGTAGAAGAAGGAAGAAAATTAGGACTATTAGAGTTTACGGATATGGGTCGTTCCTTTAGTACTGAAATTAAAACAGCTGGGAGAATTCCATTCAATTGGGTGGAAGCTACATTATTGTATCGAGTATTAGAAGATATAATGGATGAATTTAGACATTATTGTGGTGAAACTGGAATTGACCCTACTGGTACTGGTAAATGTCTGGATGATTTTCCTTATTTAAGAGAAGATTATCTAAGCTTAAGAGACCGGGTTTTACATTTTAAAAATAACAGTGGATTACCTGTAGAAATATTATTAAAACCGGGACAACTAGACTTAAAACCTCTAGCAGAAATTATCACCACAGAAAGTGTAATGAAAACATTAATGGAAAATAACCCTAAATGGTGGAAAGAGGTTGGATGTAAACTACTAGAAGAGAATAAAGAAGAAAAAGATAATATTAGAAAAAAAATATTAGAAGAAACAACTAAGTTAATAATAACTAAAATTCCACTTACAGAAGAAAAGCCAAAATTAAATCCAAATCTTGTGGTTGGGGACGTTATAGAATTAATTTATATGGACGACCCGTGGTCACCAATATCACCACTAACTAGAGGTATTGTTATGGGTTTTGAAAAAGTACCTAGTGGTGAACCTAAAATTTTAGTAAGGTGGATAATAGATACGAACAAAACGTCAAATCAAGAAGTTGATTCCGAACCCGAATTTAGAAATCTCCCAATGATTCCCGAAATTGATGTGTGGAGAAAAGTTCCTATGCCAACACAAAATGGTCCATCTGGGTTGCAATTAGACGAACAACAAGAAATTAATTATAGAGATGTGTCAAACCCTAAAAGATATGGGAATAAAGAATATGTTTATTTTAAAGGCACAGATTCCCCTAAAGAAGGTGATGCAGAAATGATTATATTAAGTGGTCCTGATGGTGACGTTACTTTAGATTCTATGGAAGTAAAGAATGCAAAATTCGGAGGAATACAAGTTAACTATAATAGAGACACCAAACAAGAATTAGATAAGTTATTTGTAATGAAAGAATGTATGTTTAGTGATGAGGAGTTGGATAGGACACCAGGTGGTTGGGGGAGTAAATGGAATAAAGGAAAGACCGGTATCTATAAAAATAAACTATTTTGGACGATACAAAATAGTTTAAAGAATGTCTATTCTGCTAATGTTGCAGGAGAGGGTGAACCAACCCCATTTCATCTACCGAAAGGAATAATAAATGTTCCAGGGACAGATGCTCAGGGTACTACGGTAGGTTGGTCTATTCTTAATTTTTTTAATACACATCCTCTTGTAAGACAGATATTGATAGACGAGTATGAAAATCATCTTCATGATAATAACCTACCATGTAGATTTTTAATTGACGAATTTACCGATTGGATAAAAGATAACAAATACGAGATTTTTGGAAGTGGTGAATTACTTAATAGAATGGTAAAAGCAAACCAAGGTACTTGGGTAAACGGACAAAGGAATGAAACAGCCTCGATGGCTTATTTAAAAGATTTTTATGGGGATGAATGGACAGGGGTTAGTGTTAGTGAACCTGGAATCACTGAAGACGCTACAGGAGGGATAGACATGTCTATGGTGAATTCCACAACTGGTGAAGAACTTAATTTTCAAGCAAAAGCTTTAAGTAACTTAGAAGAAATGGGGGATGGTAGATGGAAGATAAATTCTGGATGGTTACATTGGTACGACCCACAAAAAGTTGATTATTATGTGTTTACTAAAGCAAGTAATGGTGAATCTTACATATTTAAAAATGAGGGTCAACACCCACAAAATGGAGGAAAATCAATGATTTTTAATTACCCTCCTCTTTAGACTCTACAAGTTTTTCTATTTGTTTTAACATTTTTACATGAGCATCGTAAACATATTTGTGTTCTAATGTTTTATTAACCATCTTATCTACATCAAAAGTATTGGTACTACTCCAGTCAATTCCGTCATTTCTATAGACCTCCCAGTCCCTATCACCGTCAATCTTTCCTTTTTGAGACTCTATATTTTTTAATTCTAAATAAGTGTCTTTTTCAGTGTCCTTAAGATAAAAGAAATTAGGTTTAGGTTCTAAAAACAGTTCTTTTTTTACAATATCCATTATAGTGGTAGGTAATAATACTAACATAGAATCTAATCTATCGTCCGAAGCGTTCCACCAAGACATTTCCTGTTTCTTCCCCAACTCATTTATTTCCCAATAGGCTGCCCATTTAGTGTCTGTCTCTCTTTCTATAATATAAATTAGAATACCTTCTTTAGAATAGTTGTAGAAGGTAAGTGGGTTCTCTTTACTAGAAGTACACCACTTTGTGTTGTACCCATATTTTAAACTAGACTTTAAACTTAAGGGCTTTACCACCAACCATTTTTTAGTTCTTAATATTTCTTTATCATTTTTCATATTAAAAATATAATAAAAATTAAATAATAAAGAATAAATTATCAAATAAATTATTTTATATGTTTTTTAGAAACGAGTGTAATACTTATAAACATTAAAAAAAAAGAAAATGGAGATTTGGGAGATTAAAGAAACATTGCAACTTGCAATTGAAGAAGGGAACTGGGACTTAGTTAAAGTAAGCTTAAAACATCTTGAAAATATTGACCCGGAAAAAGACAGGGTCGAAGATTATTTTCAAGATGATGAGTATTAAGAGTTAAGATTAGTTACCTTTATAGAATTTTAGAATTGAGTACTGATATTTTGGTACCATGTCCCATATGCCATTATTGTTAGAGTCCGTAAAAGTCTCACCCATATCGTATTGTCCGTTATTGTTAGTGTCAACAAATTCTTCATTCCCAACCCATTCTTGATTTGTAGTTCTTAAAGTTAAAGTTTGGTCGTAATTATCATAATCTAATAAAGTATATATTCTTTTGGTGCTCGCCACATTAATTTCAATTGTTTGATATTGGAAACCTACCGTGTAAAAGTATTGGTGTACGTAATCAACTAAAAGGTCTGAATATGTAAATTCCCATACCGTTGTGTTAGTTTTTATACTATCTAAAGGACAGATTGGGGTGTTGAATACATACTCATAAACTCCATCAGTATAGTCGGTAACTTGGTATGTATCATTACTAGCCATACCTTCAGTGTGTACATATCTAGTCCCTTCTACAAACAACCAATCGCCACTTAAATTAGGGTAGTCGTCATCTATAGTTGTGGTACCGTTATTAGTTCCCTGTACATTATTTACATTTGGTGGAACACAAGGCTCAATTATTTCTTTTTCACAAGATGTTAAGATAGTTATAGTAGTGAAGATGATGAGTAGGTACTTTAGAATTTTCATAGTGTTATTAGTTTTTAAGTTAGACAATTTGTTGGTACTATTGTATACGTAAAATTTATCTTTGTAGTTACGTATTTGACATTTTATTTATACTAGATAGATTTTTTTAAGTGGTACGAATTGATAATACAAAGATAAAAAAATATTATGGAATAACCAAATATTTATATAAAAAGTTTCAATGAAAAAAAGATTAACATTAACGGACCATTTACAATCAGTCATAAAAGAATTAAAGGCTGAGGGAAAACAGGTAATGCCTGATTTTGAAGCAGATACCTATGATAAAATAGAAAGTTATTTAAATGAAAAAGTAAGTGAGGATGCTCACAATATTTTAAATGCGGTTAAATTAGTTAGAGATAAGTTTAAAACCACCCTAATAGAAGAAATAATAGTCGATATGTCTGATGAAGAAGATTATCTTAATGAGACAATAAATAAAAAAGTAAATAAAAAGATAACCAACCACATTAATAATTGGTTAGTTCAAAAAATGAAAAACAATGAATAAAGCAATAATTACCGAAGAAAGATTAATAACATTAATTCAGAGAGTTATAAAAGAACAAGAAGAGGAGTCTACAGAAGTAAGTACAACTGATGTTGTAACTTCACATCCTTTAGCGGAAAAAGTGTTTACCGACATTAAGAATCATATGGAAGCTACAGCAGGTGCTTTCACCCTTAGAGATATCGGTACAACTGAAAACGTAGAAGATGACAAACTCAAAAAAACTTGGAAATGGAAAACTAATGACGGACATGTAAAAATTACAGCGTCCCTAGACATCCAAATGATGCAAAACTAAAATTATAGATGTTAAGTAAAAGACAAATAAAAAAGTTAATAAAAGAGGAGTTTTTTGGTGACATTGCAAAAGATATTACGGGTGATGCTGTAATGTCTGTAGTTGGTGGTTTTGATGGTCTTGATTTGTTTGTTCTTATACCTGCAATGTTGAAGAATTTAAGAGAATTGAAAACTGGGGTAGATAAAATTGAAGAAACAATACCTAAATTTAAACAAGAAGCTGCAACTTATAGAGATGAGTTATTGGATTATGCTGATGATGTAGTAATGGATGCGGTGGATGTAGGTCAAAGATTAATAGAAGCAATGCCCGGTAGTTGGGTAGGGTCTGTTGGTTCTTTTATAGGTGGTGGTGTACTAACTAATTCACTCTTACAAGCTACGGTAGTCCAAGATATAGGTGAAGAATTTAGTGAGTTATTAGCTAAAGCACCTGATTCGTTAAAAAAAGCATTGGACAAATCTGATGACGCACTTAATAGTATCGGTTTAGAAGGTGTCCCAGATGCGTTAATAAAAGCAGGAGAAGCCTTAGAATTAATCAACCAATACGACGAATTTGTAAAAGGTACAATGGTCACATCTGAATTAGGTGAACAAGAAAGTGGTATTAGTGGGGGTGGTGTAGAAAGTGGAGTGTCGGACGCTGGTGGAACTGGTGCTAGTACGTGGGAAACTGGAGTATCTAGAGGTCCCGCTAATCCGGTAGGTATGACACATTGGGCGGACAGTTACAGTCTATCAAGAGGAAAAGCCAACCCACTGAGTTAAAAACGTGAATTTAATCACGATAGAACATATTTATATAGAAATAACACAGACAATAAAAAATACGTACAAATGAATAAAGACAAACAATTACTAGAGGAACTTAAAAGATTTAATCAAATCAACGATTACGACTCAAGTGAACCTACTATAATTTCAGAAAAAAAAGGTAAAGTTACTAAAACTTTAAACGAACAAGTATCTACAATTCCAGGAACAGGTTCTGACTTAAGTACAGGAATTGGAGCTACAACAAAAGCACCTAAAGGTGCATGGGGTAAAGGCCTACCAAACTGGATAAAAACTGGAAATTTTGTAAAAGCTGGTTCAATAGCCGGTGTTGGTGGTTTAGTCGCAAGTGAAGCTAGTGCAGACCCAGGAGTGCAAGCTGTGGGTAATATTGTAGGTTTTGGTGGTACAGGTGCTGCGATAGGTAGTATGATTGCTCCGGGTATAGGTACTGCAATTGGTGCTCTTGTAGGTGGAGCTGCTGGAGCGGTAATGAGTTCATGGTCGGAAGAAAACCAAGCATTAGCTGGTGGTGAAGAAGCTTGGACATTATCAATGAATAATGAGTTATGGGAAGCATTTGACACTATAAAGAAAAAAGAAGATTTAAATGGGTTAGAAATAATATCATCTAGTGAGGCTGGAAAAATAGCTGATAAATTATTAACTGCAATGTATGGTGCTGGTACTAATGAAAATAGAATTATAGACGCTATTGATTTAGCCCCTAGTTTAGTTGATGTGTCTAGAGTACATGATAAATTTGGTATTGAGAAAGGTATGTGGCCATCCACTTTTAGAGGTGACCTAACTGAGTGGGTAGAAGACGAACTTAGTGGTTCAGAACTTAATAGATTTAAAAACCAACTTAAAAATAAACCAGTATTAATTTATGAAGGGAATGAAATTAACACTATACAGGATTGGGAGGATTTACTAGTAACAGAACAAGAACCATCGGAAGATGATAAAACTGCACTTGAATTTGCAAAATTGTGGAAAAACTACCCATGTGTTATTAGAACTGCACAAGTAGAAGGAGCTGACACTAAATGGTCAGAAGATAATAAACAAGTGACAATTAAGATTGGTGATGCGATGGCAAGGTTTAGTTATACTGGTAAATACACATATAAAGGGCCAGCTAGTAACAATAAAGTAACACCGGTTGGGACTTATAGTTGTTCTGGTGATGAGTTAAATTTTGATAATCTTGACGATTCAGATATGACAATAAAAGAAAGTCGTAAATTAAGTAACATATTAAAAAGTAGAAAAGTAATAAGTGAACAAAACACTGTAGACTTTGGGGATATGGTTTTAAATCTACCGGAACCAGTTGGGTCTGAAAAAGAAACTGAAGAAAAAGAAACTATTAAAAAAACAACTACAGTCTATACTACCGCACCTTCTTTAGCGGACGTAGTTTCAGGTAAATCTCAAATTAAACAAGGACACCAAGGAGATTCGATAAGAGCAATACAAAGTATCATAGGTGCACCGGTTGATGGAAAATTCGGACCCGTAACCTATAAAGCAGTTAGAGCCTATCAAAATGGTAACGGATTAAGTGTTACTGGTATTGTAGACCAACAAACAGCAAGTTTAATAACAAATGCTGGAAGACCAACAGAAAAAGTAACAACAATAAAGAAAACAGAAGAAGTAGCAACGGATAAAGACGAAGAAAATGTTAATTTAGTTGCTTATGAAATGGAACAAACAAATACGGAAATCATAGATAACCAAATTAACCAACTTAACGCGGCAATCGCTGAACAACCAACAAAAAAGAAATGTATCGCTTTAATCGGTACAGCAGCAGCTGGTTGTAAAATGGGTGTAAAAAACATAAATAAAAACTCCTTATCTCAATGTTACAACTCATACGATTTTGGACTTAGTGGAGTAGGAAGAACTGGTAAATCAAGAAGAGTAAAGAGGTGTTACGATTTAAAAGGTAGAGGAAACACAGCAGCATAATAAAGACAAATCAAATTTAAATAAAATGAGTAATACATTAACATTAACCGAATCAGAATTAATTAAATTAATTGAGGACACAGCTAGAGAGCATCTTCTTGAGAGAGAGAAAAAATCTGACCCTAACTTTGACTCTAAAGTCAGAAAAGTATCTAGAAGATACGGCAAATTATTTGAAAAATATTCTAAAAGTTCTAACGATGTAAAATTTGAAGCTTGGAAGGATGAAACAATTAAATTAAAAAAACAAGGGTACTCCGACAATGTATTAGGAGAAGCTTTAACTGTCCATACTACTTTATTGACAGAAATAGAACTAGTATCTGGTGGTGGTTCGTGGATTCGTGAGGGTGTTTGGAAATGGATATTAAGTTTTTTAGGTATTAAAGACCCTAAATTACAAGCAGCAATTGCTATTCCTTTAGGTAATATTGGATTCTTTGATTTACCTAAATTAATGAATTGTGATTTTTTAGTTGGTACTTTAAGTGAGGGTGTAATGGAATACTTGTTAGATATTGGAATACAAGGCATTGTACCTGGTGAGCCAGGAAAAATGACCAACGCAATTAGAAATGTCGTGGCAAAAACTATTGAGGGTACAGAGATGAAAGAAAATATAGAAACACAATTAAGAAATATGGTGTGTGGTAAATTAGGTGAAAAGAAAAGTCAGGTTGATAAAATGATGAAAGATGAAAAGAAAAAAGATGATGGAAAAAAAGTAGACCCAAAGTATAAAGATGATTGGAGAAGTAAAGCTATGGGATTCGTTAAAGATAACTTAGGTAAAAGTGGGACTGGTGGTAAAGAAGGTTCAAAACAATGGTATGACGATATAGTACAAAGTGTCATGCAAGGAATGGTTAAATAAAAACTATATTATATGTAATC
>TARA_R110001592_G_scaffold170253_1_pt1 | contig 28647 bp, 64 predicted proteins | sample TARA_R110001592 | Tara Oceans TARA_R110001592 (sample SAMEA4398387) | marine metagenome | biome: Polar Biome; feature: [SRF] surface water layer (ENVO:00010504); material: water (ENVO:00002006), including particulate matter (ENVO:01000060) such as... | depth 5 m | reverse complement strand
ATATGTTTTCATGCAAATGAGCCATGTGTCCTGCTGCTCCACCCATAATATTCTCCTTGTTTTAAATTTTATATAATTATCTGTACAGTATAATTTAACCAGTTTAGATATATTCTACACTATAATTATAAAATTAATTTAATATATTTTCTAATATAGTCTCTTAATGTGCTTTCAAATATTTTTTGTTCGCCGCCTGGAAGAATACATACAGCACTGTACTCTATATTTTTTCCCAACTCGCTAGATGAATCAGCAACTGTATCTCTTAACATAGAAATATTTTTTCTGCAATCTTCATATACTATTACCCGGGTATAATCTTTTTCCCGGAGAGTTCTTGATAACCAGGTTGACTTGCCGGCTGAGCCTGCAGTTGCTATTACCACTGGTGCAGAGACATCCATGGATAACAGGAATTCTTCGACCGGTTCATGATCGTCACGTGCAGTAACAACATATACGTTTTCTATTCCATAATCCGAGATTGCCTGTTCCATGGAGTTTACAGTGTTCAAGATTAAAGAACCCTCAGCACGATTAAACTCTGAAAAATCAACCTTGTCTCCAGGAGAAGGACGATATTCTGCGAAACTCCGACTGTTTAAACGTTGGACGGTTCCATTAGATTTTATAACCCTAACATGGCTGTCTGTCATCGCAAGGGTATCATCAAAATCAAATATATATAAAACTTCAGACATCATTAATCTACTTACATAAATTTCGTTAACATCGATCCACCAGGCAGATCTTTAACAACTGGTTTTAAATCAATCTCGCAAAGAGCGCCGGCTAGCTGATCGTTAAACTTCTCGGTAAACGCTGTTGAAAGTGTTTCTTGTAACGCACCTCTAAAAGCACCTTCTGTACTAACTCCTAACAGTTCCGGCAGTTCTTCGACAATCGTTTCAGTTACAGCTGCAGCTAATTCTCCCGTTGCAGTTACACATTTATTGTCTCCAATTAACATGTCTTTAATATCTTCAATTTCTAGGTTTCCAAAAAAGTTAATAAAAGCTTTTGACATAATAGATTTAGTATCGATACCCATGATAGACATGACTTTTTTTGCGATGGTCTCTTTAATCTTCTGCATACCTCCGGATGTTAGCTTGCCTAATGTGCTCATAAGACCTTCACTTAAAAGGGTATGATTAGATTGTTGCAATTCTAATTCTTCTTTGATAATCGACCGAAGCTGTCTTTTGGTAATTTTCATTTTATCTATCTCCGTTATCGCCTATAGCGTCGACTGGACAACACTCCATAGCCTCTATACATTCTTCAAGCTCTTGCTCATTTTCAGGTTGCTTATAACATATATCATGATCTTCTTCATCGCTTAATCGGAAGTTTTTAGGTGCTACTTCTTCACAAACTGAACATAATATGCATTCTCTATCGACAAAAAATGAAACTTTTTTTCCGGAGATGATACTAAAACCGTTAACGTTATCTTCCCACTTGTCTTCTGAATCTGCCATAATTCCCTCTACCTGTTTTCTATTTTAAGAAGCTTCTGAGTTGTGCCTTTATGATTTTCATCTTGTTCCTCTGTCGAAGGAGTCTCCGGAAACGTTTCGTAATGTGTTGTTTAGTTGGTTCATGTTGTCAAGTAGCTTGTCTAGATCTCTAGCTATAGAACCTTGATCTTGACCAGACAGCCAGCCACTTTCAACGTACTTAATCATTACGTCCTCCATAACCGCGTACATGTCTTCAAATGTATCAGATAAATCTACATGACTCGGGTAATCAGAATATTCTAAAAGCTTACGCTTTTCTTCTTTAATTCTTCGTCGGTCTCCGCGAGGGTACGCATGCTTTAGATCATCAGGATTAAGACGTTTCCCTCGTCCGCTATCACTTGGTGGTTGGACGCTGGGCATGCCCATATCCATTTGTGCCTCATTATAACCCATCATGTAATTTTCATCAGACATCTGCGGGTTTATGCTAGCTAGTGAATCTTCACGGCCTAAGTCATATGATTGCTGATCCATCAATTCTCTATCTTCGTGGCCCTGCATGATTTGTCGTTTAAACGACGGGGTATATCTGGCCTCTTTGATAATTCTTCTAAGCTGTCTTTTTGTGATTTTCATTTTGTTTCCTTCTTCAAATCTTATACCTATGTCTACGTCCTGATCAAGCGAATCTACACCAGCCGCGTAAGAAGCGTCAGTATCATAACGATCATAATCTATGTTGTCGGTTTCTGCATCACGTCTGCCATGTTCATGCGCTTGGCCGTTAAACTCTTTTTCTGGAGCCCGTTTATCTTCTTCAAGTTGCATATAGTCTGGATGTACTGAAAAGCTGTTTCCGAAAGAGCCACCAGTTAGCATACCGGCATCTACCATGTCTCGCATAATTTGAAAAATCTCATCATGCTCCAGTGGGTATGGGGTCTTACTTCGTGATTGATAGTCTACTATTTCCTGGACGCCAAATTCACCAGCTTGATCTAACCCAATGGCCAAAATATGGTTTTGGAATTCGCCGTATGCGTCTTTCATCATACTTTCTTTGATGATCCTTCGAAGATGTTGTTTTGTGATTTTCATTGTTGCCCTCTTAAAATTTGAAGAACGTATTTTCCCATTCTCGCCTCTTTACCCGGGCCGTATCTTTCATCGAATGGCATGGCTTGGCGTGCTTGAGCCAACGTGTCGTTTAGAATTTTAGAAATATTTTCAGGGCTTAGGTCAATTAAGTCACCAAGAGCGGATGTCACTTCGTCTGGGGATACTGAATAAAAGCTAGCTGCGTCACCGATGATTATTTCTTTCATTCTGTCATCACCGCCGCCTCCGAAAGCCTCAGATGGAACGTTTGATGAGGGATTCCATTCTCCCTGATGCTGCATCATACTTTCTCTAATAATTTTTCTAAGCTGTCTTTTTGTAATCTTCATTTTGTTTTCTTCTTGCATTCTAAGACGATTATCTTCGCCTTCTTTAACTAACTTGGATTCCTTCACTTGGGCGGTATTTTGTCCGGACAATAAAGTCTCATAACCGGACAGTGAAAGCATATTATCATTTAAGAACTCTACTATTTCATTGAGATCAATTGATGCACTAGATCGAGACGTTCTCAACGTTATAAATTTGTCATCCGCCTGATATTGATATATCTGGTATTTTTTTCCATCTGCACTAACAAATACTGGATACTTTTTATTATCGTCACCGGAATATGGAATATAGACATGTCCTATTTCCGGATTTGGATTCCATGATGGCCGGGTTTTATCAAAAGTCTTTACGCTATAATCATATACACCGAACAACTTGTGTCCAACCCGTGGGTCATGCTGACCAGATATCTGCCATTTGTTTTCATCGAGTTCATTCCAGTCGACTACCAAAGATTCTCTGGAACTAGCTTCTTTAATGATTTTTCGAAGTTGCTTTTTCGTAATTTTCATATGTAATTTATCCTTGCAAGGTTTCTATACATGATTAATTAACCAATAAAATATGATCTATTAGTAGCTGTGTATGTAGTTAATTATGTCTCTAACTAACAAAGTGTCTACAAAATTAATATCTAAATTTTATGTTAATATTCGAATGTCATCCGGTCCGATAAGAAGTTAACTTTTTAGTCCTAATATAGCTAAGCTTTATCACTTTATTTTTAATTATATAATGGTGGAGAATAGCGGATTTGAACCGCTGACCCCCTGCGTGCAAAGCAGATGCTCTCCCAACTGAGCTAATTCCCCGTACGACTATATATATTATCTTATTTAAATCCTACCTAACAACTTTTAAAATGGTGGAGGCGGCGGGAATCGAACCCGCGTCCGCAATAGTCTTAGTTTAAGTCATTCACAAGCTTGTCTGATTATTTCTCCAACCAGCAGGATATCCACAGTTTTTCCCATACTCCTGTGTGGTACCAGAGTCCTCCACCTGAAACAGCAACAAGAAGAAAACTTGTAAGGCCAGGGGACACTTCATTTTGTCATTTTATTTCTTGGCAGCTCCAACTGCTAAAGTCTCTCTTGATTAGATGGTTCGAGACGACCACCCGAATTATGCCGCTAAGCGGATAGATTCGTAATTGTTGTTATTGTTTGCAATTATTGTTTTTTGAACTGTCAAGGACGTATCTTTCCTGCTTGCACTCTTACCTTGATTCTACTCCGTCGAAGCCATGACGCCCCCATAATGATTAAATCTAAGTACTCATATATGAACTATAGTGCGCGTTAACGGAATATACTAATCAGATATGGGTACTTAAACTCCGTATATATACGGTAATATACTATACATCCAGAATCTAATTATGTACAAAAAATGTATATTCTAAGAAATAGTAATTGTATCTTCGTCGAAATCATTCCAATCATGCTTTCTTAATCTGACTTGGCCGTCTTTAATCAAAACGTACGTACAATTGTCAATCCAATCTCCGGAATTAATATATGTCTTTATATTCTCATACTTATCAACCCAGATTAAAACCTCGGGGTTATGAGTGTGTCCCATAATAAAAACGTCGGCGTCCGGATTCCACTTAACGATATCCCATATTCTCCGTAACTTTCTTTTCTTAATTTGCCGATTTGCATGCCATGTTGTTAAATCGATTTTAAATACACGCTCTAACATGTTTTGCAAAAAAGACACAAACTCGATTGCATATCTCCATGTAACTAAACCTGAATCATACTCATCACCATGCTCTATCCTAAATTTGCGATTGTAATGATTAAATTCATATCTTTTTAAAAACCTAATATTAGATATATTGCTACCGATTAAATCTGAAAATGCTATGTCATGGTTACCAACTATATAAATTATACTCTTAGACTTTTCGTTTATAACCGATAAAATATCCCGGGATGTCTTAGTAAAAATTGGAGATCTCAGAAATTCGATTATATCCCCAGCTAATATTATCTCGTCGTACTCGGTGTTTTGCAACATATCTAACAACGCCGACTCTTTTGCGTTAGCCGAGCCGATATGTGTATCTGATATAATTAACCGGGTCCAACTATCTGACATTATTCAATTCCGCCATCGCTTAGATTAACATCGCGATCGTTGTTAATATTAATCCGGCCAGCTAGAAGAGTACATAATTTTGCTGCAGTTATAACTGAATTACTATCCGGATGGAACACCATCATATACGCGCCATCAGATATCTTTGTCACTGCTAACATACCGTATATCAATTCACCAGATTTATGCACGTACGCATAATGTGTATGCATTGCATGCATATCTAAATAAGGTGGCTGAGCGGACATCGATCCGACCGTCGACATTAATACTGCATCATTAATTCGAGCTGCCGGCCAACCATCGCACTCTCCTTTTTCATGACCTAGTATATCAGTAAGATGTTTATTGGCTCTAATGATCCCCATATGGGGAGACATCAAAAAAGCTGGAAAGCTTATCTTGTCGACAAAAAGCTTAGCTGCTTCCAAAGAATGGAATGGATCCGCTGCAATGTTTGATCGTCTTAGAAAATAAAGAAGGTCTTGAATTTCAATTTCCTGCTTTTTCCTAAGAGCCTCGAGCGATGCAGCCATTGTATTCTGGATTCTTGTCAATAGAATTGATTCGCTCATCTGCATTACCCAGATTGCTACACCAGCACATATAACACCAACTTCAAGTGCGCCAGAAATGGTTATTGCAATACCCGATATTAATAAAAATGAGCTAACTATCTGAGAATTCTCCCTAGAAAATTTTGATATCACGATATCACCTCGAAAAATCCTTTAAAATCACGTGGCCGATACATCTCAGCCCCGCCAACCTCAATTTTATGATCAGATCTCCCAGCGTACTTCTCAGTATAATATGCATCGCGCTTTGATATAGGATCGATTGCAGGACACACCTCGATATGTGTAGCGTATGGAAATAACTTTTGTATCTCCCCATATGGAGTACCGTCAGAAGAAAGTTGCAATGAAGATACCAGTATTGTATGCCCGTGCTTAAACAATTGCACCAAAGCATCTCCGATGCCGGCAATCATGAAAGCCTCGTCGACAGCTATAACAGCCGGGACAGACAACCGCCCGAGGAAGGAAAAAGGCAACAAAACCTTCGAAACATCAGCCGCGGCCAGTCGGCGCGCGGGGATCCTTGCTCCCCAATGTGTCACTATCTCGTCAGTAGAATACCGACTGTCGACGTCGGGTTTAAAGACATGTATGTCCCTCCCTTGATATTTATACCTATCGATTGCGCTTAACAACTTTGTTGTCTTTCCCCCGAACATTGGGCCTACGTACATGTTGAATTCATGCTTCATATTATTTTCTCCATTATCACTAACCTAATATATTCTATCATGAAGAACCTATATTTATATATAATTATGCATATATATTAAATTAATCTAAACAACAATGACTACAAATAGAAAAGAATATATTGTAGCATAACATAGTATATAATTAGGATATGAGATAATTGGAGTGGTAATAGTTGTAGGTGAAGCTCGAACGAAAAATAACTAACAAAAGGTAAAAACGATGGCTAATAGAATAAAAAGTATGGGTACGTCAACCATGAAATTTAACGAAGGAATAATTGTTTCTGGATCTGCGGCTAATACAAACAACACAGCTTCGGACTACGCGTTGATCGTTTCCGGATCCCAATTTATAGATGCGGAAGGCGGTGGCCATGGACTGACTATTTTTAAGGAAGAATCTGACTCTGCGTTTATTCGTTTTATTAATTCTGATGATCCTTCATCTTGGTATGCATATATTGCTTTCGACGCAGCTGAAAACATGTATATAGCTCCAGGAAGAAGTCAGGATTTTTACCTGCAGACGAGAACTGGCGTAGGATCGGATCCAATAACATTCCCGTTCAGGGTATATGATAATGGAAAAGCCAAATTTGATCATGGAGAATTAGGGCCTACTGCATCAACAAATCTTCCGGCTGATGTTGTTTTCTTTGTTTCAGGATCTACGGACAATGAAAGAAACGCTGTTTTTGGCGGGAATCTCATAACATCAGGAAATTTAGAAATTAACGGAAGAGAATCGGCCGCCGACGAAACGTACATACAATTTAAAGAAGCTGACGAAGACAGAGCAAAAATTGGAATTAATACATCGAATAATTTAATATTACATAACCAATACATGAATAAACATATTGTCTTTAAAGTCAACGATCAAGGCCAGACTCGTGAGGGGTTACGAATTGATGGCTCAGTACCAGAAGTTGTGGTTAACGAAGGTTCTGAATCTTTGGTTGACTTTAGGGTTGAGTCAAACAACAATACACATATGCTTTTTGTGGATGGCGGAAACGAAAGAGTGGGGATTAAAACCAATGCTCCCGTTTGTGAACTCGATGTTAACGGAACAGTTCGAACTAAAGCTTTTGGCGTTAACGTAAGAGACGTGAACTCTACTTCCGCGGTTCAGGACTTAGATTATATTCTAAGGTGTATACAAAGTTCAGCAATAACAGTGACACTTCCTGCAAAGAATGTAAATTCTGGCAGAGTACTTATTTTTAAAGATGTCTTAGGAAATGCTGGATCTCACAATATTACGATAGACGGTGATGGCTCAGATACTATTGACGGTGCTGCAACCCATGTAATCAACATCAACAAACAAAGTGTTACTATGATTTGTGATGGGATAAATGGATGGATGATTACTTCGAAGTACACACCTTAGAAATTGACCAGCGTGTCGTACAGAATATAGGGTTTAACATCACTCTGTTAACTGTGTGGCCCATCCTTCTATGACGCTAGAACTATACCCTTTTTGATGACCCATCATGCGCAGATCGCGGTCTAGGAAGTAAAATGCTGGCCATGATTCTAGAAAGAAAGCAGACCCAGTTCCTATAGGATCTGAAGTAACAAGCTCTCTCGAACCTCCCCAGACCGGCGCCGAGATGTTGTATGAAGCTTCCCAATCGGAAAGATTTCCGGCGTCAGGAGGATTTCCGTACGAGTTTTCGATTAGTACAGTGATGTACGTTAATTCCGGGTAGCTGTCTTGAACATGCTGTACATCAGCTGCAGCCGCTTGACAAGGACCACACCATTCCGCGCTGAAATCTAATATTACTGGTGTGCCCATTAAATCGTAAAGATTTACTTCATTCCCTTCTGAGTCGATTGCGGCAAAATCACATGTAATATTACCGATAACATTCGCACAAGAATATTCGAGGTCATCTACTCCAGGAGTCGCGGTTTCGTAATCTAACTCTCCTACGCATGATAGTGTTAATCCCATTAAAAATAAAAACATATATTATCCCCCTAAGGTATCCAGAATCTAGAACCCATGTTGTTATATAATGGGTGCATGATATGATTGTCTAGCTCTATATGACCAAATCCGAATGCATGGCCGAGTTCGTGTTCGTTAATTAAATCTAAATTTTGCGCTCCGGGTGAGTAAAATATTTCCGCTCCTAGTACTGTATATCCGATTGTGTATCGTTTTGTCCGCGCAAGTGTGTTAGCTTCCATGGATGAAGACCTAGATTTTCTTAACGTTATGTATCCTTTAACCCATTCCTGTTTACATATATCGGGACTAGGGTCATGTACATATGACGAGACATTGTATCCAAGAGTCTTCCAGTAACTAATAGCCCGGGCCATCTGCATACTTGAAAAGTCTTTCCCATAGCAGTTAGCAACCACAGGTGGATGATCATTGTTCCACCCGTATGGTTTAAATGTGGTTAATTCGAATATTAATTTGAAGCTAGTTCCTAAAAACAACCCGCCTGATAGGCTAGCAAGGAACAACATTATGGCTAGTATTTTACCATTTATCCTTTTCATTCTCCACAACCCCATACTGCGTATTCTATATCTATAGTTTGACCTTCCACAGGGATGTGTCCTTCGTTAAATATGACAGCATTAAGAGAAGCATCATATGTCCAATCAGCAGATATCTGACTATTAACCTGGACACTAATAGTCGATTCCATAGGATCGGGTTCTTCTAATTCGAAATACATCTGGCCGGTTACTTCTCCAGCTAAATCTTGAAGCTGCACTCCCCAATCACCTGCGCAGATTGAATACCACGATCCGCCATATGTATCTATAAGATCCCAATAACCAGCGCCGAATTCTGCCGAGGGATATGATGTACATCCATCAGGAGGATCTCCGATGACGCCGTACGGGACAAAGTCTCCATGAGGTTTTATATTGTCGAAGAAGCTCAGGTAAGAAGCCCAGCCCCCAGAAGAATAATCTGGTTCGTCTGAGACGAAAATGACAATCAGCTTAGCGCCTTCACGAAAAAACATTCCTCCTGGTCCAGCGGCTGCAGCAGAACCTAGGCTATTAGCCGCCATCTCAATGCCCTTTTCTATCCCAGCACCCATGATGCCTGTAACTACCAGGTGAGCGATTTCAGCTTCAGGATCCGGGCTATATGGCGTTACTATACTATAAAACAGCCAGTTGTCTGTGGTTATAACCGCCATGTTATAATCTGCGCCGGAGGTTCCAAATGCGGTCATAAATGACCCGATGTTTGCTGATAGGTTTACTTGATGCGAATTCATAGACCCGGAATTATCAATCACCCACAATACATCCAATATCGGAATTTCTTCTTGAAACCATTGATGAGAAAACCAATTCTCAACATCTGCAGAACCGTATTGATATACGTCTGTTTCAGGAGTATATGGATCATTCCCGGTGATTGTAACCAGACTTTCGTCTAGACCGATATCTTGGGGTATATAAGATATTAGAAAATCGATTTCTTGATCTGGTATTAACGACCATGGAGGTTCCGGCAGACTTCCAAATTCCATTATAATATCGGCTGGGAGCGTTACCATATGAGAAACGCTGTCGATCGTTAATTCCATGTTACCGTCATTCCTAATGGTAACACGCTCTTCGTTATCGCACCCGATGCTGATGTCTCCGTAATCAAATTCCATGGGACTTACCGACATTACAGGCGCATCGCCATAGCCTTCGAGCAACACTCGGATACTAGGGTTGTTAAGATCGTTCGAAATAATATCGATATACCCGCCGTTTGATTCGTACGTTTCAGGCGTATAGCTTACGAAAAACTCAATTAATTCCCCTTCTGGTATTACATATTCTGTTTCTGTTTCACCTATTTCAAACCGCATGTTTCCAGATACTAAAAAGGGAGACGAGACATATAAGTCTTCATCTCCCGTATTAATGATTGAAAAGCTTTCTTCTCCGCTTTCCATTCCGGAAAGTACGTGTCCAAAATCTAATTTCATCGGATGAACTAGTATTTCCGGTTCTCTTTGCTTGACTGATGCTACCGTGTAGTCTGTACAGCCAAGCAAACCCATCAAAAGTATAGCCGCTTTCATATATATCTCCCTTATTTTAGGGAGAACTCCCCCTCCCATAAAAATAAGTATATGATCACAAGCATAAATTAAAAATATATATATATTACAAAACAGCTGCTTGGGTCATGGAGATTACATGCTCATCCTAGGATATCCTGTTCAATACTAAATATTTTTAATTAATATTTTTCTTACTTTTGTCTGAATATAATCAATGCTACTTGTACGAAGCAAGGAATCAGCCCGGGGATAATGGTATCCAGATGTCTGTGACTCGGCCAAGCTTGATCGATAGCACATTCTTTCTAAGACTCTTATTAAATCATGAGATCTTAAACCCGGAGCATTTTCGTACGTAACATTCTTTTCAATACAACGCAGTATTTCGTTGATTTCTTCAATATAATCTTCAAAATCACATGACTTTAAAGCCAATAATGATAATTCTAAATTAGCTAATTTTCTCATAAACCTAAGCACCACCGATAAGTCAATTGACTGTTTGTACACACGATAAATATTATAAAGTTTTTTATAGTTACATTAAATTCATAAAATCGCGATCGTCGTTAAGCACCATTTCGATTTCCGAAACTATTTTTGGGATCGGTTTTGATCGGTACCGGCTCTTCCACTCGCCTAGGCATGCGCGCTGCAGTGCGTATGTTGCTTCGTTACATTCCCATACACACTTTGCATTAATATCAGATATCGTTTCAATGATATAATGATCTTCGACCGTCTTTATCCAGTCATTAAGTGGCGTACACTCAAACACTTTTTTAACCGATGATGATTCTTCAAATAGACTATCTTGCATTTAAACTCCCGAGGTTACTAATATATTAACGAGGCTTCATACAATGTATCAAAGTAAATTAAAATATGTTTAGTCGTATACAGGAGACGCAGCTCGATACAGCTTGCGGTTCTTGAGTTTCTTACCAGCTCTCCTGGTTAAGAACTCTTCAAATCCTTTTCTCTTACCGGCAAGATCATCATTTGTAACATGAACTTCGTCGACCCCGTGAGAAATTGACTGTGGTGGGGAAAGACGGATATAGTTCTTGTATCCTTTCCAGCTTAGTGTCTCTAAATCATCTGGAGTGATCGTCTCACCCCACGCCGACGCCATGATCTCTAGCCAAAGTTTGTCAGGATCGCTAGCGATTGCGGCCGTATCTTTTTTAGATGATTCATCATGCCACGCATCGTTGAGATCATCCATAAACTTACGAACCGCGGAGGGATTCCAACCTTCTGGAGTTACAGCGTCCGGACCCATCCACTCAACATCTCCAACTCTCTTGATCCAAGGTCTTATTGCGTCGAGATCGTAATATAGCTCGTCGGTATTAACTTCAGGATCAGCTAGTGCACCAGCAATATCATTAGTCAGTGCGTAATTGGCGATCCTATTAAAGACATCAACATCCTCATATTCATTAACAATAATATTTTGCATCTCGGCTTCAATGAGAAGAGACTCTCGAATGATTCGTCTAAGCTGCGTTTTTGTGATCTTCATAATAAGTTTATCCTTTTGCTGAAAATCTAGAAGGTGCTCTAGAGCTAGAACCAAGTTTCTTATCAAAAGGATTTATTCCTTCCGCGTCATACACACTAATTTCGTAATCAATTTCATCCATAACGGTTTTAAGATCTTTTTGTATGTATTCGACTTCCCAGCGAGACTTACCATCGCCAGGTTTCATTACGTGTATTTTTCCATTTGGCCGCTTGGTTCTTAAAAACCAGAAAAAGTAAAAAGTACCGTACTCATACTTTACGTCGACGTAATAGCCTAAATCTCTTGTACCACCAGGGACACTAAGAGGCAATTGAAATTGCGCTGAGCCTCTGGCATCACCAGAGATAGCTTTCGTTACTTTGTAACCCTTGTCTTGAAAGTAATCTGCGATCTCACTAAACGGAAATGAGACATTTCTTGCTTCGGTTATTTTGCGAATCTTTCCAGACTGTACATCCTTTTCAAGGATTTCTCGGATAATCTGTCTTAATTTTGTTTTTGTTGTTTTCATCTTAAAGTACCCCCATAACCGAATTGATTATATCATTAATAGTATTACGAACTCTTTTAGCGTCTGCTGAATCTCCAGGATTCATGCCCATCGTCATCATGTATGCATCGGAAAATTCAACAACAGCATTCATAAGTGCACGTTCTTCTGCTTGTATCGCAGGATTGCCGGTGCCTCTTTCATTAATAATTCTTCTAATAGAGCTTTTTAATTTTGCTTCAGCCATAGGGTGACCTAAATAAGCTTGTTTCATTTGGTCGACCATATCTTCGATTGACATTGGGCGACTGCTAGCGGAAGAAACATTGACGGCCTTCACGCCATTAACGATAATCCATCCTTGACGACCGTCGATCTTAACCTTTACTTCTGGATAGTCTTTTGCAAACTTTCGTTTAGCTGCATTTGCCATTGACTTCATCCCATCAGAGATCTGGTTATAATTGCGCGCTGCCTTCTGGCCTGAGTATCGATCGAAGTTACCCATCTCGGCGTAATCGTCTCTCATGGATTCCCTGATAATTCTTCGAATATGTCTTTTTGTGATTTTCACCTTCTTTCCATTGGTAGACCATCTGTTCTAGATGAATATGCGTCGACAGCCGATTGAGAAGTTGCTGCGTCTTGGCTTTCTGGATCCATCGATTCGAAGTAACTAACCATTAGACCATAAAGTGTATTCAGTCTTTCGACTTGTTCCTCGAGTTGTTTAGCCATTTCGTCGCCAGCATCGCCACTCACAGCTCCACTTTCGATATGTTCGCCCATTCCGTACAATTCATCAGCGATATTTTCGATGGCGGTTGCAATACTGTTGAAGTCTGCCATCATGTCGGCTTCTTCGGTGACTCGACTTTCGCTGAGGAGTTTTGAGCGCTCTTCTTTAATAATCTTCTTTAGTTCTGCTTTTGTGATTTTTTTCATTGTTTATTTTCCTTCATTTTTGTAATCTTCATTACGTCTGAGATGACAAGCGTTTATCGCATTGCCTCACCGAGAAAAACAGCAAACGATAGATCGCTTTTGATTTCTGCCATTTCTTGTATTTCTTCTATACCAAAACCAAGCATTTCCGCTACTGCTCGTTGAGCTTCTTCAAAAACTGCTCTTGCTTCCATATACCTGGGATCTTGTTCTCCCGGGCCATTCATCTCTTTTAAGATTTTTGTTTTTTCTTCATTTATGATTCTTCGTAATTGTCTTTTGGTTATTTTCATTTTATTTTCCTTCATTTTATGTTTTTTTAAATTAGACTTTTAGACTAGGCAACTGTTGTTTATCGATTTACTGGCCACAGCAGTACTGTGCCAGCGTCATTCCACTCCGCATAGTAGCCATGGTTTTTAAGCAGATCCATTAACTCTATATTAATGCCAACATCATACATGTCATAATCTGATGAATAGTAATCGAACATAAGATCCTTCCCGTTTGGCATCACATCCCTGTCTTCAGCGGAAAGCCAAATACCAGCTTGACCTGAGTACTCCTCAGAGAACTCGTCTGCCGTCTTCATAAATGACACGTTGAGTTTGCTTTGTAAGTATGACATCAACTCATCACGCTTAGCGTCCTGCGGATTAGCTGTTTCGAAAGCTTCCTTAATGATTCTTCGCAATTGTCGTTTTGTAATTTTCATTACGGTTCTCCAGTAAATCGATCTGCTTGCTAAACGTATTGGCCGCCATGAAGATCTTCTTCGATAGCGTTAAACATTTCCATAACCATCTTGAGAGCTCCGGAATCGATGAGGGCCTGATGATACGCCATGCCCGCATTAGAGATCTCATCTTTCCAACCAGGACCGGTGCCTTGATACATTTCAGCTCCAATAGAGTCTTCGAAAAGCTCTTGTAGCACCATGGCCATATCGTTTTCAAGCTCGCTGGGTTGTTCACCGATAAGGGCTTCGCCACCTTGCTCTGACAGCTTGGCACGCTCTTCCTTAATAATTCTCTTCAATTGTCTTTTTGTGATTTTCATTGTTTACATTCCTTTGGTAATTGAGATTCTAGTTGTGCCTTATATATGTCTATGTCAGGCTGCAACCACGTTAATTTGGGGCAAAACTCTTTTTTATCTGCTTTGTCTTGCAAAAACAATTCTAATGCTAGCATATCTCTTTTAAGATCCTCGCATTCCGGGGATGCTATAGCCAACGACATCAATAAAAGCGCTGGGTTCATCTCGACGTCACCAACTGCTCGATCCGACCTAGGCTGCCTTTCATATACTCGATGTCCTTTTCTATCCCTATGATGTTCTTCGCGTTGTCGTCCGAGCTTGCGATCTTTTTTTCAAGCACGCTAATTACCTTTTCTGCGTCGCCTAAATCATTTCTCAATTCCGCAACTTCGACATTCATGTTCCAGACCCAACCGCCTAATGGTATTACCAATAAACCTAAAAACATCTGTATTACTTTCCATATGTCGTCTTTTGTTAACGAAGCCATAACACCAACACTCCTAGGGCTATAAGTTATAATATTAATTATGTTTATAAATATGTATATGGTTAATAAAATACCGCCCTTAAGTATAGATAAACAAAATAATTTGCTTAAATCCTGCTCAAACCATCCAGGTGATTCGACGGTAACGCCCACATTAGGTTGTTATGCATGAAGATATGCTGGTTTTGTTCGTCTTGATTTATATACATGACGATATCGCCTTTCCCGGGCCGCGTTTTGGCGCTGTATGCCGCTGATGAATATTCTGCATGGTTATATTTCCCGAACACCGGGATGAACCAGGGGTAAGTTGTACGTATTAAATACATACCGGACGTGAAGCTTTTCGTCCTTCTTGCCCTTAGAACTTTTCGAAAACTTCCGCGTTGGTTAGATAGAATCTGACGGCACGCGTTTTTTTCTTTTTTTTCAGAGATTTCCTTAGGTGTTATAGCACCTTCTGATATAGTGTATCTGAAATTATATAACCACACATGATTGTCATACCATGTTTTATACAGTCCAGCAATCCAGTTAAAATCTCCACCTTTGAAATAATCATACCATTCTATGGGTATTCTTAGCCAATAATGGCAGCCTCTGTTATTCTGGATCCAAGTTTTAATGCTTGTTTCATCTTTTGTCATATTTAAATCCTATAATCTTTCGATCTCGTGTTTTGGAAAATATCGTATTTCACCATCAGCTTTGAGTACAAGATAACGCGTATTGAGGAGCGCATTATGGCTGTACGGTAGAAAAATCTCAAGAACCAATCCTGTTCCGGTGTTTGAAACTATAGTACCACATTCATAATACTTCCACCACTTTACTATGTCATTAACTTTTATTGGCATAAAGTGCCAAAACCTACCACCTCAATACCCCAGTGTGCTCGATCAAATGTTGTAATTCGACCTTTCCAGTATACCTCTATTAAATACTTGTCTGACATTCTATAACCTCGAGTACCGGGTCTTAGATAGATTGCGTATCCAACCACCGGTCCTGCAGCCCTTGCCGGGTATGTTACTTGAAGAAGATCTCCGGATTGAAGTTTCATTTAATTAATCCCTTTACTTTAGTTCTTCGTTCTGCGACTTTAGATGCATCGGACAGGCAAAATGGTCGTCGACGACCACACTCTTATAGTACCATCGTTTTTTAAGATTTTCAATACTAAATTGGGGTGTGGCGGCAAATTTGAGGTACCCAAGATCAAACCGATACTGCCTCGATCGTAATCTCCAAAAGCTTTTACTACTAAGTCGCCTCGCTTCGGCTTAAACTCGACTTGGCTGTCATAGGTAGTTATGAATGGTGGTTCTGTTTCTTTCACGACAGATAGCTCGAAGGTAATGACTTTTTTAAAACTGTCCACATAGCCCTTTCAGACATGGTACTATCGACAAAAACTATTAAATCAGGTATACCCTTCTCACGATATATAATATCGGCTACCAGTCTTATCCGATATGCGCCGGCATGGGCGCAGACATGTACAACAAGATCACCAATTGCGGGCGCGTTATATTCTCGCGGATGATGTACATATTCTACTGTATACATCCGATCGGATGTCAGGTCGATCTGAGACATGAGTTACCGATCCATGTCCCAAGGATCTCTTAAATGAAGTCCGACTGGAAACCTGGGTATTCCATCGTTTGATAAGTCTTGATACTTTACTGTGAGCAGTTTTCCTATATATGACTTTTTATTTAAATATATAGTCTTGCGCTCTTTGTGTGTCCCAACCGGACGGACTCCAAAACTCTGACCATCTAAAGTTTCACATATAAACACTGCGCAACCTTTTTCAATCGCTAAGCCATCTGTTACATCTATAATTTTATATTCACTATCAATAAATCTTTTAACCTTTAAAAGATCACTCGATCGATAGCCAAACAAATATTTTGAATCTAGGTTCCTCGCCATAATACCCTCATAGCCGGCATCGATACACAGCTGTTCAAAATTTTGGAGTTCTACTTCAGTTTTTATTGTCGCAGTCTCTACAACATGTATACTTGTGTCGATGCCAATTAGGTTGTTTCTCTTTTTTTCTTCAAACCTTAAAGAAAATGGCATATCCCGGTTGGCCTGATTTGGCATATCGTATATATGATACTCTATAAGCTGAGTATCTTTCGATACTTTTTTTATTGCTGAAACAATTCTTTGAAAATCCCATGTATGTACGTACAACTCTCCGTCGGCACATTCCCCATCTTCTAGAACGCGACTGAGCGCTCGATTGATCTGAGGTACCAATGCAAGTACTTTACCTTGTCTGGAGTACAACGTAACTATGCCACCCTTCTTCCTAGCTAGGCATCGGATGCCGTCTAGCTTCGGTTGACTTGCACAGGGGTATATTAGTTTCTTTTTGTGTTTTTCGTACGACTGTGCTAACATGGGCTTAAGCAAATCTAGATATTTTTTCCGAGATTCATCAATTGTATATCCATATCCGTTGTCAAGCTTTTTTCTTATTTTAGACTCGGCATTAAATACAGCTTGACTTATTGGCGTTGTTTCATTTGACTTTCCGATGTTTTTACCAGAAGTAATTAACTCCGAAGTTTGGTGTAACTTTCCATCAACTAGGCCACGAGAGATTATAATCTTTCCATAATCTAGATCAGTTAGTCCAACTTCTATTTTCCAAGTATACGATAAACCCTTCTTTGTTAAGCCGTATAAGTTCTTCACTAAAACGGGATTTTTCATATTACCTCACTAAGCTGGAACACTAGCCATGCGCAGAAAACGTTTGTTGCAACAAAAACTGCAACGAATATAATTTTATTTTTTGTGCTTAGGTTCATCACCCAGATCTCCTTTTACTTTGTTTGTTTCATAATATATGCTGCTTGATTTGGAGTCATACAATGATGCTGTAATGTTTTTCGTTTTGATTTTTGCAACAAGAGGAGGTAATCGTAGTTTGTACCGGCATATGCACTAGCGTACAATCCGTTATAACATTCAGCCAAATATTCACTGTCGGTCTTTTTCTCAGGTTGTTGGATGCATGCTATGTATAGTAGGTAAATCATTTGCTTCTTCCTTTGCTGATCTGTTTACGAATATATATTCAAAGCTTTTCAACCCATTCGGCTTCTTTCACTGCTCACCGGCATCCATACGCTTCAAGCATTCTACTCGATCGGCTTCTTGCACTGTCAACCCATTTACTAGTATAATAGGAAGTGCCACCCAATCTTCTCGATCTCCCCTTACATCTGTTGTCCCCAAACTCTGAATCTCAACATACGCGTCGATACGAAGGTCATGGATATGCGCCGCGAGATCCAACTCCTCCTCTGAAAGCTTTTGCAAATCCTCTAAAAGTCGCCGATACGTATATGTCATTCTACCCCCAATAATATCTCTAACTGATCTGTGGACATATACAACTTCTTACCTGATGCCATCGCTACCGAATGAAGATGGTGTGTCCGCTTCATCAATGGATATACCATCTTCATTGGCTCCGTATACTCTACATAAGCTGGATTAATACTTGCTTGATATTCAACCCCAGAACTATCTTCACATGTTACCGTACGTATCATTTCAACTCCCCGTTTGCTATAGCTGCCGCAACGCCGGCAAGCCCAGCCTTATGGTCTGACTCCCAGATATCACGAATAGCAGCGTTAAACTTACTCACTGGCTTAGGCAACGAGCCATGCACACACTCATCAGTACTAATATCGATAACAAACTTACCGACCATATCAGGTGCATACTTCCGACACTTCTTACACGTGATTGCAGCAGCAACGCTGTTAAGCAACTCGCCGCATGGACACTCAAAACGGTATCCATCTTCGATTGCGCGGACTTGGTAATCTGATAAATTTAACATGCTCATTCCTTGGTTGATTTGTTTTGTTCTTCTTATATATATAATATAACCTGTCCTACAACATGCTACACAAACTTTATCCCTTTATACATACAATCTTGCCGGCTTACACTGAGACTTAGCGATATCAACAGCCTCCTGAATTGCAACTACTCTCTCTTGATCCGATGCCGCCCTGAAGTTTGTTTGTCTTGCTGCAAGATCTAAAGGAAGTATAATATCCCTTCCGATAATCTTAACGCAAACCTTATTATCGCTATCCTCGATAAGTGCCTCTTCAAGCCCGACAGGATAGCTGCCAACGTTTTTACATGCCGGAGTTAACTCACACAATCGAGCTATTGTATCCGCTAACGCATCTGCAGATATCGGATCCTCCTTTGTGTATGTTCTGTCGCGCAATATAATATGTGTGGTATAAGTTTCTGATTTTGTCATTTGGTTTCCTTGGTTGGTTTTGTTCTTCTTATATATATAATTTAACCCGCCGCCAGGCATGCTACACAAACTTTAATTACTTATTACTTTTAGTTTATTCCTTTTCCACCAACCTCGAGGCATGACCGGTTTATCTGAAGACCATATCACATAGTAATGTTCCGACTCGAAGCCCGGATCCTCCTCGAGTATCAGCCCAATACAAAATATTCCGCGGCGCTGGTCTTCTTTTGCAATAACTAAGTCACCGACTTTCATTCTATAATTCTCCTATTATAATAAAAAATTCATTTAATTAAGCACAATTGACATTCACTAAAGACAGCAATACCACGGCGACACAAAACTTCCCACTGTTTCAAAGCCCGCGGCAGTCGATATCCATCGTAGTTCTCAGCATGCCAACATTCCAGGACGATCACACCGATCGGGGGATTCGTGGAGGGAATAAATGGGTGCTTGCTCGAATAGCCTATTTTAACTAAGTCGCCGACTTTCATTGTTCGGTCTCTATTAACTTAGATAGCTCTTGTTCGAGCTGCTCTATTTGAAGCATAGCTTTACCATATGACCTTAGATCTCCATTTCTTTGTAGATAAACTGACTTTTCATACAGTTTAGATATTTTCCTTTCCAGCTTTACTCTTGGGTCAGGAACAAAAAGTGATATAATAAAATTAAACATCTTCATTCTTCCTCCAGCCGGTTGGCCCGAATCTTATCCCGGTTCTCGTGACAGTCATCACAGCTGGTATATATCCAGTGGCCGTCCCTCTTTTCTGCCGGCTTTCCACATCCCTCGCATATCTTGTATGATAGAGCCTCAGCCTCATTAACAAGTTTATAGATTTCGTCATCGCCGTGAGTCATGTAGAATCTTAATCCGCCAAACTTCTCTTTCACCTGGGCTGCCCTAGGGTGGGATGATCTGTACCCATCACAAAAGCATGCGAAGTAGTTACCGGGTGGCTTTTCTTCTGAATCTGGATCAGCGTGGATTGCCAGGCATTTGCCAGGATTCCGGCTCTTCCATGCGTAGTGACGTTCCTTGGTACAACCACATCCATCACATGACATATTGGGATTATCATAAATGAACTTCTGGATGAGAGGCTCCAGTTTTGAGGACAGATCCCAGATGATATCAAACCACCCATCACCAGGAAAGCCCCAGCACATAGCGGTTGATTGCATTGAGGCGTTCCTGTCTCCATATAGGAGAGGGAATGCTTTTACTAATTTTTTATCATTTTCTTTATTCATTCTTCGTTATCCTTGAATAGTTTAATATCACAATCTGCTAGATTGAAAATACTGTTTTGATGATTCGTATAACATAATGTTAGCTGCCTGTGATGTATTTAAACAAAATCCTGGTCCAGGCATGTCAATTTCAACGCAATCAGAAACGTGAATGATTTCGCCAGGAACACCAGATGTCTCATGTCCAGTGAATATGCAGATCTTCTGCTGAAAGTCGAAACTATAATCTCTTAGCTTAGTCGACTTTTCACACATTTCAGCTGATACTATTTTAACATCATTTTCACTTGCCCATTTGATAAACTTGCTAGGGGATGAGTGTTGAATGATATTAATGAAATCAGACGTTGAGCCTGATAGATTTTTTAATTCATTTCTGTCAGGTATAGAACCGATAACATGAATATCTTTTACACCAAAACAAACCGCGGCGCGCATTAAAAATGCAAGATTTCCATCATGCATAAAGTTGACACATGCAACAGTGATTGGCAGATATTTTGCATTCTGAAGCTTTTTATAATATCTTTCTTTTCTTGACTTCTTCCTAATCGATAAGTGGGTATTAAACTTACTTTTTTCATATACCGGCGCGGTTGGCATGGTTCCTTCAGAATCTATTTACGTAGTGTTTGTTTTCAATGTTCAGCTAGCTAACCTATAAACCATGAACTTTAGACATATAATTTTCAATTCCTAAAGATTTATTTTTTAATCCTAAAATCGATTTAATTGGAACAATCCTACATGATCGATCAGCTGGGGTTATGTGCGATGTATACTTATGCCACGTATAACTCGGAATAAAAACAACATCTTCTCTATTTGCAAACCCATAACAATACCATTTATTAGGCCCAATAAATTTTGTGCGTTTCATTTCACAGAGCCGAGATACTTTTGATCCCATCGCAAAACAACATTCAACATACCTCCTTTCTCCGTTAAGTTCATACGTAATATCCCCTTGTTCTTTTTCTATAATAGCTAGCTGGCGGTCTGTTAAGGTGGGTTGTTTTTCTTTATAAAAATCCCAAACCATTTCAAATTTAATTTGTGGATAAAGATCTTTAAATTGTGCGAAGACCTTATCTTGAAATCCTATACCAGCTATAGCTCTTGGAGATGTTGCAACGAATGGAGTGTATGACATATATATTTCCTAGATTAAGATATAATATATTATACTTTTATATGATCGATTTTACAACTGTTTTATTATTTAGGCTGGTGGGCATGATTTAAAGTATAGAAATGATTTCTGTCCATGAAAGTCTTCAAACTCTATTTTTTCGTCATATGCAACACCCGCGTTAACCCTAGTATAAGGTCCTTCTTCAATAATTGGATTATTTTTTTTGTAATATTTGCATGCGTTAGTTAATCGATCCCTTGTTAGCTTTTTCGTCTGCTTAGTGTAAGTTCCGTCATGCTCTTTTTTAAACGTAACTATTAGCTCGTCAAATTTGCTTATTCCTTTGATTCCTACTTTCATTTTCTTTTCCTTTTTTTATTTATTCTTTCAACATTAAATCTCATCGTTACTATTATATCGCCGTTAATTAAAAGGTGAACATAATCTTTTCCACCCTCGCCTTTTTTATTAAACCCTATAACTAGGCCGGGCACTCGCTGGGTCTGAACTAGATAGACAATATCTCCTATCTCGAGAGAAGCTTCAAGCCATCGAGTCATAATTCCACGGGCTTTAAATAGCTCCAGGCGGGTGGATCGACACCAAATATTTCACCCTCAAGATATATGAACTTATCGACGCCAGTTAACTCGCTGCACTGGACAAGGTTCAGATCGACCTTTGTGCCCAAATATACTGCAGTCCGACTCTCTTTAATTCCGGAAGTACGGCGATTACGATTATAAACACCACGCTTAAATGGCCGGCCGCGGATGTATACTAGCCGGATACCATGGTCACCCGGATACCGATAGGCACAAAACCACTGTATATCACTAGTAGGAGTAAGTAACATTCCCTGTTTTAAATCTTTAACAACCATAACGTTCTCTAATTAGATTCGGATGTATACTCTCTGCAGTTGTGTCTTCTTCGATTACGACCTGGCCAAACTCTTCAGCAACACGAGCATAATGGAAAGCAAGATTTAAAGCAGTATTATCATTTGTATGTTTGTATGTCTCCATATACTTTAAATATACAGAATAATAATTCGGTATGCCGGTTAGCGACTTGGCATTTTTAGTTTCAATTACTTTCATACGGAATATTCCTGCTGATCAGACTCAGTAATATTGATTTTATCAAGCTTCATGATGTAACTCTAACCGTTTGGTTTGTTCTTCCGTATAGTGCCAATCACCGTTAATATTGTCCCAACGTACGACTGTATAATCTTTTGTAACATTTAATATTGTGCCCACTGCTTTTTCGTATTTCCACATGGGACTCATAATTACTCTATCACCGACTTTCATCTCATCCCCGACCTGTACCAGACTCGTGTTCAGGTACGGTAATATCATGAATCCAATTAGACGCGCGGTCTGAAGCGGTAAAAAGATATACAATCTCGCTCAATGGATGTGCTACAATGTTGTGCAGACTCCACTTGAACGGGCCTAACTTTGATAGAAATTTATTGACTTTCATTTTATCCTCCTAGTCTTAATAATTAATTTGCGTAAACTTTAAAATTGTTAACCTTAAAATCAGAATAAGTCGTATGGCTATCATGATATCTTACAGGGCTTAACCAACGAACCCGACAGTGCCAGTCCCCAGTGGCTATCGATTGCGTAACACTTTCAACAGTTGCAAACTGTCCAAAGAACCACTTAGCATAAGTACCCTCGTCGTTAAACATCACCAAATCACCGACTTTCATTAGTTGTTCATCAAATTTCATTAATTGCCTCCAGATCATCTGTCCACTCTTTATCGATGGTTCCGTTGTGCCACATAACTTTAACGACTGGCGGGAGGGTCTCCTCCTCAGCGTCGACCACTTCGACAATAATACCCCACATATCTTCCGAACCATTGTGAGGTGGGCGGTGAAGTGCTCGAACCAAATCACCGACTTTCATTAGTTGTACATCAAGCTTCATTCATCGCCTCCACACTGACTAACCAGCTTATACGAACTTGCGGCATGCCACATATCGTCTGGTGTGTCTTTAAACTGAATCCAGAATCCTCTAGCATCCGACTTAAGAGATCTGATTATCCATATGTTTTGCCCTACTGGGTTAGCAGCAACTAGACTGACCATATCACCGACTTTCATTCTGTTTCCTACTTTTAAACATTACTACTATTTCTTCCTTTTCAACAGCATACATGATTTCACCGTTACTAGCTTTTAAGAGATCGAACCACTCCCCATCATAGCTCCGCGAGACAATAAGGCCGGCGGGTATACACCCTTCGGCATCAGACCATGTTTCAGACCAGCCTACGTAATCACCGACTTTCATTAGTTGTTGTTCATCAAATTTCATTAATTACCTCAAATTCGTTTTTGCCCCATCTATTATCGCATCCTTCTGGGTCGATAAACATTTCTCCGTGGAGATAAGTTTTTACACCAACATCGACTTTGCCTTGATTTTCCATCTGAAGATGAAACTCTAAATTTAAAGCCATGCGCTCAGCTCTTTCCCAATTGAGGGCTGCCCCACGGACTCGGTCTTCTGTATCCCCCTTATATCGATACCACACTAGATAGATTTTTTTCATAAATCACCGACTTTCATTGATGATCTCGATTGATGTATGAAAGCCCTCAATATTCCAAACCTGATCTGCGGCACCTAACGCTTCATCCAGCGTTGTGTACACCACGGCTTTGAGGCTATCCCACCCCTCGCAGACCAGGACCTGGCCGGCGGGCCAGCCGCGCTTATAGTCCGGATCAATTTCAGAAACAAAATCAGAGGTACCCCCGATTCGAATCTTAAATGGGCCATTGTCTCTGTCTTCTTCGTTAAACGTTACTCCGGTATGAGTTCTAGTCATTAATCACCTCCACGTTACATCGTTCATCAAAAGAATACCATCGTAGTGTTTGTAGATCATCAAAGTACTGGATCCATACACCTACCTTGCTCTTGTATTCCTCCTCTTCCATTACCATCCCTAGGCTGCCAAACCGGCTCCGGACCAAGTCACCGACTTTCATTGATCACCTCCAGTGAGCTGCTTCTTTCAGTAAATATCGTGCCATCGTCCCACATAACCTTAATATCCCTATTGCCAGAAAACAACCCAGTTTCAACAACAATGCCTGTTGCAACGATCCATACTTTCTGAAATCTCACTAAATCACCGACTTTCATTTATTACCTCAAACAGATCAGGGCTGAATTGAGAAACATTCCCCCCTCCCCATAATATTTCTATCCCTACTAGTTTATAGTAATGGTTTTTGACTATATTTACAATAATTCCGTCAAATCGTTCCTGCGGCGGATCCGTCTTTCTCGTTTTCAATGTTACCAAATCACCAACTTTCATTTCATCAGTACTTGGAATGTGTTTGAAAACTTCTGCCAGTATTTTTGATTAATCATACTACCGAACTTGCGGGCTGAGAATGATTCATATATCTTACTCATTGAAACATTCGGATACTTTACCTCTGCGCCGGCGTTTATTAAATCTTCTGTAATGTCTTCAAACCAATGAAACTCTATGAGCTTCTTGTTTCTTTCAAATATTTCTCTGTTGCCTGGTTTATTTAAGCATGCTTCTCTAAGATCCTCGTCGTTCATAAATTTGGTTGCCGTTTTATCTCCGACTCCCTTGATGCCCGGGATGTTGTCTGCTCCGTCACCACGCAATGATTTCCATTCAAGATAGTTGTGTGGTGGCCGTTCAACAAATTTCTTTTTCATTGGATTATAGATTTTAAATTTGCTGTTGTCTAGACAATCATACAGCTGAATAAAATCCGAGTCGTTCGAAACAACAACCACATCATGACCTTCTTCAGTGTAATACTTTGCTAGATTAGCGATTACATCGTCACACTCATAATCTGGGTGTCTAATCTGGATAATTGGCAGGCTTTCTAGAATCTCCCTGATGTCGTTTGCTTGCCGCCAGAAGTCATCTGATCCCTGAGGCCTCTGAGCTTTGTACTCTGGCAAGAGATCACTACGATGTTTGGGCCGGCCCTCAAGCACAAAATACGCTTTCTCAGGTAGCAACTTTTCAACCAATGGTTTTAGACTACGAAAAAAACTAAAGACTATTGCGTCTTCGCCTTTCATAAAGCCACTCCGAGCTCTGTGAATAAGATTCATACCGTCAAAAAGAACTATTTTCATTTTATCTCCTGTTTTCATTTATTACCTCTAAAAGGGATTTGGCAATTTGCCAAACTTTGCCAGAGTCACTCCACATGACGTCTGCACACCAATGAGATGGATTGCCGGCAATATACTCTTTTAAAATTATGCCAACTGGCGTGTCAGACTTTTTATCTTTTTGGTTGACAACTTTATTTCCGCCCACTAGACGGGGGGGCCGGGGTTTTCTTTTTACCAAATCACCGACTTTCATTGATCACGTCAATCAGGTTTTTTTGAATCGAGCTAACAATATCGCCATTAGGGGCACGCTCTGCAAACCACATGACCTCAGCATACTCGTAATCTCCAGATGTACGAAAGCCCATAAAAAGTCCAAACTTCCCGTTTCCATTTTTTCTTTTTACCAAATCACCGACTTTCATTTATCCCACCATTTTTCAAACATGTAATGAACTGCAGTCAATACAACCCCAATTACGACTGTCAGCTCTAACGACTTAGTTGCGTTGCCTAGATAAGCATAAGAAATCGCCCACCCGCACAACGTCGATATCAGCCTCCATACTAATACTTTTTTAAATTTTTTATTCATTGATCGTCTCTAAATGTTTATAGTGGACATATTTTATCTCATCTTCAAAAAGTATACCAATCAGTGTGGGTGCTCTTTTAGGTACCTCCACAACAAGTCTAGGGTTGGGCCACACATGCGTTTTGTTAATTACCAAATCACCGACCTTCATAAACAGACTCTTTCGGTAACCATAGCAATATACACATCTAAAGCAAAGATAATAGAAACTAAAGATATTATAATAGAGAATATCGAGGCACACATCGCCCCGGATGCATACCGCTTTATTTCGTCAATAGTTTTAACATCGATTTTCATATGACTACCCTAAAACTTCTGACTTGATTTTTTCAATATGCCGACATCGACGTCGATACCCATATCCCGGGCAATTGCATGTATATACCTTGTTCTTAAAGCTAATGTTGTATACATCTCCTTTGCTACCGGTAACCTTCCACTCTTTTGCTACTGACTCTTCGACTGGTGTGACTTTCGGTCTGTCCCACGACATGTAATTAGACAGCTCATCAAAAGTAGTACTATGCGGGATTTCAATCCATGTCGAACCAGCTATAGCGTATTTAATCCCTAAATGATTTGTAAACATTGCTGGGTTCATCGTGACCTTTACTGGATTCATGTAACCACCTTTACTACTGCATGCAACGCATCTAATGCGGCGGCATCACTCATCCGATGATTTTCGCCACACTCAATAAGTCGGCATCCCATACTATCCCGAAGTGTGCAACTACTTTCAAAGGTAACCAACTTATCATCAGCGCAATGAAGAATGGTTGTTGTCTCATCGACGTGAAGAGGGTATACCTTAAACTTTTCCCATGCCGGTGCAACCAAGATTTTTGGCACGTCTCCAGTTGGAAACGACACGGCGACTGCGCCACCTCTGCTGCTACCAACAATAACATCAGGTCGAAAATTTATAAAATAATCCTCTGCCCGGGCCACGCTAAGTTCCCAATCGTTTTTAGGCAATGATGGGGCGATGACTCGATATCCTTCCTGTTTAAGAAAAGTAGGCTTGCTACCCTCGGGGTTTCCTTCTAGTCCATGTAAAAATAAAATCTTTATATCAGGCATGTTGTTTATCTCCAAAGTGTTACAAAAGTTCCGAATTCGCGGTTGAATGTATAAATCAATCCTTCATAATCTGTCAGGCGCATCTCGTCAAGTATACGCTCTGTTTTTTCTTTATCATATCGTAGGGTCCGGCAAAACTGTTTGGCATATCCAAGAAGAACGAATGCGTTCCCTTCAGGACCAGTCAAATCGATTTCAATACCAGAATCTTTTTCTTCTTTATTTCTTATAGCCATTATTACGCCACCTCTTCTAGAACGATAACCTTGTTACGCTGGATATCCCATGGCTTCGAGTAATCTACTTCGATGTCGGTCTTCTGGGCGTAACTGTACCAGACTCCATCACGGAGCATGCCAAGATCTCCAGACCCATCCGGACAAACCATGTGAGCTGGGCTAGCTTCAAGCAGAGAGTATGCATGACGATTACCACATGTAACCGGAGTTCCGTCAGCATTCTTCAGGTCGACACATTCGAAGTCAATGTAGACATCGCCGATACCATCCTTGCTGAGAGAAGCATTCAGGGTAGTCTGCTTGATGCCGATGAGACGAACCCGGGTTTCTCTGGGGAGTTGAATTTCTTCGTAGCCGCAGTAACCGTAGCCATTCGCACTAACGGTGCTAGAAGTATGCAGGACGTCCCCGAGCTGCCAGGCGAACTTATTGACGTCGTTACGGTTGAGGTTCATAGTGTTGAGATATTTTTCTTTGTTTGGCACGAAAACTCCTTGTTTGTTTCTTCTTACATATATAATGTATCCCACCTCTGGGCATGCTACACATGTTTTAATAAAGTATTTAGCTAATCACTTCAAGCAGTTCTCTCTTGACGTAGAGTGATTCGCCATTGACCGGGTTCAGAACCCTTGCCCAGCCGCCGGTTGGTCCGGCCCAACTGAAAGACACTCGGCAGCGCGCACGCTCTACAATCAAGGTATCATCCTTACGGATTGCAAAGATCTTACACCTAGGAGGTAGCTTTGATTCACCGGCACTGTTCATGCCCTTACTAGCTGGACTGTCATACCATGCATTGACTTCATCTTCTGTGAGGTGCCGCCGGCCTTCGATCTGGCCAGCATGGTCGTTTGCCGAATGTGACAGTGGATAGTCTCTTTGGCCGCCGTTCTTGACTGTGAAACACACGGCTGGATTAAGCTTGACTAGATTTCCTTTACGCATGAAAAACTCCTTGGTTGTTTTCTTCTTACATATATAATGTAT
>TARA_R110001592_G_scaffold59056_3_pt1 | contig 28782 bp, 38 predicted proteins | sample TARA_R110001592 | Tara Oceans TARA_R110001592 (sample SAMEA4398387) | marine metagenome | biome: Polar Biome; feature: [SRF] surface water layer (ENVO:00010504); material: water (ENVO:00002006), including particulate matter (ENVO:01000060) such as... | depth 5 m | reverse complement strand
ATAAAAAGACACCAAATGCACTGAGAACTGCGTTAAATGTTATAAATAGCTTTAAAAATCCAGTAAATATAAACGATCTTTATTACTTCTTAAATTTATCTGAAAATTCATCAAAAGCAGAAATTAAAAAGGTTCTTGAGTATTCTACAAAGACAAAACTTTTACAGTGTGTAGCAAATTATAAAACAATAAATCTTTTAGAATCAAAGCAATTAAATCTTATCAATGATATGATTAAAAATGTAAATGTTAATAAAGAAATAGAAGTTGAGATACGGTTTGGTATTTTAAAACAGTCTTTTAATCCAAAGATAGCAAAACAATCGTTTATAGATATACTCAGAAAAGTAGAATCATTTGGTTTTCAGAAAACTGTAGATGATTTCATAGATGTGTACTCTGAAAATATTAGAACAAGATACATATTTTCTAATGAATTTGGAAAGTATATCTTTTTCGATTCTATAATAAAGAACAGGGTATCTAAAATAGATATAAATATGCAAAGTGTTATTAACTATGATGTAAGGATAGCTATGTCTTCAGAAGTTAAAGTTAAACAATACAACACAACCGGTGAAAGTTACAGAAAATATAGAATGTCATTCACAGAACCAAATGGATTATTTAGATTAGACTTTACAGCTATAACACCCGGTGAATATTCCGATAGAAGCTTTGTAATGAATAAAGATTCTAATGAAACATTTCAAATAGAGATAGAGTTTTTGAAAAACGAAATTGACGTTAATAATCTATTCAAGTTTATAACTCAGATGTTAGCTACTTAATAATAGTCCATCTGAAAATCTGTAAGTGTTTTCAGGCGTATCCCATTCATCTGGATCACTGAAAAAGGTGTATTCAATTGGGTTAAATTTAGTAAGTAAAATATCAATAGTTTCTTCAAATGTTTTAAACATTTCTGATTTATCCATTATTGATATTTTTCTATTTGGTACCACATTTCCAACAGAGTCTCTGTTTATTTTGATATTAAAATAATCATTTACAAAAAGATCTACGGGTATTTCTCTTTTATTAAAAGTGTAGATACTTAAAAAGTCTAAACCAATACCTTCGGGTATGCTTTCATTATTGTAACCAAATTTAATAGTCTGTTTAGATTTTTCTAATATCTGAAGCTGAATAATGTCTTGATAATTATCTTTATTTCCCCATATAATATAATTACAACATTTAGAATCTATAAATATTAATTTTACTTGTTTATTTGTATCTATTATCTCATAAGATCCTTCTATTACATTTGAATATACATCTGGGTAAATTAAAATTTCATCTATTATACTCGTAAACATTAAATTCTGAAGATCAAATAATATAATATATCTTTGATCAAACTGGTTGTTTATTAAAGTTTCGTTGTAGTACAATAAGTCTGTAATATGATATTCGTTTTTAAACTCAATGTCGTTAAATCTTAAAAATCCGTTTAATATAATAGTATCTTTAAATTTATTAGAAATTTGACATTCTATAGATTTTAATTTTTCATTTATGTAAAAATTTCCATCCGGACTCAATACTAAAAAGAAATTGTAAGAATCGTTTGGAACTTTTCTAACGTTGTATACATCTCGTGTAAATCTGTTTATATTGTAATAAGTTAAGTTAGATAAATCAACTGTTATTGGATCAAATATTGATACAAATTTGTCTGCATTTTCTTTGTTATATTTTTCATTTAAACCAGATGCATCATTTTTCATTAATTTTCCGTCAGTTTCTACGATAAGATCAAATCTAAATAGATTCTTTTGTATACAATTTAGAAGTTGTTGGCGTCTAAAAGTGTTTAGTCCGAGGAACACTCTAGAATCTCTTTGAAAATCTGTACCATTTACTGTAACATTTTTCCCTTCAGATGTTTTAACTATATATTCGTTTGATTTTTTACTCAACTTTTTAATTACAGTTACTTGTTGAAATTTTCCATTTATATTAACTAAAGCATTCGCTCCTATAATATTACTCCCGGACACTATAATACCAGAACCAGTGTCCTGTCCGTTTTTTATATTGTACATTTCGGCCTGTTCTTTATTACGAGGAAAACCGGTTAGTAGATATTTTTTCATCATTTCTACGGATTCTTTTGTTTTTGTTTCGCAACACGGGTACCAAAGACCGTCAGTGTCTTGAACGCCTTCTGGTTTCAAATATTGATAATTTGGATCTGGACAGGTTCCTTTCCAAGAATAAGGATCCGGTCTCATCCCTTCTTTATATGTTTTATCCCCTGAATCACGTGTACGTGTACGTCTGCAGATTTTACCACTTGGTGCATAACCAGACACTGTATTAAAAGTAGAAGTTGATATAGTACTTGTCAATGATTTTTTAAGTAAAATGTCTTGTTCAGACTCAAAAAGTTTATTAAATGAAATCATTACATTATTAAACATATCCTTATTTATAGGAGTAGAACCTTCTCCGCAAAGTCCTCTTCTAATTTGCTTATAACTGCATAAAGATAATGTCATCATTATAACTCCAAATTTATTAATCACCGAAGTTAATTTAACACCATTCGCTGGTGTAGATACAAACTTAATGTATTCTTTAGACATTACTTGATTTCTGGTTAATCTGCCTATAGAGTATTCCCAGTCTATTATCTTTAACCCATTAAAATTGATTATATTATCTCCAAACGGATAAACTTCTATCTTTGTAAAATCACTTGAAACTAAATTACCCATTGAATCAAAAGGACTTATTAAATTGTCTAAATTTTCAAAATCAATTTGATTGCCTGGTTTTTCTAGTACACCCAGCGTAAATTGACCAGACATAGAATGTATATAAGATTTGTCTGATATAAATACATATGTATCATAGCCTGTTAAATTTTTAAAGTTTTCATAGTTAACAGAACCAGAATCATTTATTCTTTTGATTAGCTCATCTATTAATGTCTTCATAGACTGTCTATTATTAGGTATATTAATTAAATTTATTAGTCCATTTTTACTTATGCGAATAGATGTTTTAACGCTCTCTTCTTCATAAGAAATTATAACGTTGTTTAAAAACTGCGTCGTAGTTGTTTTTGCAGCTAATTTTTTTGGTCCTCTTTTTTTGTATATACCAAAATAAGATATATTAGTTAATACATTTAAATTTGAGTCTATGTCTATATTTCCATTTTGTACTAATATTTCATCAGGAATAAGTAAAACATTATTTATCTGTTCTTGTGTAACAGTTTTATTTAAAATATTATCTTTTAAATTTTTATAATCCCCTTGGTATTCTACATTTCTAATAACGTAGTCATTAAACCCAGAAATTGTTAAATATAAACTATCTTCTTCGGGGAAGTCACATGTTTCAGAATGATCATCCGGACCAATATTACTACAATAACTACAATAAAGTCCGTCTTGTATAGGTCCAACCGGGGGTCTATTGTATGTATCATTTATAGTTTCTGTTCCAAATACCTTTTTTTGAGACAATGATAATTTATAGAAACCGCTTTCTCCTTCATCTAGTTCAAATGCAGTTTTAAGGGAGTCTATGTCTATTATTTCTTCAACAGATTCTAATTTATTTATAAACATGTTAATAGCATTGATCTTGACTTCTGTTGACATATTTACTATATCTGTATATTTTAATTATTTATTTAAAAGCATATAAAAAAATTACATATATGTATAGTAAATATGTCGAAAGAGACAGCAAAGTTTAATTCATTATTTGAAGAATTTCTTGAAAAAATTATTACAACCTTTCCAAATGAAAAACTTAAGACTTATAGAAGAGGGTTTTTGATAATTAAGGCGACGTCTCCATCTGTACCCGTTAATTTATTTATGGCTGGCTGCGTTGAATATAAAAGAGAAATAGTTTCAAGAAATGATGATTTTTTCCTAAAAGATAAAAAAATAACAGAAAGAGCTAATATGTTTGGAAACTTTACTGACGACTGTGGATTAGATTCATACTGGGACGTTTTAACTCCCGCTACAAAAAAAGCAGTATGGGACTATGTTCAATCTCTTTTTGTCCTGGGTGAGATAATAGTTGGAAAGAATAAAGATTTATTTGACAAGTATAATTCTTTATATTCGTCTGACTACAAAAAAGAGATAAATAATCTTCATACTTCTAATTTTTCTGTAGACTTTTTAAAAAAATTAAATTCTTAGATATCTATTAAATGACAACATATTGGTTGAGTGACTTTTGCTCATTATTTAATTCTTCAAATATAAATCCTTTCTCAGGGGACGACAAAAATTTCAAATTTAATTCTCTAACACGACTTATAATAGTAGTAACAGTAGTATTTGCGATAGTATTTAATAGTCATGCAAATGAAATTTTTGTAGCAGGGTGTATTTCTTTATTCTTGTCTATTATTATATACATGCTAACATACAATTCATCTGAAATGTCTTTTGAGTTAAATAAAGAACTTAAAACATATTCACAAGCTCAGAAACTAATAGAAAGTCAGCAGGAAAATTTAAAAGTAGGTTTATCAAAAATGGGCACCGAAACTATAAAAGATTATAACGTCAATGTAGAAAATGAAGTAACATTAGATTATTCTCCGCCGAACACACAACTAAAGAAAAGTATTTATTTCTTTGAGGGAAACAAAATGCCAAGTCAAGTAGTTGCTACAAAAAGAGAACCATCTGAGTATTTATCAATGGGTAAACAAGTTCCAACGGGTACAGCTAAACAACTACATAGTTTAATTGGTAAAAATTTATCATTTACATAAAGAATATTTTAAAAATAAAATATAATATTAATATTAAATGGAAAAAACAGATCATCAGTACGTTAAAAGTAGAGATAGTCCTTTGATTTCTGTATCGCACCCAACTAGATACTTAAACAAAACGTCTGTACCAATAGATTACTCTGTGATGCACTCGGGTATTCCAACACAAAGTCATCACAAAAATACAGTAGTTATGAGTAATTTAACTTATAAACATGAAGACCACGGTACTAGACGTCTTCAACCAAAAGTTGAAAAAGAACGTACAAAAAATTTAAATCTCCAAGGAGATAAGACAGGGATACATTCAAGATTTATGCAGAAAGAAATGCCTAAGCATAACACTTATTATATACTATGCGACACAGAAAATGAAATTCATGACACATACTATTTACATAATAAACCTCTAATTCACCACAAAGTTGAAAAACCATTCCAAACCCCTGTAAAACCAGATAGTCTTGGAATTTTTCCACCTGATAAAAAGGAATCTTTATCACATGAATTAGACAATAAGAACATTAGATTAATTAGAAGCCAAAAAGATTTTAAAGAGGTTTAAAAAAATATTGTATTATAATATAACAAATGTCCAGTATGTGGATGTCTTCAAACGTCAGAACTATAGTAGTAACTAGAAATGAGAATAATCAACTCTCCGTAAACGAAGTTGATCCAGCTGATGTACCACATATTCAACAAGAAGATGTCTTCTTGCATCCTTTGTTAATCGCAATGTCTCATTCTTTGATGCTTGGTTTAGATTATCCAATTGATCTAGAAGAAGAAAAAAATAAATTGACAGAAGATGAATTTAAAAATTTAGAAACATGCAGCGACGTAACAAACTGTGCAATTTGCATGGAAAATAAAAAATTAAACATTAAACTTAAATGTAATCATATTTTTTGTAAAGGTTGTATTAAAAAATGGTTAACAGAGAAATCAAATACTTGTCCAAATTGTCGAACAGAAATTTAAATTAAATATCGTAAATTATAAGATAATTTAAAATATTTAATTATAATAATAATGCAGTCATTAGTTATTGTAATAATACTTTTGTCTTTAATCGGCTTATATATAAACTTAGGAAGTATAACTGAAATGAGCAGCCCAGAGCTAAAAGTTGATGAAAATAAAAATCTATCTGCTGATGAGATAGCAGATAAAATAATGGAAGAAATAGAAGTTACGCCAGAATTTGATAAAATGGGCAATTCATTAAAGGTAGGTAACGGATTAGAGCCCGACAAACGTATAGTTAATCTTAATGTAACGTCGGGGAACGCTCCAAATACTAGACCAGACAAGTGGACAACTACTACAAAGAGAGAAATTGGAAAATACGGTCTAGTTAAAAATACATTATCGTATAAAAACAATTTTCCATATGATGTAAATTATTTAGCAGATGTTCAAGCTAAGGATACTCTTAGAAGCAAAGTTTCTACAATGGCAAGAAATCCAAAGGCAGAAGCACTACGTAGTCAGATCATATTACCAAAAGATGAATCTCAATTTAAAGAAGGTTTTAAATTTATGGATAGAGCTATTGCCATAATAAGAAATCAAACTGCAAATGAAAACAAAATCTTACCAGATGTTCGTAAAATTGATTCAGATGAAGTATCAAACAGAGCTTCTAAAAAAATATACAGAGTTACACCAAGTCATGTAGAGATAAAAGCAAAACCAGATATAATGTCGGTTCATGTTGCTCATGATCATGCTGATATCCATTCTAAGATGCAAAAATTAGACCCTGTAAAACATTCTATAAATCAAATGAAGTCTAATTATAATTTTAAATAAAAAAATATTTATAAGTATTAAATGACAACATCCCTTTTACCAGTGGATCGGCAGCGCGGTCAACATCATAATAATTTAATAGGTTCAAATATATTATCCAAAGAAAAAATGAATGAAAAAGCACATAACACAGAAAAAGGTCTTACGAGAATTAAATTAGATAGTCCTATTATTACTGTACCAGAAATTAAACCAAGAAAAACACGTGTATTAACAAAAGACTTTAAAGATGAAATAGACATTGGTTTTAAAACGAGAAGTAGTCAATTATCAGATTCTAATTTTAAAGATATGCCAAGAATAATAAGAGTTAAAGATTGTGAAATAACGGGTCACTATATACCAGGATTTACAACTTCAAAGAATGACTTACATCTAAAACCCCGCGAATTTGAAAAAATACATAAGAAAAATGAATTTGGATTCGATAGAACGGGTACAAAAGAAATAACAACTAAGAAAATTAATCCAGAAGATGTAGTTCACAGAGTAGAACAAAAAAATAAATTTAATAAGACTGGTTTTACAGCCAGAGAAACAGGTGATCCTACTCCAATTGTACAAATACAACAACATCGTAAAAAATTAATAATCAAACATTAATCTATAAAACTAAATATTTCATCCATAGAAGTGGCAAGATTTTGTTCAAAAACAGTTCTTAACTTGATGAATGATTTTTTATTTTCAATAGAGTATTTGATAGTATTCAATGACACCCATTTGATGTCATTTATTTCTAAAAATTTTTTATCGACTTGTATATTTGATATAAATTTTTTAGTAGATGTAAATCTATCTCTATATGAAGTTGTAAATGGTATTTTTACAACAAACATGTAATATGGATGACCACTTGGTGTTCTTGATGTTATACACTTCACTGTTTTATTTTTAATAAGACTCCTCATATTTTCATAGTCATAGACTGCTCCCAAAGTTTCTTCCCATGCTTCTCTAGCAGCCGTTACTTCTGAATCATATTTATCGCTAAGTTCGCATCTTCCTCCGAAGTTAGACCATCTATTTTCAAAATCTTTACCAAGTAAAAAATAAGGAGTTTGGTCTATACTTTTAGAATAAAAAAGTATTCCAGCAGCATATATTATATTATTAGTTATCATTTATTTAAAAAATGTACATTGTTTTTAAGCTCTTTAATATAAAAATTTGGTTTAATTGTTAATTATACATTTTATGGATGATATAATTAATAATTATAGCATAAAAGGTCCTATTAATTTATTATTTACTCGTTCGGAGAAAAGTAAAAAAAAAGAAATAAAAGAATATAATATGAGTGGTTTTGTACCAAAAATTAAAGTAGAAACAGATAAAACTTCTAGACACACTGTTAGTGTTAAAAATCCAATAAATATAGGAGGCATAGACGTAATTAAGGACTCTGAATCAGATAACGATTCGGTTGCATCTGGGAGCACAATTGAACCACAGATTTCAATGCCAAAAAAACATAAATCTAGTTCAATGAAAAGCAATTCTAAATTTAACCCAGATGATTATCAAGATTTTGTTAATAGCGCGAAGACAAAACAAAATCCGGATAAAGATGATTCTGACTCAGGATCGGAAGTTTCAGAATCAGGCGGCTCAGAAGAAGGTTCTGAGTATTCTGATTATTCAGATTCTGGTTCCGGTTCCGAAGGGTCTGTTAAACACAAGAAGGATCCAAAACTAGAAAAACAAGATATTCTTCTTAAACTTCTTGCTCTAGAGAAAAAGGGTATGGTTCTTACAAAAAAGTACTCTATGTCTTCTAAATTATCAGATCTTCGATTTGAACTAGAGCTTCATAAAAATAATGCAGAAGTTGACGCAAGTGTAAAATTTCAACAAAAACTTTTAATGGCGGCTATAACTGGATTGGAATTTGCAAATAAGAGATTTGATCCTATTGGTGCAAAACTTGACGGTTGGTCAGAATCAGTCATGGAAAATCTAGATGACTATGAATCAATTTTCGCAAAGCTACATGAAAAGTATAAAAATAGAGCAGACTTACCTCCAGAATTACAATTGTTAGTAACACTTGTTGGTAGCGCTTTTATGTTCCATCTAACAAAATCTTTATTCAGTTCAGCTATACCAAGTGGTTTAAATGGTTTACAGAATTCAGAAATTATGAAGAATATTTCTGCGGCGATGGCGCAACAGTCTTCACAAAAACCGACAGTTGCTGGAGTATCGACTCAAGAAATAACAGGTCCTTCTATGAATTTGTCTAGTATGCTAAGAGATACCGACTCGGAGTCTAGTGGTTCAGTAGAAACTTCAAAAGAGGTTACTATAAATCAGAAAGGCAAGAGAGCTATAAATTTGTAGAACAATTTTAAAAAAAAATAAATTATAGAATATATAATAAATGGTGTTATATTACAAAAAAGTTAAAAAGGAAGTAGATCTTGAACCAGATGATAGTTCAGAGGAAATTTCAAAAAGATATAATTTGCCCGCTGTTACAACCACGACACACGATCCTGTGGGGGCAAGAGCGTCAATGAATGATAGACTTCCGTCTAATCAGCATCTTTTTGATGAAATTTATAAAACTCTATTTAGCGACAGAAAAGAACTATATTATAGTTTATTGGAAGATAATTTCAATAATTTGTCAATGGACGATAAATTAGTAGTAATGTATAAAACATCTATACTTAGAAGTAACATCACTAATAATTATATACTATTGTGCTTAGCAATTCTTGTAATAATAGCTCTTAAGTTATACTCTAAGTAGTTTAATTTATATAAACTACCTTACAATTAATATTATTTATAGTGTATCTAGAATTTGTATAGAATGATTTTCTAAATTCTTCTATGCTCATTTTACCACCATATGTATTTAAATGTAATACACTCGGTGCAGGTGTTATTCTAAAATTTGGTCCAAATAATTTTCTATAGAACTGACCTAATAGATAAACCTTATTTTCAAAAGATTTATTATTCATACAATATGATTTTGCACAATTTGGAGAACAAAAATTACCAAATAATTTATAACGGTCCAAAGAACTTGAATAGTCAAATGGTAAAAAAAATGGAGTATTTTCAAATGTATGATGACAATTAAAACACCTAATATCAGTCGCTTTTAATTTTATATGGGTTGAATCTACATTATTTACATAATGTCTTAATTGTCTACTAGAATCTTTTTTAACATTGCAAGTATCTTCTTCGTCGCTTGATAATTGTATTTCGCATTCTGTGTCTTTTTTATTTACAAAATAGTTGTCTAAACTTGTGTCCTGTTCAGTATCTTTACTGTCATGTATTTTAATACAAAGGTTTCCAAAATTTAATGCATTTGTTGTGTATTTTTCTGCATCAATTGTCTCTGATTCTTTAAAACTTACTTTTTCAGATCCTTCTGTGGAATAATTGTTTTTAAATGGCGTTGTTTCCCATTTCTTTTTGCGACCTCTTTTCTTTTTGATAGGTTCTTCTTGTTGTTCTGGAATAACTTCTATGGGTTCTTGAATTGTCTTTTTACGTCCCCTTTTTATAACAGCTTCTTCCATTTTAATAAATAAATTTAAAGAATCTTTATATAATATAATTAAAAATGTGGACATTATACGCTTTTTCAACTATTGGATTTTTAGGTTATTTTATTCATAAGATTTACAGAATGTTTTATCCATTGAAGTTTAGATCTTTTGAAGATCCGTACGAAAAGGATGAGTATAATCTTCTTTGTTATAGAATTAAATTTGAAGATAATTCTACAATGAATAAACTGGAACTTACAGACGAAGAAATATGTGAAATAAATGAAGCAAATAAAATTAAATACATCACAATTGAATATATGTTTAATGGAAAACTAATGAAATATATCACATATGATAAAGATATTACATTTCCCTTTTACGTGTTTAAAGTTCAGGAACCGAGATTCGCATATTACCCGGAGACTACGATTCTTAATGGAGTAGATGTAACTAATTATCTTACACCATATCTAGGCCCTTTAACAAATTTTTATAATGACAGGTGTTCACCTATAAAGTTAGAAGATGCGCTTGCTGATCATCCAGATTTTGATAGTTTTGATTTTAATAACGGAAGTCTTATAATGATTTCAAATGAGACTCCACTAAATGGAAAGAAGTGCATAACAAAAGAACTCCCGTGTAAGTTAGTATGGAAACGTCATGCAGCAGTAGATCCTCGAGACGAACACAAGCTCAAAGACTTTGAATTTGTTACAAAAGAAGATTAATTAATTTAAAAGAAAAAATTAATTTAAACCTAAATAATGTCTAATAACGAGATTTTATTTAGATTTAAAACCGTTCAAACAAATGCTATAAGAATTCTTTTTGAATCTTTGAAGAACATACTTTCAGACGTTAATTTCAAAGGCGATTCTACAGGATTAAAGTTGACAACTATAGATGGAACGCAAACCGCTATAGTTAATTTGCATTTAATGAACGATAAATTTGAAGAATACATTTGTAAACGTCCTGTAAACATTGGTATTAATTTATTATCTGTTTTTAAGATACTAAAAGGTATTAAGCATACAGACACGATTTCTTTTACTATATACAACAACAACGAGAGCAGTATGTTTATACAATCACAAAACAGCGATAAAAAGTCTACTATAACTAGTAAGATTAAGCTTCTAGATATGGATGAAAAGATATATAACATACCGGACATTGAATTTGAATCTTACATAACAATGCCATCTTCTGATTTTCAGACTTACATTTCAGATCTTGCAAATATTTCTTCAGAAATAGAATTTATTTCTAATGCAAATAATTTAACACTTAAGTCTGTGGGAGATTTTGCAGAACAAATGATAGCCATTAACGAAACAAATAATGACATTTCTAACTCAGAAGAACAAACTGGTTTATATAATATTAAATATATACAGTTATTTACTAAGTCTACAAATTTATGCGGTACAGTTGAAATATATCTCAAAACTGGTTATCCCCTGACTATATTATACAATGTTGCTAATCTTGGTCAGATTAAATATTGCCTAGCTCCAAAATCTTAGGATGTCTAGATTTATCAAGTTCTTCATTTACATTTACATTTACATTTACATTTACAATTACGTCGTCATCTTTGTAACATGATTTACATTTACATTTACATTTAGTAAAAATTCTTATTAGAAAGTCCTTAATGTAAACATAAGTAGTTTTAAACAAATAAGAATTTTTGACTAATTGTAGAACCATTTTTAATTGTTCTTCATCTAGATCTATTTTGAATTTTTTATTTAAAACTTCATCTATCGATAATATAATTATGTTTTCAAATGTATCTGAACTAAAATTTGAATAATGTTTTTTATTCTTTTTTAAAAACTCAAGTAAATTTATAGTAAGAGGTAAATAATCTATTTTACCATCTTTTAATTCTTCTTCGAATATATCTAAGAGTCCGTTTATTACAAGAATTTCCATAAGTCTTGTATAATACGGATTTGACCGAAGAGTACTTATTAATAACTGCAAGTCTGACATTTACTAATTAGTTAATAAATAATTGTAAAAAAAATAACGTAATAGCAACTACGACACCAGACATACCATCTGTTATAAAAGAATAGGTAAACCCAAGAGGTTCATAGTAATGTTTATTTAATATTGGAAACAGACCAGAATATCTCATAGGTATTCCAACAAGCGCTGATATAAAAAATACTATTACATTCTGGTTAAAAATATTATTTACGTTTAATAAATCAAATGTATAAATTATTAGAATATAAGCAATAGCTCCAACGAAAGCGGCTAGCAAAGCAGCGCCCAATACAGTATGGTATTTAAAATAATCTTTTAATGTAGTGACCCATTTCATATTTTCTATACCCAAAAAATCAAAGTAACCTTCAGACATAGCTCTCAGGATAACATCCCAGATACCAGTTATAAAAAACACTACTATTATAGTTATTAAACGTTCTCTTGTAAATATTTGTTTCATTTATATTATTATTAAATTATATTATAATATAAATGAAAATTATAATGTTTCTTTTTGCAAACTTCTTAAGACGCGACTTTATAATTTACAAACATAGATTTAATTTACACGAAAAAGTTCAGGTACATCATATAATTCCATTAGAATGGAAAACTCACATTAATATAATTAATAGCCAGTATGATATAGATTCTGGTTATAATTTAATTTTAATGCCAACAAAAATGGGTAAGTTAACAATTAATACATCAAGAAGAATACATGATGGTGGTCATCCAAAGTATAATAAATACGTTTATTCTTTATTAAACGAAAATGAGGATCCATTTGAAATAAATAAAATTTTGCGGGAAAAAATAATTAACGGTGAAGAAATTCCGTAGTAGTTAAATATTTATTGAAAAAAAAAATATATTTAATTAAATAAAAGAACAATGAAGACTATGATGTTACTCGGTCTTGCTGCTTTAGCTGCACTTGTATTGGTATTGTTTATGACAGGTGAATTTAAGAATAAGAGTACTTTTTCCTCAGATGGACATGTTAATTCCCAAGCTGTCTCCGTAGCTCGCAAAAGTCTTGATGATAATAGTATTGGTAACGATCTTTATGAAGAACTATACGGAGATCTTCATCTAGGGAAGGGTCAAGGAATTGTTGATCCTTTGTATGCACAGGGCGGCGGCTATGATACATATGATGTCCCTTATGGAAAAGATGAAGATCCTCATTTCTTATCTGGGGGCAAAAAGATAACTGACACTCATTGGGTACGTGATTATGAAAAGGAAGAGGTAGCTGATAAAGTCGATACAGAGCGTTTAACAAGACTAGAAGCTCATCGTTACTATAATCCATATACCATGAAAAAGTTCGATATTCACAAGCAACCAAGTCATATGAAACATCTAGATAAGCGCCGGGATAAGGAAGAGGAGAAAATGCTCCATGTTCTAGCCGGTGCGCGCCACCCCCACCACGGCATTGTATCAAACCATCATACTCGTCACCAAGCAGGCGCCGGTCACTCGCCTCACCATTAAATATCTCTTAATGAATATACATCTAATATCTCAGTTCTCTCTTCTTGAATTTGTTCAGTTTTAAATAAAACAGTAAATTTTTTAGATTTATAAAATGAATGTCTTTTTCTATTCCAATTGTTGAATATTGAAATACAATCATTAATGTCTATCACAAGAGCTGGATTTTCATTTTTCCTTCGAAGTATTCTACCAACGGCTTGTTCTACATTTCCTTTTGGCGAAGCTAATATTAAAGTATCTAAACCTGGGTTATCATATCCTTCAGATGCCATCTGAAATGTAGCTATTATTATTCTACGTTCATTTGCATCTTTAAGGTCAGCTTGTTTCATTCCGCCATAGTACAAACCAACAGAGTATGTATCTTTTAAAGATGTATACATTAAATCACAATGAGACTTACGGTCTGTTAATACAAGTATTTTTCTGTTACAATTATAACAATCTTTAATTAAATTTAGAATGTATTCTGTTCTACAATTTATTTCTGTTATGCTTGTAATACTTGCTGGAGAATTTACTTTACCATTTGGAAGATATTTAATAGTTGCTTCTGGATGGTCATAAAAATTGTAAACATGTATTTCTGGTTCTATTATAAGCAATTGTACATTAACGGCGGGTTTAAATAAAAACCACTCCAATACAAAATCAAGTTTATCTGCTCTTTTAAGTGTAGCAGAAAGTCCTAAATTGTAAAATGACCCTATTTTATAAAATGCATTTGAAAAAACTTTGCTACAGTAGTGATGAGTCTCGTCAAAGATAGTGAAAGAAAAACAATCAAATAAATTACAATTGTAGTCTTTCATAGAAATACTCTGTATCATTCCTATACATACATCGGGTTCAGTGTTAATATTAGAACCTTGAATTATACCAGGTTTTATACCCAAAAATTTAATTATTTGTTCAGACCATTGTTCGAGAAGACTTTCTTTATTGACTATTACCAAGGTTTTAACTTTTAATAAACTGGCTATATAAAGACTTGCAAAAGTTTTACCCCATCCTGTATATAAACATGCTATACAAGATCCGTTTTTGATTATAGACGAATGTATTTCTGTAATTACATTTTTTTGATACTTTCTTGGTTCCGCTGTTGTATTTATATTAGCATGTGTTATTTCATTTAGTATTAATTCTCCTTCGGTGTTATAATATCTTGGAGTGTACATAAATTTATTAGTTACCTTATATATCGGGTAACTCGTTGGAACCGGTGCTCCTGGTATAAAAGGAACAACTGTTAACTTTTTTTTCAATTCATTATTAATACAAACTTTACGTCCTTTCATATTAATAATAAATTGTATTTTAGTTTTAAATAAAATTAACCCTCAGAACAACCATTATAAACATTTTGCAAAGCATACATTTGTAAATATTCTATGAATTTTATAAACTTCTGTTTTGTAATTTTATCTAATGCAGTGCCATCGTTTGGTAAAAAAGTGTTTTTACTATTAAATTTTTCCCTAGTATCTAAATTCCATGTTTTAATCTCATTTATTACAAATTTAGTAAGTTCTGTATATAGCGGATTAGTAAATATATCTTTCCAAAATTCTAAAGCATTAAATATATTCTTTCCATAATTTTGCTTAATCATTTTATATTTCCCAGTCTTATCTTTTCCTAGAAAAATTATAAGTGCAAAAGTTTGACAAAAATGAGCAGTTTGACCCAGTTGATAACTTAATTCATACGAATCTGTTGTTTTTCCATTTTTTAAAGAATACCAATGTGCACCGTTAAAATATAACCCAGGTGGTCCTTTCCCTTGTTTAACGTCGCCCCTGTTTATCCTGGATACTTTTATAGTATTTCCGTCACTGTCCGTAATTTCATTTTCAGACATATCTGCTATTATAAAATTCTCAATCGGTATTTCACTAGAAATAATTGATAAAAGAAGTTGAACAGTACCAAATATATCAACAATCCATTCTAAATCATTACATTTATCATATGAAATTTCTTTTCTTTTTGACATTGCGTTTTATTTATAATTAAAACTATATTTTATCTTTTATTTAATTTTTTTGAATCTGTTCTTTTGACTTTTTTTTTATCTTCTTTTGTTTCCTTTTTCTTCTGTGGTTTCTTTTCTTTCTTTTCTGTTTTCTTCTTTTTATCTTTTGTATCAGACTTCTTTTTCTGTCTCTTTACTTTCGCCCAAGCTTCTGCTAATGATATTCCCTTTTTCCAACGTAATCTCATAACTTTAGCAGTTAATTCAGGGTCTGGCGCCATTTATGAAATAAAATTCATTTTAATTTATAAATTATTACACAAATTTAAAGACATATTTTATTAATATTTAACATGGTAAAATATCATACATACACAGACCGTACAGTTCGTTACATAAATCGTTGTAACAATAAGTTTAAAAATGAGACTACATCAGAAATTAAAAAAAAAAATGAAAAGATTTCTTGTCTTCAACGATCAATCGTAGAAAATACAAATAAAGTAAAAAGAACTCTTAGTTCTTACAATTTTATTTATAAAAATTATTCAGAAATTTATGAAAGTTACAGCAAAATCATTCAAGAAATTACAGAAGTCAAACAAAGTAATCAAAATCTTGTAAATCAAAATTCGCTTCTTACTACTCAAAATGCAGCTCTCTCTAATACAAATGAATGTATCAATGGAAAAAACGAAGAACTAAATAAATTCAATGATGAACTAGAAAAGAAATATCTAAATCTACTAGATGCTTATACAGATTTATCAGATAAATACAATGAAATTTACGACGAATACATTGATGTAGAAAATGAAAATTCCGAGAATAAATCAATTTAAAGGAAAAATATATAATTATATTGAGTAATAGTATGCAGATATTTGTTAAGACATTAACTGGTAAAACTATTACCCTAGAAGTTGAACCGTCTGATTCGATTGAAAATGTTAAAGCGAAGGTACAAGATAAAGAAGGTATTCCACCTGACCAGCAAAGATTGATTTTTGCCGGTAAACAACTAGAAGACGGTAGAAATCTTTCTGATTATAATATTCAAAAAGAATCTACACTCCATCTAGTATTAAGACTTAGAGGTGGTCAATAAATAAATTTCACTAAAATAATTATATGGAGGCGTAGCTCAGTTGGTCAGAGCATAGGTCTTATGAGCCTAGGGTCGCCGGTTCGAGCCCGGCCGTCTCCATATAATTATTGCAATTTTTTAACCGACTTAGAAATATCTTTCATAGATTAATAAACGATGGATTGTTCTATCTGCTGTGAAAAGTTTAACAAGTCTAACCACTCGTCGGTAATCTGCAAAGGGTGCGACAATGATAATTCTGCGTGCAGAACTTGTTGTCAAACTTTTATTTTAGGTGGAACACGAGATCCAATGTGTATGTTTTGCAAGAATCCTTGGGATAGAGATTTTATGAATAATAATCTTACGAAAAAATTTGTGGACACCGATCTGAAGCAGTTTTCGGAGAATCTTTTCGTAGAAAGGCAAATTTCTCTCTTACCGGATACGCAGAATGACGCCATGAAATACAAAAAAATAAAAGAACTTTCTGATAAAGTAACAGAAGCAAATTCAGAATTAAATCGTATTAAAAAAATGCTACATGATCAGAAAGAGATAATCAGGGCTTTTAATCTTGAAATAATTCGCCTTCGATCTGGTACATCAACATCTGAAACTACTGATAATTTTAGTGTAAAATGTCCTTCTCAAGATTGTAATGGTTTTCTAGATTCAAAGTATTTCTGTACACTCTGCGAGACTAAATTCTGCAGACACTGTATGGAGATAAAAGAAGAAGATCACGAATGCGATGAAGACACAAAAGCTACAATTCGGGCTATAAAGAAAGACGCAAAGCCGTGTCCTGGATGCGGAGAAATGATATCTAAAATCGATGGATGTGATCAAATGTGGTGTATAAAATGTCACATTCAATTTTCTTGGAGAACCGGCGCTCAGATTACCGGTTATAATCATAATCCAGAATATTTTCGCTGGATGAGAGAAACTGGTCAACAAATAAATCGTAATCCATGCGAAGTAAATAGGCAAATTATGTGCGGCGTAGCTCTTGATGATTACACTATAACAAGAATAGCATCAAATGTTTTTCATAATGATAAGAACATCGTGATGGGCTTCCAACTTCTTTATAGATTCTATAGACACGTTGAGTATAAACTTACTCGTGCTCAACACGATGAAAATAACGAAGCTGAGCTTAGAAATCTACGCGTTAGATATCTCCTAGGAGAAATAACAAAAGATCAATGGAAACGCACTTTGCAACAAGTCGACAAAAAAACTAAGAAAACTATAGCATACAATAATATATGGCGGCTTGTTCAGACTGTTATGACAAGTTTTATGGAACAAATCATAACACGCTCCAATGAGAACGCATCTCCTGCAGAATATCTAAAGATAATTAAAGAATCACGAAACTTCAAGGTATACGCAAATGATTCTTTTTGTAAAGCATGTTCTGTATTCGGTTCTACGTCTTGCCCCGGAATAGACGACCACTGGAGAGAAATATACAACTATAAGAAGTTCTTGAAGAAGCGCGCACAAGATTAATACTTCTGGAAAACAAAGCTAAAATTTAAAAAACTACAAGCCATTTCTTCTTTGGATAATCGCATACCAGTATAAGCACTGTTCCATTCGCGGAAACTTAAAATACTTACTGGGTACATGTTAAATTCTTTACATTTTTCTATTAAAAAAGCTTTTGATAAATAGTATTCTCTTGAAACACCTCGGTATTCAAAATACGTCTCTCGAGATGTTTTTTCAGAGTTTAATGAAAATTCATACATATCTACAGAGATATATTTTAGGTTTATTGCGCTTTTTGTAATATCCGGTGTATTTTTAAGATTTTGTTTTATAAGATCGCCGTCTGTAGCAGTACCTATAAATATACCTTTACTTTTCAACTTTTTAGATATCATATTAAGGACTACATTTATGTCTTCTACAAAGTAATGAAATGAAAACTGACAAGATACTACGTCATAAATAGTGTTATAATCTTTACCGTTTAGCAAATTTAATATAAATGGATCGGTTGCAGACATATGCCAGAAGTAACACTTAGGCATATTCATTTCAGACTTCACACTGTTGAATCTTTTAATTGCGCCGTCAAAATCGTTTTTTTCATATATAGATTTAGCGTCACTGTCAAACCCTGTTACGTACTTAAATCCAGCCTTTGACCATTTAAATATATCTCCGCCTCTTCCAACAGCCACGTCCAATAATTTTGACCCGTTTGTTATTCTTTTTGATTCAAAGATTAACTGCTGTTTTATCCAGTTGTGAAATTTTCTAAGAGGTTCGCCAGTCTCAGAAGAAAATTCTATGTCATTCAGATTTCCAACTTGAATGGTCTCAAATACAAAATTTGCCATTTCTGAGCAACTCTGTATAGTATTCGATATTATACTATGTAGTGTTACCTATATATTATTTTTTTATGTAATAATTTTTTATTAAACCATATTAATTTCTGCAGAGCCTTCTATACACATTATTGCCATCGCGGCATAATTATGAAGATCCATAAGAGTGTCTTTAAGAGTTTCGTCTTCAACAGAAATTTCAAGACCTCTTTTTGAAATATTTGTGAATCTAGACATCTTATCTGAAATTCTTACCAAGACTCCTACTGTCCCATGTTGAGCAAATGAGTCTCCGTAGTCTTTGTTCTTCTTTTCAAAAATTTGTTTACATTCATTTTGAATTTTTTCTAGCTGTGTTACGCGGTCCATTTATAATATTGTATAAATTATATCTTTAAATGTCTATCAAATTTTTAGAAACAGGGATAACTAATTTAGAAATGAAATTTCTAAGCTGTTTCTTTTCTTCTCTTAGTTCATATATCATTTGTTTTAGATATCTAATTTCTTTACATTTTTCTTCAAAATCTCTATTTATATCTGAAACTTCTTTAAAATCAGTTTTAAATTTTTCATCCGCTATTCTTAAACATTTTTCATAATGTTTCTTGGTTTTGAAATGACTAGAAACCAATCTATAAAAATCTGATTTTCCATAAAATTTTCCACAACAATTACAACCATTAGGATATTTTTCTTGTAAATCCCTAATGTTCATATCGATTTTGCGATTATTTTCCCAGTCTGTTTTAGGTTCGTATTGAATAATGTTTGTCAACATATTACAAATATTTAATAAATTATGTCTTTAAACGTGTCCACATTTTTCTACAGTTTTTCCGTCGAACTTAAAAGGCACGGCACATCCATAAACAAGATTTGACAATTTAAGTCTTTTACATTCCTCTTCTGATGTATGAGGGTTTATAAATTCATTATTAGATTTAAGCACGGCATGTCTAAATATTCCGCATTTAATATCAGAGATGTGTACTTGACATAAACAATTACAATTTGGACACTTAAAATAGTACATCTCCTGAGACTGTATATAAGTTATTTTATCGTCTTCCATAAAAAAATTACAATTTTTAATTGTATTTAAACTTTAAATTTAATACATAATTGTAAAAAATGAAGTGCGATTGTGGTTACACTGCTTTTTATTATCAGAAGTTCGTAGATAATAAGAAATGGAATGTTTACAAATGCGGTCACGCTATGATAGAGTCTAAAAAGAAAACAAAATGTGACATGAACATTTGTGAATACATCTCTGAAATAAATTGCCCAGAAACAAAGAAACACGTTGTACACATTCAGAAAGAAAAAATTGATGTCGAAAAACTTTACAGAGATGATCTTCAAAAATACATACACCTATGCGAAATTACGCAAAAGTTTTCAAAAAAATATAGATGGAATTACATTTCAAACATTAATTTTTTACTTAGAAAACTTAACTTTGACTTATATTTTGAGGATAAAGAAACTCTTGAAAGTTTAAAACATCGCATTAAAAATAAATGTGTACCTCGTTTAATTAAGAAATCAGAATTTCCTATAAAACTGGCTGATTATCCGGATTATTTAGCTGTTCTTAAGAAAGAACCTAATGTATTTGTAAAGAAAACTAGAAAAAATAAGAAAAAGAACATTTTGCTTACAATTAAAAAATCTGAAGTATCAGAAGAACCCGAAACTCAGGAAGAATGTGAAAATAAACCAAAAGAAGAAATATTACACTCTGATGAAGAATCTGATTCAGAAGATGAAGGCGATAATACATTTGGCATCGACAATTATGACTCTGGAGAAGACTATGAAGATTTTGATGATGGCGGTGCTTTCAGCGATTAAAAATATAAATAAATAGTAAAAGATGTTATCAAAACTTTTGGACGAACAGGGTCAAACAAAGATAAAAGATATATTAAACGATGTTACATTTCCTATTAAATTTTATTGTATAATAATAACAGTTCTACTGTTATTAAATGCATTTTATTTGTATTCAATTTGCGAAAAACTCGGTAATTAATATAAAAAAATAACTAATTTAAAATTATAAATGCTTAACGTTTCGGATCAAGAAATTCAGTTCTTTAAAAATGACGTCACGCAATATAGCGAACTAGACACTCAGATAAAAGAGCTTAAAAAGAAAATGAAACCTCTGCAAGATAAAATTAAAGAACTTACTAAGATTAAGCAAGAAAAACAGGCAGAAGTTTTGACTTTCATGGAAGCAAATGAACTTGATATGTGTAACATAGATACAGCCTCTTTTGAACTTAAGAGTACAAAAAGTACTAAGCAAATTACAAAAGGAGATGTATATGACAGGTTGTATAAGTATTTCTCTGAAGATACAGACAAAACTCATGGAATGTCTGCAGAAGAAAAAGCAAAATTTGTACACGATTATATCTACATCGAAAGTCGAGAAAAAACTGTAAATAAAGCTCTAAAAGCTAAATAATTAGTATACAAACGGAGAAATATCATCTATCTCTGAACCAGAATCAGGGTAATAATCATTTGGTTCATACTTAATTTTAGATATCTGTTTTGTATACATCTTATAAGTTAAATTTTTAATATCACTGTTATCAACTTTTAAAAGTGTTACATCAGATGTGTATTTATCTTCTGTAAAATAAAATACTGTTAGATTTTTACATTTGGGTTCAACATTATATAAGATTATATATTCATCATATCTTTTATAATGTTTGTATTCTTGAAAACAACATGGGTCGAATACACGCCGTGTCGTGTTTTTTTGGCTAATTTCACCATTTTTGTTGAAAACAAGAAACGTTAGCGTTTTCATTTTTCCATTATTAATAAGAAAATATTATTTTTTACAGGTATTAGCGAGTATAAATTTCTAAAATTATTATTCACTAAAAAATCATATAAAAAAATATTTTATATAAAATTATATCAACTGATGTCTATTCTTGAAGTTAACCGTCCTTGGAGTAATGAAATAAAAGAAAGAGTTAAAAATGCAGACAATGATGAAATTATGAAATATTTTGAAGATCTAAGTGCTAAATGGACAGTTAGTAAGGGAAATTCAACAGAAGAAGCATGTAAAAGATTAAATATAACTTCTATAGATGGGATAGACACATCTGTTCTCCAAGTAGAACTAGAAAAAGCTATATTTGAAGCTACATTAGTATACACTAAATTTAAAAAGTGTATAGAAGATTTCGAAGAATATTCTTCACGCTGGGATAAACTATATGAGGTCATCTTTTACTCAGAAAGACTTATCCGGGATATATATCTTTTGTTTAAAACATGTGAACCTGGGCACAATTCATTATCTAATGAAGATCCAGATGTTTTGTTTAAATACACAAGATTTACGGATGATTCTAAAAAGACGCCTTATCAATGTCTTCTTTTATACTTTTTAGAAACCATTTCAGAAGAAGGATTTACAAAATGCGGCGGTAATCTTTATAAACCTCTTATTAAATATGGTAATAATACACATGCTTGGAAGAAGCAGTGTTCTATTAAAGAATACATATATCAAAAAACCGATCATAAAATAAATTTTAATCAGTGGAAAAATGCAACAGCAAGCGGTGGTAGTAATATTAATAATGCTGAAAAATATTTCAATGAATTTGTTGGCCCAGAGTTACCAACTCTTGTAAAAGATCGACACCTTTTTGCATTCAAAAACGGAAATTACATAACAAAATATAACACCGCTGGTCCCGATGAAACACCTGTTTATACAGATGTATTTGTTCCTTATGGAGAATCTCATCCTTATATCACTAATTTTTCAGTTGCATGTAAATATCATGATTCAAACTTCGATAATTTTTTACAATACAGCGAAGAAGACTGGTTCAAAATAATAGATCATTGTCCCACCTTTAAAAGCTTGTTGGATTATCAAGAATTTACAGAAGAAGTTCAAAGATGGTTGTGTACATTCATGGGGAGAATGTGCTTTGACATCGGAGAATTAGATAACTGGCAAGTACTTCTTTATCTACTTGGTCAGGCAGGTGCCGGAAAAAGTACAATTTTAATGAAGATTCTTCAGAAATTTTATGACGAAGAAGACGTGGGAGTAATAGCTAATAATATAGATGCAAAATACGGTATTAAACCACATGCTAATAAATTTATGGTACTTGCACCTGAGATAGCTGAAAATTTTAAGATGGAACAGACGGATTGGCAACTTATTGTAGAGGGCGGTAGAAATACATATTCAGAAAAGTACAAAAATGATGAAACAATAGATTGGAAAGTACCATTGACTATGGGAGGTAATAAAATAATGAGATATAAAAATAATTCAGAAAGTGTATCACGTAGAACAGCTGTTGTGAATTTCTGGAAGAAAGTAATGAACACTGACACAGAAATAGATAAAAAATTACTCAAAGAACTTCCTTTTATAATGAAATTGTGTATTCGAGGATACTATTCTGCACTTAATACACATGGCAAAAAGGGTATCTGGAATATATTACCAAGATACTTCCATGAAAATAAAGAAGAAATGGAACAGACTACAAATTCACTGCAAAATTTCTTGAAATCTGGTAAGGTAGTATTTGATAAGAAATTGTATGTACCAATGAAAGTATTTTCTCAAGCGTTCAATGATCACTGCCGAGAAAATAATTTGCCACGGGAACAGTTTACAAAAGATTACTTCATGTCTATATTTACAAATAATAATATTAAGATTGTTCAGCAAGGTACACGAGAATACCCTGTTAATTCCGGGGTTATGATGAAAAGAACTACATTTTTTACCGGTATTGATATTCCCGGAGACGACAACGAAATTGACGACCCCGAGTAATGCGTTTTTTATTAATATTTTAAACATTTACAATAATGTAAATGGGTAGCGATACTAAAGTAGCAGAAGACTCTAGTCTAGTTTATACAATTCTCTTTGTGTGCGTATTAGCTGTTTTAGCATTTTTGATTTATAAATTATACAATAAGGTAAACGAATTAGCAGAAAAGGTTGAAAATATGACTAATCCGCCGCCTAATCCAGAACAAGACAAACCTCGGTTAAAAGAAGATACCCCTAAATTAGAAGAAGTAACAAATTCCGAACCAGGACCAAGTAAAACATTAGAACCAATTAAGGAAAATTAAACAGAAGTTATTAAAGACAATATAACTTTTTGATAATAATTATATTCTTCTTCTGAAATGTATAAATTCCAGTTTATTGTATTTAGTAAATGAACTTCTAAAGGACCGGAGTCCTGTATTTCTAAATCTGAACAATATTTATTGGCCAATATTAAACATGTTTCTAAAACTGGTTTAATATTTGCATTTGTTAATTTACAAATTTTATTATATCTATTCATGTAAATCATTGCTACTATTATAGTACATTTGTCAAAAACTTTATTATTATTATAAAAATTTGATATAAAAGAATATATGTAACACTTATTTGTGAATATACTTATTATTTTATGAGATACATTACAAGACACATTTGAATCTATTATATTATTTATTTGATATAAAGTAAGCATTAATATAAAAAATTATTATTATTTTGCAACAAAATAAAAATTTGATTTAATACAAATTTATATGCGTTTATATCATTTCCGCCGGTAACTATAATACTACCCGGTCTAAACATTGCACAAGTTATAATACTTTGATTTATAGGATTTGAAAACTTAATATTTATACCCGGATATTTACTTGGATTAAATGAATACATCTTAATAGATTCCATTTCTTTTGAATCTAAAAATTTACAAACATTTGCTTGATTTATATTTTTGTCTATCTTGAAGTCTGAATTTATCATGCATATTCTTACATTTGATATAAAAGCCTCAGATGCAAATGCTGAAAGGTTACGTAGTCTTCTATATATTTTTCTTATAGCGTATGTAGCCGACATGACATTTAATACTCCGGCTAACTGCATATTCCCGTTTGAAAATATCTTGATAGATACCCTATTCTTAGATTGATACTTTACACCTGTGTATGTATTTATACAATTATAAAAAGTTTTACTTGTTATTTCTGAACAATAAACATTTATATACTCTTCTAAATTTATACGGCTATTGAAACTACAACAGACCGTCATAGTTGAAATACCCCAGTTTTTTACTAAATTAAACTTTTCAAGTTGAGTTATACTTTGTAGCTCATTGTATGTGTCATAAAAATTACTAAAGTTTTCATTACATATACAATCATTGTGTTTGCATTTAGGATCGCAAATTTTGCAAAAATCAGTCATTTGATTCTTTATATTACAATGTAAGTTTTCTTTATATTAATATTTTTTAGTAATTTATGACCTCTATTAGTTGAATATAATCGAGTATCACTCTGTTGTCCATAGATTCTCTGCAAGCTTTTAGTATTATTTCAGAGTCTTCTCTTGAATGATTTTTAATTAGGTAATTAATGTAATATATGAATCTTGGTAATATATTATTATATATTTCCTCTAAAGAGATTTGTTTATTTTGAACTTCATTTAAGATGTCATATAGACAGTAAGTTATTATATTTAAATCTGTATTTTTAATCATACTTTTTGAAATAAGTATCTTATTAGTAGTCTTTCCATAGTAGTATCTTATTAATTTGTTAATCTGCATTAATTTATTATCTTTTATAATTTGTCTTGTACACGGATCTCTAAAGTCTTGTGTCTTATTTAAATATTCGACGAATGTATAAAAATCGTAATAGAAAAACTTATCATTTACTTTTATAGAAATAAAAGGATACTTTAGAGATTCGTGACATATAGGACAAGTTTTTTCATTTATTGTATTCTTTCTTAAACTATCCTGGATAATTTTAGCTGCGTTATATTTTTTTAATAAGACTAAAAGATAATCTTTGTTATAATTTGATATATAACGTATACCTTTTATTCTACACAAATTTCTAATTGCTTTAACAGTAAAAAATTTTGAATAAGATATCAACATCACATTTAATTATAAAATATATTTTTAAATTAAATGACTTGAATTTAAAAATGTGTTTAAAAGAATAAAATATATAATTTATAATGTCTTCTTTTAAGATTTCTAAAAAAACAGTTCATACAGATGCCAGAATGTCTATAATAGCAAAACATGATAAAACAATAGAAAACATAGAAAAAGATAAAAAAAATATAAATAAATACAAATCCGAGTTAAATTTATTATACAAAGCTAGAACTGTTAATAAATTTAACAAGGAAATTGAAACTAAAATAAAACATTTAGAGGAAAAAATAAACGACTTAGAGACAGATAGAGAACTTTCTGATTATCTTTTTAGATCTATGGATTTTATAAGAGAAATAGACTCAGAGGAGCATACAACAGAATGCAATAATGACGGCGAGATATTTAAGTACATCTCATTAGATTCTACTAATAATAAAGAAGAAATGTACAAAAGATATATGGCAAAATGTTTTCCGAAAGAATCTAGTGGATATATAGAAAAAAGGCAAAATATTTACATTTGTAGAGACTGTCAATGTAGTACTGTTCATGACTCATCGTCTGGACTACTAATCTGTTACAATTGTGGTCTAACTGAAACTTTTAATATTTCAGAACTTCCAGAATGGAATCATGCTGAAAATCATGAGTATACAAAACCATATAGTTATAAACGAACTAATCATTTCAAAGAATGGATAACCCAAATACAAGGTCGAGAAGGAACAAATGTACCAGAAGAAGTAATTCAATTACTAATTTTAGAAATCAAAAAAGAACGCCTCACAGACAAAACTTTGATTACGTATTATAAAATCAAGGAATTTCTTAAAAAATTAAAATTAAACAAGTACTATGAACATATACCAAATATCATTCATAAAATAAGCGGTAATAAACAATTACATATATGTCAAGAATTAGAGAATAAGCTTATAGAAATGTTTAATGAAATTCAAGAACCGTTTGAAAAGCACTGTCCAAAAAATAGAAAGAACTTTTTAAGCTATTCTTATACTTTATATAAATTTTTTCAACTACTTAACAAACATGAATATCTAATTTACTTTCCTCTTCTAAAGAGCAGAGAAAAACTATTTGAACAAGAAAATATATGGAAAGGAATATGTAAAGATCTAGATTGGAAATTTATAAAGTGTATATAATATATTTAATGTAATGTAGTGTAATGTAATGTAATGTAATGTATTTAGTAATTATTAAATACTACAGCTCCGTTTTGATACAAAGCGGTACATTTACCCTCTGCAACAACAGTTAATGTATTAAAAAAGTCTGAGTTATTAGAAACTGTAATGTCTTTTTTGGCAGTCAATACAACACGAATAGAATCAAATTTGCTAAATGGTACGTAAGCCTGATCTGTCTCTTCCATGTGAGCATTTTTTACAATCGGTATTTTATAATATAAAAATCTATCTGATTTAGTCTCTGATATAGCCCAAACATTTGGTTGATTAAATGATATTGAATAAGGCAGAATTCCAGAGTAAGATGTAGAGTTTAAATAAAGTTCTACATCAAAACCGCCTAAACTAGAAAGTTGGTTATTGCACAATCCTAAGATGTAAAGATTAGATGTATATAAATTAAAGTGATCGCAATTTATAGTTAAAGTAGAACCAGCTTTTAATGTTGCTCCAGATGGTTTTGCTGCGGACGATAATTCTGCATACTGTGTAATATTTGTTCTTTTCGGAACTACTTGATTTCTTAAAAAGTCTCTTTCAGCATTTGTCATGGAGTATTTATTAGCGTATAAACTAAATGTAAACCCAGGGGTTGTTAGAGCTGTTAGAGCTACATTAGTATTAATCGCACCATTCACATAAGAATTAAAGTCAGACAATGTAAAATTCTGCGGATAAACTTTTACTTGTAGAGTTTGATTATTTGCACAACACATCAAATAAGAAGAATCCACGCCGTTTTTAGACAACATTCTGAATATATTCAAATTAATTCTTTGAGTACTAACTCCAGTAGTTGCAGTATCTGAAAAAGTTGGTGTATAGTCAGAAAATAGACTGTAATCAGCTGCGTCAAAAAATTCTTTTACCAATTGAGCTGTATTTATTGTACATATTACTTGATTTCCAATACATACTTCTATTCTTTCTATAAAAAATAACATATGATAATGAGGAGTAGCGGCACCTTTCGAAAGTTCCCCTGTTCTTTCTATTAAAAGAGTTAAATCATTAATAGCATCAGTGTCATTGTCAAATGTAAACACTACGGTTTCGGATGATGTAATCGCTCCTTTGTTAGACGATACTTCTGAAAAACTACAACCGTTGACGTAATACTTATCTGTATCATTTTCATTCCAAAAAACAGACTTTACACCTGGTAAACTTTTATCAGTCGTTCCATAACCTTGTGTACCCGTGCCGTCATAAGCTGCGATTGCTGCAATTGAGCCTGACATTTATTATAAATGTATTTATTTTTTTTTTAAATTAATTTAATTCAATTGTACTGCATTGTATTGTTTATTTAAATTTAAATAAATTGTACAATACATTTACTCATTCATTTATTTTTATTCATTCATTTATTCATTCATTTATTCATTTGTTCATTCATTTTTATTTATTCATTTTTATTTATTCATTTAGTACATAGCTAGCGAAGCCGCGCCACCCTTGAAGAGCGCGGTTGTCTCACCGACACATGTTACGTTTACGAATGTCGAAGTTCTCTGCTGAG
>TARA_R110001592_G_scaffold108024_2_pt1 | contig 28802 bp, 41 predicted proteins | sample TARA_R110001592 | Tara Oceans TARA_R110001592 (sample SAMEA4398387) | marine metagenome | biome: Polar Biome; feature: [SRF] surface water layer (ENVO:00010504); material: water (ENVO:00002006), including particulate matter (ENVO:01000060) such as... | depth 5 m | reverse complement strand
ATGACTTCTGAGCAAAGAGAAGAGGTTTTAAAATCTAGAATAGAGGATGCTAAGGTTGAAGAAAAAGATATACAGCAGAAAAAAGATGCTGGAATAGAAGAGGTTTCTACTGAAATGCAAAAATTGAATGAAGCTCTTGGTAAAAAACCATCAGAGCCTATAGAGGTTACTAGCGAAAATAGAACAAAACTAGAAGAAGCAGCTAAAACAGACTTACAAAAAGAAGCTATAAAAGATATTATAACCGCCACTGAGGCCCTTAAAAAGACTGATGGAAAGGTTTTTGTTCACACAGATAATTTAAGCTATCAGAGAGCTTTAGATTCAGTAGAAAAAGGTAATATCGGAAACCTTATAGGGGGTCACAGAGTAGTTTCTGGAAAAAACAAAGGTGATGTTCATTTTAATCTTAATGCTATAAATAAAAGAACTGCATTTCATGAGCTACCAGGTCATGACCTTGTAGAAAATATAAGAGAATCTAATCCTGAAAAAATAAAAAGAATTGAGGCTGAAGTTTATAATTTAATAAAAGAACTCCCAGAGTTTGCTCCTATATTAGATTTTGTAAATCAAAAAGCACAAGGCAAAGAAGTTTATACTGAAGCAGAAAAAAGAGCTGAAGCTTTAGCGGAGCTTATAGCTAGGTCAGGAAAAGGAGAAATAAAAATAACTCAAAACTCTAAGTTTGTAGACGGGCTTAAGAATAAGCTTAACACACTAATGGAAAAGCTTGGGATTGATTATAGGTTTGCTACAAATAGTGAGGCTTTAACTTTTATTGCTGAGGTTAGTAAAAAGTTAGCTAAAGGGGAGACTCTTGATGCTTCTGAATTATCAAAAGATTTTACAGAAATAAACAAAGGAAACGTAGAGCCATCAGAAATTGCTCCAGTAGTTGAAATTACTGACATGCCTGCGTTACAAAAAAGAGCTAATCAAAGGCAAGGGCCAATAAACACAACTGTTCCTAATGCTAGTCGTGTTAAATTTGAAGATATATTAAAAAAATATGACGGTAAATTTGTTGTTATAAATTCTGACCCTACTAAAGTGGGGGGCAAATATAATACTCAAGGAGGTGTTAAATTTTCTTTTATGCCAGAAAACGTAAAGGATGGTGTTGGATGGTCTGTAAGTACTCCTGAAAAATTAAATACATTAAAAAATGCTATATTAAAAACATTTCCTGATGGGAAGGGTTTGGCACTTGTAATGGTTCAAACTCCAGCGTCACTATTAGGAAATAATAATGCTGTTAAATATATGGCTAATGGCCTTTCTAAAATAAACAACAAGCAAATAGCAGAAGTATTTAAAGATATTAAAGACAGAACACTGTCTAAAAAAAGTATAATATCTTCTTCAAAAAGAAATCCAAAGACTGGTAAATATGAAGAAACAAAAACTATATCTCCAGAAAATTTACAAAAATTAAAAGATATATGTGATAAGTATATTGACGCTAAAAATACAGACGTAAAGCATAACTTTAAAGACATAACAGACTTTATGGCTGGAGAGACGTTTAACTTTAGAACTAACTTTTTTAAAGATGTCTTTAGTGGTATTAATCCAAAAGGAGAAACTATTCGCTCAAAAAATGCAGCACCTAGGATACTTTCAGAACAAGGATTGTCTCAAAGAAAATATTTTGAAGAAATAGGAGAGAAATCATTAATAGATAATTATTTTAAAGCTCCAGACAAAACATGGGGGTGGGGAGTTTCTGTTATTGAAGTTGACGCTAATAAAGTGGTTTCAGAATCTGCAGGAGTAAAGCACGAGTTGTTTAACAATAAAATTGCAGGTAAGGCTCATTTATTAGAACGAGCTTATCATGTAGATGATTTAGTTCCTACAGAAACATCTGTAAGTAAATCAAGACAAGTTTCTCAAAGTATATATGCTAAAGGAGACATTAAGGGGGAGTTACCAAAAGAAACTAGAAAACTACAATTAAGAGTAAACCAACAAGCTGATTATCATAATAAAAATGAAGGAAGCACATTTGACCAAAAAGGAAAAGTAGTAACAGAAGGTTATTCTGTCTCTAGATACCCAGAAAGAAGTAGAATAATTGAAGGCAAAGAAATTTCTGCAGAACAGTTAGAACAGTACATGAAAGACAATCAAGATATATTGTCTAAAAATCCTAATGCTGTTGTAGGAACCTGGTATAACAAAGAAGACGGGAAAACATATTTAGATATATCTGAGGTTCAAAAGAATTTAGAGAAAGCGAAAAAAGTAGGAATAGAGGCAAATCAGATTGCTATTTTTGATTTAAAAAACTTTAAAGAAATATCTACAGGAGGAACAGGAAAAGCTCTTTCTGAAAAACAAATTACTCGTAACAACTTTAATAATAAAGTAAAACTAATAAGACAGCAGTACAATGATGAAATATCAGGTTTAAAACAAAAAACTAAAGAAAAAGATAATGCTGTTAAAAAAGTAAAATCTGATTTAATAAATTATATTAAAGAAGCAGAGCATCTTAATAATGGTATTAAAAAATCTGTACTAAAAAATGCAGTTAATGTTAATACTCCTGAAAAATTAGACAGATTCATATCTACTGTAGAAGATATAGCTGCTAAAGAAACACTATCATCATCTTTATCAGAAGCAAAATCTTTATCTAAAAAAATAAAGAAAAAGTTAAAAAAAGGTCTTTATACTAGTCAGTCAAAAATTATTGAAGAGTTAACAAACAAAGACCTTACAGAAATAGAAGATGTAATAACTATTAATGAGGTTAACAATGTATTAAAAGATTTAAATAGAGTTAAACAACCCCTAGTTAATCCTGAACAGATAAAAAAGATTTCTTCTGAAGTTGATAATTTATTAAAAAATGTTGAAGCTAAAGAAGTTAAAATTGCTGATGCAGAAAAAATAAATTCTAATATAGAAAAACTTTCAAATAAAATAAAAGAAACTAAGCTAGATGCCTCTTCTACTGAAGGAGCGAAAGATGCTTTATCTATAGCTAGAGGTGTAGAGGCTTTAAAAAAATCTTTATACAAAGCTGAACAAGCAGAAAAAGTTAGTCCAGAAGAGTCAGATAAAATAAAGGCCGAGATACAGAAAATAGAAAAGAAGACAGAAGGAATGCTTACTGAGTTTAATACAGAAAGATATAATTTATCTAAAGACATATTAAAAAATTCAGATTTAAAAAGTTTTAGTAAGCACGAAAAAGAACAAATAGAAACATTAAAAGAATTACAGTTTCTTGATAACACTGGTCATAATGATAATTTGTTTATAGCTGCTATAAATATTTCTAATGGGTTTCCTCCTATAAATACTGTAGGAAAACTTATAACAGAAGCCAACAACAATAACAATGGAGGGAAGCTTAGTGAATTAATAAAAAATAGAACTGATAAGTACGCAGGAAAGAGAGCTGGCCTTTTTACTAATCTTCCTAATAATATAGATAAGTTGGTTAAAAAACTAGCTTATACTCCATTAGGGTTAATATCAGAACGATTTAGGGCTGAAAGAGATGTTAAGGATGCTGGGTTAATTGATAAGGTTATAATAGCCCCTTTAACTAGGTCTATGAGTAGATATGAAAAAGATGTTAAGCAAACACTTAACGACTGGTCTACTGTAGGAAATTCTGTTGGTAGTAAAATAGTAAACTGGGCTAAAGGAGAGTCTTCTTCAAGGCTTTTAAGTATTCCTTTTACAAAAGGACTTAATCCTTTGTACCATAAAAAACAAATGTCTGATAATAAGGTTGGGGTAATATTATCTCAAATAGAAAGAAATTCTGGAGACGGTAAAAACGTGTTAAAAACTATTCTTGAAACCCCAAGTTTGTTAGCTAATTATAGCACTGCAGAAAAATTATATTTAAATAATATATACAAAAATTTACCTAAGAAAAATGTTGATGGCAAAGAAGTTGTAGATGTAGATAAGGCTGTTCAAAGTTTAACAGCTAGGGAGCAAAAAATGATTAAAAAGTTTAGAGATTTAATGGATAACAATTTAATGCCTAAACAAAATTTTGCTAATGGACAAAGAGGTTTACCGTTTGAAAGCGTAGAAAACTATTATCCAAATATATTAAAGCCTGGGGCTAAAAAATCTGTAATGTCTGAAAAAGAAGCTTATCAAAATTGGGCTGAAAATATATTTAATAACAATAATAAAGTAGCCTCAGATGCAGGTAAAGAAAGAGTGTCAACAGATATTAACGCTATAGAGTTTAATGTTAATAAAGTTGTTATGGATAGAATTAAGCAAGTTAATCGTGACTTTCATTTTACCCAGGAAATAAATAATGTTCGTGAATTATTAAAAGATGCTAAAAATAAACTTCCTAAAGAATACGATATGTATTTTGACGCTTTATCTGGAAGAATGAGAGATGCTGTTGGACTACATTTAAATATGCATGCTAGTATGGTTAATAGTGAGTTATTAGCTCCTTTAATGCAATCTGTATACTCTGCCTCTTTATTACGTCCAGGAAGATTAATCGCTGAATTAGGAACAGAAAGTATAAGAGTAGGTGTTGGGGCTGCAGAACGTATACAAGATTTACCTAATACATTTAAATCTATATTTGATAAGTCTGCAACTAATATTGTTAAAACAAGAAATGCTGTAGATAAAATATTCACAAAAGAATTAGCAGAAAAAGAAAGTATTGATACAGCATTAAACACAATACTAGAAATGACTGACAGTCCTTTTATACATAAATACTCAAGACATGACGTAGAGTTTGGTAAAGATGTTGGTGGTCAAAATGGATTGTTAAATAGATTGAGCAATTGGGGTCTTGGTGCTGTTGATAGAGGAACTTTATTTATGGCTTATATGCCTGCATTTACTAAAGAGTTTAAAAGTATAACAGGAAAAGAGTTTAGCTATACCGATATTAAAAAACCTGAATATCAAAAAAAATATAAACAGGCTATCCTTGACGCTTCTGCTATAGGTGATAGAGCGGCAAGTCAATGGAAGAATGTTTCTGTAAAAGGTCAGGGTCGTACAGCTATACTTACTCCTTTTGGAGGAGTAAAAGCTAGCTCTGAATTTGCTCCTATACTAACATTTATGGGGTCGTTTGGGTATCTGGAAACAGCTATGTATCAAAAAAGTGTAAGAGATGCACTATCTGGTGAAAGTGCTTCAACAAAAGCTTTAGGAGCTAAAAATGCCGCAAGTATATTAACAGCAGGAGTAGCTTATGGTACTGCTATTGGAGCTGAAATATTAATTACTAAATATTTAATGGACAAACAAATAATTCAACAAAGTGAATCTGATGATAAAATGAATCAGTATAATCAAGATGCTGAGTTATTAAAATTAAATGATGAGTTTAATGAAGAAATGCAAAAAATATTTACTGTTAAAGGAGTGCAAAAACAAATGGTTTCAAACTCGGCTTTTTTATTGACATCTAAATATTCTGCAGCCTCTAGAGCTTTATTAATGGTTGCTGGTGGAGCTTATGATGAATGGTCAAAATCAGCCGCTTCTTCTAAAGAAATGAATAGCTCTCAAAAGATTGAAGCTATTAAAGAAAACGATACTTGGTTGAGAGAAATATTAGAGGCAGAAGAAGGCACTACTACAGCTAAAGCTCTTATACGAGGAGGTTTATATGCTACTCCTACAGTTAAACCTGGCAAGGTTGCAGAGCAAATGTTGCCTCACTTAGATAACATGATGAACACTATGCTTCAAGAGTTTCCAAAAGCTTTTTGGGATTGGTATGCTGAAGGAAATGCAACTCAGGTTACAGGGGCAAGACAAACTCATGAAAAGTATAGAGATGAGCTTCAGTTTGCTAATTTAGCTCAACAAGGATTAAGAATGTACTTTATGATGAGGGGAACTGCTGCCCCTGGAGACAGGCTAGTAGAAAGGTATTATAACGAAATGATGAAGAGGTATGATAAACCTACTATATCTTTTCAAGAAGGAGTACAGAGAAAACATGATAGGTTTGGTAAAACTGACAGATTTGGCAAATCTAACAGGTTTGGTAAGCCAGAATAAAAAACAAACTAATTATTAGTAAATAAGGAAAAAAATCATTATATTTGTAAATAATAAAAATTAAGAAAAAATGAATCAAACGGATTATTTAGCCCTAGGAATGGGGGGACCCACAATTTTTATGGAGGGGACAGACGCTGCAGCAAACATTAGAGGCTTTGCTGTTCAGGCAATAAAAGATTGCACATTCACTAAATTCCAAACAAATAGAGAAGCTTTTGTTTCTCAAAAAGGTGTTGTGCAGCCTGTTGTTTCTGCTGTTTCAGCTACTGACTCTATACAAGTGACAGGACATGGATTTAAAACTGGAGACAGAATAGTTATGAAGGTTCTTGGGCCTGCTGTTGTTTTGCCAGCAAGTATATTAAATTTGTACTCAAGACCTGAGCAAATTTATTACGTTATAGAAGGAGCGGATGCTAACCACTTTAAATTAGCATTTAGTAGAACAAACGCTTTTGCGGGAACTCAAATAGCTCTTACAAGTGCAGGTACTAACATGAGTAGATGCACTGTAGCTAGAGTTGTGGATGATAATAGTTTTGGTCATAGTAAATTAACGCCAGATGGTTTAGATACTGACCCTACGTTTACTTTAGATAACACTGCTGCTAACGAAAGAGTTGTTACTAGTTATGTTGATGGGAATACAGACATGTTTGATACAGGGTCTGAGGCTGTAACTTTACCAAAAGGAATGACTATATATGTTCCTGTAATTAATATAGTAATGGCTACTGGAGCTTGCATAGTCTACACTAGAAAAGGACAGTAAATGGCTGGTAGTCTAGGATTAGGAATAGGGTACGAAGAGCATCACACGCAAACCGTAGGGGTTCTAATGAATGGATGGCAAGCACATACTTGTGACCCTGGTGTTTGGGACCCTGACTGCGGATGTTGTTGTCAAATATTCCCTCCTAATACTAACGGATACCCTGCAGACCCTGACTGGACGTTAATCTGGGGGATTGATGCAAATGGAAATATATTTCCAGAAGATGACTTGTTTCTAAGTAGTGATGGTTTCTGGGAATTAGTTAGTGGTGGTGGTAATTACCATATAACACCAGTGTCGGTTACTTTTTGTCAAACCTTGTCTGGTGCACTTCCAAGCCATGGTGCAGGATGCTGTTCTCAGCCATAAATTAAATTAAATTAAATTAAAAAAAATGAAAACAAAAGAATTAAAAAAAACAGTTAAAGAAGAAACGAGTGATATGCCAGTGGCAACTTTAGAAGAAAAAAGGTTGTTGGCTATAAAAGAAGAAATAAATAATACTAAGCTATTAGATGAGTATGTTCATATTTACATGAATATGGTTTTAAGTCACGCTTCTAGACTAAGAATAAATTTTGACTCAATAAAAGAGCTTTTAGAAAAAGAATTAAAAGAACAATAAAATAATAAAATTATGGCAACACCAAAAATAATACCTAGAGCAAACGGAGGCGGTGGCCTGGGAATGCCTGGTAAGGGATGGGGAAGTATTTATGTAACAGACGTAACAACAGGTAGTGCAAACCAAGGAGGTATTATAGAATTAGCTAGTGATGATGGTGCTGCAATGGGAGATAGCCACCGTTTAGGAGTAATTTATTTTAAAGGAGCTGAAGATACTGCTGGAACCTTAGTTACAGGAGCTAGAATAGAAGCCTTAACAGATGCCGCATGGACGAATGCTGAAAACGGATGTGCTTTATATTTTTATACAACAGACGGAAATGCTTCCGAAACAAATGTATTAAAATTAGACAGTAATGCAAAAGCTACTTTTTCTGGAGCTGTATCTGTTGGGGGTAATTTAACTTTTGACAGTGTGGTGTTGACGGGAATACAAGCAAGTGGAGAATCATTTGCTGACAATGATGTTAGCTTAATGACTTCTGCTGCTATTGATGATAGAATAAACGCTGCAGTAACAGCTGAAGATTTAGATGTAGCTGCAGACAGTGGTACAGCTGCTGTTGATTTAAATTCACAATCTCTTACTGTTACTGGAGGAACAAACGTAACTACTTCGGCTACAGGTCAAGCAGTTACAATTAATGTTGATGATGCCTTTGTAAAAAACAATACAAGAGATGCAATGGTTGTTTCAGATTTTGGAGCAGCACCAGCTTTTATTATTGACGCTAACCAACCAGCTACAACTGCAGCTGAAAATTCTGTAGGACTTCAAGTTGATTATGATAGAATTGTTGCTGCTTCAGGAACCGCTAATCATAATGACATAGGTATTGATGTTGATGTTAACGCTGCTACTCTAGGGACTGGTACTGCTACTGGTATTGATATAGATGTAGAAGGAGCTACTTCTGGTACTCATACAGTAGTTGGGTTAGATGTTAAAGCTTCAGGTGGTGATAGTAATATAGGTGTTCTTGTGGAGACTACTGACACTCATTTAAAGTTACAATATAACGATGATGATTTTGCTACAGTAAAAGTTGTTGATACAGGTGATTTGATAATTGCAACAACAGGTGATGGGACTAAAGACTCTGATATAACTTTAGACGCAGATGGGGATATAAAATTAGAACCAGCAACAGACAATAAAATATTATTAGACGGTGTTGTTGAGGTGGATGGAGGTAGTGTTACTGCTATAACAACATTAGGGTTAGATAGTGTAAGTATAACAGCGGTTCAAACCTCAGCAGAGTCTTTTGTTGACAATAACACTAGTATCATGACTTCTGGTGCTATAAACGATAGATTCTCTCTTATAGCTGGTAGTTCTAATATAGTTACTACAGGGGCACTAAACAGTGGCTCAATAACTTCTGGATTTGGAAATATAGATAATGGGTCTAGCACTCTTGACACAGGAGTTGCAACAGTAGGTTCTTTGGTTTGTACTGCTGGAGCAACATTCGGTGGTGGAACTGGCTCTACAGGAGGAACTATAACAACTGCAGGGGTAGCAACATTTGACGGAGCTATAAAATCTACAGCTGGAGCTGTAACAGCACAGAATTACAGAACAATATGGGTAGATGCTGGTTCAATGGTCCCTTCGGTTACTAATGGTGCTGCAGCAGGAACAGAAGAAGCCTCTACAAACGATGTAATGAATGATTTCTTTGCTTTTGACAGTAGTACTGACGAGTATGTTCAGTTTAAAGTAGTAATGCCAGAACAGTGGGATGGTGGTACTGTTAAGGCTAAATTTTATTGGAAACCATCTAGCTCAACAACAACTTCCCACGACTGTCAATGGGGTATACAAGCAACAGCCCATGCAGATGGGGGAACTATAGATAGTGCTTTTGGCACTGCTGCTGTAGCTACTACAGATGCGGTTCTAGGAACAGCTGCAGGAAGAGTTCATATTTCATTAGCTTCAGGAGCTTGTACTATTGCGGGTTCTCCAGCGGAAGGAGAGCTGGTTTATTTTAGAGTATTTAGAGATATAAGTGGAGATGATTTAAATGAAGATGCACATTTATTAGGGGTAAACATACAATATAAAGAGTCGGCAACAGCAAGTTCTGCTTGGTAATAATTAATTAATATGCTAATAGGGAGAAATAGATATAGAACTCATGGTGGTATACCTCATGGAAGCACAACTAAACTAAATGCAAGTCTTGTGTATTATCAATGGAAAAATAATTGTTCTGAAGCAAGGTGGGACGACCAGTCTGGAAATGCTAATCATCTAACCCAAAGCACAGGTGCTAATCAAGCAGCATTGACTGCTGATGGAGCTCTTGCATTTACGCCTGGTAATGCAGACCATTACGATTTGTCATCAGACGTAGCTCTCGCTACAGAAGAAGGATTTGTTGTATGGACTGTTATTGAATTTCAAAGCACAGATACAAATCAATGCCTTCTAGGAATGGGTACTGCAGCACACTTTTTTGAATTTAAAGGTGGGGCAGATTTAATTAGAATAAAATTACATAACACAGCTACTGAAATTTCTCCTGGAGATGGAAATGATAATGATTTTGCAATTAATGAAAAAATGCTGGTTACTGTACATAGAGAAGGTGGTGGCACTGGTAATATAAACGTATATAAAAACGGAGTTATTTTAGCACAAGACTCCCAGGTTTCAAACACTGGAGATGGAGAGTTTAATACCGTTGCTGTTAGAAGTGGAGATAGATATTTAGCTGGCACTTTATACGATTTAGCAATTGCTGATGAGAACCCAACAACCGCACAAATAGAAAGAGTAAACTCATATTTAACTGCGAAACATGGTTTAATATAATTTATAATAATACTTATGTTTAAAACAATAGCAACTTTTATTATTATACTTCTACCTTTTATTTCAAATGCTCAATTTGATTTAGAAGATTTCTGTAAAAAAACATTTAAATTTTCTACTTTTTATGCGGCAGCAAGTGGAGGAACGTCTGTGTCAGATGTAGAATCTTTTTCTGTAAAAAACGGACTGACTACAACAACAATCAAAACTCCCTATGACTACAACCTTGCTTTTGGCATTAGAAAAATAGCAAGATTTGGTTACGAAAATAAAGCTAATACTTTTTATGATGGAACGGAAGAATCTTTTTCTGATGCTGCTAGTGTAGGAAAAGTAAAAGGTCTTGAGTTTTTATTTGAAATAGATATGAAGCGTCAGAAAGGCGTAGAGTATTTAGACCAAAATCATTTTGTTAGATATGTAGCTGATTATTATATATTAAAAGGAGAATATTTAGCAGATGGTTTTACTGATATAGAATACTTTGAAACATCTCAAAGATATAGATATAAAATCAACAATAAGCTCTCGGTTAATATAGGGGCCTCTCAAAGACTATCTGAACCTTATGGTTATGACCCCTTAGAAGAGTGGATGCTTGCAAGCGGGGGTATTCATTACACTTACTTGGCTATACAAGAAGGGTATAATATAGATGTTTACGAAAGTATTTACACAAACTCTTATGGTGATGTTGTAGCTAACTCTGTAGAAGTATGGGAGGAGGTTATAATTCCTGAAGTTTTATATGACTATACGGAGAAAAAAAGAAATGAATTAGATAGAAAAATGCAACAATCTTTAGTTGTTGGTTTTGACTACTATTATTATAGTAAAAATTTCTGGTCACACTCTTGGGCTAACTTAATGCCTTGGCATTATAATGACGGAGGAAAATTTTCTTATCATAATTACAACAATAAAAAACAGTGGTACGATTATTCTGGTGGTCTTATTTTTGGCTATAAAGCAAACAAACACCTAGGTTTTTTTATTGAAGGAAAGTATAATAAATACTGGAATAGAGAATGGTATGATTTTAAAGGAGGTATAAATTACGTTATCTTCTAATTAGGTTATTAAAAAATAATTAACTATATTTAAAAATGGCAAAAGAATTAAATGAAAACACAACTCTTAAACTAAGTGTTAAGACATTAGGAGGGATAGCGGCTTTAATTTTCACATTAGTAAGTATGTGGTTTGTATTACAAGCAGACATAGCAGAAGCAAAAGAACTTCCCGTACCACCATCTCCAGAAGTTACTAGAATGGAGTTTAACATGAAGGATGCGAATATAAGATTATCTATTGAAAATACAGAGGCAATGGTTAAAAAAATGGAAGAAAGAATGATTAGACTAGAAGATAAAATTGATGCTTTAAGATAATGGAAAAAGGAAATCCAGACTTTTCTTGGAAATTATTTTTAGGCTATATGTTTATTATAATTCTAATGTTATTTGGTTCTGGAGCTTTTGGACAAATAGTAGTAACACATTTTAATGCTGATTGGAATAACCCAAATAAAGTAAGTTATATTGGAGACCTTACAGAATGTGATATAGTTTATGTAGATATAGCAAAATCTCCTAAGTTGCAAGAAAAACACGAGATAGTAATTGTTCCTACGGTTATTATATTTAAAGATGGTGACGAAGTAAAAAGATTTCAAGCTGACATATCATTTAGCATGAAGGCTACAAGAAAAGATATGCAGGGAATAATTGATGAATTAATAATGAGTGATTTTTAATATGTGGAGTTTATTTAAAGATAAAAACGAAATTAACGAAAAGAATATAGTGGGATTTGCTTCTTTTGTAGTTATGGTATTGTTTGCTATAGCAGACCTTGTAACCAGTTTTATATTCGTAGATGGAGAACTTATAATTAACGAAGTAATATACAACTCATTTGTCTGGGTAACACTAGGATGTTTTGGGATTAGCTCGTTTGAAAAAATAAAAAACAAATGAAAAGAACTATGAAAAAAACTGTTTATGCAACTTTTTGCAAGGCAATTTGCAAGCTTTCTTTTAAAAAAATATGTTTAGGATGGTGTAGGGAAAAATGCTGCGTGAGATGAAAAAAATATTATTGATTTTGATAAGTTACTTATCAATGATATATCTTTTATTGTTATTGCTTTTAATTCCTTTATCTTGTTTTGCACAAAAAGAAGCTGTAATACATGTAAACACAGATAATTATCCTCAGGAAACCAGATGGGTAATGTATGCTGATAGTGTATATGGAAGTATAATAGGGGATGTTCAGTATGGTCACTATAATCAATCTGATTCTTTATACACTGATACTTTGCTTATAGCAGATAGTTTGTCTAATATTTCTTTTGTTATATACGATAGTTTTGGTGATGGCATGTCTCCTCCTGGAAGTTATTATGTTTCTGTTTGTAATGATACTATAATTCAATACCCAACGCCATCTTTTACAACAGGATTAATACATAATAGAGTTGTTCCTCAATGCATGCCCAACCCTCCACCAGGACCTTGTGTTCCAACTATGTTAAATATAAATTTAGACCAATTCCAAGGAGAAACAACTTGGGAGATACAAGACACTTTAGGAAATTTACTATACGCAGGAGGCCCCTACGCACAAGCTCCTGATTACCAGCCACAATTTGAACCCATATGCCTACCCTTAGGCCCCTTAAAACTTATTATGTATGACTCATATGGAGATGGTCTTTCTGGTAGTCAATGGGGAGGTCAGGATGGTTCTTACTACCTTATACAATGTCAAGACACTTTAGTTTATGGTGATGTTCCAAATTTCGGTCTAGACACTTCTCATGTTTTTATTTCAGACACATGCCCCCCGCCTCCTAATATATTAGGATGTACAGATGATGATTATATAGAATACAATTCACTTGCAAATACTGATGATGGGTCTTGTTTGACATTAAAGATTTATGGTTGTATAGATAGTACTATGTTTAATTATGACACGCTGGCTAATTCAATGGATTATATTGATAGTTGTAGTTACACCCTAACACTATATGATTTAGCAGGAAACGGATGGGTAGGAAGTAAGGTAGAAATTTACCATCAATCTGACACCTCTATGTATAATCTTTCGTATGGGTACTCACAATCTTTTTCTTTAAATTTATTAGCCCCAGAAGAAGTTAGGGCTAAGTTTTTTATAACAGCACAAGCAAGTGGCACAGCAATAGAGTGTGGATTCAGTTTAATTAGTTCTACTGGAGACACGACTATTCATGTTCCAGGAGGATTTGCATCTCCTATAATGCCATTTTATGAATACGTAGGACAAACTTATTGTGGAAACGAGTGTATACCGATAATAACTGGCTGTATGGACTCTGCTGCATATAACTACGATTCTTTTGCAAACACACAAAACACTTGTTATTACTTACCAGGATGTACTAGCCCAGCTTATTTAGAGTATTATACTCAGGGGTTTGTAGCTGATATTAATAATAGTAGCTGTAATACATTAGCTATGTTTGGGTGTACAGATATTTTAGCTTTTAATTACGACTCTATTGCTAATGTAGATAACGGTGGGTGTGTTCCAGTTGTTATAGGTTGCATGCAGCCTCTTGCTTTTAATTATAACCCTCTAGCAAATACTCCTAACGTATGTATACCATTTATATATGGATGTACTTCTCCAATAGCGTTTAATTATAATCCATTAGCAAACACAGATGATAACAGTTGTGTCCCAATAATAATGGGTTGTACGGACTCAACTGCTTTTAACTGGTATCCATTAGCAAACGTAGATGATGGTGATTGTGAGCCTATTATTTATGGTTGCGTCAATCCAATTATGTATAATTATTGTGATACCTGTAATACTAATAACGGAAGCTGTATTCCTTTTGTTTACGGATGTACAGACTCCACAATGTTTAATTTTAATCCCTTAGCAAATGCAGACAATAACTCTTGTATACCTTATATTTACGGTTGTACTGACCCTAGCATGCTTAATTACAACCCATCCGCAAATTCGGAAGACTTCAGCTGTATTTCTTATATTTACGGTTGTATGGATAATACTGCTCTTAACTATGACTCGTTGGCTAATACTGACAATGGTTCGTGTATTTCTGTGGTTGAAGGATGTATGGAGGCTGACGCATACAACTACAATCCCGAAGCCAATATAGATGATAGTAATTGTCTTTACGATGCAGAATGTATAACAGGCCCTGGAAATCCTTATTGGTTGAATGACGAGTGTTATGCATGGGTAATATCGGTAGATGATTATTGTTGTGAAAATGAATGGGATGATATATGTCAATTAACATATGGCTATTGTTTTGGTACATGGACTGGAGAAATTCCTCCTTCAAGAATAAAGCCTAACGATTTAATAACATACCCTAACCCAACAACAGGCTTAGTTAACTTTAGCGAAACTGTAGATGTTGATGTTTATGACTTTACAGGAAGAAAAATAATTGAAAAAAACAATGTAAATAAAATAGATTTATCTGAATATAGTAGTGGTATTTATAATATTATCACTATATTTGGAGACAAAATAAATAGTATTAATCTTATAAAACAATAAATTATGCCAGCAGGAAAAGGATACAAAACAATGACAGGAAAGAAAAAAGTAAAGAAAACTAAAGGTAAAGGTAGAAAATAAACCCTTGAGCATTCTAACAAACTTATTTTCTGGAGGAGCATCTGAACTTGTAAAGGGTGTGGGTAGTGTTATAGATAACTTACACACATCTAAAGAAGAAAAGATGGCTGCCGAATTAAAAATAAAAGAATTAATTTCTAGTTACGAGGTGGAGATGGAGAAGAATATTACATCTCGCTGGGAAGCTGATTTAAAATCAGATTCATGGTTATCTAAGAATGTAAGACCTATGGTTCTTATATTTTTAATAGTATGCACCATGCTTTTGATATTTATTGATGCTGGAGCTATAAATTTTAACGTAAAAGATTCTTATGTAGATTTACTACAAATGGTTCTTATAACAGTTATAGGAGCTTATTTTGGGGGTAGGTCTTTTGAAAAAGTAAAAAAATGAAACTAAAAGTATTAAGATTTAGTAGTCAAGAAGATTCAACGTCTGGACTTTTATTTGATGATAGTAATGAAGGATTAAACTTTCTTTGTTACACATTAGAGGATGAGGCTAGAGAACTAAAAGTAAGGGGAGAAACTAGAGTCCCTGCGGGTATTTATAAAATTGAATTAAGAACTGAGGGAGGTTTTCATAAAAGATATACTAAAAAATATGGTGGATTTCATAAAGGAATGCTACACGTTACTAATGTGCCGAATTTTAAATGGATTCTCATACACACTGGTAATACTGATGAGCATACTGCTGGATGTTTACTTTTGGGTGATTCGCAAGAAAACAATAAAATCATCAAAGATGGATTCGTTGGGAAGTCAACTAATGCGTACAAGAGAGTATATCCAGATATTGCTAAAGCGTTAGAAAACAATGAAGAAGTTACTATTGAATATGTAGATTTTGACGATAAAGAATTTAAATTCTGCGAGTGTTAACTATTCAAGAACATAGAGAAAATAATTTTACAGTATCAAGAGCACAAAGTACTGTTAATAATGTTTTATCTGCTATTGGTTTTGGTTCTGGAGAAAAATTCTATGTTATGTCAGAGCCTGAAATTTTAAGCGTAAAGAGCTCTGATGCTGATGATGGTAGAGCTGGAAGTGGAGCTAAAAGTTTAATCATAAAAGGAGCTCGTAGAGTTAATAACGACCAGATAGATTATATTACTGAAACGCTTGAATTAAATGGCACATCATACGTTACAACAGCTTATCAATACTCAGAAATTTACAGTATTGAAATTGAGCAATATGGTTCTCTAGGAATAAACAAGGGTAATATAACAATATCTAAAGTTCTTGGAGAGGGATACGAAGTTTTATTTACCTTAGATGCATTAGAAGGAGTTAAAAAAAATAGTTTATTTGTAGCCCCTTTATCAATGGGAATAAAACAATTAAATGTTTTTATTAATTCTGTAGATGGAGATAAAATTGATTTTACTTCAGTATTTTTTGAGGTTATAATAAAAAAATTACCAGCACTTCCTTTTGGAAAATTTAGCAGTTTAGCATTTGACCCAGACACATCTCCTGGAGCTCAGATAGCACGATACATGTGTAGTGGAGGGGTAACTACTATTGAAATGTACGACTATTTAAATCCTTCTGATATAATATATTGTATGGCTAAAAACGTAACAAATACAGACTCCTATACTGTATCTACAGAGGTTGTTTTGTACGAAAGATAAACAATATGTCTTTAGAGAAATTAGTAATACATTCTACAGAAACACCTTTTGGTGTAGAGGTAGATATGGAAATCATTGAAGCTGAACACTTAGAAAAAGGATTTGAAACCATTGGATTCTGTGATATAATAAATTTTGATGGTATAATAGAATCAACAGCTAGGCTTTACAATTTTCATGAAGGAGAAAAACCACACAATTGGGGAATACCTAACTCAAGGCATATAGCATACCTAGGAGGTATATCAGAAGACGGGTTCAATATTGAAGACACAAGAACTTTAGAACAACAAGAAGCTCTTGAGGTTTATATTGAATTTATGAAAAGAAGACATCCTGGGTTAAAAATTATTGATGACACCAGGACATCTATAGTTAAGACTTTATCTTTGGAGGAACAGAACCAAACTCAATAAACCTTTCTATTTTTGCAGCTTCAGTTATAATATTGTCTAAATCATTTTCAGACTCTTTCATAACTTCTAAAGCAAATCTCATTGAATCTATTCTTATAAGCATTTCTGATTCTTTTTTCTTAGCATCACCAAGAAGTCTTGCTGTTTCATTATTAATTGATGGTGGTGGATTATATTTTGACATCGTTGTTTATTATATTATTTATATTATTTATTATTTCTTTTTTAGATTCTAACTCCTCTCTTAGTTCTATTACTTTGAGTTTTAATTCACGATTAGAATCTCTTAGTATATCAATTTGAGATTTAACTATTTTTACTGGCTCATAATTAAGTGAGTCTGCAAATGGCGTTGTGTTTTCCATGTTTTTTATTTTATCCATTTATATTTATTTCCTAAATTCATTGGTACAAATATTGCGGTTCTGCCTCCGTCTAAAACGACCCCACATCCTAAAGTGGGCTTCTTCGGGAAGTGTTTTCCATAAGAAAAAGCCATGTGGTCTACATCAATTCCGCATCCTACATTCATCCCAAATATTATATCATTACGTGAAGCCATATAACTAACCCCTCCAAAAGAATGAGAGTGACCAATGACAGTTGACTGCCTGTTTGCTACAGCTCTGTTTCTAGCTCCAGAAAGACCTGATGAGCCTGTACCATGAACATAAAGAACATTGTCTATCTCCCATTCCATTTGCCATTTCCAACCCTTTGGAGCATTCCAAATCTCCTCATATGTTTTTAAATATCTTTTAGGTATCCCTGCTGTAGTAGCCTGCCTAAAAGGTAGGGCAGAATGATTACCCACACAAACCTTAACATTTGGAAAAGTTTCATACCATTTTTCCATAGCTTTTTGAGCTTGCTCAGCCTCTCTTACTGCGTTAGGCATTTCTAATTCTGACTCATGATAAGAAAGAGCTGCATTATCACACTCATCTCCTATATGAACAATTTCATTACATCCAAATCTATTAAAAACTTCATAACAAAAACTTCTATAATCTGGATGACAAAAAGGCTCATGAGTATCTCCTATAATCCCTACGTTTGATGTTGTTCTATGGTTGAGAACTAGGGCCTCCTCTTCTGGAGTTAGCCTAATTCTTCTACCATATTCTTTATTTTTACTTGACATAAATTAAATTTGTTGTACAAATATATAGTTTTGATTTATTTGTTTGCTTTTTGTTAATAACTATTTTTTCTTTGTGTTTCTAAAGTTTCTGTTTATATTCCTGTAATTTTTTGGGGCCTTTCCCCATGCATTGTTATACAAACCATCATCTGCTATTTTTTTAAATGACTGATACCTATTGTTTGCCAGTCTTTCTTGTTTTTTTATATCAATAGCTAGTCTTTTGCATTTTGTACACACTCCTATATCTGATATTGGTGTATCTAGTTTCATGGGAGCCTTACAGCATAAACTTGTTTTTTCAGATATTTCCCATTTTGTTTTTTTCTTTTCTTCTGTCATTATCATACTTATTGATATTATTAATTAAATCTTCATTTTGCACATCCCTTTTGAATATATATAAAAAAAAACGCTTTATCATTTTATTGACATTTTTAATAAAAACAAGTATCCAATTAAATCATCTACAGTGTCTTCTGTTTTATCGTTTATTCCCTTGTTTTGTATTCTTGAAAGCTTGTCATCTATTCTGGCACATATTCCCTCTGTTGCATTTAGTTTACTAAATATTTTAGGCGGATTTAAAGCAGTGTTTCCGTAAGATTTATTTTTTTCTTTTAAAAGATTTGTGATGTTAGATGATAGTGAATCAAGGCGTAAAGAAAAGTTATCTGATTTTGGCGGACTAACCTTATCTAAAGCATCTTTCATTAAATAACCCTCCATTTCATTTACATATGTTTCTAACTCCTTAACATAGCCCATCATTTCTTCCTTATCATTAGTCTTTTTGTTTTTTACAGAAGACACTTGTTCAGTGCTAGATGGAGTCCATCCATTTCTTCCTTTTTCATGGTAGTATTGATTATGATTACAGCTTTCTTTTTTCTTTGTCATTTTCTAAAATTTTAATTAATTGTTTTTTTGTTTGTAATTTTCTAGCATTTTCTCCATACCTTTTTTCATTCATTTCCCTGTATTCATTAGGACTGTAAATTAATTTAACTTCTCTTACTAAATCAGTTTTAGAGTTAAATTTAACAATCCACCTACATGAATGGCAGTGATTATATTTTTTTAAGTGTGTTAAATATCTCATAATTTATTTTTTAAATGTTATCTTTTATTTGTTGCTGTATTGATTTAGCCTTTTTTTGCATATTATGTGATGGCCTTCCTCTTCCTCCAGAACGATAAGTTTCTTCTGTCCTTATTAAATTAGGCATGCCATGTTCTTCTGTAAGTATTTCGTCCATATATTCATTGCAGGAATCACATAAAGCCTCTTTAACAACCCAACTACCATCTCTGTACACAGTTGTGCTTTTTACTAAGTCTAAAGTCATTTTACATTTTTTACATTGAAATTTCATAATTTAAATTTTTTGTGTGTGTTGCCTGTTATTAAGCATAAATAATCTTCTTCTGTTGTATATACTCTTCTTCTGCATTTAGAATTATGAAACCCTAATCTATGCATTATGTATATTAATTTATTTTTCATATTTATATTATTTTAATTATTACTCCTGGATTTTCTTTATCATATTTATACTTTTCAAATATAGGAATTATTTCATCACAGTTATCATCTTTTAGCCAGTTAAACTTAACCATAACGTCATGGATGGTTTGAGTAGGGTTTATGTAATCAAACTTATGCTTAGTTCCTCTAATGAATTGTAGTGATAGTAAATAAGGTTTTTCTTTTCCCTTTAACATGCCTTGAAATGCCACCCTGTTTTTCATATAAAACTCTGTGGAATTTTTTATATAAGCTCTTGTTGCTTTTGAATTAATAAGCATTTTACCAGTCCATTGCTTAGAGTTTTTACTACTAGGAACATTTCCTGGTATAAATATTTCTTTTAACTTGGCCATATTATTATTAAATTATTTTTCATTTTGTTTATACTTACCCATCTCCCCATCGTGAGGTCTTTGCATTCCGTATTTTTTAGTTCTTTTATCTTCATACTTATATACTTTCTTTTGTTCATACTGTTTTTTAGTTGAGTCTTCAGTTACATTAGACATTCCCCATCCAAACTGCATTGCAAAAGTATTGTATTGCTTTGTTTCTTTATTATATCCTATCATTTTATTTTTGTTTTTTTAATTGTATCCACACCAAAGTATTGGGAGTATTTTTTTCTAGGTATTAAAATTAATTTAGACCTATTGTTATCTCCACCCATAACTATTTTTAAATCCTTTATGTTTTCTTTTATAAATCTTTTTAATTTATCACACTCCATCATCCAAAGATTATTAATAGATATGTTAGGTAAGTAGTAAATCCACCAATCAGCTTTTGTAACACTGATGCCTGAAGGTTTGTTTTTGTACTCAATTTCTATTGCTATATTACCTGTGTCTCTCTCATCATTTACATAATTATCAGTTTTAATCTCCATATAAAGATTTTTATCTGCTTTTGGAGAATACATTATAATATCATAATCTTTAGTGTCTGTACTCTCATCACTAACTATAGTCATCCCGTTTATAGCCATATACATAGCAACAATCTTCTCTCCGTTTGTACCAAATTTAAGGTCTTTTTTGAATTTTTTATTTGAGTCCATACTAATAAGGTAATAAATTATCACTAATGTTTACTAAATCCTCTAAAGGATAATCTTCTCCAAAGATATTAAACCTATTTGAAGGTCTGTGGTAGCTAAGCTTAACAGGAGTTCCAGTTGGCACTCCAACTAATTTTTGAAATTTTATTTTTTGAACATGAATATCTACTGTAGTGTCTCTAAAATCTTTTGGGTTTGGCCTATGAACAGTAACTATATTATCTGCTTTATTGTACCAATTACTTCCTCCTGATATTCTATAAGCTGTAGGAACCTCATTATCTCCAGTACCCTTATCACTTCTCATGGTTATAGGATGTGCTATAACTATAAACTTAAGATGATAGTTTTTGGTAAACTTTCTTATTTTATTTAATGTTTCCGCTACATACAAAGCCTCGCTCATTCCCTTGTAGTTGTGGTCTAATTGATTATATGGGTCAATCAACACCCCTTTTATACCCTTACGAAGGACCAGGTGTTTAAATTTATCTAAAACATTAGTCAAAGAGAAGCTGTCTTCAGGATATACAACAAAGAAATGTTTGTTTACAAACTTCATACCCCTAGTATACTCTGTCATACTCATTCTTTGGGAGGAATCTATATCTGATGTTTTACCTATATACATTTCTACTAATGTTTCATAAAGCTCTGTAATAGGATAATTTTCAGGAGAAAACACCCCCCATTTCCAACCATAAAGTATAGAGCCATTCATCATTAACTGAAAACAAAAAGATGTTTTACCATGACCAGGGATTCCTGTAAATACATCAAACTCAGCCATTCTAAATGTATAATGAGGGTCTAGAGTTGCATATCCTGTAGACAATCCCTTTACTTTACCATTAGTAAAAGAGTCAATCATACTGCTTTCTACATCAGTAACAGAGAAAACCCCGTCAACAGGGTAGTCCCTAGCATTATCATAGCAACTTTCTAAAGCTTTTTTACCTAGTTTTACTAGCACATCATTAGCATCTTTACATTCTTCTGGAAAGTCTACAATCATTATACGCTCTTTTCCTAACCTCCTAGATAGCTCTTCAAGAAGTCTCCTGCCATTTGCGTCATTATCAACAGCAATAAATATTACATCCATATTGTCAAAATAACTATGGCAGTTATCTAGGTAGGAAAATTTAGTTTCAACATTTTTAGCGTTAGGATTAGGAGCTCCATCAGGAACACTAACACATTCTGTCTTTCCTATAACATCAAAAGATAATTTATCTATCTCTCCCTCAACTATTATGCAAGAGTTTGAATCTTTAATATCGTCTAACCCATAAAATATTTTTTCTGCCCCTGCAACTTGTTTAAAGTTTTTATCTCCATCTCTGTACTTTATATTTATTAGCTCACCATCTCTAAAATAATTAAAACATATAGAATCTCTATTTTTTTGTACCTGAGGCATGTAAACATTACATTGTGTAATTTTATTTCTATCCACTACTTCTTTAGTTATTCCTCTAGATTTAAAATACTCTAATATTTTATTAGGTGGAGGACTACTTTTTACAACCTTAGGTCTTATAAACCTAGTTTCATTCATATTATCTTTTTTAATAACTCCAGACCAAGCACAATGATGACAAGTAAAAAGACCAGTGATAGTGTTTACAGCTAAACAAGGTTCTTTCTTCTTTCTTCTTTTATCAGAACATTTTGGACAAAGAGTCTTTATTTCTTCAGACCACCTGCCCCTATGTTCTATACCAAAATCTAATAAGTCGCTTTTATTTATCATCCTTTAAATAATTTATCATAATCTTCCTTGGTTACGTTTTCATATTTTTCTTCAGAAGGTACACTTGAAGAGCTTATAACTTCATCATTCCAAGATTCGTTTCTTAAATAAGTATCAGGATTTTTTCTGTACTTTTTATCAGGCTGTGCTTTTTTATAACTATCTATATATGATATAGCACTTTCTTTTTTATCTTTTGACATTTTTTTCCAAAGAGATTGACATCTTTCTTTAGATGTTTTTTTATCATAAGACTCCCAAAATTCCTCAAACCTATCTAGATTACCCCACCTCTTCATTGCCTTTATCTCTGCTGTTTTTCTAGTTTTGTCTCTAACCCCCAATCTTTTAATCAAGCTTTCTGACCAAAAGAAAGAGGTATCAGAGTCAAATAAATTAAACGAATCAATACAATCATCTATAAATTCAGACAATCTTTCTGGAGATGTTTGCATTCTTCTTGATAAGACAGCTGTATACCCTTTGTTATCTAAAGGCAACCTATAATTTTCTTCCATAGATAATGTTTCTACTATAATCCAATAAAAACCATATCCTTCAGCACCATAAACAGACATCATGAGTTCTATATTAATATCACTCCATGCATCAGTATCGTGTGTAAACCAGTAAGAATTTGTTTTAGCCATCTGTTCAGTGTTCATTTAAAATGGTAAATCATCTCCATCTGCAGAAGAGGTTGTAGATGTAGCTGTAGCAGGTTGGTCATTAAAAACAAACTCCTTGCCATTTCCAAGATAATTTTTTTCATTCTTACCTTCTCTTTCTTCTTTTGATTGAGATTGAAAACAATAGTGAGTGTTACCATATTGGTCTTCTCCGTCTCTGTTTCCTCCTACAGTTAAGTTAAGGTACTTACCTTTTTTACCTGTAATGATTTTACTTTTATCAATTTTTTCTAAATTGATACTTAAATTAATTATACTACTCATAATAAAAATTTTAATTTACCTACTCTTTTAAAGGTTTTCGGCTTGCCCTTTTTGCTCTGCTATAAAAGTATATAGTGTTTGTTCTGTTATTCCTAATACTTTTGCTGCTTCTTTTTTAGTTTTATACATAGATAATGCTTTATTTATTGTCAGCTTTCTCATTTCTTTTATTGTCATTTTTTATAGATTTAAATATAGTTTTTTTATTGCCATTTTACCTTTTCCTGATATAGAATATAACGCCTTTAATTTATTCTTTCCTCCGCCTCCTTTAACTCTATTAATTAATCCTAAGCGGTTAAGCCTTCTAATGCCTTGACTTATTGTTTCGCATCCAAAAGGAACCTCTAAAACAACTTTATTATTAGTAAAAACTTCTGTATGATAAGCATATAGCAATATAAATGTATGGCTAAATTTTATATCAAGGTCAGATGATAGTGATTTGAGATTTTTTCTAAGATATTTTAAATTCATTATACTAAAACTTTATTTCCTGAAGCATAAACCTTATACCCATCACCAGCACATATAAAACCATCTTCTTCGTACATCATATCATCTCTTTCAACCCATTGCTCTCCCTTTTTATATTTACCTTTAATATACAATCTACCACCTCTTCTTTGTATAGAGTCATGTTCCCAAAGTATGTTCTTTTGTGTATCTAATCCATACTGCAAATGTAATTTATTTCCCTTTTCTACGTTCATAAACCAATATATATCTATATAGTGTCTATTAAGTATGCAAAGTTTTTCACAAATAATATCTACTTGTTCTTGCAAATCTTTATTATACTCTAGTTCTTGGTCAATAGCCTTAACATTATATAAAACTGTAGCATGATTACTTATACTATTTCTTGATTTAAAGAAATCTTTTATACCTGCAAAAGTACATACATTACCATGGTGTCTCATTATATACATAGCTATTTGCCTAGCTAAAACAAAAGTTCTTTTTCTGCTTTTTGAAAAAAACTCTTCCTCAGTGATACTAAAAAACTCACAAATTACTACTACTGTATTGTAATTATTTACTCTTCTTTTTCTGTTATTTATTTTCATTATATTTCTCCTTTAAAATAGTACGATTTTATATCTTTATTTTTATTTATAAAATACTCGCTGTACTTAGTTAATAAATCTGATATTTCTTGTCTTCCTCTTTCAATAAATTCTTCAGATGCTTTGTATAAAGCTGTCCTGTATGGAGCCTCTTTTTCTACAACAGCAAACCAAAACTCATCTGCATCAAACCCATGAAGATAAAATGCACATTGTCTGTGATAGCCATATTTATACGCTGTTCTTTTAAACGCATCAGGGCTAGAATCTTGAGTAGTTTTAACATCAATTAAAACTTTAGTATTGTCACTTTTGTAAATACAATCAACCTTACCCTTACATTTAATAATACCTCCGTCTTCTGAGTTGTTTGCCATTTCCCATATTCTTACAACCTCATGTTCAGACTCTTCAATAAAGTCATATGTATCAACTGGGCTAACAAGTTCTTTTCTCATTAAAAGAATTTTATTATATTCTGATTCTGTGATGATAGTTTTTGATTGATTGGTTATTTTAAAATCTTCCCAAACCTTACCTCTTCTTGTCTTACCATCAAATACAGCTATATCGGTGTCAATTTTTTGAGGCTCTAAAACAATCGTGTGAAAAGCCTTACCAAAATTAAGGGCGGGAGTCTCTTGCTTTGCTCCGTTTAAGTGCATTTGTAAGTGTTGTGGTGATTTGTTTAACAGGGAAAGCATACTATTACTAACGTACTCTTTGTCTGCGTAATATTTATCATCATCAGTAAACTCTAATTCTTTGCGTAATATTTCTGTTTTCATGATTCATTTTGTTTTTGTTGCCCTCCTTTTAGATGCAATGATTTTTCTAGCTTATCTTTTTGTGTCTTAGTCATGATATAATCATTCATTCTTTCCATGACCTTATCTCCTTTCCCTTGGCTTATAGCTTCTTGCATTAAACCAAATACCTCAGCAGTCATCTTAGTTCCTGGGGAATGCTTTTCTTTCTTAACAATTTTTTCTGCAAATTCCTGCTTCATTTGTGTTACATATCTATTGTCATCATATTGCCCTAAGAATACATCAGCATTGAAACCTAACTTTGACAATCCTTTTGTCATAGCATCTGTAGATACTTTCTTAAAGCATTCATCATCTAGCTTACCGCTTTTATTATGTGTTGATATAGAGGAGTTAATATCAAACGTATGTATATCATCTGACTCTCTCCACCAAAGTGTGGCGGTGTAGCCAATCATCCCATCTATAATAGGGTTAAAAAATTCTGACTTTATTCCCCAACCCTTACCTATTGCACCGAATTGTTCGGTAGCACACATGATTTGATATTGAGCGTTAACGCTTGTAAATTTACGACCAAAGCCTACTTGTTTAGTGTACTTTGGATTTGTTTTTTCAACTGCTTTCCACAGCTTCATTTTCTCTTTATTCATAGTATTTAATTTAATTTAATTTGTCATCTAATCAGAAAGGGCAGGACTTACTTCGGCTATATGTAGTCTAATGCCTATACCCTCTCTTTCATAGATTTTTTGGTTAATAAAGCAGTTTATATAGTCATTCGTGCTCAGGAATGGTGTGAGGTAAGGAGTTAACTAGGGACAAGTATATGATATACGACAAATGGAAAAGCCCTCGTGGTCATTACTGATGCCACACTCCTTACTTATACGTTAAATCTTGGTGTTTTTAGTGTTCATATATTTTTGTTTAAATTAGACTGCAAAATTACACAAACTTTTTGTATAAATTACAATTGTTAATAACTTTTAATTAATATCTCTGTTTTTAGCGAAGTTAACGTAGTCCAGAAACGTATCTACAACTTCATCAGGGATGTTTTCGTTAGCTATTTCGTGCTTCATAGCCTCTATTGTAGAAAATTCTTTTATCTTTTCTAACAAATAAGGGTGGTTGATAGCATACATGATAGTGATTAAAGTGTGTTTGATAGACATACAATGTACAATAAAAGCATCTTCATCTTCAAGTTCAACATCATGAGGTTTGTCTGCATATATTTCATCTAGGTCAAACTTTTCTGACAAGGATAGCTTATCTACATTTTCATTCATATCTTTAAGAACGCTATCAAGTATAATCCGTAAGTTTTTTATATTTTGTTTTTTGTTTTTCATAACTCAATTATTTAATTGTTAAAAAAATAGGGGGAATTGTAATCTACACAAAGTATAACCGCTGAAAGTTATTAATTATTAAATTCAACTACTAACCCCCTATTATTAATATTATTTATTTATATATATATAGCAATGCTGCAGCATGTATACTAGATACAGCTTAATGCATAAAAAATTAAAAAAACCACTAGGCAATCAAAAATAAATTCTGTGAAGTCTTCCATTACATATGACCTCCAAAATTAACACCTTGTATGTCAAATCTATGCTCTGATTCAGAGTCTGCATCTACCATGCCACCTCCGAGACCCCATCCATACTCATAACTTGCTTCTAATAAATCTTTTTCTAAATCATCTACCCATTGTGTTTCGTTTTCATAAATATATTCTAGCATATCGTTATTTTCAATTTCCTTAGGAACATATATTGTTACTTCTGCATATTTATGAAACACTTTTCTTACTGATATTTTTACCTCTTTATATTTATCCATTATATTATTTGTTTTAATTTGTTATGTATTATTGAGTAAATTTCATCATCTGCACTCATTTTATCATTATGGTTAGGATAATATTCATCTAAATCTATATCTAATTCTTTCCAAAAATAATCTCTTATTTTATCCATGATATTGTTTGTTGCATTATCTACTCTTTCTATTTTTTGCCCTAAGTTTTTCATAGTTTATATTTCAAAAAATTCTACCCTACCATTAGTCCTAGTATCTGGGTGTGATAGTATTATGTAGTCGTTCTCAGGTCTGTGTTTTTCTAATAGAATCTCTATAACATCTTCATCATACATATCTCCATCCCACTCATCAATAGGAGATTCAAATTGTGCTTTAAATTCATCTTCTAGTGCAAACTGCATTACAAATTCCATTAATGTAAAATCGTATCTTTCTTTAATTTCGTGTATCATTTTTTTATTTATTTTAATTATTATTTAGTTTCAATATCCTGTTGTATTAAATAAACAATCATAAGCCCTATAATTGTTAGTACTGCTATTAGTGTTTCCATATTAGTTAATTACGCTATAGTTACAATACATAAACAGGCAGAAGCCTAGTATTATAAGTATTAATTCTTGTGTGTTACTTAGTTTTCTCATCTCTATTTTGTTTTTGTATATCTTTTATTATTTTTATTACTTCTCTACCCTCTTCTTTTGGGAGGTCATTATAATCATAGTAGTTAGCTAGTGCAGTAACGATGATAGTGTTTCTGTCTAGTTTTTTATCTGATATGTTTACATGCCTTTCTCCAAAAGCATTATCCATTACATCTTTAAAGTCGTTTAATTTCATTTCTGATTTATTTTAGTTAGTGTTTGTGTTAGAAAGTCCCCAAGTTGCTCATAGCATAAAGCAGAACCTGTTGCTTTTAAAAACTTATTTACATCTTCGTTTTGTTTTATTTGTTTTTCTTTTAATTTATCTACTTCTTTTTTCCACTTAGTTATTTTGTCCATTTATTTAGTTTTAGTTATGTAGTCTCTAATTTGTGTAAATTCTCTTACTATTATTTCTTCACTATTGTCGGATAACATTATAGCTTTTTGTTTTGCATCATCCAATGTTGCACATTCAAAATAATAAATTTCACCTTTGTTATATATAAAATACTTTTTCATAGTTATTTGTTTTTAATATTTATAAATTTATTCCATGTTAAGCACTCATCATCTTGCATATCTAGTGCAATATGTATATTGTTGATATGAGTTTGTCCTTCATCTGCATATCTTGTTCTATCCTCCATACTATTACCTCTTTTTAAATGTGTTAATAACGCCTTAACATCATCTTCTATCATTTCTAATCGGTGTATAATTTCATTTGTTTTTGTTTCCATAGTTATTTATTTTTAGTTAATATGCTGATGATGGTAGTCCTTGTATATCATCGTATGATAGTGTTTGCCATTCATCATCTGTTGGTGTAGTTAATGTGTGAAAATACAAACGTAAATTCTTTGCTATATCCATCAAGTCATCATCACAATGCCATTCTTCAAGTGTGCAGTCATTATTAATACTACCTAACATGCCACCTCCAAGATAGTTTTGGTATGCAGTCATCTTTTCCCCCTCAAAACCATGAGGTCCTAAGTCAATTTCTATTCCCCCACCTCTATGGG
>TARA_R110001592_G_scaffold61672_7_pt1 | contig 28827 bp, 39 predicted proteins | sample TARA_R110001592 | Tara Oceans TARA_R110001592 (sample SAMEA4398387) | marine metagenome | biome: Polar Biome; feature: [SRF] surface water layer (ENVO:00010504); material: water (ENVO:00002006), including particulate matter (ENVO:01000060) such as... | depth 5 m | reverse complement strand
AATGTGCCGCAAGGTATTGCTGGTAATAGTGCATATATTATGTCACCCCGAGGTGCAAGCAAAATGATTAGTTTAGTTGGAGAGCATGGTCTATGGCCAAATGATGCTTTAATGTGTCGGCAACTAATTAACGGGTTGGGTCAAACAGCCACGTATTATACAGGAGTGCAAGGTTTACCAAGCACAACTTCTGGATGAGCGATAAGGTAGCACAGATAATTCCGTTTATGTATCCATATAAAATTGGTACACCGGCAAAAATGTTATTTGATGTGCCTCGCAATAGATATTACGATACAATTTTAATGCAATGCCGAGATCAGGTTTGTGCCGACATTGGATTTGGTAGTGGCATATTAACAGCAATTGCTTTGTATTACGGTGCGAAACATGTTTATGCATATGAAGAAGACCCTGGAACATTTACTATGGGTAAAGAAATGCTTGAGTCAATGGGCTTTAAAGATCGAGTTACTTGTCTTAATGAAAAATATAAACCCGGCAAAACAAAAGAAACAATTGCATTTCATGAAATTGCTGATTCTAATCTTTGGCGTGAAGGCATAGCAGAATCACTTGGATCAGTAAAACATCACGGTATTACTTTATTACCCGGCCGAGTTTATTGTAAAATACATTATATGCCAATGTCAGATAAACTAATAAAAGAAAAAGATGTAATGGGTTTAACTGGCTTATCTTATATGGATAAGATATATTTAAAAGCATTAAAGAAATCAATTACTTCAGATAAGTTTACTTCTTATGATAATTATGCAGATGATGAATTAGAATCAAAAATGCAAATCGGATCATATATGATTGATTTAAACAAGGATGAAATACCACGATATATAAAACAGAAAATAGATATTAGTATCCCAAAAAACTCGCTAATATTTTGTGAATATTATATAGGTGAATTTCGATTAAACGATGGATGTTGGAGAAGAGACAAAGCGATACATGTACATGAAAAAGGTTTTTATACTTTTATTCAAGATACCATTGATGGAAGTTGGTGGTTAGAATGAAATCATTTGTAATTACAATACTTGAAAATGAACAGTCTATGCAAGTAGCAACTCGCTGCATTCAATCTGGTCAAAAGCATGGATTAGAAATTAAACACTTTGATGCTATAACACCACAACGTAATAATCCGATTCAAATTGCAAAAGACAAAGGCATTCCCTTAGATGGATTTAAAGAAGTGTATTCTCGATTTGAAAACTGCTTATCAGCTTTTTTATCGCATCATACTTTATGGGAATACTGTGTAAGAGATAATACTGAATATACAATCTTTGAACATGATGCAGTAGTAGTTGACAAAGTTCCTGAGTATATTGCATATCATAAAGTTATATCACTTGGAAAACCAAGCTATGGTAAGTTTCGTAATCCGTCAATACTTGGCGTGAATCCGCTTACATCAAAACCATACTTTCCAGGTGCACATGCTTATAGAATAAACCCAAAAGGTGCACAGGAATTAATTGAAAGAGCTAAAAAAGACGGCGGACCTACAGATGTATTTTTATCTTTAAACAAGTTTATATGGTTACAAGAATACTATCCATGGCCGGTCGAAGCACGAGATAGTTTTACAACAATACAAAAAACAGAAGGCTGCTTAGCAAAGCATAGCTATGGTGAAACATATGAAATTATCTAGGATGTTTGTTACAGGATGTGATAGTAAAACCCGGTGGATGTTGCCGTGGTTTATTGATAATTATCACAAACATAATCCAGAAGTTGAGATGCGAGTTGTAGACTTTAAAGATGGCATGGGCTGGCTTGAAAAACCTGCTGCAATGAGACGAGCTGCGGCAGATGCTGATCAGGTTTGTTGGATTGATACAGATTGCGAAGTGCTTGGTGATATATCAGGTATTTTCAATCATACAGTACCTGGCAAACTTACAATGGCCGAGGATAAACCGTGGACATTACGACGTGCAAGTGGAATCTGGCACAATTCAGGTGTAGTAGCATTTGAAGGTGCTCCATCTATTCTTGTTGAATGGGAGATCATATGCGCAACACGCGGCGGTGCAGGAGATCAAGAAGTATTGCATGCAATGATAGATAATCCTATTAAAAGATTAGCATTGATTGAAACTTTGCCTAATAGATATAACGTATTACGATTACAACATGTTGATAAAACTGTGCCACCAAATCCTTTGATATATCATTGGACCGGCGCAAAAGGAAAAGACCATATTAGGAAGTTAATGAAATGAGCAGAATAATTCATATAATTGGTAATGGTGATAATGCTGTCCGATATAAACAAGGAACCCCGGGTACGAAGATTACATGTAATCTGCCTCCGTTTCCGGTTCAGGGTGTATTTGCAACTTGTATAGTTGACTTTAAAATGATGCGTGCAATGTCAGAAGGAAGCGTTCAAGTACCAGGTGATTGGGTATTAGGCATGCGACCTAAGCATTGGTTAGAATCTAATCCTTCCTTTCGATTGCAATGGCATAAACAAATCAAAGAATTCTATACAGTGCTTCCTGAATACACTCCAAACTATACGGATTTCAATTGCGGTCATATGGCAACTCATTACGCTTGTAACAGATTGAAAGCAGATACTGTCCATATGTATGGGTTTGATTCTATATTTGATCAAAACTTACGTAGCTGCACAGACTTTTATTTGAATTCTGATCGATCAAATACAAATAATTACCGGTTAGCAGAAAACTGGCGACCAGTATGGAAAAATCTATTCAATGAATTTCCAGATACACAATTTGTATTATATCATAAACATGACAAAATCAAATTCCCTTGGCCTCCGAATGTAGAAATCCGATCTTAGGGGTTTACAAAGCGAGGAAAACGTGATATAATAAATATCATAAAAGGAGAAATATAATATGGCTACAATCTATACAAATGAATTACTAAAAAAAGCACACCACTTAGCTTTTCAAACGGATCTTCCAAATAAAAAAATTGCTAAGAAGTTGAAACTGAACGAAAATCAACTTGACTATGCGCTTTATGAACTTGAACCTACGAAAACAATCACTGAAAGCTTTCTTGATTTTTTCATCGACCCCAATTACAAAGGATTAAATAGGTGAAAAACTTACTATTGGTGGGGGCTGCCGCTTTGTCATTACCCCATTTCGCTTGGGCTGATACTGCAATCAAAGGTAAAGTCCGAGATCATTACAAAACCGTATATGAGCAAGTATCATCAACATCAACTGAATGTTATAATGTTGACGTACCTATTTACGGCACTGTACGAAAGAACAAAGCAGGCGAAGGTGCATTGCTTGGTGCTATTCTTGGTGGTGTAAGCGGTAAAGTAATTACTGGTGATGACGGAGGTGCAGCTGTTGGTGCACTCTTCGGTGCTATTGTTGGCGCTGATAAAGGCGGCAAGAAAACCGAAACAGTTATTACCGGCTATCGAGTAGAACGACAATGCAATGATGTTACTGAGTGGCTAAGTAGACCTAAATCAGTATATAGTCATTCAACAGTTATTTTTAAACTCGATGGTCAAAATATGAAACTTGAATTCTATCGTTAGGAGGAATAGATGGAACCAGTATTTGCCGCATTGATGTTTATTAGCTTTGTGTACGGCGCACAAGACCGAGCAAAGCTCGTAGATGCTAATGAAGAACAGCAGGTACATATCGAAATGTTACGTGATGCCGCTGTCGAACAATCGTTGTTTGTAGATAAAATTCATGAAACTCAGCAGAAATTAGCTATATCACATTCAGCTGTAGCAGCTCGTGATCATACACTTGATGAAGCACATGCATTAGAAATTGAGCTTCTTAAATTGAGAATAAAAAGTCTTGAAAGTCAACTTGCCCCATGAGCTTAGAGGATTTGCTAAAGTAAAAGGTGATAGGGAATCGAAAGAAATCCTTTTCACTAAAAATTGGCATACGTATTTTACAGATGGAACAAATGAGCTAGATCTACAAATGGGTGGGTCTAGCTTTACTTTAGGCTATAATAATGTTTCTGTTTTAAATAATTTAGAAACTTCAATATTAACAACTGCACGTTGTCAAAGCAATAATCATCATTACAATAAAGAAACAGTTCGAGCTGGTGAAATACTATGTGGCGGAGTTTGGGATACGTATGCATGGGCATTAAGTGGTACAAGTGCAGTTGAAGCTGCCATATCAATGAATGATGAATATTGGAAAGCACTCGGCAAAAATAAACCAAAGATAATATCATTTAGCTTTGCATGGCACGGCACAAGTTATCTTACAAAAGATATGGGTGCACCCTTTTTATTAGCAAATCACTCGGGCCGATGTATTAATTTAAAGCAGCCCAAATCAAAGGAGGATGAAGATGAAGTTTTGGTCGAGATTGAAAACAATCTTATGGACGTTGGTTGCATTATATTTGATAGTGGGACTTGGATTAATGGGCTTTGGGGTTACAGTTCCAATTGGTGGACTCGTATAAGACAGATATGCGATGAGCATGATATATTAATGATCACAGATGATGTGGCTTCATGCTGGGGCAAAACAGGAACTCTACATCCTTATCAATCAATTGGCTACGGTGTTCAACCCGATATATCAGCACTTGGCAAATCATTGACTGCAGGATATGCACCACTTGGTGCTGCAGTTTGTAATAAAAAAGTTGGTGATATATTAAACAAACCAGGTGCCTGGAATTATAATCACACCTGGCAACCGTCAATGATGGGCATTTATATTATGCTGAATGTATATGATTATATTATGAGGCATGAACTATTAGATAATGTAGCAAATATTGAAACAAAATTACGTGAAATTGCATTAGCATTAGATATAGATAGTTATAGAGTACAAGGTTGCTTCTTTGCACTTGATGCAAAAACAGAGCATACTGGATTGAGCTCTACTTTATTACCTAATAATATCCGAGGTTGTGCACCGCTTATTGCGAGTAATAATTACTTTGGAGACTTAAGGAATCATTTGAATGGACTTAGAACATAGCTTACCCACAATGGATATATTACCACTTCGAGAAATCGGATTGGCTGATACTGGTATAAGGCTACCTCGTTTACATGAGCTTGCAAAACACCATCCTAAAATTGATTGGAAGTTATCTAAATTTGCACATCGAGAACATGGTGAACAAAGAGATATTAAATATGATCCGTCTGGCATTGTTAAAAAACAATCCGAAGGTGAATTAGATCCACGGCTTATAGTACGGCAAGAGCAATCAGGATTAAAACAAGAAAGCTACTTTGGTCATTGCGGTGATTTAAATGAAAAGAAAAGCAAACTTATTAGTTACCTATATGATATGCTTGGCGATAATGCAAAGTATTTTGGTGCTGTATTCTTTTTAAAAATGGAAACTGATCAAGGTTTTCTACCACATAAAGATGGCGGTGGAACTACACGTTTGTATATTCCAGTATATCCTTTTGGTGAGAACTATAGCCGATTAGAATTTTATTATAATAATCAAATTTATTATGTTTATAACTATATCAAACCACCACCTGTATATTTGTTTAGCTCACGTCTTATTCATGCTGTATATAACTATGGCTATCCTAAAAGAATGAATCTACAGATTAATTGTAAACTATCTTATTCGGAGGCGCTAGCACTATTCGATGAAAATTAAGTTCTTAGCATTTAGTTACACTAAGCCTTATTCATTCAATCCGATCTACTACTGGCTCAAATCATTCTATAAGAAAAATGGTAAACACTATGACTCATATGAATGGTTGCCAACTGAATACTTCTTTACTGAAGATATTGTAGATCGTATTATTGAAGAAGGCACAGACATATTGTGTCTGTCGGTTTATCTATGGAACTTTGAAAGCCAAATGAAGGTTGCAAAAGAAGTACACGAAAGAGAACCTGACATTCAAATTATTGTAGGTGGACCTGAATGTCATGCGAACACCGAAGATGATTGGTTTGAAACTCATTACTGGGTGGACTTTGCAATATACGGTGACGGAGAAAATGCATTTCGTAAACTGATGGACTGGTACATTGAGCCAGGCAATGAGTTAGAAATACCAAATCTTGTTCATCGTGATTATAAGTCAAAGCATGAAATCTTTCGGTTTCGATTGTATGATGAGTACAGTCCAATCCTTGACTTAAAAGATGAGTTCTTATTTGATTACAAATCGTTTAAAAAGAAAGTAAATGATGCATTTGTTTATCTGCCATACGAGCGCGCACGCGGATGTATGTACTCTTGTGCATTCTGTGACTGGCAATCAGGATTACATTATAAAGTAAATAGTCGAATCAATCCGTATGAACCAGAGATTGACTTCTTTGCAGAGAATAATATTAAAGGTATGCAGACAGATGCAAATGTAGGCATGCTAAAAGAAGACCAGCCAATGTATGAGTACGTTCATGCTACAATGAAAAAGCATAATATATCGTTACTACCGGTTGAGCCACGTAATATGGCAAAGCTTCATAAAAATAAAGTAGCAAAGATATATGATATCCTATGTCAATCCACCCCTGAATATACTGTAAAGGTTTCATTACAGTCAATTTATGACGATGTATTACAAAATATTGATAGGCCTGATGTGCCCTGGGAAGAACATCGTAAAATTATTATGGACATTCGAAACAAATATCCCAATGCGAAAATAATTCCTGAGTTAATTATGGGCTTACCTGGAATGACATATGAACGAATACTTGAAACACATTTAGACTTTGTTGGAATACCAATGCGATTTCTACAATCGTATGAATGGATATTACTAAAGAAAAGCCCGGCATATAATCCTGCGTATCGAAAGAAGCATGGACTTAGCACAACAAAAACTTATTATCCGGCTATATTCAATACAATCTCACAGCTTTCCGAAGCCGGAGAAATCAATGTAATCAATGCTGCAGACTTTAATAAAGACCCAAACATTTCAATTCAAAAGAACCAAGCATATTTTATTGATATGGTCTATGATACAAAGCTTGGAGTGCAAGGTTCAATATATCATAAAATGCTTACTCGTGCTTATAATGATTATGCTGAACAAAATAAAATAGAAAAACTACCAGAATTCTTACATGAAAACAATAAATATATAATAGAAGTATCAGAGAAAGAAGCAGAGCTTCAAAATAAACATTACGACAAGTATGGGTTTTTTGTTTGGGGCACGATCGATGATAACTATATAAGAAACTACGACGTAACAATAGCAAGGCATATAGCAGATGGAAGACATTTTTGATTTCGGCTTCACGGCGGTTGACGAGGAAGAGCTCTCATCTGTTCAAGAGGCAACTACTACAGCTGCTGCAGTAGCAACAAAAGCGGCAGGCACACAAGACCAGTTGGATAAATTGTATAATGCAATTATTCCACTATTGAATAATCTAAAGAAAAATCCAGAGAAAGAATATATTCTTTGGCCTAAGCGTCTCGATAAGGTAGAGGCTTTTGAAACAATGTTAACAAAGATATATAAAGGATGATTAATTATGTGGGTAGCTATGATATTAGCGTGTGGAACACTTAATGGTGAGATCTCAACAGACTGTCGCACCTTTGGTCCAAACCGCAATGTTTCTTCTGAGCAACAATGTCGAATGCAAGTACTAATTGGCTCTCAAGTTGTGCTTAAAAACAATTGGACAATGGTTGATTGGTATTGTTTTAATTGGGCAGATAAACCTGATGCAAAAATTAAAGGTGAACCCACATGAGTATATGTGGTGAGATTGAAAATACTCAACGAGAAATAAAAGAAGTCTATGTTAAATTAAACGAACTTTTGGTTCGGTTGAAGACGCTTGAAACAGCATCATATTCAGACCAATATGAAATGGATATATAATGGAAAATCAAGAACATTATCATGAATGGATTCTACGGAAACTGCGTGAGGAGAGAGAAGCGAATGAAAGTTTACAATCCATTTCGAAAGAAAAATAAAAAGTCTTTTGAATTAGTCTGGGCAATTCCACCAGAGACCGCACCCTTTGAAGTGAAACCAATGCAGTTACAACGAGATTGGATGGATAAAACTAATCTCAAATACGCATATCGATGCTTGCCTCTTAACATTGCAAACCAACATGGATGGGCTATCTATCCTAAAAAAGAAATTGTAGTTCGTTGTAAACGTGATGATCGATTAATTCAAGAAGATATTGTATTTGATAAGAATCCAGATAATCTTGCATTAAGCCATTTCGGTTATGGTACACTTACATTCTCTATGCATTTCACACCAAGAGTGGCTGAAGGATATAGCCTCTGGATAGGCGGAGCGCCAAATCACTTCATAAACGGTATCACACCAATGACAGGCTTGTATGAGGCTGACTGGGGGCCTTTCAGTGCTACTATGAACTGGAAGTTTACTCGTAAGAACTTTGACGTAAAGTTTACACCAAACGATCCATTTTGTTTTATGTTTCCGATTAAACGTTCAGACATTGAAGAATTTGAAATGGTTAATATTATGGAAGATAATTATCCAGATCAAACATGGGTAAAGCAGCACAAAGACTGGAATGAACAACGTAAACAGTTTGGCGAAGATTTAAAAGCAAATAAGGTTGATGGCTGGCAAAAACACTATTTCCAGGGTAAGATGGTAGACGGCACTAAGTGTCCATATTCAGGTGCAGATAGGCATCGAACAAAACTTGACTTAAGTAATCCAGGAACTAAATTAAAATGATATACAATAATGAATGGGCTTTTATACATATCCCGCGAACAGGCGGAACTAGTCTTAAAATTTCTGCACCAACTGCAACTAATCCAATCGAAGAAGATACTGTTTTAGCACAAATATATCAACACCAGCCATATCATCATTGGCAAAAACAAATTGATTTATCAAATAAAACAGTGTTTAGTATTGTACGTAATCCGTATAAAAGAGCTGTTAGCTTGTGGTTGTTTTGCACTCAATCTCATCCTATTATTTCAGCACACTTAAAGGGCATTAGTCTTCATGACTTTTGGGATGTTGATGTTGAAAAACTTGTACCAGCAATGCGATATAATATGAGAACAACACAATGTGAATTTCTTACTGGATTAAGTGGTGAATTAGTTGATACAGTTTTTCGAATAGAAGATGGACTTGAACCAATTAAACATAAACTTGGAATACAATTAAAACGAAAAGCTAATGCATTACCATCATATAGCTATATGACATATTACACACAAGAAACATATGATATGATAACTGATATATTTAACGAAGACTTTGATCAATTTGGCTATGAAAAGTTAAAATGGAATGCTGTGTCATAAACGTCACAAATTCAATTAATTTCAAATAAAATGAAAATAAAGGTTTACATTACCTCCATTAACGACTATATTATATATGTAAGACAGTGAAACTATGGAGACTATATAATGAAACTTGAAATGAAAAACGTTAAAGTATATGACAGTATGTCAGAAGAAACAATTTGTTTTGAAGGCAACCTTTATGCAAATGGTCGTAAAGTTGGTCGTGTTGAAAATTCTGGCAAAGGTGGTTCTCACCGTTATGAATTCAACTTCAAACAAGAAGCTGAAATTGATGCATACTGTAAAACTCTTCCTGCTATTGAAAGTGAATGGTTTGAAGATGGTTTAGCTATGGATCTTGAATTATGGATTTCAATGGAAGTTGCTTCAATTGATGATCACAAGTGGATGCAAAAACAACTTAATAAACAAGTTATGATTGTTGATGATACTTGTGATGAAGGTCAATCAATGAATTGGAGTTTCAAAAAACACAATGTACAATCTAAAGATTCAAATATGATGAAAAAGTTTGTATCTCAAGTTTTAATTGCAAATCGTGGAACTTTCAAAAATGCAGTTGTGTTAAATCTTGAAAGTGTTTCTGATGCTTACAAAATCTTAATGAAAAAGTATCGTTATAAAGATGGTGTATTAGCTGCATAATTAACACACATTCAAACTAAATGAATTTGGGGGGTTTACACTCCCCTTTTTTTATGGTATAATGATACTATAACTAAGGAGACTTATATGCTTATTGTAAATGATATAATGGATGCATTCACTATGCGTCGTAAATTAAGTAGTATGGTTCGTCGTACTCTTCGTAAACAAAATGGTGCATTGCCAGAAGCCTACATGGAAGAATTGTTAGGTGTTATTGAAGATCTTGATAAAAACATCAAACGTATTGATTCTGAAATATACTCATCATGGAAAGAATCGGGCGATGTTTCCTGAGTTTCCAGAATATGGTTCACCACAAGATCGTGGATCATGTGATGCGTATTATGGTAGAATGTTTCGCCCCCATAAATATCCACAAGGTAGACTTCAAGGTGGTCGAGTTACTGAATTAACTCAACAAGAAATTACAGAGTATACCTATGGATATGAAAATCAAGACGATCGAAAGGATTGGGGAATTTAGTGTTTACAAATGAATTTGAATTTGATCATACAGTTACAACCGTTCTTGATGAAACTGCTGGATTTGAAGATGTACAACTTGTGATTGATGATGGAGGAGTTTTCATAAGACAATACAATGAAGCTGCTGATGAACATGATTGTGTTATTATGTCTCATAAGATGTTGAATGATTTAATAATGGCAATGAAAACAAAAGAAGGTGTATTCATGATAGAATACCGCGATAAAAATGTTACAAGTTAAATTAAAATAAATTTAACTGTTTACATTCTTATTATCTTGTGTTAATATGAAAAAATAATTAGGAGACTTATATGCTTACAGAAACACAATTGGCTGAACGCCGTGCAACTATCAAAGCAGTTGTTGAAAAACAAAAAGCCCAGCAAGCACGTATTGCTGCTATCAAAGCAAAAGCAGCACGTGTTGTTAGTTGGGTTGATGAGGTTGAAAAGCCTAAACGTAAACCTACTCAAAACCTTACTGAAAAGTATGATGGCCAATCTGAATTACATTGGACTGATGCTTCAAAGTATGCTAAAGAGTTCTATGGCGAACGTCATTACCAAACTACTCGCTTTGACAATGATTGGGGCGACTATTAATGTCTGATATTGCCCATCTCGAAATGAAATTACACGCTCTCAATGATAAGATTGGGAGGGTGAAACATGATGTGGCTAAATTGCAAGATAGATTTGACCGCATTGACGTTGAGAAACTACGACAGGCTCTCAAAACAATTGAAGAAAGTGAAACAAATGGATGAGGAGAATAAAATGTCCAAAGTTGATATGATGGAGGCACTTACATCACGTGAGTGCCAAGTTAAATTTAAAAAAGTCAATGGCGATATGCGCGATATGACATGCACATTGAAGGAAGATCTTATTCCTTCTGCATCAAAAGCTGATCCACTTAGTCAGAAAAAGATTCGTGCAATTAGTGATGAGGTTATTCCTGTATGGGATTTGAATGCCGAAGGTTGGCGCTCATTCCGTGTGGATAATGTTGTTTCTTTTACATGAACTCATTCACATATTTGAAGTATTTGCTCATCCTCAAATGGAATACGTGGTTCCGTAAAAAAGAGGATGAGCCAGGGCCCATGTTTATCTATGAACAGGATGATGATAAATAGCTATTTACATTCATCTTGAAACGTGGTATAATAAACTATATAATGATGGAGTGAAGTATGGCTAAAAAACCTATTCGAAAGAAAACCAGAAAAGTACCTGTATCTCGTAGATCAGGCATCACAGCTGCACCAACTGATAGTTGGCGTTGGTTCTCTGACTATTTTCGTATGGAGTTAGATCGCAAAGATGTAGCTACTATTATACGTAATTACATCCGTACTTCTCATCCAAAAGAAGCGAAGTTTCTTTTATCAGCGCCAGAATATATGTACACAATGCATCATGGCGTAGCTGCATCAATTGCATGGTCAGATCGTAATGGTGAATTCCATCCACTTTGGAACCATGACAGTTGTGTAGCAAACTTTATAGCAAAATTACGTATAGCCGCACAAGAAAAATCAGAAGAGGCAGCATTAAAAGTTGTCTCTTCTATACCTGTACGTACTATTGCAGATCGCATTAAAGAGATCACATCTGATTTTATTGCAGGTATCGAAGAAGTAGTCGATCACTGGAATCCCGACACAGAGCATCGTCTTGAATATAATCTTTATGATGAGATGAAAATAAAAGATATAAGTAATGTAAGTGCTAAAGCAGTTCTTAATTACTATCAACCATTGCGTGATGAATTAAAAGAATTAGTTGAATTGAAAACACCTGAACTTGTTGAAGGTTATTCACATTTGACTGTGCCTCAACAAAAGAAACAATTAGCCTTTATTGAAGGGTTAGTGGCAGATGCTGAGCGCTATATGATGGGCAAGAAGGCTATGCGTAAATCCGTTAAGCCTCGTGTTAAAACTGCAGACCGTCAGGTTGCAAAGCTTAAGTATCTTAAAGAGTCAAAGGAGTTTAAGCTCACATCAATTAATCCTATGTCTATTGTAGGATCCCGTAGGCTCTACGCCTTTAATACTCGTTATAAAGTATTAATGGAAATCATCACCCAATCTGGTAAAGGATTTGAAGTTTCAGGTAGCACAATTAAAAACCTAGATATAGTTAACTCAAGGCAAACAACCTTACGTAAACCATCTGAAATGCTTTCTATATTTCAATCCAAAACAATTAAACAGATTGACAAATATTGGTCTACTCTTACTACAAAGACCACTCAACCAACAGGACGAATTAATAAAGACGTCATTCTGTTAAGAGTAATGGATACATAATGAATGATAAATTTCTGACTAAATCAGAATTCTCTAAACTAGTAGAGAAAACAGTATTAGATAATAAAATGACGCATATGGATGCAGTGCTTAAGATCTGCGATGATCATGGCATTGATCCAGAAGATGTGCGTAAGTTTGTTTCTAATCCTATTCAACAAAAAATTGAAGGTGAAGCGATACGCCTCAATCTCATACCTGGAAAAACAAACGAATTAAACTTTGATTAGGTATAAATAAGTGTGTACAAACGTACATATACATCGTATAATAAAATGTAATACAATGCAATATAAGGAAACATACAATGTCTTTTGCAAATCTAAAACGTAACCGCAGTTCTATCGATAAACTCGTAACTGCAGCTTCTGCCGCTGGCGGTGGAGAAACTAAAAAATCCTGGAAAGATGAACGCATTTGGAAACCAGCCATCGATAAGATGGGCAATGGTTATGCCGTCATTCGCTTTCTACCTCCAATGGGTGAGGAAGCATTACCATGGGTACGCTATTGGGACCATGGATTTAAAGGCCCAACTGGTAAGTGGTACATCGAACGTTCACTTACATCCCTTGGACAAGACGATCCTGTAGGTCAATTGAATAGTAAATTATGGAATATGTCTGATGACGATCGTTCTGACACACGTAAACAAGCACGTGATCAGAAACGTCGTTTGCACTATGTGTCAAATGTTATGGTTATCTCTGATCCTTCTAACCCTGAGAATGAAGGCAAAGTCTTTATGTATCAGTATGGTAAGAAGATCTTTGATAAAGTTATGGATGCAATGCAACCTACTTATCAAGATGAGAAGCCATGTAACCCATTTGATATGTGGGAAGGTGCAGACTTTAAGATTAAAATTCGTAAAGTTGAGGGTTGGATTAATTATGACAAGTCTGAGTTTGATTCACCATCACCATTTCTTGGTGGCGATGATACTAAGCTTGAGGGTGTGTATAATTCAATGCACTCACTTGATGAGTTTACTGATCCACAGTTCTATAAAGGCTTTGCAGAACTTGAGCGTAAGATGCATGACGTGCTTGGCACTGAAGCATCAACACCTGTTCGTGAAGAGATGGCATCATCTCCTGCACCAGTAATGCGTGAAATGCCTGCACAAAATATAGAAGAAGCTGTAGCTGCTCCTGTGGCTGAAGCTGAAGAAGAAGATACTATGAGTTATTTTGCTAAGCTAGCAGCTAGCTAAGCGCAATTCATATTTTAGGATAGGGGGTCTTTATGGCCCCCTTTTTTATTGCGAATATCCTGGAATTGCCCCACCTGAGTTTAAGTCAATAATAGTCATATTGCCACCTGTAGTTGTTTCACTAGTTTTTCCTGAATTTGTAACACTAGTGTTGTTATTTATAACTGTTCCGCCCTTTTTTGATTCAGCTAATCTTGCTTCATATGTATCAATAAAATGTTGATACATTTTTTGAAGTTCTTGCCCTTTGATTACAGTGTCTTTGTATTCTTTGGAACTAGGGTAAGCCGCATCAATACGTCGCTTATGTTCTTGATCTATCATGTTACCTGCGGTGCCATCAATCCCACCGCCAGACAGGCCACCCATAAAATATAGATCAGGATTTGCTTTATAAGCGGCTGCTTGTTCTTTTGTAAAACCTTGAGATACGAAGTCACCGGTCTCAACGCCTTTGTTATATCGGGCATCAAGATCTGCCCTGAATTGTTTACGTTCAGGAGAGAACATACTGAAAATACCTTCGCCTTCCATATCATTTTCTGAGTTCCAATATTGCGCTTCATCTGAAATATACGCTTTCAGAAACTGTTCTTTTGTGAGAATGTCGTCACCACCAACTCCACCTTTTGTCAAATCTTTTAATTCTTGCTCCAGACTAAGAAATTTTTCATCTCTTCCCAGTGCACCCAATATAGCATTAACACTTAGTCCTACTTTTTCACCAAGATATTCTCCGCCTGTTGCAATTGAGCCAGCAATTCCTTTTTCGAATGCTTCTTCATAAATTTCTTCTGCACTTGTATCTTCTTTTGCACCTCCAAGAAAACGAGGCATATAGGTTAACCAACCTTTTTTAACTACCGCAGGAATGTTACCGAAAGCAGTAGTGACGCCCACCGATTGTCCTATCGTCTTCTCTTCATTAGTAATAACTTTATTTTCATTTATTATTTTCGACACGGTTGCATCTTGACCGCCCTTTATTCCATCAAGAACAGACAGAACAATACCAAGATAACCTAATACTCTTGTGACGCCACTGCCTTTGAGAGCATCAAAACCATCCATTCCAGGAATAAATCCTAATGCAGAACCACCTACAAAACCAGCTGCACCTTTTGTAATTCCTTTTACTGTTGTTTTAGCACCACCAGTTGGTCCATCCGCCCCAGCAGTAATTCTAGTGGCTGTGGAACTAGTGCCTGAACTCAGTCCGTCAGGTGAAGCACTGTACCTAGCTTCAATTTCATCAAAGGGAAGAAACGCTTTACTCCCAACCAGATTTGTAGCTGCCATTACTCTATTTGCACCACTTTGACCTGATGACATAATTGGTTTTAAATTTAACCTTGCAAGCTCTTCAGCATTCATTGTAGTAAGTGCTTTTTTAATTATTGCATTTCTTTGTCTTTTAGTTTTTGCCGTGCCCATGTCGTTGATAAGTTTTTGCCGCTCGGCAGTTTTCATTAAGCCTCTATCAGCCGTAGCATTTTGCATCCTACCAGTCACTTCATCGGCAGTATTCATTAAGCCTCTATCAGCCATAGCATTTAGCTTCCTGGCAGTCACTTCATCGGCAGTATTCATTAAGCCTCTATCAGCCGTACTATTTAGACGATCAGCCTTAGCAGTTCCTCTTTCTATTTCATCAAATCTAGCTTTTCCTTCTTCAACTCTTAGCATCGCTTTATACTTAGCAAATGACTTTTTAGCTTTTGCCTCAGCTGCGGCATCTTTCATTCGCTCAATGTTATGGCGCTCCATATCAGCAACTTTTCGAGCCGTTTCTATATCAGCTATTCTTTGTTTTTCAGCCTTAATTCGATCTGCTTCGGCCGCTTCACTAATTCTTATTTTTTGATCAATAGCTCGTTTTTGTCTTGCATTATCACTAGCAGCCCTTTCTTTGTCAAGTCGAGCCTTTTCTGTTTCAGCGGCAATCCGAGCTTTTTCGGCATCGGCTTTTATTTTATCTAACTCTGCAGTACGAGCTTTATTAGCTTTATCAAGTTCTTTAAGTCTTTTATTAAGATCAGCCTCTACAATTTTTATTCGCTGGTGAACATCCGCTAATCCATTTCTGAAGGTGCCTAGAGCAGCTTTAACTAGCCTGCCTGAAGCGGAAACTGCTTTAAGCGCAGCTGCTGTTAATGCTGCTGCAAATACCGGATTAATTGTATCTCCACTTGCCATATTGAAAGCCGAAGCTGCACCTGCTCCTAATGCTGCTCCGCCAATTAATCCTTTACCACCACTCGGGCGTTTTTTTTCACGGCTAGCTTCTAAATCGTCAAGTCTACCATTCCTCTGGTTTTTAAGAAAAGCTTTCATATTACGATCGATTGACTCGAGCGTTTTATTTGTTTTTTCTTGTTCTTCTAAAATATTATCATCACCCTTTTTTACGAGGCCTACAATATCTGATAAACTTTTAGCCATGATAGCTTCCTTTATTATTTCTCATTTGCTCTTTGCTCTTGCTCTTTCAAATGATTCATTAGCAACGCTAAGTATATTTCCCTTTCCCACGGTAACATTTCATTCAATTCACTTAATGAATATTTATGATTAGTCATTAATGCAAAATTAGTTTCATAATGATTTTGTAAACTATCATGTGAAAGGGCTAGTGAAAAAAATCTTGCAATCCTTTTAATTCCATACTTTGATTTTTACCACATTTAACACAATCCCACGTAGGTTTAAGAGTAACAATTGGTATTTTTGTTATAAAATCACGTAATTTCGCATATTGTTCAGTTGTCATTTGATCTAAAAATTCTACTAATTCTTCATTTGTTGAATCTTTTGCATCAAATCTTTCATTTTCAGTATGAATTGCTTTTATAGAACCAATAATTGTTTGCTGCACATAATCAAGTTTAGAGTTTTCATCTTCACCAATAACCAAATTTTTCTGCGCAATTAAATATGTTATATGCTGCATTTCAAGTGTAACATCTTTATTGATTTCAATCATTGATTCAAAATCAATACCTTCAATATAAATTTCCTCAAGATTAGCTTTGACTTCAGTTTTTTCATCACATTCATTGTCTTCACATTTAATATTCATAGTAACGGTTTCACCAACGGATTTACTTCGAATCTTGCAAAACAAATAATCAATATCATAAGTTGTAAGCGATAGTGGATCGAGCTCAGCATCAATGCATGCTATGCATAATCCAAGCGTTGCTGCAGCCATTTCTCCTGTGTTTTCTGATTCTAGCGCAAGCAATAAAACCTTTTCTTCTTTTACAAGGTAAGGCCTGTATTTAGTTTTAACCTTTGTTGAGGGAATAACAATATCATACTTTGGTACGTCATTCAGTTTAGGTAGTGCCATAATAATTCATCCTATTTGTTAATTTAAAAACCTACTAATTGTGCTTATAAGCGCACCAGTTAGAAAGTTGTTTTCAGGTTTTATTTCTGGTCCAGCACTACTCTTCCAATTCTTATATGAGAGCTGAACACTTAATTGCAGTATTGTATCTGTTTGATCATTGCCTAATGTTAACAAATCCATAGTTGTAGGATAGGCATCAAACAATTGACATTCATATACTGTATCTTCGGGTCTTATGTTTATGTCTATATCAAGATCTAGCATTCCTCCACCGAGGAAATCCCATTTTAAAAACGGGCTTTGATATAGTGGTAACGAAAATCCTTTTCGTAATTGTTTAATTCTTACATCACGGGCATATTCATTCTTATAACCAATCTCTTGTGTTTCCTGGTTAAGCGCTAGGTTCTGCCATGCCTCGAAATACTTACGAATACCATAGTCATTCAATACATAGAATGTCATATTGATATCATCATATGCTTGATCGTATGCTACCTTTTCAAATATTGTACCGATCTTTCGATCAACAGACATGATTTGACGACCTGGCATATTTACACTTGAGCATAGAATATTAATATCTTCGCTGCTTATATTAGCAAAGTTTGGCAGTTGTACAGAATACAAATTAGGGGTTGCCATACCGCGCTTCGCGCCAACAAGTGCCTTAAGATTATCGATTGACGCTTTAGCCATTTATTTTCCTTTTTGAATCTGCATAAACAGTACTCTTACTTGCTTTTTGAAAGTCTGCTGTTGGTAAGAATGTAGCAATTTCCCATTCAGGTGATTCAATCATAGCAAACCGGGATCTAACATTTTTGTTTAAATAATGTTTATAGCACGGTTTAAAATGCCGTAGTGAAGATGCTCGCTGAAGCATTTCATAATTTACTTTGAACCTAGTTGTTTCGTCATACATACGATTGTTTAAATTATCAAGTAATGCATCAAGAAATTTAGCACGCAATGGTGGCGGTAAGTAATGTAAGTTTAATCCGTGAAACCCACCAGGAGCTGGCTTAACAGGTATTACCAGAGGGAAAGAGTCATAAAAAGGTAATGTCTTCTTGAACTTTGGATCATAGAAAAACATATACATGTTACCGGCAATCTGCCGATTTGATAATTGAATAGGTTCTTCTTTCATTAATTCACTACGATTAGGCCGTAGTCGGGCTACACGTCTTCGGAACCAGTTTTGTGATTCTTTGGTTCGGAGAGTAAGCCCCTTGCGGAATGCTTCGATTTCGAGATTGTAAAATAAATTGCTCATGTTCTATTTATGTCTTTTTCTTAGGTTTTTTATATGGCTTAAGTGGTTTTGTTGACTTTGGTTTAATGCCCATTTTATGCAAAGTATCTTCGGTCCAAATCTCAAAGCCCCATCCACGATCTGCTGCATAGTTTTGTGCTGCAGCCCACTTATTCATATTCTTTACATAGGTTAATCCTTCATTGATATAACGTTTAGTCCTGCGACCTGTAAACTTCGGTGGTTTAGTTTCTTTATCTGGTTTGATTTCAACCAGCATAGTTTTACCGTTTGTATATGTGATTTTAAGATCCATAAAGTATCGATGATAACGCTTATCTACTTCATACAAATAAGGAATAACTACTTCTTCTGACGACCATTTCTTTACTGTTGATTGGCTATCGCACCACATAAAACAATATTTCTCCCATAATGAGCGATAAATTACCTTTGTACTGTCTCCATTGTACTTGTTTGGATTTTTAACCTTATATTTGCCCGAATAAGCCATGAGTTTCCATATAAATAATGACAAGAATAATGATATTTATAAGGTTAATAATATGCCAACACCTGGGACAGCAACATTATATGACGACAGTATTTTACGGGCCTCAAGAGGTTTAGGCAAAGGCTCGCATTCTTTACAATACCCATTAAAAGATGATAATGGATATAAGGCTACACTTTCTTTTCAAGTAGTAGATGAAGAAAAACATCGAGTCAAATTTACTAACAACTTGGCAGAGCAATTTACAGCCGTTCCGAATCTTTTGGCTGGAGCTTTTGATGGAGCTAAAAATCTATTAGGGTCGGTTTTTGGTAAGGAAAGTTCAAAAGAACGGATTAAACAGCTGACTGGATCAAATGATAAAGCTACACAAGCAGCAGTTAAAACTGGACACACATTAACCGCAGCAAGAGATTTTGGAAGAATTAAATTATATTTACCAACAGCAGTTAACATTCAAGATGCAGCAACATATAATAATGCTGCAGAGCTCGGCCGAATAGGTGAAAAACTTGAAGACACTTTAACAAACACAGGAGGTCCACCTAATCAAAACATGGCGAGAGAGACAGTTGAAAGAGGTGTATCAGCACTGGGTGGAATAGGAATAGCACTTGCAGGCGGGAATATTAATCCTGAAGTAGGTAATATAATTGCTCAAAATTTATTAAGTAAAGTAAATTCAGGAGCATCAGACGCATTAGCATTATCAACACAAACAACATTAAATCCAAATTTAAGAACTATGTTTAAGAGTGTTCCTATTCGTCAGTTTGCTTTTCAATTTACTTTCATTGCCACAAGCCAAGCAGAAGCTAAGCAGATAGAACAGATTATTACACAATTTAGAACAGAGCTGTATCCCGAAAAGCTTTCAGTTGCAGGCGCAAGTTACGGTTATAGATACCCACGAAGGTTCTTAATTAAAGCGCAATATAAAAATAAAGAATTTTCTAATATTAAATTCTTACCTACATATTTGCAATCATTTAACGCTGTATATAATCCAAATGGCATGGGCTTTCACAAAGACGGTAGGTTCACAGAAGTTGCAATTACTATGAACTTCTCAGAGTCTCGTGCATTGGGCAAACAAGATATTGAGGCAGGCTATTAATGGCATATTTTAAAAACTTCCCCCTCGTTAATTACTTGTATGGTGGTGAAACTTCTCCATCTCTTGCACAAAACTTAACGGTTGCGGTTTCATTAATTGATGAACTAAAAGGTAATACTACATTTTATAACAGTTTCGAAATTAAAGATAACGAAAGACCGGATACATTATCATATCTTTTGTATGGCACAACTGATTATTATTGGACGTTTTACTTTTTGAATCAAGACTTACGAGAATCCGGTTGGCCACTTACTGAAAAAGAACTATTGCCATTAGCTAAAACAAGTTATCCTAATTTTGTTTTTACAACAGCAGATGATATTAGTAAAACATTTTTAACTGGTGAAGCAATCACCGGCAATTCAAGTGGTGCCGTGGGCCAGATACGTAAAAAGAAATTAGACATGGGTCAGATCATTGTGGATGTTACATCAGGAACCTTTCTTGATACTGAAACAGTTTTTGCTGGCACTGAAGAAAATGTTAATAAAACACTTACAAATGTAACAGAGCAATACAATGCAGTGCATCATTATGAAGATACTGATGGTGAATATCAAGATATTAATCCTTATACATTCAACTCGAGTGCCTCAGCTTTTATACCCATTACAAATCTAGATAGGATGGTATTAAGAAATGATGAATTACGAACTATTGATGTATTTAAACCAGAAGTTGCTGCACAGGTTGCAACAGAATTTAATAATTTATTAAGGTTTGAATAATGCCCGAGCCCCAGAATAGGCTACTTGAAAGCGCTGCAGATTTTGTAATTAAATCAGTTACAATAAGAAAAGAAGGTTCAAGTGTTAACATTGCACCTTCAGTTGCACAGCTTGAAATATTTGAAAATATGGACTATCCGTATTTAACTGGCTATTTGTATTTTAAAGATGATGCAAATGTATATGAACTTGTAAACTTTTCAGGTGTTGAGCTCTGTGACGTTGTTTTGTCTCAGCCAACCTCAAGCCCGGTTGATATAAAGAAAACATTTGTTATAAGATCTGTATTAGATACACAAAAGATTAATGACTTAGAAGAAGCTGTGTCTTTATATTTAATAGAAAAGATTTCATTTGACGGATCTATTAATCGGTATACTAAATCATATTCTGGCACACCACTTGACATTATTAATAAGATTGCAAAAGAAAAACTTAATATTACAATTGATCAGCCAACAGTTCTTCCAATACAAAAACCAATGAAGGTTGTTATTCCTGGCATGACACCACTTGAAGCAATTAACTTTATGATGCAAAGAATGACTACCGAAGATGGTTTACCTTACTATTTCTTTTCTACATTAAATGATGATAACTTACAAATTAAATCATTAGAAGAATTACTTTTAGAAGAACCCTTCAATAAAGGATCACCATACCGTTACTCTCGCGCATATACGCAAGATCAAGATGGCAATGCTTCGGATAACAATCCATTTATTGTAGAAAAGTTTAGTCAGCCAAGTGGTGGTTCCGAGAATACAATGTCACTACAATTCGGTGGTGCAATTGCCGGGAAGTTTAGTATTATGGATATAACTACTGGTCGTAATGAAACAAAACATTATGATATTAGCAAAGTTATGCAGAAACTAACATCGAAGGGCGTAATTCCAATCAATGCAATACCTCAACTTGAATTAAATTATGATGGACAAGAATTGCAAAATACAAATTCATTAAATATTCATCGTGCATTTACAGCGAATACATATGATGAGATTAATAATTATTATCAATCAGATACTTTGGATCAATATGAACTAGATATAATTCGAGTAGCAATTAAACAAATATTCTTTAAATTCTTTATCAATCTTAAAATACCTGGTGTGCCGTTTCTTAGAGGAACAAATCAATCAATTGGCAAACAAATAGAATATTTACATTTAAACAATAATAGTGAAGCAACAGAAGAAACAACTGCATCGGAAGATAAAGTGCGTGATAGAAAAAGATCTGGTAATTATATGATAGCCGCTGCTCATCACATTTTTTCTGACACCTCTCACACAGTTGAACTGAGTGCGATTAGATTAGGAGTTGAAAAAGCATGAATCGTATTCATACATTTTATGGTGATCAGACTCGTTGGTTTGTTGGTGTTATCGAAGAAGTCGGTACTGATAAACCAAAGCTAGGTCGAGTGCGAGTAAGAATATATGGTATTCACGGTTATCGTGATGAAGTGCCTATTTCAGATTTACCACAAGCACAAGTTTTGGTTCCAACTACAGAACCTGGTATTTCTGGTATGGGTCGCAATCCTTATTTAGAAGTAGGTGCTACTGTGTTTGGTATTTTTCTTGACGGCAAAGCATCACAACTTCCATTAGTGCTTGGATCAATTCCAACTGTTGAAGTACCTTCAGGAGAGCAATTATCAAATGCTGCAACAACTGGTCTCGAAGATGCTGTTCTTGTCGATGCAAATAAAATTAATAAAACCGGAAGTCGAACAATTGATAACAATACTGCAACAATAAGAAGTACCTTGGCTGGAGGATATGATACAGAATATAAGAACGCTGGTAATCAAAGCTTTCCAGCTGATCTTAATACTCGTATTCAAATGGCGTGGGAGTGGTTTACAACAGCTGGATGGACAAATCATCAGGTCGCAGGTATTATTGGAAATCTTTATGCAGAATCAAAATTATTACCTTCAGCTGAAGGTGATATAGGATTACATGCTCCAACAGATGTATCAGTTGGTATTGCGCAATGGTATAACGGAACAGATAGAGTAGAAAATCTTATAGCTTTTGCAAGAGAGCGAGGTAAATCCTGGACTGATTTTAGAATTCAACTTGCATTCATTCAACATGAATTAGATACTGTTGGATTTTTAGGAGGTGGAGCTTTACGAAAAACAACTACACCTACAGCTGCTGCACTCGTTTTTCGCAGACTTTATGAAAGACCGGCAAAGACTGGTGGTGTGAGTAAATATGATGGTAAGCCTGAACTTTTAGGCGAAGGCCATGCAGTTGAGTTTGCTATTAAAACATATAATACATATACGAGGACTGCATAATGCCTGAGCCAATCACCACTGATGATTTAAATTCAAAGTTAACTAGTCTTATCAATAGTATTGATACAAAAGAACTAACTAAATCGTTAGACGTTGTTTCAAAGAAATGGAAAGCATATGATCTTACTGAATTTGGTAAAAGCTTTGGTGATGTCAAGGGTGGATTTGAAGGACTTACTGAAGCTACAAATAATCTTACTGAACAACTTGCTGGGCAATTAGATCAGAATGGATTCCCATGCGGTGGTGTAAATGAAGCTACTATTACTCGACTTACTGATGCTGTAAAAGATTCAATACCCGGATTTAAAACCGCGTTGACAAATCACTCGGCTGCAATTGGGAATCTTATATCATCGGGTCATGCACTGTCACTTGATAGCGCAGCAATAGATATTCATGCAGTAATACCAGAGTCTTTTGCGGTTGATATTCACGATGCTGGTTTACTTAATGATATTGTAACTGATGGCTCTGCAGAAGCAATTGCTGCACACTATAAATCAAAAGGTAAAGTTGATCCATCTACAGTAAAAGATCTTCTTGGTGAAACTGCTCACGCTGATGTAAAAGATATAGTTGATATAGCCGCAAATGATCTTGCCGATAAAAAACTACCGGCTGATGTTGGTCTTTCAATTAAACTAGGAGGAGATCAATTAAGTAAAGCTCTTGGTGGTCTTGATGGTGGCAATCTTATGAAATCTGCTATTGAATCATTTACCGGCGGAATTGGAAATGCAATTACAAGCATAGCTGAGGGAATAGAATTAGATCTTTCGGCTATTCCACAAATTAATCCTAACGTTGATTTAAAGGCTGGATTAGGAAGTGCAATTGCCGGAATTGAAAATGTAATAGGAGATATCGCTGCCAGTGCTGGAGCTACGATTGGTGCGGTTGGAGGTCAACCACCAATTAATATCGGTGGAGCTTCATCAGCACGTGAAATAGCAGAAGCTGCTCATGCGTCAGGATTAGTTAATGGTGTTCAACCATTATCACTTTCAGGAATTCAATTGCCTGGCTCCTTAAACATTTCAGTGCCAAATATTGCGGGAGTATTATTACCAGGTCTTAATAAATTAAATAAAATAGATTTAACTAATCTTCTTATTGCAGGTAAAAATATTGATGTAGCAAATTTGCTTTCATCTCAAATCAAAATACCAGAAGCACTTAAACAACAAATGGAAGCCGTTGGACAAAACCTTAATTTTAAATCTCCGGCAGATGTACAAGGATTTATTGATAGAGCAGAAACAGTTCCAGGAACCGATGAAACTCAAATTAATGAAATGAAAGTTCGACTAAAAAAACTTGATGACGAAGTTGTTAATCTTGATACATGCACAACAAAAACAATTAAAGCTGGAGATCAAAGTAATTCGATGCCGGTAACTGATCCAGGTGTTAATGCTACAGGAGATATCACCGGTAAGTTTCCATTCTTAAATTCACAAGAAGAAGTTATTCGTTACTTGCAATCTGCAACGCGTGAAATAACAACTGTAATTGTTCACTGGTCTGCGCATTATACAAACTCACATCATGTGGGCGCTGAACAAATAAATGCAATTCATACAAGAAAAGGATGGTCCGGAATTGGCTATCACTTTATTATTAAAAGAGATGGCAGTTTACAGGTAGGAAGAAATATCAATAAAATTGGAGCGCACGTTGGCGGATTCAATGCTCGCTCTATTGGTATTTCATTTATTGCTGGCTACAAATGTGCAAGTGATAAGTATAGTGGTATACCACCTCATCATGAAGTTGGTAAAGAATCAATTACTCAAGCGCAGCAAGCAACATTGTTTCGATTTATGAGAGCATGGTATACAGTTTTCCCTGGTGGACAAGCCTGGGGACATGCTGACTTCCCGCGAAATTCTGGCAAGGTTGATCCCGGATTTTCTGTAGCAAATTATGTGTATAAATCTTTTGGAAAGCGGAACGTAGGTGATCCAAAAATTGATAATAAATGTTTAACTGCATCAGAGATTGTTTCTAAAACAACCTTTTTTGAAGAGTAGAAAGGATATATAATGGCTATTAATCCAACCGCTGAGATTGACGAACCTAATGCTGAAGATTATGGAGACGGCGAACGCGAAAAAGCAGGGTTTGGTAAAGATGAATTAGCAAGAATTGCGTCTGGGTATTCTGATCCTTCAGGACAATTCCCATCACCTGATTATCTGTGGAAACCTTCACTAAACAAAGTGGCTGTTGGCGAAGGCACTCATAGTCTTTCAATGGGTGGAGGTGATCCGTTTCTTCAAAACCAAGCTGAATACGAACAAATAAATAATTCAAAGGTTCAAGAAAATCTAAGCTCAACAGAGGCTGATGATGGTCATCCGGGCATTGATGCTTTTGGTGGAGATGGACCTGATATAATGCCTCAATATACAAGAGCACAGATTCAACAAACTAAATCTGGCCATGTAATTATGATGGATGATACACCAAGCGGTGAAAAGATTCTTATAAAACATAATAAAGGTAATGGAATAGAGTTTGCAAGTGACGGTAGTGTCATGATACGGTCAAAAAATAAATTTACTATTTCGGTTGATACAAACGGGGTGATGATTTTTGAAGGTGATTTAACAGTTTCATGCCAGGGTCTTACTGCTGATGTTACCGGTGATTTAGATTTAAATGTTGGTGGTGACTTTAATTTAAAAGTTGGCGGTGATAAAAAAGAAACTATACAAGGTGCTTCTCGTAGCACGATCGATGGCAACCGTGGTGAAATGGTAAAAGGTAATAAATCTTCGACTACACTTGGTTCTAAAACAAATACAACACTTGGTCAAGTATCAGATATTATAAAAGGCAATCTTCGTCAAACAATTGGAGCTGCACTGAATACGAGTGTAAAGGGGCAGCTACGACAATCTTCGGAAACAGAAATTGCAACATCAGCACCAAATCAAAACATTGCAGCTGCAGACTTAACTGTCATTGGTGCCACTGGTACTATAGGTGGTAAGGGTATGATCATGTATAATCAAAATAGTTATACTGGTTCAACTGTTCATGCTGGACTTACAGTGAGTGCACCGGTTGGAAACATTTCACGACTAAACGGTACGTCGGCACATTATACTACATTCCATGGTTCATTAAATGGTACAGCCCTAGAAGCACTTAATTCAAATCAAGCGAAGACAGCAGGTTCAGGTACAGCGTCACCTGGTGGCTATAGTATAACTAATTCATCGGCAGATAACATTGCTAATTCAACAATAAAATCAATTGATCTTCCTGGGCCTACACCTGAGATTATGACTGAGTATCTTACACAATCGAATCGAGGGATCCAAAAAGTATCGGTTGATGATGGAGACTTTATTCGAAATAAAATTGATCGTAGTGTTAAAATGGGTGGTGTAGCAGATAAAAAACTTACAACAGCAGAAGCAAGAGCTAAGATAAAGAACCCAGCTAATCTTGATAACATGGACTTTATGACTGCACTAATTGCTGATGGAAGTATTAATTCAAACTATTTAAAACCACTTCCTGATAAAACAGGCAGAACATTTTCTCCTGGAAAAACTGCAGTGGCACCATCAAATCCTATACGTCAAAATATGAGCACAAAGTCATCAAAAGTTATTGGTGGACAAAGAGCAAACATAACTTTTATACCTGATCCTGCATATAATCCACAAGCAATTGATCCACGCAAAGGTCCATATGCAATCACAAGTAAAACGCTTTTAGCAAAAGGAATGCCAATTTCAACTTTCTTAGCCGGAGCAGGTCGTGCAACATCACTTGGGCATTTAGGTACATTTGTAGGTAGACAAATTGTAGCAAGAAATTTACTCGTGCAAGCAGAAGTAATGAAGCTGGCCCGAAGAGATGAAGGTTTATTTGAGGACTATCGGTTAAAGGTTGTTGAAGGAGTATACAAACCTGTTAAAGGCGAGAACAGAGTTAGTGGAGGTATTAATGATTTGTCACAAATGGGACAAGTTATAACCTATGAATTATATAATTCTAAAGGTATTATTGATCCTTCTATAACATTCGAATTTGCAGAAATGCTTTGTAATAACTTAGGAGCATACGATGAAATTCGATTGTATTATGATAATCTAGATCCGCGAGGTAAAACATTTGGTGGCACTGATTTGAATGCTCAAATAATGGTTATTGGCCCATACGTTTTACCAGACTATCTTATTAAAACTTCAAAGTTTGGTGCAGCAACTTATTACAATGGTAAAGTACAAAGTGCAACTGATTTAATAGAAATTGGCACACCTTCGTCAAAGTGATATAAATAGAATAAACATAGGGAAATAAACGTGGCAAGAGTATTCTCAGTTGAAGAAGGTAATCCGCAAAGCTCGACTATCTCGAGTAGCCGTGCAGTGCTTTATAAGGATATTGATTTAACCTTTACAATAAAGCCCAGTGGAGAAATTTATAAAAAACTTGGAAGTGCTGCAGTAAAGCAGGCTATTAAAAACTTATTACTTACAAACTTTGCTGAGAAACCATTTAATCCTCAATTTGGTGCGGATTTACGGGCACTCTTATTTGAACTAGCAGATGATGATACAGCGGATGATATTGAAACAAATATCCGATCAGCAATTGAAACATATGAACCACGAGCTCAAGTATTAAATATTAAAGCAGATGTAGCTGCCGACACAAATAGTGTAAACGTATCAGTTACTTTTTTAGTTTTATCAACATCAGAAGAAGTAACATTTACTTCGACATTAGCAAGGCTGAGGTAACATGGCAACATCAATAGAATCCACCGCATTAGATTTTACTAATATCAAAGCAAATCTAAAAACGTATTTAAAGCAGCAATCTGAGTTTTCTGATTACGACTTTGAAGCGTCGGGACTTTCAAACATTCTTGATGTATTAGCATATAATACTCACATCAATGGATTAATTGCAAATATGTCATTGAATGAATCATTCCTTGGTACTGCTCAGCTGAGACCTTCAGTGGCTTCACTGGCCACCGGTTTAGGATACATTCCATTTTCTCGTACTGGTTCAAAAGCAATAGTTAATATTAGTGTTGACTTATCAACAACAACTGAAAGACCATCAGCAATTAGTTTGCCGAAAGGTACAAAATTTACAGCATCAGTTGATGACGTAACTTTTACATTTCAAACTCAAGTGGCCTTTACTGCGATTGATAACGGCGCCGGGATATTTCAATTTTTAACGGCTGCTGGTGAAACAAACCTTGAAATTTTCGAAGGTACACAAAAACAAAAAACTTTCCGTATTGGTGAAAGCTCGAACACTGACGTTTATATTATTCCAGATTTAAATATGGATACTTCAACTGCAGAGGTACAGGTTTTTCCAAATGCCACATCAGTATCTTTTACAGCGTATTCAAGTATTCTAAACGTTACATCGATTACTGAAAACTCAACAGTTTATATTTTGAAAGAAGTTCCTAACGGATTTTATCAATTATCATTTGGTTCAAACGATATTCTTGGTACACAGCCTGAAGCAGGCAACGTAGTAACAGTAGATTATCTT
>TARA_R110001592_G_scaffold316102_3_pt1 | contig 28930 bp, 24 predicted proteins | sample TARA_R110001592 | Tara Oceans TARA_R110001592 (sample SAMEA4398387) | marine metagenome | biome: Polar Biome; feature: [SRF] surface water layer (ENVO:00010504); material: water (ENVO:00002006), including particulate matter (ENVO:01000060) such as... | depth 5 m | reverse complement strand
TTGTTTCTTGGCTCTCGGTTCTTATCTCTCCAAAACATCCACCCCCAAATACCCCCTTTGTCGTACATAATCCCAGCTATTAAACTCCTTCAACAGCTCCTTATCAAAGGCGACCGCCCGATAAGAAAAGCCTGCTGAATAATCATCACCCAAGGGAAACGCCACATATAAACTATCCTCCACCAAATAATCCTGAAAAATATGCCCCTGACAAGGAAAGCAGGCATAATAGCAGAATGAACCTTTGGCCGCTTTCTTAAAATTCAAATTATCCACGGTCCTTGTTGAACAAGCAATATGCTCCTCATTCCATACATTTTTGGGTATAATAAGAGTGGACCATGACCTTATCTGCGGGTAGAGAAGACTTGAACCCTTACCAAATAGCGAGATTGTCAAAACAAATGCGAATAGTAATGGATAATAATATAAGTCAAACGGAAGCTTAATTCTCCTAAAAACCAAAAGCAGTGAAAAAATCAACATGGGTAAAGCCAGTCTAATTTGTGGAGCGAACAAGAGCCATAGTATAGCAAAGCTGACAATAAACACCGCCCAAATAATGTTTTTTTCTTTACCCCTCACAAAGCCCCATGCTACCAATAAGCTTAAGACTAAAAACACATAAGTAAAAATAGAATCAATCCCCATTTTGCCTTGCAAAAGAGCTGTTTGCAAAAAATAATTCCCCCACTCACTAGGCAGTGCGCCCAAAGAATCAGAAGACTGTAATAAACCAAATTGCTCCTGCATGCTGAAACTCGCCGCTGGAATTTGCCAAGCTACCGGCCAGGCCAAACTAGCGCTAAAAGGAAATAGCGGATAACCCGTCAGCCACCAAGATTTAAAAAAGACTAAAAACAATATCCCTAAAGTACCTAATAGGCTCGGCCTAACATTTTGCTTAAAAGTCCCTAGCAAAAGAATACAGAAAATCAAACCATTCAGCTTTGTCAGGGCCGCTAAGCCTACCAAAAGCACCATTTGCCAAGTACTGGTCTTGGACTGGAAAAACAAAACAGGAATAAGTACCAAGTAAATAATATCTGTGTTTGGAGCTGTAAATAAGCCTGCCATTAAATAAGAGCCACCAATAAAAATCCAAACTCCCCATTCGCCCACCATCTTCCTTTGCAGATAGAGTTCTAAACTTGCCAGCGCTACTAAAAAAGCCGCTACGTCATTGCTACGCCAATTACCAAATTGAAAATGCAAAAGACTCTCTAAGGCATGCAAGGCTGAACCCTGACCTAAAAAATAATCGAAGTTCGCTAATCCTTTTACCCAACCTACCTCCTCAAACCATAAAATCGACTGAGCATAATACAAACCTTCATCTGCCACCGTGGAGACTTGAGCAGCAAAAAGTAGGGGTAAGCCAAATACTAGGACTCCAATAAACCCTTCAGCCTTAGTCATTTTCCGAAAACCTCGCCGAGCCCTCGCTATCCATTCTCCTCCCTTCTTCCACCATCCATACAAACTCACCAGCATCAATGGCAATATCAAAAACGCACTACTCGGTGCAAAAAAATGCCAACCATACAGGAAAATGGCCAGCACCGATAGCACTAATAAAACCGCCCTAGTTTCTGCTAAAACACCCTTCTCCTTCCCAGGAAACCAAAAGGAAATACCCCTTAGAAGAATAAAATAAACAACTGACACTAACCCTAATCCAACCAAAATCCAGATTTAACCTCAAAATTAACCCAAATATCTCAGGCTAATGCAAACCTGCTGAGTCATGAGCAAGTAATCCCCCTAAACCTCTAAACTATCTCCCGCTTCGCTTGCTGCCTTACAAAACCGAAACCTCCACTATATCGCAATAACATCTAAACTTCTAAACCACTAAACTTTAAACCTCCTTCCCCGCTACGCTCTCTGCGTCTCCGCCGCGCACGCCGCGTTACAAAACCGCAATCCCACTAAACTCCTAAACCACTAAACTCTAAACCTTCTCCCCCGCTGCACTCGCCGCGAAAACCTCCGTGCACGCCGCGCTCGTTGCCTTACAAACCATTCCCCTCAACCCCATCCAATCTCAAAGCGCAGCGGTCTCACATCTCACATCTCAATACTCCAAAAAAAAAAGCCCCCTTCCGGAGGCTTAAATAACATTATTAATCTGATCCCGTACAGACCTAGCACGCTAGGTCTCAACAATCTCTGGTCTCAACAATCTCTATTTTTTCTTTTTCTTCAAAAAGGAAAATCTCCCCTTCTCAGACTCTTCTTCCCCATAATAAGCCGATCCATAACCGTATCCATAGCCATAACCGTATCCGTATCCGTATCCGTAACCATAGCCATAACCATAACCATAAGCCTTCGACACTGTAAAGTCATTAATCGCTATCGCAATATTCCCTACCGAACGATTCTCGTATCGATCATTAATGAAGGTTAATAACTGCTTATCCGTATATCCCTGGCGAATTACATAGAAAGTTTGATCCACTTTTTTCATTAACTCAAAGGTATCTGCCACCAAACCTACTGGCGGTGTATCAAAAACGATATAATCGAACTCCTTCTTCAACTCCTCGTGCATAATATCAAACTCAGGGCTTAATAAAAGTTCACTCGGGTTTGGGGGAATAGGACCCGCTGAGATAATATATAAATTATCATATTTCGATTTCTGTATAGCATCTTTGGTTTCCATCTGCCCCGACAACACCGTACTCGCCCCAAAATCATTGGTTAAATTAAAGTCATTATATATTTTGGGCTTTCGTAAATCCAAACCTACCAGCACCGTCTTTTTACCACTAGCCGCTAAAATACTTGCCATATTAATGGAAATAAAGGTCTTACCCTCACCCCCAATGGAGGAGGTAAACAGCATGGTTTGTATAGGCTTCTCCTGACCTAAAAAACTAATATTGGAACGCAAGGCCCGAAAAGACTCCGCCAAACTCGACTTCGGATACTGTGCCACTACCAAATTGGTATTTCGATCACTATGCCCTATCATCGCCACAATCGGCATTTTCGTTATCGACTCTACGTCTTCCTTTGTACGAATCTTATTGTCAAACCTTAGAAATAATAAAATCCCTCCAACAGGCAACGTTAAAGATAATACAAATCCAATAATATAATTACGCATCTTATTGGGCCTTAATGGCTTGGAAGAAGTGTGAGGGACGTCGAAAACTGAAACATCTGGAGTATTGCCCGCCATTAATATGGCTGCTTCGGCCTGCTTTTCCTTTAAAAATAAATATAGGTCCTCATTTAATTTAAACTTTCTTAAGATTTTCAGCAGAGCAATCTGCGTATTAGGCAATCCATTAATTTCTTTTTCGAGGTTAGACAAATTATATTTCAGATTATTAATTTGATATTCTACATTCTTGGAAGTCACTTTTAGAATTTCTCCAAGAGCTACTTTGGCTTCATTAATACGTGCATCTAACCTCCTTACCAAAGGATTGGCCCCTTTCTGACTTAGGCTTAAAACACTTCGCTCGGCTAGTAGCTGATTTAAGTTATTAACAGTCGTACTTAAAAGCTCCGTTTCCATCCCCACTGCCACTGGTGCCAAAAAAGTACTATCGACACCTGAGTTAATAGTCTCATCTAAATAGCTCAGGTACCTGTTTTGAGTTTCTAGTAACCCCAACTCACTCTCAACCTTGTAAAGGTTCTGTATTAATTGAGACCCTTGTTCTTCGAGCTCTATAGCAAAAGATTCAGATTGAAAAACCTGTAAGGAAGTTTCTGCCTTTAGCAAGGAGTCCTGAATATTATCTATTTCATTTGAAATAAACTCCAACGATGACGCCATTGTCTTATTCTTTCCTTCTAAATTCAACTCCAAATACTTTGAAAGTAAAGTATTCAAATAATCCTTGGACCTTTCAGGTAAAATAGATTCAACCGACATCTTAATTCCCATACTACCTTTTGAGCTAGCAGATACTTGAACAGCCGAACGATAAGACTCAATTACTTCCTCTGTTCTTTTTGTATTGACATTAAAAGATTCAAATGGCTTGACAACTGTACTGTCTCTAACAACCATTAATCTAAATGCCTCGCTTTCAATCCATTCACCTAACTCAACAGTTAGTAGCTCATTTTCATATTTTGGGATTAGTCTAATATCTTCATTGGTTTTAAAGTCAAAGAGAGAGGTGACCTGATCTTTTGCTATTGAAATGTCTACAAACCCATTAGAAACATTTAGTTCATAGGTCCCTACCCACTGAGGCCTTGACCAATCAAATATAACTTTGTATCCGGCATTTGGATAAATCTCCGAACTCAAAAGCCTACCAGATCGATGGTAAGTCACTTGAAAATCTAATTCTTCAACAACCCTTTTAGCAAGAGTATATGACTTTAACATCACGACCTGATTTTCGAACTCAGCATTAGAGTTTGAAAATCCTGAGAAATCAAGTAGTTCATCAACACCTCCTAAGCCATCTGTCCCAGTATTAACCATGAGCTGAGCATTGACTGAATAAACTGGCCTTGTGTATCGGTTGATCATATAAGAAATGAAAACACCTATCAAGATGGATAAAAATATCCAGTGCCAATAGCCAATTAACTTCTTCAGAGGTTTTGTAATATCAAAATTTTCTATAATAATAGATTCCTCAAAATTCGTCTTCCCCATCTACATTTTATCTTAAAGTATTAATTGCAATAAAAAGAGTTGCCACACTTGCTAATATGCTAGCTAACTGCAATAAAGTTTGTGCCCCTGTAGTCCCCAATCCTAAGGATTTTTGTTTAAGGGGTTTAACATTAATGATATCAAAGGGCATTATATAGTAGTTGGGATCCTCTAATAACTTACTGCTTGTCAAATCCAAAGTGATCAACTTTATTTCATCGCCCGAGTGCCTTACTAAAATAACTTCTTTTCGATCGCCAACTATTGTAATGTCACCAGCGAGAGCTAATGCCTCAAAAATGTTTACCTTTTCCTGATAGATTGTGTATCGTCCAGGCCGATTAGCTTCTCCTACAATTGTGAAAGTTAATCCTGCGAGTTGTACTTTGACCTGTATTGATCCGTCAATAAAATAGTCTGATAATTTTTTCTCTATTACTTCCTTAATTGCAGCAGTAGTATTGTTTTCAACCAAAATGTTGCCGATTACTGGCAAAGTTATAAAGCCAGAATCATCGACAACTTGGCCAGTTAAATAAAATAAAAGATTTCCATCAGAAACTGCTGGTAATCTTAGTTCACTGTTCATATTAAATGTACGAGAACTTTCATTTTCCTGTGACGAAATCTCAATATTCAATATGTCATGCTTTTGTATCCTATACTCGATCTTTCTATTGATGTAAACATCAGAGGAGCCTTCATCATTTTGTAAGTATCTAAGGCGTTTAACAGGTACGCACGCAAAGCAGGAAAATAGAACGATTAATCCAAGTAAAAATTTATGCTTCATATTTCAAATGTTTCAGGCTAGTTTAACTAGCTTGAAGGTTGTTTTTATCAGAACTCTGAAGTAGGTTAAAACATTAAATTGCTTAATCATCTCCAGATCCATTTTAATTTTTTTCTTCAACAAGACCTGCTCATAGAATATATTAGGATTTTCCTGTTGTGCTAACAAGGCATTTTCATTACTAAAAGTACATGATGCCTCACTCGTTAACCCAGGCTTGCGGCTTAACAAAAAGCTATATTCTTTTTTATAAATGTTGACGTACTTTTCCACCTCTGGTCTAGCACCAACTAGTGACATATCCCCGATAAGTACATTCCACAACTGAGGTAATTCATCAAACTTGTACTTTCTAAGATAATACCCTATAGATGTGACCCTAGGGTCTCGCTCCCCGATAGTTATTAGGCCAACCTTATCTGAATCGTTGGTCATCGTTCTAAACTTGACCAAGCGAAAATTAATAAAGTTTTGACCAACTCTATCCTGTTTGTAGAATACTGGCAAACCTTCCAAAACAATTATCAAAAGAATTAATACTAAAAGAACCGGTGTGAAAATGGCTAGAATTGAAAGTGATATAACAATATCTATAACTCTAATCAACATAAACTCCAGATTTAATCAACCTCATGCCTTCTACTAATACATCAGTTATATAGTCGACTTCATCGTTACTTAACTGTGGGTATATTGGCAGGCTTATTTCTTGTTCATAAAGTGACTTCGAATTAATATAAACTGTGTTTTTCCGATACTTTTTAAATAATTCTAATTCCTGTAAAGGTTTAAAATGAACATTCAGCGAAATTTCATTCTCTGCAGAATATTTGATTAAGAGATTTCGTGTAATCATTGTATCCTTAACTCGAAGCATAAAAATATGATTGCTAGAAACGCTACCAAGCTTCATCTCCTCAGGTAAAATAGTCCAATCAAGATCTTTTAAGTTCTTTACATATCTGCTATAAACTCTATTTCTTTCCTCTAATAGTTGGTCATAAATTTTTAGCTGCCCAAGTGCAAGTGCTGCATTTAAGTCAGCCATATTGCACTTAAACCCCTGTTCCACAATATCATACTCCCAACTACCACCCCTTGATTTCGCAAATGCATCTTTAGTTTGACCATTCAACGAAAAACGCTTTAAGTCAGTATAAAGTTTTTTATTATCAAAAGGTTTAGGTAAGTTCAGACAGATAATACCACCTTCTCCTGCTGTTATATTTTTAACAGCATGGAGGGAAAAAATTGTGATGTCAGCATAAGCACCACTAAAAATATTGTCACGCTTGGCCCCTATAGAATGTGCTGCATCAGCAAGTACCAAAATACGACCTAATTTTTCTTGTCTCACGCTTCCTGACTTGAATACTGATTGAATAATGGGGTCGTTTACAATATTAAATATTTCACCATAATCTGCCATTCGACCTGCTATATCTACTGGCATTATAACTTTAGTTCTTTCATTTATATGTTCTCGAATCATATTGGTTGCAAGGTTAAAGTCAGAATCGACATCGAGCATTATAGGCTTTGCACCCACATGAAGCACTGCTAATGCAGTAGCAGCATAAGTGTATGAGGGGATAATTACTTCATCACCCTCCTTAACACCCCACCACTTTAAAAACATAATTGCCCCTGCCGTCCAAGAAGAAACCCCCAAACATGATTCTATTGAATAAAGCTTCGCAATGAGGTCCTCTAATTCCTTAGTTTTTGCCCCTGTAGTAATCCATCCTGACAACAATACGTCATTAACCTCTCTAATTATCTCTGAGTTTATAAACGGAGGTGAAAAATCAATTTTCATATAAGTTTTTATTAAATCTTATCATTTGTCTATCATCTATTGTCCTGAAATCCCCTTGCATTTCGAAACCTACCTTCTTATAAAATGCTATTACACTTTCATTGTCATATTTATCAGTAGTTAAACTTAAATTAGAATAACCTAGAAGTTTTAATTCATTTATGGTATATTTCAGAAGCGCTTTACCTATTCCTTTTGTGGATTCACTCGTTGCAATTGATAATAACTCTGGACCAGAAACCTGTAGGCCCTTTTCAAATATCACTCTTTTAAGCAAATTAATGAACAACTTTACCCTAAAGGAGTTTTTAATTACATACCACAAGAAAAACCTTAAGTTTGCTTTTACGATTCGCCCAGTACTCCCCTTTGAATCAAATACTACAGCACTAAATCCCACAATCTCATTATTAATTTCAACACAATAGAGTCGACCTAAACTATCTGCGATAATAAAAGTTGTATAAAAAGTATAAAGAAAATCATAACCTAAACTTGAAAGAAAAAAATTCTTAAACCTGTTTAGATGCAAAAGTGTAATAGCATCTATATCTTTCTTTGTTGCTTCTCTAATATTAACCGTCATATTCACACCGATAATTCTAATAGCATTCTATTCAAATTGTGGTTTAATATCATATCCCGCACTTCTTAGAGTAACATCTCTTCGTACACGCTCACAATCGCTGATGACCATTTCCTCAATTAGAGAATCAAGAGTATACTTCGGTTTCCAACCAAGAGTAGTAATAGACTTAGTTGGGTCACCAATTAATAACTCTACCTCCGTGGGTCTATAATATCTGCTGTCTATTTTCATTATTTCTTTACCTGCCTTTACCCGAGAATGTTTACTTCCAGTTATTTCAGATATTCTTTCATAATCTACATTCTTGATTTTAGCAATTTCATTTTCACCTTTTCCTTCAAACTGTAACTCAATACCTACTATGCTAAATGCTTTAAAGATAAAACTTCGAACAGTTGATGTAACCCCTGTAGCAATTACATAATCATCGGGATTATCTTGCTGCAAAATTAACCACATTGCTTCAACATAATCCTTTGCATGTCCCCAATCCCTTTTTGAATCAATATTCCCCATATAAAATGTATCTTGTAATCCAAAAACTATTCTAGCCAGCGCTCGAGTTATTTTTCGTGTTACAAAAGTTTCTCCTCTGTTTGGCGATTCATGATTGAACAAAATACCGTTACTAGCATGGAAATTATATGCTTCACGGTAATTAATGGTAATCCAAAAAGCATACATCTTGGCAACAGCATAAGGTGACCTTGGATAAAAGGGTGTTTTCTCACTTTGTGGAATCTCCTGAACTTTTCCATATAATTCAGAGGTTGAAGCTTGATATATTCTTGTTTTGTCTATCAATCCCAGGAGTCGCACCGCTTCTAATATCCTTAGAGTACCTAAACCATCGGCATTAGCAGTATACTCAGGAGTATCAAAGCTTACTTTCACATGACTCATTGCTGCCAGATTATATATTTCATCAGGCCTGACCTCACCTATAATACGTGTCAAATTCATAGAGTCCGTCATATCACCATAATGAAGATGGAAATTCAATTTGTCTTCATGCGGATCCTGATATAAATGATCAATTCTCTCTGTATTAAATGATGAACTTCTTCTTTTAACACCATGTACAATATAACCTTTTGACAATAACAGCTCGGCTAAATAACTGCCATCTTGCCCCGTAACTCCAGTAATTAATGCAATTTTACTCTTCATAAATTATTTTTTAATAGCTCAAATAAATAGTCTATTTCCTCCTTCAAGTCATCTTGGTGATTCCCCACGAATAAACCACACTTATCAATCCTCTCTACGTTGTTCAACTCTCCGACCTTCTCAAAATCAAAATATTTAATAACTGTATTTTTAGTGAAGTCACCAGCAACAATGGGCCTACAATCAATGTTAGCCTCGGTCAATACATCCACAACTCTGTCTCTAACATTTTCACTCTCAAATATCAAACTAAAACCGAACCAAGAAGAATATCCCAATTCTTTTTGTCCCATTACACTCAACTTAGAGTCTTTTAGCTTTTTAACAAAATATTCATAGTTCCTACGTCGAACATTAACAAATCCATCTAACTTCTTTATTTGCTCACGACATATTGCACCAGACATCTCTAGAGGCCTAAGGTTATATCCCGGCAGAACAAAATTCCATGATTCATTAAACCAGCTTGCACTTTTCTTTCCTGTTACTTTATTAATGGCAGGTAAGTTTCTTGTCCACCCATGAGCTCTCAAAGACAACATGATATGATACAACTCTTCATCATCTGTTATAGCATAACCACCTTCCATTGTCGCAATATGGTGTGAGTAAAAAGAACTAAAAGTACCAACTTTTCCGAATGTTCCACAAAATCTATCATTATACTTAGCACCCATCGACTCACAATTATCCTCAATTAAATCAATATCATTATCCAAGCATAACTGTTGTAAACGATCAAAATCATTACTATTCCCTAAAATATTAACAGCAAATATTCCTCTAGTATTATTTCCTATGGCCTTTTCCAACGAATCTAACGAAATGTTTAATGTATCAATATCCACATCTACAAACTTAACCTTTAAGCCATATTGCTGCAAAGGAAAATAAGTGGTACTCCAACTCAGTGCCGGAACAATTATCTCGTCTCCACTTTTCCAAGGCCTATCCTTTCTATAAAATTGTGCAGCAACAGCTAAGAGGTTAGCACTGCTTCCTGAATTAACCATGACACAATACTTTGCACCAAAGTAATCTGCAAATTCTTTTTCAGCACCCAAAACCTCATCCGACATACTATAAATGCCTTTTTTCATTACTCGTTTGATCGCAGAAATCTCTTCCTGTCCCCATGTATCACTTGCTAAACTATATTTCATCATTGTAAAAATTAATTGTCCTTTTTAAACCTTCTAATAAACTAGTATGCGCCTTCCAGTTATACTTTTTAGCTAATTCAATATTCACTAATTTCGACTTCATACCTTCTGGCTTATCCAAAAGAAACTTATATTCAAGACTTGTCCCCATAATTTCTTGTACCGCATCATAATATTCTAAAATACTAAAGTCATGCCCAAGCCCAACATTCATTTCACTAGGTAAATTAACTCCATTTTTAATTGCATACCAAATATATTCTGCTAGATCTCCTGTGTATAGAAACTCTCTCCTAGCCATACCACTTCCCCATATTTCAACCTCCTTAGCTCCCAACAGCTTGGCTTTAGCAACTTTGGCTATTATTGCTGGAACTAGATGACTCTTCTCAGGGTGAAAGCTATCATAACGACCATATAAATTGCAAGGTATCAAAGTACTATAATTAAAATCTCCAGTATTGCGCAAATAGCTTACTTGTTTAAGAGCAGCTAATTTTGCCAATGCGTATCCTTCATTTGTCTCTTCCAGTTTTCCATTTAGTAAATCTGATTCGACATAAGGCCTTCCTAAATTTGCTGGATAAACACAAGAACTACTCAAGTTAATCAAATTTTTTACTGAATTTATACGGCATGCCTCTACCAAATTAACATTTATATACAAATTTTCAGTTAGGTACCTATATGGCTCTTTTATATTTGCCTGGATTCCACCAACTACACTTGCACAATGTATTACCCAGTCGGGTCGTAAATCACTAATATATTTATTTAAGTCAGATAAATTTCTGAAATCCAATTCCGCAGACGTAGGATAATATAAGGTAATACCATTCGGAACAGTCTCCAACAGGTTCCGTCCTACCATTCCATTAGCTCCAGTTATTAATACTTTCATTATTATCGATTATAATCATCACTTACTCGCACAATATCATTTTCATCAGAAAGAAATGTACTATCTGAATGAATCCATAGTTCTGCAATTATTCCAACTACGTCCATTCCAAATAATCTGTGTCTCTCAGATTTACTAAAAATAACCTGATCACCCTTTTCCATTCTTAAGTCACTCCCCAAGTTATCGTCTTTTGATCTTGAATATCCCACAGGTCCTTCTAAAACTTTCCAAACCTCTGATCTTCTCAAATGATATTGCCAACTTAAACGTTGTTTTGGAAGCACAAAAAGCAGCTTTGGGCTGACCTCCTGTTTAAACTCTGTAAAATCATCAGGTAATTTCAAATCAAAGGTTGAAATAAACAGTTTTAAAGACGAATTATCAATTCTAATATAGCCTCCCCAAGGTTTTTCAACATTAATTTCAGAAATTAACATACCAGAATTTTCAATAATATCCAGATAATTAATTAACTCTCTTAACATTTTTAATAACTTTAATTTTCACAATAAAACTAGATAATAAAATATACAAAAACACAAAAAATATTATCACCATATAACCATCCCTAAAAAATCTTAATAGGTAAGGAATAATCGCGAAAACCAATAGGTTCCCAAGCAACAAGTTTGAATCTAATAACAACTTTAAAGTCTGGACAAAATAACTTATCAATAATCCGAATAATAAAGGTCCAATAAGCCAAAAATAATAATAAACTTCAGCCAAAGCTGAACCACCTGCAGTTTTACCTTGACTATAATTTTCACCATTGAAACGCTGATAAACAAGGTAACCGTAATTTCCTATCTCTGCTCGTTCTTCCATGTTAGCAACTTTTTTTCCTGAAAACTTTCTCCCTAACAGGTCAATAAAATTTCCAATAAAATAAAAGGGATTAAAATGATTTAATTTTATTTGTTCAGATGCAAAAAGCAGATCATTAGTTGTATTTAACACCTCTAACTGACTTTCTACAGCAGCAACATAAAAATTCGATGTGCCATATTGCTCATTAACATCACTTAAATTAATATCTAATCGCGAAACCTGACTAAACAATAAAAATGCTGGAATTATCAGAGATCCAAGAACAACATGATACCACCTGAAAATCCACTGGTTTTGCCACCTAACCAATATAAAAAGAGTAAATATTAATCCAAAGAAAGGTAGCCTCATACCGGTCAATAGCAAAAGTGAAGCATATATTAAAATCAAAGGTATCGCAACTTTTTTACGATAAAAATACAAATATCCTATTGTCATTGGCATTAAAAACTCAATAATCCCGAAAATGGGATTTCTTTTATTCAACCCTTCGCCTAAATGACTACTAATATAACCATAAGATAAAACCTGAGATATTTGAATTAATTTCCCAACTAACGCTAAAATTATTATTCCAAAAAGATAGTTCTTAACCCATCCTCGGGTACTTGTCGAATAAATGAAGCTTCTAAATCCTGTATAACTAAAACCTAGTAAAAATAGTCCAAATATCAAATTGGCCCATACTATATTGGCTGAGTTAAGCTCCTCATTTATATCTAGCATAATATACCGATTCCCTTCTTGACTCATAAAATAAAAGACAAATGGAATCAAATGAAAAATCCCAAAACTGATTAAAACAGTTTGAGCTGGCAAATTACCTCTTTTACCTTTAAAAGTAATGAAGTATATTCCAATTACCACTAGTACAGAGAACGATGCATATTCGGTCACATAGGCCAATGTCAATAATATAAACAATACTAACTTAACCACAAGAGTAAATATATTATTAACAAATCTAAAGGTATTAATAGCAGAGCAATATATCTGTCATTTAGCACATTCATTAAAATAAATGAATACGAGAACAAAAGATACAAAAACAACCAATCAATTAGATCAAAATAAATAAATACATCATCAATGAGTAAAAAAGCTGAAAATTTATAAACAATCAGAATTACGAATCCTGACATAATTGGCTTAATCGCACTGTTATACCAATTGGCAGCGAACCACTTTCTTGGAATTGCATAGGAAACTAAAAAAGTACTTATGAGACCTAACTCAATAATATATACTCTATAACGATAATCTAAAACATTTTCCCCAATTCCTAATTGATCCTGAAGAATTCGTAACCATTTATAAATTAAATGTGGATACACATAAAGTGAGCCGACGATTAAAACACTTATAAAAAGTCTGAAAAATGAGAGCAAATTCGTCTCACTATTGACAAAACTAATTGAAGTTATAGTTAAGTTATCCTTTAGAAAGACAAATAAATCCTTGAAAACAAATAACTCAAATAGGATGGGTACCACTGAAAGAACAAAAAAGTAGAAGAACACCCACTCGGCCAAACCAACTGTTTTCATAAAGTACCACCCACCTAACAAGGTTAGATTGATCGTTAGTCCAATGTAATTATTAAACGAATAGATTCCACTACTTGATCTAATAGCTTGTGTTATATGGCTGAGCAAATAAAGGGGCATCAAAAGTGCGTAACCAATTTTAAGAACTACCCCTGGCCCACTATAAACCAATGCAGATATGATTCCTAATAAAAGAACTAAAAGAGTCAAAAGCCTAAAAGAATCATCACATACAAGAGCCTTTTTCTCACGTAAAAGAAACAACTTCCCTATATGCATTGTTCCAACGAAAAGTAGAACATTTAGAGATGTCATCAACTCATTGTAAAATTGGATATTTAAATTTTCAAAACTTGAAATGTCCTTTAATATCACAACTGCCAATAAAAACCTTAGTCCATGGATAGCATAAGTAGAAAGGGCAAACTTAGCTAGATCCAATGATACCATTGATCAGGTTATTTAAATTAGATTTCTTACTTAAGTGTTCACTTCCAAATTTATAGCTGTTCCGTGACATTAATATAATTTCTTCATTGGATAAACTTTCGAGACTTTTAAATGCCTGAATCAAATTTCTTGGTTCACTACAAACCATACCAAAATCATATTTTAGTATGTTTACTGCAACAAGAGAATCATAATCACAAACAGCAAATACACCTCTACCAGATAAACAATACGCACTTAACTTACTTGGTAAACTATTATTTCCAGTACCTGCCTTCTGCGGAAGCAACATTAAATCGGCTGATGATTGCACCAAATGCACCTGCCCCTCAGCTACATCGATAAAACTAACATTATTTGAAGCCGCAAATCTATTGAACAATTCTTCTCTTTCTGTACCCTGGCCCGCTACAACAAGCTTCCAATCCTTAACCTCTGCCTTAATAAAACTTGATATTACCATATTCAAATTGGCTAATGGACCTATATTTCCTAAGTACATTAAAGTCTTAGTCTTAGTCTCAGTCCCTACCTTTAATGGAAAATAAGGTTGAAAAGAGTTTTCGTCTTGCCAGTTACTAACAGTTACCACCTTTTCATCTTGCGTCCTTCGTGAATCGACAATGTACTTATTTACTATATCATTATTTACAATTATCCCTTTAGAATTTCTAACTATGAATCTATCCAAAAATCTCAGCCCCCTCCAAAGTGGCATTTTGCCTTGTAAACTTTCTGGATATACATCTTGGATGTGTGTTACAATTGGCACACCTTTCAACCTTGCAGCTATAACTGCTAATCCTTGCCCAAACAGCGGCCAAGAATTCTGATAAATAATATCAAAATCCTTATACTTCTTAAGAATAAATAATCCCGATGACCACCCGAAGCTAAAACTCTCAAGAAACCTCCTTAACACACCTCCACCATAGGCTACATAGCTTTTAGAGGTAATAACGTTACTATCTGTCTTTCTGGTGCCATGTCTAAAGCCAAGTGGTCTTGAAGGGCGTGGACAAAAGACTCTTACCTCATGTCCTCTCTTCTTCAGCTCTTCATAAAGATCTTTGGACATCATCGAACTTACAACGGGTTCCGGCGGAAATAATGCTGTTAAGATCAGTACTCTCATAAAATCTATATTAACTCTAAAGATGATTTAGTAATGAAATTAATCTGGATTTCATTACTTTCAAAAGCTAAGGTGATTTTTTTGTATTCCCGCATAGTAAATAAAGAAAACTCCAGTGTTTCCAACAATCCATTCTTCATAATGAACTCATCATCCTGATACCAATTAAAATCACAACCAATCAAATCAACCTTCAAACCACTATTAGTTTGTAAACTACCAAGAATGCTTAATACTCCTGATTTGTTAGACCATTTAAAACCCAAATTATCAATGAAACCAAGTGGTCTAAACTGATAAGCCTCCGACTCTAAGCTAAAATATAATTTTTTATAGCTAACCTTCCCCAAATAATCAACGAAAGAAACTGAACGATGCTTTGGTAATAACGTAATGACTTTCTCAATTTTTGCTTGGTGTTCCAAAAGGTTTAAGGGTAAATGAAAAGGAGCCTGGTAATAAAAAAACTTAACATCAGGGTATTGGTCTAATTTTGGCCAAAAGTCTAATGGTATATTTAAACAAGTATTATAGCTATTAAAAATAATTAAATCATAGGTATCTAAATCAACCTGCTTTAGCTTCTCTATGCCTTTTCCTCCGCTAATAATGAGAATGTTATCAACATTCTCAACCCAATTATTAAAAACCTTTTCGATCGAAATATAACCAAAAATGCGTCCTGTTATGATAAGAAAGAAAATATTCAATATCCCCTTAAACAAGTTCGAACTATTAAATTTCATAGCCTACGACCATAGACATGAGTTCTCGAATGACACCTTCTCCACCTTTTTTATCAAGAACTTTAATATTAGGTACCGACTTTACTCTTGGGGAAGCATTAGCTGGACAAAAAGGAAATCCAACATTCTCCAAAATGGCCAAACAATTATCATCATCGCCTATGTATGCACAGTCTTTAATTGAAACCCCTAGCAAATCACATATTTCTAGAGCAGCAGACAACTTTTCACTACCCTTAACTCCTTGCCGCACAAAGTCCATTTTCATTTTATTTGCACGTCTTTCAACAAGCTTTGTATTCTCCGAAGTTAGCAAAGCAGTTTTCAAACCCAAACTCGACGCAAAATTAAAAGCCACCGAATCATAGGTATTAAATTTCTTTTGCTCATCACCTTTCTCACTATAATACATACAGCCGTCAGTCAGAACACCATCCACATCAGAAAAAAGTACTTTCAACTTTGAATACCTCTCATTTCTATAAAGCTTGTCGTAATTTAAACTCTTCAGCAACTGCTCCACCACTACCCAATCTTCCGGTTCATCAATTTCATAAAGACTATACTCTGGCATTTCATATAAACCTATCGAACCCGAAACTCTGTTCCCATTAGCAATAATCTGTGATTTACTAGAAATATAAAAAGCACCATTTTCAATAAGAACTCCTTCAAAGTCTTGTCTTCGTGGTCGATTAAAAATATTATAGTTTAGAGCCTTTCCGTCTTTCCAAAAAAATCTTTTGTATCTGCAAACACTTAGTATGGAATCATATTCTTTTTCCTTTAAAGCTAATCCATTCTCAAAATCTTTACTTTTCACAAAAGGGTTTGTCACCTGACAGAGCACAATGTTGTCTTCGTCTTTAATTTCGGAATTCACATTTAACCATTCAAGTAAAACCGCCTCGGTTGTAGAATTATCATTACTACTTGCTTGAGACCGCCAAAAAAGGCTTGCTTTTTTGAAAGAGAATTCTTCAATTATAGATGCATAATGCAAACTATCCAATGCAATTACAATTTTGTCAATCGATCCGCAATCTTCCAGTGCCCTCACTGTCCAGTAAAATAATGGATGACCAGCAAGAAATTTGATGTTCTTATCCTTTATTCCTTTACTACCTGATCTAATCGGTATAAAAGCAATATTCATTTATTTTCTGAATTTTAATTTTTCTCTTTGCACTCTTTCAATTTCCAAAATATCTTCAACCTTGCTGCACAATGCCAAAAATGTAGAATGCAAATCTCTACTCAATTTCCCTAAACCACTTGGTTCCAACGAAGCCGCATGATCTGTCCCCTTCCAAGTTCGGTCCTTGGTAAAATGTCTTTCAATCCATTCAGCTCCTAAAGTATATGCTGCGATGTCTAATGCTATCCCTAAATGATGTCCCGAAAAACCAATAGACTCAACTCTTTCGCCATATTTCTTCTTCAAATAACTTATTTCCAAAAGCGCAACATCTTCTGGTGGAACTGGGTAACCAGATGTACAGGAATAAATCATTAACCGGCTTTTGGCTTGGTCTGTTCTCTCAAAAAACTCAACTATCTTCTCTATCTCATCTCTGGTTGTCATCCCGACACTTAACTGAACCTGGCCCGAAAACTCATCTCGTAATACTTCAAGCATCTCGTAATGATTATTACAAGCTGATGGCACTTTGATAAATGAAGGCTTCAAGCTCAAAATCTCCCTTGCGCTGGTTACATCCCAAACCGAAGTACTGTAAACAATCCCAACCTTTTCACAGTATTGTTTTAACTCTAAATGTTGCTCTTTAGTAAACTCAAGTGCCTCGCGATGCTGCCCGTAAGTATCACCATAAGAATTACTAGGCACTGGATGTGGTGCATTATACTGCTCTGCCGTCAAAAGCTCCTTATTAGTACGTTTCTGAAACTTGACATATCCTACACCTGAATTTTTAGCCAAATCGATAAGCTCTTTGGCTATCTCCATACTGCCCATGTGATTACACCCAATTTCTGCGATAACTTTTGGTTCTTTGTACATATTTATATTTAAATTTAGTTTTATTTTTATTTTGGCAAATATAAAGCTTGGTAGTTAGTTTGCGATAACTTTTGAGATCTTTTTGACATATTTAATCCCTCCTTAAAAAGCAGTCTGGTACTACACTTGCATGTTCAAAGATTAGGTTAAAAAATCGAATTATCAAAATTGCTCATTTCCTTGATTGAAGCATCATCTTTTTGAAGTTTGAACCCGAGGCGGCTGAAAAAGGCCTTAATTTGAGGTGAAATTTCTCAGTGTAGTTAGTTTTACCCAATACTAATATTCGTATTAATTGTACAATCACGTGTTCTATGGCTGGTCGTGTTAGTATCTCTGAGCTTTGGAAACTATTTTTACTCGTTGCAGTTTAGTGCATAGCTTTTAATGACATCTAGTGAAGCTCAATAATCTAGCAATTTGCCTCTCTCTGAATTCCCTTATTTAAATTGACATCTTCATACACCACTGATAAACTTTTTTTTAATCTTCTCTTCGGTAGATTGGCTTTAATTTTAGAAATATCTTATTGACTATACTTGGGATCGCTTGGCCTCGCAAGGCCTTATATTACATCAACATTCATCCCTGACATATCCTTAAACATTTCTACCATTTCATTTAAACTCACTTGATCTCCAGAAGCCGTATTATAAACCTGATTAATACCTCCTCATTTTCCTTGGGTAAGGCTAAATCATTAGCTATAACCGAATTAGCCATAAAAGTAAAGTTGCGACTGGTTTCATCATCCCCATTAATGTTTATTTCACAGTCCTCTAAATAGGCCTTACAAAAAGTTGGAATTACTGCCGCACAAGGATTTTTCGGATTTTTCTTTGACTCAAAAAAATTTAAATAACGTATTCAAATACAAACTATCCGTTTTTCCAAATACATTCGAATATTGCTCAATCCCTGCTTTACTAACTTCACAGGGTTATTAGGGCTTTCGTTCTTTTTCCTCTAACTTTTGCACCAGGATGTCAGCCTAAAGTAATGCTCGGAAATGCCAATATAACTCGTTTTACTCCTTGGGTCTTGGCGGCATGCAGTGCATTCAGGGCACCTCCCACATTCACCTTACAACTCGCATCGGGTTCTCAAGACTCCTCGGCACTGAACCCAAACCCACCTGATGACTAATGCTCTTTATTGCCTTGGCGGCTTTAAACAAGAATAAAAGTCACAAATATCCCACTGCAAAAACTCAAAACGAAAATGCCTAATAAATTCATCAATATTTTTGTGATCACTATTCCACAAATCATCCAATATCCATTCTCGCTTATCCTTAAATCATGCATCATATCACCAAGGCTCAATATCTAGAGCAAAAGTTAGGAATACACCAGTTATAGACGCAAAGCAACTTCTTATATCTCTAACTAATTCAATCAAATTACTTTCGAGATATCTGCAACGTGTAACTTTTTGGAGATCATTCTAAAAATTTTTTTGGTTACCATAAGACCTATAAAGTTAACACCTGCCAAAACTTGTGACTTACCCTCTTAAACCTTTATTTTGCAAATCTTTTTCTAGATTTCCAATGTCATTAATGAATAAGTTTTTAAATCTCACGATTAATTCAAGCATATTAAAATAACTCATAGTCTTCCATTTACTAATTCTTTATCTAAAACACCTTTAGTATCAAAAACTACAGCACTTTCCAACTTTAAATCTGCAAGGCTCAATTTTAAAAACTGCGAGTGCCCTACAGCTAAAATAATAGCACCGTATTTTGTATTCTTAAGTTCTTTTAATATCTCAATTCCATATTCACTTTTAACTTGCTTACTTGAAGCCCAGGGGTCATAAACATCAACATTACATCCAAACCCATTCAATTCAGACACGATATCAATCACACGGGTGTTTCTTATATCTGGACAATTCTCTTTAAAAGTAATTCCCAATACCAAAACTTTGGCATCCTTAATGACCTGGCCTTTTTGAATCATTAGTTTGACCACCTTATTGGCCACAAACATACCCATATCATCATTAACGCGACGGCCAGAAAGAATTACCTGTGGATGATAGCCAAGTGCTTCTGCTTTATGGGCTAAGTAGTATGGGTCTACCCCAATACAATGCCCGCCTACTAAACCCGGCTTATACGGTAAAAAATTCCATTTAGTCCCAGCTGCTGCCAATACATCATGCGTATCAATTCCAACCCTATCAAAGATTAAAGCTAGCTCATTTACAAAAGAAATATTTACATCGCGTTGCGCGTTTTCAATAGCTTTTGAGGCCTCTGCCACCTTTATATTCGGCGCTTTGTGCGTTCCTGCAGTTATAATAGTCTTGTACAATTGATCTACCTTTTCCGCAATTTCTGGCGTAGATCCCGAAGTAACCTTCATTATCTTAGTCAAGGTATTAACCTTATCTCCCGGGTTTATTCGCTCTGGGGAATATCCACAATAAAAATCTTCATTGTATTTGAGTCCCGAGGAAGCCTGTAAAACCGGTACACACTCTTCTTCTGTACACCCTGGATAAACCGTAGATTCATAAATAACAATATCTCCCTTAGCTAAATGCTTACCAATCATTTCCGAGGCCTTTCTTAACGGTTTTAGGTCTGGTGCTTTGAATTGATCTATAGGCGTTGGAACGGTAACGATGAAAATATTACAATCATTCAAATCGGATGCTCTATGACTAAATAAAATCCCTTTTGTACCGCTTTTCCTAAACTCAATAACCTGAGCTAAAGAAGGTAAGTCTGCCTCAAGGGTAGAATCTTTACCTAAAGATAATTCTCCAATTCTTGCTTTGTTTATGTCAAATCCCAAAACTTTAAAATGTTTTGCAAATTCAATAGCTAATGGTAAGCCTACATATCCTTGGCCAATAACCGCAATTTTTGTTTCACTCATGATTTTTCTAAATCAAAATGTGCCTAAACAGGTTTTGTTTTTTTTATTTAACATAGAGCATACTAGTATAATCAATTCAACTTTACTTTTAATCTAGATTTTTCTAGTCAATTCCTTTGCATCCTTTAGTTTAGCCCAGATTAAGTAACCTTTGCGGTAAGCTTCTTCCAAATTCCTCTGGATTGTGACGATTTGCTGAACAACTTGATACACACCTCCAAATTCCTTCTTAAATCCTTCCGATTAACCAAAAAGTAAAAGAGGGTGTTGTTTTGAACAGCTTTTTTTTTCAGCAAACCAAGCGAAAAAATAAATAAAAACTCTACCATCAAGCTTAAACACGCCAGGGGTAACACTATTTTAAGTTTATCGGTTTCGTAAAAATATTTACTTTTCCCATAATAAAAGATGTGCCTGTCCTTTAATGGTGGTCGTTATATCATTTTCGTCGGGGTAGTGAATATATCTAATTTTTCGTTTAATCTCTTCTTCCGCGCGTGCTACTAGTTTCACAAGATATTCTAAATCAAGCCTAGTGGCTACTATCAAAAGATCCATGATCCCACTATCACGCCCTTCGGCATAATCGCCCACTAAATATACTTTCTGGATATCTCCTAATTTCAGCGTTATACCTTCTACTATCTTATCCAAACCCACATGCTTCAACATTAAACTGTGCAGGTTCTCAAACAAAGGATGACGTTTATTGGCTTTAAAAACCTTCTTATTGCCTTCCATTTCGGACTGTAACATCCCCGCCTCCTCAAATTTATTCAACTCCAAACGTATCGCATTGGTACTCTCTCCAAACTCTGCCTCCAAGCTACGTAAATAACCTCGCGCATTAGCGTTTAAGAAAAATTTGAGTAATAGCTTAACTCTGGTTTTTGATGATATTAATGTGTCTAGCATATGCTTTATTGAATACAAGAGAATTCAGCACCGATAATTCCATCACCTATGCTCCCCTTCCTCCTAATTTTCTTGATTCATTTTTTTACTCACTTAACCTCCTCTAAGGGCTAAGTTTTCAAAGCTTCGCTTGGTCAGTCACAGATATAGAAACCTGCACAACCTAAGCTTTCAGATATTGAGTATTTTTTCTACTCAAAGACAAAAGTAGAAACTAATTCCAACTGAGCAAGGTTTAACAGATTATTTCTTTGTTAACATGAAAAACTGCCACTGTTCATTAAGCCACTTTGCTAATGCAAAAGTACTCACCAAAATCTAACTATTGCATTGGAAAGTCTCTAAATAACAGGGCAATATAGGCTTTGCATTGCAGCAATCCCCTTCATCCAAAAAGCACTTGACGAGTCGAATAAGTGTCACCCTTTCAGGGTTCTGCTTAAACCTTTAAACCAATGGCTACTATCCTGTCATCCCTTCGGGATTCGTAAACGAACAAAAAATCAAAGCGCAGTTTTCCAAAAAGATTACTTCGTTTTGCCATACATTTCCCATGATTGACCCTCCCAAAATCAAAAGAGACCCTGAAACAAGTCCAGGGTGACGACAATTAATAACGCTTTCGCTAAACCCGATAATGCCTACTCTACCGTCATGCTGAGAGTAGAGTTTTAGGTTATAAAACCAAGAAGATTTGAAGAAAGTTACCCAAGAAAAGGAATAGGCCCCCCCCTTTTTCATTTTACAGTAATTACCATTAGTAGGTCATCCGGCCTCAATTACGAAGCTTCAAAATAAAAGCCTTTGCCCTAACGAATTGGGAACCGAGGAGCAGAGCGACGAGTTCACGAACGCCTCTAAAAATAACAAACTGTTCGTAACCGAAGAGCGTAGCGATGAGCCCACAAACTCAAACAAAAAATGAACAAGTTGTTTGTAACATAGCGACCAAAGGAACCGAGGAGCATAGCGACGAGCTCACAAACTCATTTAAAAAAATAAAAAAGGCGTTTGTAACCGGAGGCCGGGGGCCGCAGTAAGCTCGCCCACTAAGCTTGGCAAAGGGGAATATTTTGAAGGTGAGGAATTGGAGCCTAGATTTTTTTCCTTCTTTTTTGATCAACTGAGGCGCAGCCGAACTCACGAACTCCTCTGAAAGAGGACAAGCGTTCGTATCCTAAAAAGGAGTCTAAAATGTCTTGAGAAGGATTGTTGCAGCGAGAAGCATCATAAAAAAAGAATAACAAAAGTCAAACATTCGTGAAGTCAAAATAAACTCGTTCACCGAGCTTACTTTTTGTGAAGCCTTTAAGGATGAGGAATTGGAGCCTTGACTTTTTTGGTACTTTTTTGGTTCACTGGAGCGAAGCGGAACTCACGAACTCCTCTGAAAAAGGACACCTGTTCGTAACCAAAAAAGTACGTTAAAACATCTTGAAAAACTTCACTGTATCGTGAAGCATAATTTAAAAACGAAAATACAAAAGTAGTCTTGCTGAACTCGTTTCAGCATCTTCACCATTAAAAAATCAAGAAAAACTCACTCTACCGAAATACCCTCCGTGTCCTTAGTGTATTCTTTGCGAACTCCGTGGTAAAAGAATCATGTCGCCCCTACAAGGCTTTGGTTCGCGTTGATGTAACCCGATTTCTATAATAATATCATCCCTCTGGGATTCTTAGCGATACAATAAAGCAGTATTGATTCTTACCATTAAGCTTCTGCGTCCCCCGCGAAATCGTAGCGATCGCAATGTTCTTTTAAATCGAAAAGCCCAACTACACCAAAAGCCCTTCTCAATACTCAAAGCGGAGCGGTCTAAAATCTTATATCTTCTAAAAGACATGTCGCACCTATGGACCTTATTGATACTCAACCCAAAAATTCAAACACCCGAACTCCAAACCCTCTAAACCCTAAACTCCTAAACCCTTCCACCGTCGCGTTACTCAGTCACCCACTAAACTCCTAAACCATTATACCCTAAACCTCTCCCCCATCTCTTTATCTACAGTCGAAACGCGTTTCTAATAAATTCACTAAATTGCTTTAAGAAAATTATACGAACCTAATTAAGTCTAACCCTAAAAACCAAAACCATGGGAAAATTCGTAATCAAAAAAGATAGCGCCGACCAATACCGCTTCAACCTAAAAGCCGCTAATGGCGAAATCATTCTTAGCAGTGAAGCCTACACCACCAAGCAAAACTGTCACAATGGAATTCAATCGGTAAAAAGCAATGCCCCCGACGATAACAATTATCAACGCTTAACCGCAAAAGACAAAAGTCCCTACTTCAACCTCATCGCTCAAAATGGCCAGGTCATTGGCACTAGTGAAATGTACTCCAGTAATGCAGCCCGCGACAATGGAATTGAGTCGGTAAAGAACAATGCTCCCGATGCCACCATCGAAGACCTATCCTAAATAGAACATTTAGGCTTAAAAAAGGGCTCCTCCAAAGCCCTTTTCTTACTCTAACATCCTAACCTCCCAACTTCAAACCTTCTTAAACACCCTAAACTCCTAAACCAATTCCTCGCCGCAATCGCCCCATGATCCCCAAACCTCCAAACCTCCAAACAACCCAAACCATTAAAATCGATATACCCTACTAAACCGATATATCCCGTCTCTTTGTCTCACGTCTTTTAATCTCCCGTCTTTTTAATCTATTTTCGCAGCCAAACACCGAACAATGTATCGCCAACTTTTCAAACGCCTTTAGGATTTCACCGTCAGCCTAATTTTAGTATTGGTTTTATCCCCTGTCATCCTCATTCTAAGCATCCTGCTCTACTTCGACAATCAAGGCAAACCCTTTTTCTTTCAATCCCGGCCCGGCTATCGCGAAAAGGAAATTTTCATCATCAAGTTCAAATCCATGAACGATAAAAAAGATGCCGACGGCAAGCTCTTACCCGATGCCCAGCGCATGACTCCGGTGGGTAAATTTATTCGTTCCACCTCCCTCGACGAACTACCCCAATTAATCAATGTCTTAAAAGGTGATATGAGCTTAGTTGGGCCTCGTCCCTTATTGTTTCAGTACCTACTTCTTTACAGTAAGGAGCAAAGGCGTAGGCATAATGTCCGTCCTGGCATCACTGGTCTGGCGCAAGTAAATGGGCGCAATACCATTAGTTGGGGAGAGAAATTCGCACTTGACCTTGAATATGTGAATAGGCAAAGCTTTTTATTAGATATGCAAATACTAATTAAAACCGCTGAAAAAGTTTTAATCCGTGAAGGAGTTAATCAAGATGAACAAACCACAGCTGAACTTTTTAATGGGAAAAATGAGCCCAAGCCTTACTCAAGCGCAATAGTTTTATAAGCTATTTATATAACCTTTGCTTAACACTAACTTTTTAGCAATATATCTGGCAGCTAGATGAACTAACCGAGTTCAAGCGCGAAAAAATTTAGGCCCACTTACCTTCTTTCGGTTTAAAAGTTATCTCTAACATACTCGTACGTATCCCCCAACCCTTCAGCTACTTTTACTTGGGGATTGTATCCTATTATCCTTATAGCTTTGCTTATATCCGCAAGACTATCTCTCACATCACCTGGACGCTCTTGTCCATAATGTGGTTCAATATGCGTTCCAATAATCTGACAAATAGATTCCCATAATTTATTGAGACTTATCTTTTCACCTAAAGCGATATTCATAACCTCATGCTTTTGCAGTTCAACCGTATTAAGCATTCCTTTAATATTCGCTTGCACCGCATTAGCTACAAAAGTAAAGTCTCGCGTAGTCTCTCCATCACCATTAATCGTAGGGGCTTTACCATCTATTGCGGCTTTTAAGAAAATTGGAATTGCCGCAGCATAGGGATTGTCCGGTGCCTGCCTTGGACCAAAAACATTAAAGTAACGTAGACCGATGGCGTTCATTCTATAAACCTTCGAATATACCTCAGCATAAAATTCATTAACCTGCTTACTTACAGCATAGGGAGAGAGAGGCTCACCCTCCTGTCCTTCTACTTTAGGCAAGCTAGGCGTATCACCGTAAACAGAAGATGAAGTTGCATAAACCATTCGCTTTACGCTACGGTTTTCTTTTACCGCATGAAGGACATTTAAGAATCCGTCTATATTAACGGCATTAGTCGTTAGTGGATCTCGAATACTTCGTGGCACAGAACCTAAAGCAGCTTGATGACTAACATAGTCTATACCCTGCACTGCCTTTTGACAAGTATTATAATCCCTAATATCTCCTTCCCAAAACTCAAATCCAGAATTTCCTTCAAAGGGTTTGATATTGCGATAATAACCGTTTGACAAATTATCCAACACGCGAACCTTAGCCCCATGTTTTAGTAAATATTCAACAATATTCGAACCGATAAAACCGGCTCCACCTGTAATTAAAAATCTTAAGGAAGAAATATCACCTTCGTGATAGGCTTGGGTGTACATATTACTTAATTAGCCTGCAAATCTAGGTAAAAAGAAATAGGAATAAATAATCCTTGCTAATAAGCTCTGTATGCCAGTCTAACTTATCTCTTAATTAAGTTAAGCGATAAAAAACACCATAATCGTGTCATGCCAACGAGCTTATTTGGAATGCAATAAATACCTCCCCGCTAAACCATCGTGTTCGCTGCATAACTCAAACAAATGGCCAAATAGCAATACATCCATAGCTTCTAAACAACTATACTGTTAGCACCTTCGGGGTTCAAGGTCTCCTTGGATTTCGGTATTTCTACTATAATGTCATCCCTTCGGGATTCGTAAGCGAACAAAAAATCAAAGCGCAGTTTCCAAACAGATTTCCTCGTTTTGCCATGCCATGCCAATGATTGGCCATCCCAAAATCAAAAGAGACCCTGAAACAAGTCCAGGGTGACGACCATTAATAATGTTTTCGCTAACCCCGCTAATGCCCACTCTACCGTCATGCTGAACTCGTTTCAGCATCTCCGCTATTAAAAATTGGGTAACACTAACTCTACCGAAATCCCTCCGTGTCCTTAGTGCCTGCTCTGTGTGCTTTGTGGTAAAAAAACACCAAATTCCATACCTCAACGCAATCACTCTCTCGTCCCTCCAAAAATCGAGATCTCGCACCTACGGCGCTTGGGTTCCTAACCATCAATGATACTATCGATATGTCGCACCTACGGCGCTCTGGTTCGTGTTGATGTAGCCCGGTTTCTACAATCATATTATCCCTCCGGGATCCTTTATGATAGAATAAAACAATATTAATTTTAGCCATAAACCCCGCTGAGCTCCCAGCAAACACGCCGCGATCTTTGCGTTAATCCCCCCTTAACTTAAAGTGTCACCACCTTCGGGGTTCCCAGTCTCGTTGGAAATGGGTGTTTCTATTATAATGTCATCCCTTCGGGATTCTTGACACTACAGTAAAAAAAATGATTTACTTTCAAGAAAGAAACCTCTAACGATATCATAGAACACCGAGAATCCGCAGCTGCCGCAGCTTGTGTTTTGTACTACTAAATAATACTACCGCTAAGTCGCAGCTGCCGCAGCTCTTGTTTTTACCTACTAATTAAAATTGAATTTCTCTTCGATCTCCCCCTCGAAGCTAAAATCACCTATTCATTCCGAAAAGTCCCTCCTTACTCTTGCTCTAACTCTTGCTGTACTTGCATTTCCCTACTAAAAACAATAATTTGATTCCAAACTTTTAAATCAATTGCCGCTAAACCACTATTCTCTAAACTCCTAAACTAATTCCCTGCGAAACCGCCACGATCCCTGCGTTTCAAACACGCAAATCCCAACCCCAACCAAATCCCATCTTGGGTCTTGAGTCTTTTAATGTTGGGTCTCTAAAAAAAAAAGACCGCCCTTCCGGACGGTCCTCTTAACTAAAACTAACCTATTTAAACTACTCCACTCGTATTGTTCGGATCATTCGCGGGTGGATCACCATCATCATCCTCAGGATCAAATCCCCCATCGTCATCACCATCGCCACTAGGCGGTGCCGCTCCATCATCTACTGGCGGATTGCCACTATCATCTCCTTCGCCATCAGCGCTACCCGAATCAACCGATCCATTATTCCCACTGCGGCCTTTACTATTACCGCTCAACTTCGGAATCACTCTAGCATTACTAAAAGCATTAAAAAACACCGGCGCGATATCAATAAAATAACGCATCAAGAAATCCAGTTCCCTTTTCAAGAAATCCATCACCTCACGTCCCAGCCTTTTGATCTGCTCCGTGGTTTCCCCCAATAAGCGTCTGCGTTCACTCGGAATCAAACCCTTCTCTTTAAAGATCAGAATTTGTTCCTTGGCCTTCTCTACTAAGTCGGTTGCGTTATCAAATGCATCTAACTGAGACTCATACTGGTCCGTGTAGGCTACAATATTTTCCGCTAAAGCCAAAGTTCTCTGGGCGCTCATACGCTCTAAACTAGCCACCGTGAAATCGGTTACCATCGCCAGACTAAGGTCTCTGTTTTTCCTAGAAACTAGGCGTAAATAAGCCGCCAATTTGCCAATCACCAAGGCAAACTCACCGCGCAACTCCGCCTTAATGCCTCCAAAAGGCTGTTTTAATAATTCCTTTCGCTGCACCAGCTCTCGCATTTTAACTTCATAGGCATTCAAGCTAGCGAAGCTTTCGGTAAACTCAGGCATATCTTGCCATTGATCTTTGTGGGTCTCTGCCACTTTTACTACCGCTTGCATCATGTATAAGCGGTTACGTTCAGTCATTCTCATAATATTTATTTTTTATGATTATGGCTGCAATATGAAAGTAGCGCCCTGAAAACTCTTTTCAAATTTGAAAATCCATACCCCCTATTTTTTTCAAATTTGAAAAAGCCTAGTCCTAATGCGGCTTTCCCGCCTGCTTTTTTTTCCAAATTCTGCATATTTTTTTTCACTAGATTATCAAAAAGCAGTTTTCAGCTCTCCAACCCTCATCATTAGAGAAGAGTTTTAAGCTTTAAAACCAAGAATATTTGATGACAGTTACCCCGAAAAAAGTATACGAAGCTTTAATTTTAACTTAATTGTTATTAGTAGGTTATCCGGCCTCAATTACGAAGAGTTAAAAACAAAACAAAAAGTTTAGCGTTTGGGTTGCGACGTCAGGAACCGAGGAGAGAAACGACGAGCTCACGAACTCCTCTAAAAGAGGATAATCGTTCGTAACTCGCCCACCGAGCTTACTTTTTGTGAAGGATTTAAGGATGAGGAATTGGAGCCTAGATTTTTTTAGCCATGCCTATTTTCTTTTTCATGGAATGGCTGAGCTCACCTCGTTCGGTTCCTTCTTTTTTGCATCAACCGAG
>TARA_R110001592_G_scaffold52649_8_pt1 | contig 28996 bp, 17 predicted proteins | sample TARA_R110001592 | Tara Oceans TARA_R110001592 (sample SAMEA4398387) | marine metagenome | biome: Polar Biome; feature: [SRF] surface water layer (ENVO:00010504); material: water (ENVO:00002006), including particulate matter (ENVO:01000060) such as... | depth 5 m | reverse complement strand
ATCGACATTGACCGCTAAAATAGTAAAACCCAAGTCTTTATATTCTTGGTAAATATCATTCATTAAAGGCATTTCTTGCCGACATGGGCCACACCAACTAGCCCAGAAATTTAGCATGACCACTTCGCCTCTTAATTCTTGTAAGCGAATATTTTTACCCTGATTACTTTTCAGGGTGAAGTCTGGCGCCGCACCTCCTACTGATTCTGCCCAAGTAGTTAATGAGAAACTCATGAGTACGCCGAGACTGAAAACACCTAGTAGTTTGCTTGCTTGTTTAATCTTCATGATTGTTGCCTCATTTTTTTACTTTTTTAAATTTCTGTTCCCTGAGCCCGTCGAAGGGGGTTGTCGATTTCCACGACTTCATACTTCTTTTTTCGTTTCGACGAGCTCAACGAGCGGGTTATTTTTCGTTCCCTGAGCCCCGTCGAAGGGTCTTCCAAATTAAACTCTGCGTTTCATCTAACGCATTTCGACGAGCTCAACGAGCGATGCTAAAAGAAAATTGAAAAACCTGTACTCAATTCCGTATTTATCGCGTTCTTTTCTTCACCTAATAAATCTATTTTATACATATGCTGACGGGCACTCATATGCCAAGCAAAAACATCATTCAAGAGCACTTGATATCCTGCACCGTAATTAATCGTTAAGCGCTTATCGTCGGCAAATTCTGTCGCACCTAAGCCCATAATGAGATAAAAGTTGGTATTGAAAGCATACCGACGAGCAAAGTAAGCCTGACTTGGCAAAATGTTATAGGCTACATTGACGTTATAGAAAGTGTAGTCGCGTTCATCATTTGTCAAAATTTGCACTTGGCCCAATTGCTCTGCACTGGTTTCACCCGCATCAGCAAAACCATAATTCGCTTCAAAAAACACATCTTCACTTAGGTGGTAGGCTATGCGAAAACCATACAGAAGGGATGATTCAAAATCTTCTATATTGATCGTGCCGAAAAAAACGCCGGTTTCAAAGTTCTCTGAATCTATCAGCGCTTCTTTAATGACCACTGGTTCGACATCGGGTTCGATAAGCGGTCGATCTTGAGCCTGACTTAAGTTAGAAAAAACGCTGGACACGACCAATAAAGAGGCCAAGACCGGCTTTAAAAAAATACGCTGAGACCTAGTTTCCATTCGCTTGCTTCTTCGTTAGTTTCTCGATTCGTGAATATTTTGTAGTCTTTAAATTCAAACCTTAAAAAGTAGCGATTGCTTAAGTAATAACGCAAACCTACTCCTGCATTCAAAGTATCTTCATTTCGTGCCGACTCACTGGATAAAGTCGATTTTGGCTTGATAAATATTTTCCCCGCGCCCAAGGTAAAAAAGGGCGAGAAGCGCCAAGTTGGAAAAACTTGATGCACAATATTGATATTGACTAATTTGCTTTCAGATGCTTCGCCCAAGACTTGTGAGGCCCAGAGCTCTAGTGACAAGTTTTCTGTCATCCAGTAACCAAGATAAGCCGAATTCACCGCTGATTGATCGAAATTCCCGGCGAGTAAACCGGCTTCCCAAGGGTGAGTCGTAAAATCTTCAAACTTGGGTTCATCTAAAATAACTTGCGAACCAGATAGGTTATGCATTTTTTCTACATCTGAAACACTCACCCAACCGCTTCTGTCAGAAGCATCTTTTACTTTTATCCAATCTGTCTTTCGAGAAAGAATCGTTAACTGTTCACCACGTTCACTGACATGAAAAATAGGGTAGCCAGAAGCAGGCCCTGACCTTAAATTAACAAAAGGCTCTGCTACTTTCAGCACCAATACCTGATCATCTTGAGAATCAAAAAATGACCACCAAGACCTGTCTTCAGTTTTTACATCTGTTTCAGCATAGCTAATTGCGGCACAGCCAAATACAAGCACTAAAACACAAGCCAAAGACCTTAAGTTCGATAAAATCACGTTAAACAAAAAACCCGTCAATCCATTCATCCTATTCATTTTCAGCGGCTTAGTTGGCTGGCGCTGAAAATGGGTTATTGAAATATTGAGCACCCAAATCTAACCATTCAGATAAAAGTTTCAATTCAGCTTTAGAAAGGTAAGCTTGATGTGAACCGCCTGCTTCAAATTTACTCATAAACGCTGCGCTAGCCAAAGCACCATTTGTCGACATGGTCGCAGCGACGGGTACGGGCGCTAATATAGGTACCTCAATAAACACCTGATCGCCATTTTCATCAAATACCTCATCACCATTGTCATCAACAACGGGCACCTGGTTAAACTCTCCGGTTTCTACCATACGATCAACCAAGACAGCGCCGAGCAATTCCACTTCGTTATCGTTAAATAATAGCTCACGATAAGATTTAAAATGGTTTGGCTCATCTGTTGATGGGCCATTCGTTAAATCGAGCTGATCATCTGGCACTCTTTGGTCACCCGCATCATCTGTATTGGTATGGCATGCAGTACAAGTTCTATCCTCAATTACCGTCACTTCATCCGCATCTAAAATTTTTCTATCGACTGCCCATAAGGGATGAATATGTTCTTCATAATTGATAGAGATGCGACAAATACTTGACCAAGCGCTCACACACCCAGGCAATAGAACCGGGGATGGCGTTTCCATATCAGAATAAGCATAGCTAAAACTTTCCGAAGGGCTAGGGCTATTATCTGGATCAGGATCAGTCCATTCATCATCAAAAATTATATCGGGGCTTAAGCGTCGTATACCGTTAATACGGCTGTAAGTTTCAGCCATAGTCTCACCCATATCAGCAAATAAGGCAGGATCAGTATTTGGGAAGGGTAATCCTGTCGTTGTGGCACCTTGATTCACCGCTGTAGGTTGAGCATTAGATCGGCCATGCGGAACTTCACTATTCGCAGTATGGCAACCAATACATTCTACGGTTTCACCTGGACTAAGTTGAAGCCAATTTTGATGTCGCTGAGAAGTACGTTTACCGTCTTCATTTAATATGCTGATGGCAAAAGCAACATTTGCAGGCACCGCCACCTTAACTGAACCATCTGGTTCAATGGGCGCATAACCGATGATTTCTCGCATTAATTGCGCACGACTTCGTCCAAAAGCCGAATTATCAAAATCTATCACCTCATCGCTCGGAATCGATGTTGGCTTTTCAATCCGAATAAAACGCTGTGGTCTTTGAGAAGGTAGTGTTTGAAGAGGATCCGCCAAGACACTGATACCAAGACCTGAAGTATCTATTCCATCAAAATCGTAAACACTTTTAATATGAATCACCCCAAAACCATCACTCGCTAAAGCTTGCTCTTGGCTACCCAAAGCTGGACTATTTTCTAGAATGGGTGTGGTACGGGCTTTCATAATCACCGCTTCATCGAAAACAAAGCCGGATTCAGATAAATCAATGGGTAATTGGGTATTGTCGTTGGCGTTATAAATCCATAAACCGTAAAGAGGATCTGCGGCTTCATATAATACTGAGTCTAGTTTTTCCTGAGTACAAAATTCAGCAGCTCCCACCTGATTGCCATCCTCAGTGGCATTACTATCAATTAATTGAACTCGGCAGACACTCCAACTAACAAGATAACGATTTGTGCCATCGCTTAAGGGGGAAAAAGCACTATAACTGCCGTTTAAACTTTGCTCAGCAGATAATGTTGTTAGACCACTTATAATGGGCGTTTGCCCACCCTGCTCAAGATCCAAGTCCTCAACCGTGCCGTCTATTTGAACATCATGTTCAATATAATCCTGAATGTTAATTTCAGTCGGCTGACTGGAAAGGTTTTCGTTTTGAAACTCTCTTAATTGAACGGCAATATTGCCATTTTCTAACTGACGAGGATAAGCAAACTGTACTTGTGAGCCTGCGCTTCCTGAATCATGAGAATGGCGGCCATATTTATAATTAAGACCAGTTCCATCAGGGTTTATCTCATATAAGTTGTAGCCATTAGCAGAGGTCTGTCCTGCATTATCCCAACGACTAAACAAAATTTTGCCGTTCTCCAATAAAATCGGGTATAGATCATGACTCTGATTAAAGCTTAATTGTTGGATATCGTCTCCGGTATCAGCCTTGATAGTATGCAGAACAAAGGCCTCGGTATTACGATCTTCATCCAAACCAGAAAATTGTGTTTTTCCTCCGCCTTCATCTAGGAGTATGGCTTTTGATCGTCGTTGGCGGGTAGAGCTAAACACAATACGGCTATTAGAGCCACTAGATAAATAAGCTGGTGAAATATCATGACCTTCTTCAGCAGAAATATTTGATGAAATAAGGCGTTCTAAAGAAGATGTCTCTATATCGTATTGCCAAATATTCCATTTAGGCTGATCTTCTTCATCGGCATCTTCAATTTCAGGTGCGCGCATGGAAAACAATAATTTAGTGCCATCAAATGAGACATGAAGATCTTTTACATCATAAAGCAGTTCGCCATCGTCATTTAAAAAGCTGGGATCAGAAAAAGCTGATGAGCTAATATCTTTGATTGCTGCATTAGGTGTGGCACTTTCTTTTATATATAAAACTGCGCCAGGGCGAAACTGTGCAGGGTCCCTTAAATCATTCATGAATACTTCACCGTCGGCATTCGTTAAGGGACGTTTTATAAAGGCGATAGGCTGTTCGACAACAACGGGGTCTGTTTTGTCGCCATTATTACCAACACTACAGGCACTCATAAATAAGAAAACTAAAGTATAAGTAATAAATTTAAGGCCCATAGCGGCATTTGATAGGTATTTGCGCAATGAGCTCACAGAAGGAATGTTAACTAGTCGGCATTTAGACGAAAGCATGCCTCTCCAATCGTAAAATTTTGTAATATGGTATCGCTTCAAAAGATTCTCCCTTTTCGACATACTGGCTCGAATACAGCTACAAGTCCTTGATATAGCGTAGCTTGATGCGAGCATTAGACAAGGAATATATGACATAAGTATGTCGTGTTCCACGGTACATTCCAGTCCACTTGCGTTACCCAATGTAATCCTGCGGACTACTAGTCAAAACCAAACTGTGTTTATCCACTACACTTTAAATATGAAAAGTTTCAGTCTAGCTTTAACAGCGACGCTTCTCTGAGGGAAATTGATATGCCAGTCTCTAAACACACCAAGCGATTTTTAACAGCGGCCTGCCCGATCATTGCATGCGGCTTGTTTAGCGTAAGCACTTTATCCCTTGCTGATGAACGCGATCAAGCTAAACGCATACATGACAGAATTACTGGCGTTCCGCCTAGCGCATCGGTACTCGACGATATGGCTGCAGACATTCTTGCTGGTCGTGCAGAAGATGCAGCATACACAGCGATGGAACATACGGCATTCTACGATGTCACCTTAAAAAACCTGGCAGCGCCTTGGACAAATGAAGCGATGACCAAGTTTGTGCCTTTAAATGACTACACTGCAACGGTGATTGGCTTGGTTCGTGATGAGGCCGACTTTAGAACTGTTTTATACGGGAACGTACTATACGAGGGTGATGCGTCATTAGGTTTAACATCCTATTCAAACCAAAATAACCAGCACTATGAAGAACTGGAAAATGGCGGTTATAGCCTAAAAGATAATTTGCGCTTCGTGAACCAGTCAACCCGCAATGGCATACCCGCTGAAGCAACTGCGGGTGTCATGACATCTCGTGCTGCTGCACAAGCCTTTATGATCGATGGTACAAACCGCGCACTATTTCGCTTTACCGTTTTGAATCATTTATGTGATGACATGGAACAGTTGAATGATACTAGCCTACCTTCTGACCGAATTCGCCAAGATGTTTCTCGCAGCCCGGGTGGCGATAGTCGTATTTTCTTAAATAGTTGCATAGGTTGCCACAATGGCATGGACCCACTCACTCAGGCCTTTGCTTATTATAATTTTGAATACGATGTTGAAACTGACCCAGAAGGTATTAATGGCCGCATGGTCTACAATGATGTAGGCATGATCGATGCATTCACCCAAAGTCGTGTGCAGAAGAAGTATCGTATCAATGCCAGTAATTTTGAATACGGTTATGTCACTGAAGACGATCGCTGGGATAATAACTGGCGACAAGGGCGTAATCAGTTATTAGGCTGGGATGGTACCCTTCCTGGCTCTGGAACCGGAGCAAAAACCATGGCACAAGAACTCGCTCATTCAGAAGCTTTTGCTTCGTGCCAGGTAAAAAAAGTATTTAACAATGTCTGCCTACGAAATCCTGTTGATGCTCAAGATCGCATGCAAATTGATGTCATGGCCAGCAACTTCAAAACCAGTGGCTACAAGCTAAAGCAAGTCTTTGCTGATAGTGCTACTTATTGCATGGGAGAATAAGGACATGAAAAATATACTATTCAGAATGAGTCCAGAAAAAGCTTCCTTACTCCAAACGTCACTGAAATTCCAATTTCTACGCATAATCAAAACTAAGCCAGTATATTTGCTTGTCGTTTTTTTTAGTATTTTTTTATCTGCCTGTGGTGCTGATAGTGGAGCAGAAAATCTACAGAACCAAAACAATAATACCCAAGGAGGATCATCAAGCTCTTACACCGGCCCCGCCCCATTCAATGAAGATGCACAAAACTTCAAATTAAGCTTATGGGATAACATCGTTATTCCAGGTCGCTGTGTCGATTGCCATAACTCTGAAACAAATAACCAGAGTCCATTATTTGCAGATTATGCCAACGTGAATACTGCTTACACCGCAGCAAACACAATTGTAAATCTTGAAGATCCTGTCACATCGCGCATGATAAGCAAAGTTGAAGAAGGCCATAATTGTTGGTTAAGTAGTGATTCGGCTTGTGTTGATATACTTACACGTTACATCGAAAACTGGGCGGGTGACTCAGCAGGTGCTGCTAATGAAATAATTTTACGTGCACCTCAAATTAAAGACCCTGGCGCCACTAAAACATTTCCTGAAGATACGTCTGCTTTCAGCACAACCGTATATCCATTACTCACGGCTTATTGCCAAACTTGTCATGTTGAAGGTATCCAAACTCCGTTTATTGCCAGTATGGATATTGCTACAGCATACAACGCAGCCAAGAGCAAAATTGACTTAGAGGTTCCAGCTGGCTCTCGTTTAGTAGGCCGCTTGCGAAACGAGTTTCATAACTGTTGGGATGGAAATTGCACCACTTCATCTGCTGAAATGGAAGCCGCTATTACTACTTTTGTAAATGGGCTCACCATTGAAAGTGTCGATCCAATTTTGGTGAATAGCAAAGCCTTAACACTTATAGGAGATGGGCTAGTAGCAAATGCTGGTGGCCGCTTCGAAGACAATATTATTGCCTTGTATGAATTTAAAGAAGGAAAAGGAGATGATGAAAACAATAAAAATATTATTGCCAACGACACAAGTGGCGTTGAACCTGCTTTGAACCTAACACTAAGCGGGAATGTAGACTGGGTCGGCGGCTGGGGTATTAAAATAGGCCCTGCGATGACTGACCCTGAAACAAATTTACCATTAAGAAATGGTAAAGCCCAAGGTTCTACAGGTGATAGCGTTAAACTTTATGATCAAATTAAGGCAACGGGTGAATATAGTATTGAAGCTTGGCTTGTACCGAATAATATATCCCAGGAAGATGCGAGAATTATTACTTACTCTGGTTCAAGCGAGGCGCGCAATTTCACTCTAGGACAAAGCCTGTATAACTATGAAGTACTTCATAGAAGTAGTACAAGCGATCAAAACACGGTTTTCGCGACTGCCGATGCTGATGAACGCTTACAGGCCAGCCTTCAGCACGTAGTGGTCACCTTTGCACCCGGACAAGGTAGAAAAATTTATGTCAATGGTCAGTTCACCGGTGATGTCGACCCTGATGAAGCTGGTAATTTTTCTGAGTGGGATAACAGCTTTGCTTTTGTCTTAGGTAATGAAACTGACGGGAAGTCATTATGGCAAGGTACCATCAGAATGGTTGCCATTCATAATCGTGCACTTTCCGAGGCACAGGTATCGCAAAACTTTGAAGTCGGTGTCGGTGAAAAATTCTTCTTACTGTTTAGTATTTCTCACCTTATCGATCCTACTGATCCAAATACCGCAGATGATTTTATTGTTTTTGAAGCAAGCCAAATGGATAGTTTTAGTTACCTATTTACCGAACCCTATTTTATCAGCTTAAATGAAAACCCTGATTTAGATAACATTCCACTTAAAGGTTTACGCTTAGGTATTAACGGTAAACTTGCCGAAGTTGCACAAAGCTTCCAAACAGTTGATATGGTTTTGGATAATAGCCTTTATACCAATGGTACCGGCCAAGCTATTTCACGCTTAGGCACCTTAATCGCACTTCAGAAAGGCGCCAGTGATGATGAGTTTTTCCTCAGTTTTGAAGAAATTGGCACTTATGAAAACATTATCGTCAATGCAGAGCCACCAAGTCCATCAGCCCCTGTGAACAGTGCAGCAGAACCCGAAATTGGCCTAAAAACTTTTGATGAGGTAAATGCATCAATGTCCGTCATGACTGGGGTTGCAAGCACCGATACAAAAGTAAAAAACACCTTTGATAAAGTAAAGCAACAATTACCTACTGCTGAAAACATAGGTGGTTTTTTGTCTGCGCATCAAATGGCGATGACCCAGCTAGCTATTCAATATTGTGATGCTCTGGTCGAAGATAACACCTTGAGAAGCAGTTTTTTCCCAAGCTTCGACTTTGATGAAAGTGCAAATACAGCCTTTGATGTCGATGGCCGCAACTTAATTATTAACCCCTTAATTTCAAAATTTATTGGCTCCAACTTAAGCAGCCAACCTGCTGACTCAGATGTCATAACGGAACTGAACAGCTTAATGGATACCTTGACCACATGCGCTAATACTACAAGCTGTGATACCCAACGAACGACGACAACGGTTAAAGCAACATGTGCTGCTGTACTAGGTAGCGCAACGACCTTGGTGCAGTAAGCCCTTCGACGAGCTCAGGGACCAGAATTTCCCGTTCATTGAGCTGCCTGCACTGAGTTTATCGAAGTGTCGAAATGCTTTCTCTAAGAAACGAATATTTATTTTTATTAAAGGACAAGGCTTATGATTATCAAACCGACATTACGCCAAACGTTTGAAATCAATGCACCGTTAAAACACCCTGATCATGCTTTACCAAAAACCCGTCGAGAGTTTGTTTCTCAGGGTTTTATGGCGGGGACTGCGAGTGTCTTTGGTAGCTCAGTTTTCAGTTTATTCGCTAATCCAAACTCTGCTCATGCTGCACTGTCTTCTGACTTGGAAGCACTAAAAAGCAGTTGTGGCTTTGCTGTTCAAGGTGCAGGTAAAGTGCCTTTTATATGTTTTGATCTGGCTGGCGGTGCAAATATTGCTGGCTCTAATGTATTAATTGGTGGGCGTGGCGGCCAGAAGGACATGCTTAGTACCGCAGGTTATAGCAAATTAGGCTTACCGCCAGAAATGATTCCGGAAGCAACTAATCCAGACAGTCTCACCAATGACTTTATCAATGAAGAGCTAGGTTTAGCTTTCCATTCAGACAGTGCTTTTTTACGCGGTATACTAGAAAAAACATCGCCGGCAACACGTGCAAATATAAATGGTGTGGTCATCCCTGCTCGCTCGGAAAATGACACGGGAAACAATCCACATAATCCTATGTATGGTATTTATAGGGCCGGCGCTAATGGCTCATTATTAAGCTTAATAGGTTCACGCAGTTCAGAATCCGGTGGCAACTCCTTGGCACCAATGGGTTTAAATGAGTATATTAATAGCGATGGCGTTCGAACCACTATAGGCAGACCAACAAAAATAGATCGCCCAAGTGACGTAACCGGATTAGTCGATATTGGTGACTTAGTAGGTTTACTTGACCAGCGCGATGCTGTTGCGGTGATGGAGTCTATCCAGCGCATCAGTGACAAAAAGATGAATCAAGTCAACACGCAAGTCACTACGGATGAGGTTATTAAAGACTTAGTTAGATGCGGCTATGTAAAAAGCGCAGACTTAGCAGACCGCTTTGGTAACCCCAGTTCATTAAACCCGGAACTAGACGAAGACATTGTCGGCCCGAATGGTACATTTAGTACTGATGAATTTAATGGCGATGGTGAATTCCGCAAAACCGCTTCTGTCATGAAACTAATCGTCAATGGTTATGCCGGCGCTGGCAATATCACCATGGGTGGGTTTGACTATCATACCGGCGATAGAAGTACCGGTGAGTTAAGAGATTTACGCGCAGGACGTTGCATGGGTGCCTGCTTGGAATATGCTGCCAAACTGGGTAAACCTTTAATGCTCTATGTTTTCTCGGATGGTTCAGTGGCAAGTAATGGTATGGTCGATAATTCAGTCAATGGCCGCGGTAAAGGCGTTTGGACAGGCGATAACCAATCAACCGCCTCAGCATTTTATTTAGTATACAACCCGAATGGCCGCCCTACTGCGCTTCGAAACCAATTAGGCTATATGAGAACTGATGCGTCTGTTGAAACGTCCTCTTCACCGGCTGCTAACAACGTGAATTTGTTAGTTCAAACAGTTTTATTGAATTATATGGCTCTTCACGGTGAACAAGGTCAGTTTGCTACAACTTTCCCTCAACAAGGTTTAGGTAATGGCACACTACAAGATAGTCTGATTGGTTTAGCGCCTATTGTGAGTGGAACGGTTCCGCCAACAAGCTAAGAATGGTTTTGCGAAGCTCAATACAGACATTTCGACAGGCTCAATGAGCAGGTTTTTTCGGTCCCTGAGCCTGTCGAAGGGTGTTCCAAATTAAACTCCAATTTTCATCGAGCGCATTTCGACACTTCGATAAACTCAGTGCAGGCAGCTCAATGAACGAAACAACTCAATGAACACCCGGTCTCATCAACCCTTCGGAATAATGCACTTTTCCAAACTCATCTATCAAAATGGCATCAATGCCGTTTAACTTATTAATCAAAGCCAAGCCTTCTTTGACACCTAAAACAAAAACGGCTGTCGAAAGACCATCACTGGTAATGGCTTTATCGGCTAAAATAGTCACACTCATCATACCTTTAACAGGCTTGCCTGTTTTTGGTGATAAAATATGATGCATTCTCTCGCCCTTATCATCTATAAAAAAACGCTCATAATCACCTGAAGTTGAAACCGCAGTATTACTTAATGGCAGCACAATTGACTGTTTTGATTCATCTCTGGGATTTCTGATACCAATCAACCAAGGAGAACCTCTTTTATCGCCTAACAAGCGCATATCACCACCGGCACTTAAATGAGCAGAGGTCACACCATACTTTTTAAGAATCATAATGCCTTGATCAACAGAATAACCCTTGGCAATCCCGCCCAAATCTAACAACATGCCTTTTTTAGCAAAGCTGACTGTGCGTTTTTCAGCGTCTAATAGAATATTTTGATAATGGAATAAATCCAGATTCTGCTGAATATCGTTATCACTTGGTTTGAGTTGTTGCCTGAAGTCATACATATATCCAATGGATGCAAAGCTAATATCAAAAGCACCCTGACTTAGCTTGGATATATTCTGCGCAGAGTGTAAAACTGAAAACAACGCAGGTGAAACCACTATAGAGTCTGTAAATGCCAGGCGATTGACCATAGATAACTCTGAACTGTCAATATATCGTGACATGCGCTGCTCTATTCGATCAAAGGAATCAAAAACTTCCTGACTTATACCTTCAGCTTTTTGCCGATCCTCTTCCCAAAAAACCAACGAAATCGACGTTGTCATGGCGACATAAGAAAATTGCTGCCATTGAGCTAGAGAGGGCGCAGAAAATGACCACAACATAGAAATAATAATGAGGTATTTATTAAACATAAAAGATAAATCATCTTACTAAGTAAGTTTAAAGCTTAAGTCTTTAAATTGTGCTTCACAAGTACTTGAAAAACATTAAAATAGATTCTGCATGACTTGATGAACAGGCGTTCACACAAAGCATGTATTCTATTAAAATTTGCAAGGAGCAAGACTATGAAATTGATTTCAACCATTCCCAGTATTTTTCTTATTATTCTCTTAAGTATTTTTTCAGTTCAAAGCTATGCCGATAGCGATATCTCACAACAAGATATTCAAATACTCAATATTAATTCCGCCTCTGCTGAAGTCATATCTAAGGCTTTGAAAGGAATTGGTATGAAAAAAGCACAAGCGATCGTTGAATATCGTGAAAATTATGGCGAATTCAATAATATTGAAGAGTTAACAGCAGTGAAAGGCATTGGTAAAAGCACCTTAGCTAAGAATGCTCACTTAATTAGCCTAGAATAATTAGGCCTAAGCGCTTTAGTGATAGACACTTAAGCGCTTTTATATAAAGCTTTGATAAATGCCACTTTGGAATTTCACACTGATATTGTACAAATTTGAGAAGCGTTTTAGACATTACTTAAGGGTATAAGCTTATAGGGCATAAACTTAATAGTAAGGTGATGACTTCCATCAGCTACACCTCGGCACATAAGTCGACCACTGTGGCTGCTCCCTTCCGGGCCTGACCAGGTTCGCGGTTTATTATTGCGTGGGAACCAATGAAAGTCACCATAACTTTCAAAAACACTGAAAGTACTTTTGAAAGAGCGCGCATTCTAGCAAAGCTATCTGATCAAATAAAGCCTCGTTTCTAGTTAATCTAAAAAAACTAAACAAGTTTTAAAATGCCCTTGTTTTTATAGCGCAACAAGCGTCACGAACTAAAACGCTTCCTCTTTATACGCAAACTCTTTTAAGTCATATAAATTGATATAGATATCCAATAAAATCTATTAACATAGCCTCCCCAAACATTAAGATATAAAACAATGACAAACAAGTTTCCTTTATTTATTGATATTGAAGCCAGCACCCCTAATGAAAATGGCTTCCCAATTTCTATCTCTTGGTCTCTCGCAGACGGTCAATTAAAATCAGTTTTAATTATTCCTGATGACGAGTGGGAGCCATGGGAAAATATTGATTCAGAGGTAGATTTACAGCATATTTTTGACCAAGGCGTTTCTGGCCCAGATGTCATAAGAGAACTCAATGAAGATCTTGACGGTCAAACTGTTTATGTCGACGGCTTAGATGAAGACGAACGTCTACTAGAAAAACTTTTTGATACTTACCAACAAAGCCTTGGTTTTGAAGTTGCTACCGTAAATGAACTTTTTCTGAAACACGACATTGAAACTATTTTATCTATGCGCAATGACATTGCTCGAGAGTATCAATTAGATACTGAAGTAATTGAAGACAAAGTTCGCGCTTTTATTTTCTTAGTGAACGACATGCCTGAATTTACATAACTTTTTAGCAAATCGTTGAATCGACTCATAAATACACCTATTAATTGAATAATTTGTGACGCCGATCAGCGCAGTTTTTGTATGCCCATGCAAGTATAGCTTCTTTTTTATTACAACTAGTTTTTAACGCTAGTCATCACACCAGGTGTATTTAAGGATGAGCTCTCGTCAACTTTCTGTGACCGCTATAATTTTAAGATCCTTTTTAATTATTTTATTTTTTTTCGATGTAGCTCATGCTGATGTATCACATACTCATGGCGATCCTGTTCCGGATAATGAAAATACAAAAACACCCTTAACACCCAAGAAAGAAGGAAAAAGCTATATTTCCGGTAGCATTGTTCTAAATGAATTTAGATCTGTCGCTCTTCCAATTGTCTCAACAGAGAATCCTGGCGCGGTTATTAACACTAAGTTTCCACTTACCGGTCAAACCTACGCGCTAATGGCCACTTACGGCACATATATAACTGAGAACTTTAAAACAGAGCTTCGTTACACAACAGGTATAAAAAGTGATACCTTAGACGAAATGCTTAAAATAAATATAAATTATGCCTTCAACTGGTATATTGGAGGCACTCTTCCTGTCACAGATAGCTTTTCTGCATACGCTCTAGTAGGCGTGTCTTTTTATGATGCCGACGTAACAAGGTATGAAGTTACAAGAAAACTCCCTGGTGACATAGGCACCTCTGAACAAAACATTCAACCAAGCCCAACTGAGGTTGAAGATGGTTTATTTGGAACAAAATTCAGCATGAGTTGGATGCTTGGCTTTGATTACATGCTTGATGAGAATTGGTTCCTGGCCTTCGAATACGGACGCTTACTCAAGGATACAGATACCAACATCAAAGTTTATCAAGCAGGCACTCAATTAAGGTACGAGTTTTAAAGCTCTACCTTAGTCATTAAAACAAGAGTCATTAAAACAAGAGTCATTAAAACAAGCTTCAACTCTAAAATCCCACAATCCAACACTGATGAATAGCTTGATTTCTCTCAAAGTCCTTATCGATAGATGTCTTACTGATGTTTTTTATCTTATAGCGATTAGCAAGCTCATCATCTAATTTAAACTTCCTTAAATTATTTGAAAAAACCAACTGACCACCCTTTTGCAACAAGCTCATTGCCGAATCAATTAATTCAACATGATCTCTTTGAATATCCAACACACCGTCCATTCTCTTTGAATTGGAAAAGCTTGGAGGGTCAAGAAAAATCAAGTCAAATTTTGATGATTTAAACCCACTCTTTGAAGCCTTAGATTCTTTTTTTAACCAGTCAATGCAGTCTTCTTGAGCTAATTTATGCTTAGTTAAATTCAGACTATTTAATTCATAATTATCTTTTGCCCAAGCTAAATAAGTCTTAGACATATCTACGCTTAACGAAGATTCAGCACCACCCAAAGCAGCCTGCACAGAGACACTAGAGGTATAGCAAAACAAATTCAGAAAGCGCTTTCCTTTAGCATTTTCAAAAACCCATTTTCTAATAGGTCTATGATCCAAGAATAGACCGGTATCAAGATAATCCTTCAAATTGACATAAAACTTGGCTTTGCCTTCTTGCACTATTAACATTTCACCTGAGCTTGAGTTTCGCTCATATTGTTTAGTACCTTTTTGCATTTCTCTTCTTTTTAAAACAATTTGGCTGGCTGGCGTTTGAAACGTTTCCTCTGCAAATTCAGCCAAGATAGCTAAGGCTTCCCGTAATCTTTCAATGCTACTGTCTTTGTCTACAGATTTTGGAGCAGCATACTCTTGCACATGAAACCAAGTATTAGAAGCTTGATCCTTATAAATATCGATAGCCATAGAAAACTCGGGCATATCAGCATCATACAAACGATAACAGGAGAGCTTATTCTTATTCGCCCACTTTCCCGTTGTCCGTAAATTTTTTAATAGGCGGTTTTTAAACATTTGCGCCCTTTCTACATGCGCAATACGCCAATAACTTGGAGAATGAACTTTCTGATCAGGTGTTTGCCAAGCCTCTTTAAAGCGATTCTCTGCTTTTAAATCAAATAAAAGCAATTGGCTTTCGATGGCACCATTTAATAATTTATATTGTTTGTAACTTCGCCATCCGACAGTTCTGCCCAAAGCATCATTACCGGTAAAAATACCTGCCTGCCAATTTAATAAATGACTTTCAAATTGCTGCCCTAAAAGCTGATACAGTGATTTCAAATCTTCGACTTCACCAAGCCGTGCACCATAAGGCGGATTAGTTAATAGCAATCCAGTCGACATTTTTTCAAATAACACAAATTCCTCTAAAGCTTTCTTCTCTACGTGAATTAGCTGTTCAAAACCTGCTTTTTTAATATTATCCCAAGCGCGCTGTATGACTTTATTATCAGCATCAAAGCCAACAATTCGCCCCCTATACGCTTGCTTACCTTGCTCAAAAATATCGATAGCTGAAAGCTTAAGCGCCGTCCATATGCGCACATCGTGCATCAACCAATAATCAAAGCCCCACTCCGTTCTCTCAAGCGCAGGCGCCTTATTACAGGCAATCATGGCAGCTTCTATAAGTAGTGTCCCAGAACCACACATAGGATCTACAAAACTAGCATTAGCATCAAAACGAGAGCCCCACCCGGATAAAGCGAGCAAACCCGCTGCCAGGTTTTCTTTTAAGGGGGCCAGGCCTGTTAAATTTCTATAACCCCTTCTATGCAAACTGTCACCTGACAAATCCAAACCTAAAGTCAACCTGTCTTGATAGAGATGCGCTGAAATTCTAATTTGGGGTTTATCTCGATTAACATTTGGCCGGATACCCGTTTTATCACGAAACTGATCAACAACTGCGTCCTTCACCCGAAGACCACCAAAAGAAGTATGATTGATCACTTTATTGGTTCCGAGAAATTCGACAGAGAAAGTATTCTCTTCAGAAAAGTGTTCTGACCAATCGATACTTTTAGCTAAATCATAAATATCATCTGCTTGATCAATTTTCTTTGATCCCAACTCAATAATGACTCGGTTTGCGATCCGCGACCAAAGTAAAATTCGATAAAGCGTTTGCTTATCTATTTCCGCTGAAACACCTGAGGGCGTGGCTTTCAGCTGAGATACACCTAATTTTTTTAACTCGGCTTCAAGAATATATTGCAGACCTTTAGGGCAGGTTACAAAGGTAGAAAACTGTTCAGAATGTAAATTCATTTACCAAACTCATACAAATTAAAAAAAATTAAATCCAAAAAAACTGTCACTATTTTATAGCTAAAAATCAGTTACTTAGTTTTCTTTAGATCAAAATACGATATAAAACACGCCTTATAGAAAAATAAAATCATATACATTTGATCAAGTTTTAGCTTAACTACATAGACGGTTTCAGATCCAAAACAAAAGAAAAACTTCTTTTTGAAACCGTTTAAAGCTAATACAAACATGATTTATGTATTTCTAATTCACAAAACTAACAGGAGTTTGCAAGACCTTTTGTAGCTAGTCCAGTTTTACTTAAACAAAGTCTTAATCAATTTAAATGTACTCTTTTAGACTTATAAAACTGAACTCAAATTATCTAACAAATAAAGACAGCAAGTTCATGAGGTTCATAACGAATGAAAAGACAAAAACGTGATATCGAGCAACGTGCATTTAACAAAGGCTATCAAGCAGGCGTTACAGGAAAATCTAAAGATCTCTGCCCAAATACAACTGAATCCGCAAAACAAAACTGGCTAAGTGGCTGGCGTGAAGGTCGCGGCGACAACTGGGATGGACTCATTGGTGTTTCAGGACTACATAAGCTCCCCGGCATTTCCACCTAATTCATAACTAAACCATAACTAAACCCATTGAATTAATTACCCGCATTAAGCGAGGTTAAATGTGGCTTATAAGACCACCAAAAAAGGCTCATTTTGAGCCTTTTTTATTGGGTGCCTTATATTGAAGAAGCCTTCACTCAGAAAACCTGATTGCCTCGACACACTCTCTTATCAGTTTTGGCCCTTGATAAATAAAGCCTGTATATAATTGAACCAAGCTTGCGCCCGCTGCAATTTTTTCAGCCGCATGTTCACCTGACATAATGCCACCCACACCAATAATAGGTAGACTTTCGCCCAATACTGACTTGAGCTGCTTAATAACGTGAGTCGACTTTTGGGTAAGTGGTGCTCCACTCAAACCACCTGCCTCACTTGAAAAAGGCGATGACTGAACACTCTCTCTATCTAAGGTGGTATTCCCCGCAATAACACCATCTAAGTCTCTTGCCATTAATGACTCCCCTACCAACACTATCTCTTCGTCTGTCATGTCAGGCGCGATTTTAATAACTAATGGAACATAGCGACCAAACTGTTTGGCAAGCAAGGCTTGCTGCTCCTTAAGCGCATCCAGCAAGCTATTTAATGAATCACCAAACTGTAGGCTACGTAAGCCGGGCGTATTGGGAGAAGACACATTGACAGTAATGTAAGTGGCGTGCGGATAAGCAGCCCTTAAACCGTACAAATAATCTGAGTTTGCCTTATCGACAGGTGTATCAACGTTTTTACCGATATTAATACCTATAGGACCAGAAAAATGACTCTTCTTCACACGCTCAATAAGATAATCTATACCTTTATTATTAAAGCCCATGCGATTAATTATCGCTTTTTCATCAGCTAGACGGAAAAGTCTCGGCTTTGGGTTTCCTGGCTGTGGTCGAGGTGTAACGGTTCCTACCTCAATAAAGCCAAAGCCTAACGCAGCCAATGCATCCATGTGATCTGCATTTTTATCCAAGCCTGCCGCTAAACCAACTCGATTTGGAAAATGTATACCCATTACCTTACACGGCGCATTAGGTATTGCATGAACAAAGGGAGTCAAAAGCTTCAATCTATGTGCTGCACTCATCCAATCTAAAGACAAATCATGCGAGGTTTCTGGAGAAAGACGGAATAATAAATTTCGTAAAACAGAGTAAGACATATTTAGCCTTTATTTTATTCATATGGGAAATTATTGAGAGCATTATAAACAGTTCACTCAATAAATAAATGACGCTTTACTTTGACGACTGTTTTTTAAAATAAAGCAAGCTATATAACTTTAAAAAAAACAAAAAAAATCTAATTTTCTACGAAAGAGGGATTGACATCCCTGCCTATTTTCAAAAGTGTTTTTTATTCACAATTCAAATATGACAATTTAGACATTTATCCACTATATCTGTGGATAACTTTGTTGAAAACCTTTTCACAGACTCTCAAATCCCTTTAGCCATGGTAGCTAGACACAATCTGGTCATTTTTTGACCAATTAGTTTTACCTTATTTATCAATGACTTATATATTTTTAGCTATTTTTTAGCTAAATTGTCAATTGTTGTATTGACTTTCAAGCGGGCAATAAGAATGTGCATAAAATTGTCGATTTTTTGACACTTTTTAAAAACATACTGTAAAAATCACATCAAAAGCCGCTGTTTCAAGGCCGACACCTGATCACGAATAGATGCTGCTTTTTCAAATTCTAAGCCTTTCGCAGCCTCATACATTTCATTTTCTAAGTTCACAAGTTCTTTGCGTAACTCTTCTGGTGTTCTAGCTAACAACTGAACATCATAGCCAAAATCTTGTTCAGCTACTTTTGATAAGCTTTGTCGACGTTTTCCTGGAGTTAGTACCGCCCCTTCCATAATATCTACAATACTTTTATTTAAACCTTGAGGCGTAATACCATGTTGTTCATTAAAATGAATTTGCTTCTCTCGACGCCTTTGAGTTTCATCCATTGCCTTTTTCATTGAGCCGGTTATTTTATCGCCGTATAAAATCGCACGGCCATTAAGATTTCTAGCAGCACGTCCAATCGTCTGAATCATAGATCGTTCTGAACGTAAAAAGCCTTCTTTATCTGCATCAAGAATAGCCACCAGAGCCACTTCGGGTATATCCAAACCTTCCCTAAGCAAGTTGATACCGACAAGAACATCAAATACACCTTTACGTAAATCTCGAATAATCTCGATTCGCTCGACTGTATCAATATCAGAATGGAGATACCTCACCCGAACCCCATGCTCCATTAGAAAATCGGTCAAGTCTTCAGACATTCTCTTGGTTAAGGTGGTGACGAGTACACGTTCTTCTTTATTAACCGCCTTATGTATCTCTGACAAGAGATCATCAACCTGGGTTAATGCAGGCCTCACCTCAATAACGGGATCTAATAAGCCAGTGGGTCGCACTACTTGCTCAACAATATTATCGGCGTGCTCTGCCTCATAGACAGAAGGGGTGGCTGACACAAAAATCGCCTGCGGTGCGACTCTTTGCCACTCATCAAAACGCATTGGTCGATTATCTAAAGCAGAAGGTAAACGGAAGCCATATTCAACCAAAGTTTCTTTTCTAGAGCGATCACCTTTATACATCGCGCCTATTTGAGGAATGGTGACATGTGACTCATCAATAATTAACAAGGCATTTTTAGGCAGGTAGTCAAATAAGGTTGGCGGCGCTGCACCATTTTCCCGGCCAGAAAGATAACGAGAGTAATTTTCTATACCATTACAATAACCAAGCTCCGTCATCATCTCAGTATCATAGCGCGTCCTTTCTTCCAGTCTTTGCGCTTCAACCAGCTTATCGTGATCCCTCAAATACTTTAAACGATCCGCTAACTCAGCCTTAATACCTTCAACGGCATCTAATATGGCTTGTCTTGGTGTAACATAGTGAGACTTAGGGTAAATCGTCACACGAGGTACTTTTCTAATCATCTCCCCCGTTAAAGGATCAAAAAAACTAAGATTCTCAACTTCATTGTCAAACAACTCAATACGAATGGCTTCTTTTTCAGATTCAGCAGGAAAAATATCAATAACGTCCCCTCTCACCCGATAGGTGGCTCGATGCAGCTCAACATCATTTCTGGTATATTGAATTTCTGCCAAACGCTTTAGAATAGCTCTTTGGCCAATTTGCTCGCCTCTATCAAGATGCAGCATCATCTTCAAATAAGACTCAGGGTCACCCAAGCCATAAATAGCAGAAACTGTCGCAATGATAATGGCATCATCTCTTTCCATTAATGCCTTTGTTGCAGACAAACGCATTTGTTCAATATGCTCATTGACCGAAGCATCCTTCTCGATAAAGGTATTAGAAGAAGGCACAAATGCTTCTGGCTGATAATAATCATAATAAGAAACAAAATACTCAACGGAGTTATTTGGGAAGAAAGCCTTAAACTCACCGTATAACTGAGCCGCCAAGGTTTTATTGTGCGCCATAATAATAGTAGGTCGCTGAACCTCTTCTATAACATTCGCTATGGTGTAGGTTTTACCTGAGCCCGTTACCCCAAGTAAAGTTTGATACATTAATCCATCGTTCAAGCCCTGCACTAAACCCTTAATGGCTTCAGGTTGATCTCCCGCAGGCTTGAATTTTGAGTAAACCTTAAATTCCTTTGTCATGATGATTTCGTATACCGATATTAGATGTTATAATTTCGCGACTTCACTGAATACACAGATTTCACTGAATAAAAATGACCTTCGCGAGTATTCGGAATCACGCTAGATATTACAGCGCAAAGCCGGTTATTGAATTGTCGCTACAGTAGCAAAATTCGACACACAAATAACCACCTAAACACCGCAAGGTGATCACTTATTCCTGATTGAGGAAACAGTTTTGGGCGTACAACTATCCAACGCAGCAGCATCAAACTCAGCACTCTCTAATCGAGTTCAACTTATCAAGCCATCACCCACATTAGCTGTCACCAATAAAGCCAATGAACTTAAAGCTGCAGGCAAAGACATTATTGGCCTTGGCGCTGGCGAACCGGATTTCGACACACCACTTCATATAAAACAAGCCGCTATTAAAGCCATTAATGAGGGTCAAACCCGTTATACCGCTGTTGATGGCACCCCGGCACTCAAAAAAGCCATTATTGCCAAATTCAAGCGTGAGAATAATCTAAGTTACGAAGCTAATCAGATTTTGGTTTCCTCTGGCGGCAAACAAAGTTTTTTTAACTTATCTTTAGCCATGTTAAATCCCGGTGATGAAGTGATCATTCCAGCACCATACTGGGTTTCCTATCCTGATATGGTACTGATAGCTGAAGGCAAACCCGTCATCCTTGAAACAACACTTGAAAACCGTTTCAAAGTGACAGCGAGCCAGATTGAAAATGCCATTACGGATAAAACAAAAATAGTCGTCCTTAACAGCCCTTCAAATCCGACCGGCATTGCCTATTCTTTTGAAGAGCTTAAAGAAATCGGTGAGGTTCTAAAAAAACACCCTCAGATTTATATTGTGACGGATGATATGTACGAGCATATACTCTGGACCGGCAGTGACTTTGTTAATATATTGAACGCCTGCCCTGAGCTATATAATCGAACATTTGTTCTCAACGGTGTTTCAAAAGCCTACTCAATGACGGGCTGGCGAATCGGTTATGCTGCCGGTCCTGAAAAAATCATTGGCGCGATGAAAAAGATTCAATCCCAAAGCACATCCAACCCCTGCTCTATCTCACAAGCAGCGGCGGTTGAAGCTTTGAATGGCCCACAGGAATGTGTCACTGAAATGGTTGTTGCCTTTAAAAAACGCCATGACTATTTAGTTGAAGCACTAAACACCCTGCCTGGCATTGAATGCATTAAAGGCGATGGAACGTTTTATGCCTTTCCCAATTTCCAAGGAGCGATCGATACTAACCCGAATACCAAAGATGACCTGGACATGGCTGAATTCATTTTAAGTGAAGGTGGCGTCGCTTTAGTACCAGGCTCTGCATTTGGAGCGCCAGGCTGTATGCGCCTAAGTTTTGCTACCAGCATGGAAAATCTTGAAGCAGCCATCGCAAGACTAAAAAAAGTTCTAGTTTAGCGTGATTATGACTTGACCGAGGCCGCTTAGCTTATTACTATACGCGGCCTTAGTAAGGCACACGTAGTACTTTACTATGTCGCTCCCCGATAGCTCAGTTGGTAGAGCAACGGACTGTTAATCCGTTTGTCGCTGGTTCGAGCCCAGCTCGGGGAGCCAATTTTTTCTTTTAGAACTACCCTCTTTTATATTTCCAACATACAAATTAAACTCTGCGTTCTATCTAACATATTTCGATAAACTCAATGAGCAGTAAATAGTCGGTCCCTGAGCTCGTCGAAGGCTCTTCCAAATTAAACTCTGTGTTTCATCGAGCACATTTCGACAAGCTCAATGAGCAGAAAACAGTCGGTCCCTGAGCTCGTCGAAGGGTCTTCCAAATTGAACTCTGCGCTCCAGCTAACACATTTCGACAAGCTCAATGAGCGACAACTGTATCTCTAAAACCTAAGACAAAAAAACGAGCCTATAAGCTCGCTTTATCGACATTACTATAAAAATATTTATTTATAATAAGCATTCTCTGTCACGGTATGATCCGTTGAATCCTTGACTCCCGCCAAACCTGGAACCACTTCCAAAAGCCGCTTCTCAACACCATCTTTAAGCGTGATTGAAACAGCACTACAACCCTGACAACCACCACCAAACTTCAAAATAGCCACATTATCTTCGGTAAGCGTCACTAATGAAACTTCACCGCCATGAGATGCAAGACCCGGATTGATATCAGTAACAAGTAGATATTTAATTTTCTCTTCCATTGAAGAATTTTCATCAATCTTTGGCATCTTCGCATTAGGCGCCTTAATTGTTAGCTGTCCACCCATTTTCTCTTCGGCGTAATCGACAAAAGCCTCATCAAGAAAAGGAACACTTTTTTTCTCTAAATAAAGGTTAAAACCCTCCAATGCCATCACTTCATCGTCTTCGACAATATCATCAGCCTGACAATAAGCTAAACAAGTCTCCGCTTGCTTTGAACCTGGCTGGGTGACAAACATCCTTACACCCATCCCGCCAGACTCTTGATTGGAAACTAATTGTGCAAGATAGCGTTGTGCAGATTCAGAAACTGTAACCATAACGAAAAAGACCTCATGACTGTATAATTTGACCATTCTACGATTTTTATACTCAAGGTGAAAGCCCTAGTAAAATGCTCAAGTAATATTATAGCTATATCAAAACATTTCAATATAGATTTAATTCATTTAGAATGTATTCTCTTTCTCATTAGCATTCCAATGCATCGTTGTTAAAGAAAACTATGCATGCATAAAAAATGCTATGATATTGCGCATTTTTACGAACTCACTATAAAAGGTAAGGTATTTTGATGTCTGATTTAGCTACTCGCATTCGCCAATTAAATAAAACCTTAGAAGAACGCATTTTAATACTTGATGGCGCAACAGGCACAATGATCCAGCAACTCCAATTTGATGAGCAGGATTATCGAGGTAATCGTTTTCATGATTATCCTTCAGACGTAAAAGGCAATAATGATTTATTATGCCTGACTCAGCCAAAAGCGATTTCAAATATACATAAACAGTATCTTGATGCGGGCGCTGACATTATAGAAACCAACACCTTCAATTCTACCCAAGTCTCTCAGGCTGATTATGGCATGCAAGCCTTAGCGTCTGAATTGAATTTTGAAGCAGCAAAACTTGCGCGCATACAAGCAGATTTAAAAACCCAAGAAACACCCGATAAACCAAGATTTGTTGCTGGCGTTATTGGCCCCACTTCTCGAACTGCTTCGATAAGCCCTGATGTTAATGATCCCGGATTTCGAAACGTTACCTTTGAAGAGCTATACGACAATTATTATGAGGCGACTGAAGCACTGATAAAAGGTGGTTCAGATATCATTATGATTGAAACTATTTTCGACACCTTAAATGCTGAAGCTGCTATCTATGCGGTCGAACAATACTTCATTGATAATGACATCAAACTGCCTATCATGATCTCCGGCACTATTACGGACGCATCAGGCAGAACGCTTTCTGGCCAAACAGCAGAAGCCTTTCAAATTTCTGTCAAACACTGTAAGCCATTGAGTATCGGCTTTAACTGCGCTTTGGGTGCTGATGCTTTACGACCCTATATTGCAGAGCTTTCAGACAAGTCAGAAAGCTATGTCAGCGCTCACCCGAATGCAGGACTTCCTAATGAATTTGGTGAATACGATCAAACACCTGAAGAAATGGCTGACATTGTAGAGTCATTCGCTAAAAGTAATTTGATCAATATTATCGGCGGTTGTTGCGGCTCTAGCCCTGAACACATAGCGGCTATCGCAAAAAGAATGACTCAGTATGCACCCAGAAAAATACCTTCCTTGCCTCATAAGTTTAGACTTTCAGGTTTAGAACCCTTTGTGGCAGATAAAGATTCACTCTTTATAAACGTGGGCGAAAGAACAAACGTCACAGGCTCTAAGCGCTTCCTTCGACTTATTAAAGAAGAAGCATTTGAAGAAGCGCTCAGTGTCGCCAGAGACCAAGTTGAAAATGGTGCTCAAATTATCGACATCAACATGGATGAAGGCATGCTTGAGTCGAAAGAAGCAATGGTCCACTTTCTGAACTTAATTGCTTCTGAGCCAGATATATCCAGAATCCCTATTATGATTGACTCCTCTAAATGGGAAGTAATTGAAGCGGGACTCCGCGTTGTTCAAGGTAAATCGGTTGTTAACTCAATCAGTTTAAAAGAAGGCGAAGAGGCTTTTATTACGCATGCCAAAAAATGCATTCGCTATGGAGCAGCCGCAGTCGTCATGGCCTTTGATGAACAAGGTCAAGCAGATACTTACCAGCGAAAGACTGAAATTTGTAAGCGCTCCTACGATATTCTTATCGCACTCGGCATGCCTGCTGAAGACATTATCTTTGACCCAAATATTTTTGCAGTAGCAACGGGGATCGAAGAACACAATAACTACGCTGTCGACTTCATTAATGCAACCCGCTGGATTCGCGAAAACCTGCCTTATGCCAGTGTTTCAGGTGGCGTGAGTAATGTGTCATTCTCTTTCCGTGGTAATGACCCTGTCCGTGAAGCTATCCACTCCGTCTTCCTATATCACGCTATAAAAGCAGGCATGAACATGGGCATCGTCAACCCGGGTCAGCTTGTCATTTATGATGATATTGACCCTGAACTAAAAGAACGCGTTGAGGATGTCATATTGAATCGTCGGCCTGACTCTACTGACAGGCTCCTGGAAATTGCTGATAATTTCCGTGGCGATGGCCAGAAAAAGCAAGTCGAAAACCTGGAGTGGCGTGAACTACCAGTTAAAGAAAGACTTGCACATGCCCTAGTCAAAGGCATCACTACCTTTATTATTGAAGATACTGAAGCCGCTCGCGTTCAAGCCAAGCGCCCTATCGAGGTCATTGAAGGCCCTTTAATGGATGGCATGAATATCGTGGGCGATCTGTTTGGTGAAGGCAAAATGTTCTTGCCTCAGGTCGTGAAAAGCGCTCGCGTCATGAAGCAATCAGTGGCGCATTTAATTCCCTTTATCGAAGCCGAAAAAGGCCATACCCAAAAAGCCAAGGGTAAAATACTCATGGCGACCGCTAAAGGTGACGTTCACGATATTGGAAAAAACATTGTCGGTGTGGTTTTGCAATGTAATAACTATGAAGTCATTGATCTAGGCGTTATGGTGCCTGCTGATAAAATCATCAAGGCAGCAAAAGAACATAATGTCGATATCATTGGTGTCAGTGGTTTAATTACCCCCTCATTAGATGAAATGGTGCATATCGCCAAGGAACTTCAAAGAGAAAATATGCAGATACCTTTGATGATAGGTGGTGCGACAACATCTAAAGCGCATACAGCTGTTAAAATTGAACCGCATTACAAAAATAATCTAGCCGTTTACGTTTCCGACGCATCAAGAAGTGTCAGCGTGGCGACGTCTTTATTAAGTGAAACGCAAAGAGATGACTTTGTAAAAAATACCCAGGAAGAATATGAAGTCGTTAGGGAAAGACGAAAAAATCGTCAGGCTAAAACAAAATTACTCCCCTACTTTTCGGCGTGTAAAAATAAATTTCAAATCGACTGGGATAACTACACGCCACCTAAGCCAAGTTTTACCGGTTTAAAAGTATTTGAAGATTATCCACTTGAAGAGCTCGTTGATTATATTGACTGGACACCGTTTTTCATTACCTGGGACCTTACTGGTAAATACCCGAAAATACTCACCGATGAAAAAGTAGGTGAAGCGGCGACCAATCTTTTTAATGACGCTCAAGCTATGCTCAAAAAACTAATAGATGAAAAACTGCTTCAAGCAAAAGCAGTCGTCGGTTTTTGGCCTGCGAATACCACTAATGATGATGAAATTTCGGTTTACACCGATAACTCTCGTAACTCGGTAAAACTTAAACTTAATCACTTACGCCAACAAAGTGATAAAGCGGGTGGACTAACCAGCCACTCCCTTGCTGACTTCATTGCACCAAAAGCAAGTCAACTTGAGGATTACATTGGCGGTTTTGCGCTTACAGCTGGGATTGGTGCCGAAGAGCTTGCCAAGTCCTATGAAGAAAAACATGACGACTATAACTCAATAATGGTCAAAGCACTGGCTGACAGACTTGCAGAAGCATTTGCAGAAAGAATGCATGAGCGCGTTCGAACCGAGCTCTGGCGCTACGTGAGTAGTGAAAGCTTAAGCAAAGAAGAGCTGATTAAAGAAAAATACCAAGGTATAAGACCTGCTCCTGGTTACCCGGCATGCCCGGATCATACGGAAAAGACAGAATTATTCAGTCTACTTGATGCCACAAAAAATATCGGTGTTGAGCTAACAGAACACTTTGCCATGTTCCCAACGGCAGCTGTGAGTGGCTTTTATTATGCTCATCCTGAATCGAAATATTTTGCAGTCGGTAAAATTGCAAAAGATCAAGTGCTTGATTATGCAGCCCGAAAAGGAATGACTGTCGAAGAGGCAGAAAGATGGCTTAGTCCGGCTCTTGCTTATGACAACTAGCTCTTGCTTATAACAATTAAAAACTAGGGCATAAGCTTTAGAAATAGCATTCAATACAAAATATATTTAACCAGATCCTAAAAACTGCTACCCTAGTGCCCCAAAATTTTAGTGGCCCTAGGGTAAATTTCTGAGAAGGTACAATGTACAAATACGACGGATACGATAAACAAATCGTTAAAGAGCGCGTTGAGCAATTTCGCGGTCAAACAGAACGTTACTTCAATGGCACATTAACAGCCGATGAGTTTCTCCCACTACGCTTACAGAACGGCCTGTATGTTCAGCGTTTAGCACCTATGTTACGCGTAGCAATTCCTTATGGCATGCTTTCATCTGTGCAATTAAGAAAGTTAGCAGACATTAGCCGTACATATGATAAAGGCTACATGCATTTTACGACGCGTCAGAATGTGCAATTTAACTGGCCACGAATGCAAGACGTGCCAGATATTCTGGAAGAGCTTAGCTCTGTTGAAATGCACGCCATTCAAACGAGTGGTAATTGTATTCGTAACACGACAACCGATCAGTTTGCAGGTGTGATCACTAACGAAGTCGCTGACCCAAGGCCTTATTGTGAAGTCATTCGTCAGTGGTCTACCTTCCATCCGGAATTCGCTTTCTTACCGCGTAAGTTCAAAATTGCCATCAATGCTTGCCCGGACGCTGATAGAGCCGCCACCATGGTACATGATATCGGCCTGGAAATAGTTAAGAATGAACAAGGTGAAACCGGCTTTAAAGTATTTGTCGGTGGCGGTTTAGGTCGAACTCCCGTTATCGCTTCAGAAATCAGAAGCTTTTTACCTGAAAAACACATACTAAGTTATCTGGATGCCATTTTACGTATTTATAATATGCACGGTCGTCGTGACAATAAATACAAAGCCCGTATCAAGATATTAGTTAAAGCCTTAGGTGCAGAAGAATTTGCTCGCTTAGTTGAAGCAGAATGGCTACATATCAAAGATAAGAGCTCTACATTGACTGAAGAAGAAATCACCCGTGTGAAGTCATTTTTCACCGAGCCAAACTACGCTCAATTAGAAAATGATTCAGCTTCGTTTGTAGATCAAAAGAGCAAGCACAAAGGCTTTGCTAACTGGGTCGTTCGTAATACTCACGAACACAAAAAACCTGGCTATTCAATTGTGACACTGACACTGAAAAAAACCGGCGTACCGCCTGGTGATGCGAGCGACAAACAAGTTGAAGCCATCGCAAACATGGCAGACAAGTATAGTTTTGGTGAAGTGCGCGTTACCCACGATCAAAACATCGTATTATCGGATGTGCAGCAGGATCAGTTATTCGATCTTTGGCATGATGCCAAAGCAGCAGGTTTTGCAACGCCAAATTTGAATATGCTAACAGATATTATTTGCTGTCCAGGTGGTGATTTCTGTGGTTTAGCAAACGCAAAGTCTATTCCGGTTGCTGAACAACTTCAGCTTAAATTTGATGACTTGGATTTCATTTACGATCTCGGTGAACTTCACCTAAACATTTCAGGCTGTATGAATGCATGTGGACACCACCATGTTGGTAATATTGGCGTTTTGGGTGTGGATAAACGCGGCGATGAATTTTATCAAGTCTCTTTAGGCGGAAGCGCCGGGCGTGATGCCTCGCTTGGCAAAATATTAGGCCCTTCTTTTGCTCGTGCTGAAATGCCCGATGTCATCGAAAAAATATTAAATGTATTTGTCGAGAAAAGAACCGAAGAAGAACTGTTTATCGATACATATCGTCGAGTCGGTCTGGATCCCTTCAAGGAGCGT
>TARA_R110001592_G_scaffold356571_1_pt1 | contig 29084 bp, 23 predicted proteins | sample TARA_R110001592 | Tara Oceans TARA_R110001592 (sample SAMEA4398387) | marine metagenome | biome: Polar Biome; feature: [SRF] surface water layer (ENVO:00010504); material: water (ENVO:00002006), including particulate matter (ENVO:01000060) such as... | depth 5 m | reverse complement strand
AAAAGTTACGTGTAGCCTTTTTACCTGAAAGCAAAGGTATATCGGCATGATTCTGTCTAAAGATATAAAGCCTAAGCGTGTCGTTGTGACGGGAATGGGAATTGTTTCCAGCTTAGGTAACGATTTAAGTTCAGTAACAGATTCGCTTCGTCAAGGCCGTTCAGGTATCGGTATTAATAAGGGGCACGTTGACAACGGTCTCAGGAGTCATTTATCTGGCAAGATTGAAGTCAATCTCGAAGAGTTGATTGATAGAAAGATGTTAAGGTTTATGGGGCCGGCCTCTGGCTACAGTTATCTTTCTGCGCTTCAGGCAATTGAGCAAGCTGGCTTATCTTTATCTGACATATCGAATGATAGTGTTGGGCTTATCATGGGCTCTGGCGGAGCATCTACTCAAAATGTTATCGAGGCGGCCGAGCTTCTAAAAACAAAAGGTATCAGGCAAGTAGGGCCTTATCGTGTCCCAAGAACGATGTCTAGTTCAATTAATGCCAACCTTTCTACTCAATTGAAAATAAAAGGGCTTAACTACTCGGTCACCTCAGCTTGCGCTACCAGTGCTCATTGTATTGGTCTTGCTGCACAACAAATTCAGCTTGGTTTGCAGAATGTTGTTTTAGCGGGAGGCGGTGAGGACTGTCATTGGTCCTTGTCGCTGTTATTTGATGCAATGGGTGCAATGTCTACTCGATTTAACGATCAACCAGAAATAGCTTCTAGGGCTTTTGATACGAAACGAGATGGTTTTGTTATATCTGGTGGTGCTGGTGTGCTTGTGTTGGAATCACTTGAGCATGCCTTAGAGAGGAAGGCGAATATTATTGCTGAAATTACAGGTTTTGGTGCGAGTTCAGATGGTCAGGATATGGTTTCACCTTCAGGTGAGGGTGCTGTGCGTTGTATGAAACAGGCATTATCCGGTCTTGAAAATGGTAGTGTTGATTATTTAAATGCTCATGGAACAAGCACACCTGTGGGTGATGCAAAAGAGTTATCAGCTATTCGGCAAGTATTCGACCCTAAGGGTGTTCCGATGATCAATTCAACTAAATCACTAAGCGGTCATGCTTTAGGTGCTGCTGGGGTTCACGAGGCTATTTATAGCCTGTTGATGATGCAGCAAGGGTTTATATCTGCCTCAGCAAATATTGAAGAGCTGGATGAGGCGGCGAAAGGTCTTCCTATCGTGGAGGCATTAGCCTCTAAACGTGACATTAATCGTGTGATGTCTAATAGTTTTGGTTTTGGTGGCACTAATGCATCGTTGGTGTTTGATAGATATTAAGCTTAAGCGTTTCTGAGAGCTTGTCTTAATTTTATTTAAAGTGGTGGATCATTGTGGAAGTAACAGAAGGTGTAATAGCAGGGCTTTATGGTGTTATTGGTGAGCAGTTAGGCGTTGAGCTTGATAAGATAAAACCCGAGGCAAAGTTTATAGAAGACTTGGGTGCGGATTCATTGGATACGGTTGAATTAATGATGGCGATAGAAGATCTTATAGGTTGTGAAATTGATGATTCGCTTGCTGAAGGTTTTGTGACTGTTGGTGATGTCATATCTTTTATGAAATCTAATTAATCTCAATTTTTTCAAGAAATAAATTTCAACAATCTATCCATTATTAGTTTAGATTGTTTTTTTATTTGGGTATAAAATGACCGTTTAGTTGTATTTATTATTGGTTGAAAAGCTATTTTAGCTTGTTGAAAAGATAAGGTGATAATGACTGAGGCAACGGTGTCTATATCTGCGGTGAACTCAATTGTGAGTTACCTAGATATGAATTGTTTTAAAACTCATAGAGATTGATTGATTTTTTGAAATCAATCAATCTGACTGAAGTGCAATTACTTTCTGCAGAAGAGCGCTTGCCTTTAGATAGCTATCACTTGGTTTGGTCCAAGGCTTTTGAAATATCAGGTGATGCTGCTCTTGGTTTGCATGTCGGCATGTATCATAACCATACATGTATGAGTCTAGTGTCAAACTTATTCATACATAGTGATAATTTAGAAGAGGGTATTGATGAGTATGTGGAATATGCAAAGCTATTAAATACTGGAATGGAAATATCTGTTCATAAACGAGATGACGAGGTGGTACTTAAATTTCAATATTTAGAAAAACAGTATTTTTCACTACAGGAAATTGAAAGAACTTTATCATTGCTCGTTCAACGAGCACGGCGTTATATTAAAAATGATTTAGTCATTAATTATGTCAATTTTGAAGGTGTAAAACCTTTATATTCTGAAACGCATAAAACGTTTTTTAATTGTCCAATCGGCTATGGCGCTCCTCATTCAGAACTTAGTTTTTCTTCTGCATATTTAACGCATGTTTCTGAGCAAAAAAATCCTTATGTGCATTCTGCTCTGATATTGCAGGCAGAAAAAATGAAGAAAAAATTACTTTCATCAAAAATGACAGAGAAGGTCTCACTACTTATTACGAAACATCTATCTTCTACTAATTTTAGTGTGGAAGTGGTGGCGGAAAAGCTGCATATGAATAGACAAACCTTATATAGAAAGTTGAAAGCAGAAAATCAGAACTTTAAAAATATGGTAGATAAAATCAGGCAAGCAAAAGCATTTGAGATGTTGAGGGATTCTGATTTTAGTTTGAATGATGTTTCTTATTATTTGGGCTTTTCAGAGCCAAGCGCATTTAGTCGGGCATTTAAGCGTTGGACAGGTGATACACCAAAGCATTATCAGAAAGTTTGGCAAGGACAATTGATTTAGTCAAAAAAGACGATGTAGTTATTTTGTTACTAATTTACATGAGAGGGAGGTAGTTCAGAGAAGAAAATCTTGAATCAGTTACCTGACTCAAGATTGTATTAAGCGATTAAGCGCCAATCAGCTTTTTAATGCTACCTACCACATTATCACCTTTAAATGGTTTGACGATCCAGCCTTTAACGCCAGCAGCTTTTCCACGCTCTTTCATGCGCGGATCACTTTCAGTGGTTAGCATAATGATGTTTACTGTTGAGTTGCCAAGCTCGCTACGAACTTTCTCAACCATCGTTAAACCATCCATATTTGGCATGTTAACGTCTGAAATAATTAACTTAACGCTTGGGTCTTTTTTGAGTTTCTCTAAGCCATCTTTTCCATCTACGGCGACTTCAACTGTCATACCGTGACTTTTAATAAAAGAGCTTACTTCGTTTCTGACGGTTGCTGAGTCATCAACTACTAGGATTTGTGCCATTTTCCGTACCTCATTGTCTTTGACAGACAGATTAATTATTAAGTTTATTGTCTAAGCGTAGATATTCTTTAGAATAATTCAAGTTCACCGTTATCAACAAAGTCGTCAACCGTTTTATCACTTTCTGCAAACTTTTCAGGTGACCAGCTAAGATTAAATACCAATCTTTGATAGATGGTTACGCCAGGGTATTTCTTATCTAAATTGTTAATGGTGTATTTAAAACATAATTGAGGCTCAGTAGACCCAAAAGAAATATGTTTTTGTAAATGGTTTACGATAATTGGGACTTGTGTTCTATGGGCTTCATCAGGGCTTTCGCCACTTTGAAAATAACGAGACTTTATTCCCCCCCAGATCATATTGGTTATTTCGTTTAATACAGCATTTGTATCACGAGAATCTGGTCTGGTAGAGCTAATGTAGGTCCGCCCAGAGCGAATTAGTTCAAGAATCTCATTCTCTGTCGTTTGTAGCATCATATAACCACGACACCACTCACTTTCAAGGGGTATTAGACTGAATAACTCACCATAAATGATTTGATCTTTTACAAGATAGGGTTGGTCGCAATGTACCGCGCTATCTTTAATGATGTTCGAAAAAGCATCAAAAGAAATTTCTTGAATACCTTGAGCCAATTCAACGGGATAATACATGCTGCAAACGTATTTCTTGATAAGATCGTCTAACTCACCAGTATTATTAAGTGTGTAATAACCAGTTATAGCATCTTGAACGTCTTGATCTAAATCACTACCGTCAGATTTTTCAATGCGCCGTAAAAAAATAGGAAGTTCAGGGCGGGTATGATGAATTTTTAAACAGAGATCAGTGCCTTTGAAGCCATTTGGATCAGATTCTTCTGTCAGAAAAATTGCACCTAGATCTACGTTAGATTTTAAAACATCATCAATTTCATTGGATGCGTCTTTTAAGCCAATGTTGTTATTTCCAGTGCTAACTTTTAATCCAACAAGTTTATGTTCTGTGCAAACATTTTTTAGCGCAGTAAGTGCGTCATCATTGCATTCATGGACAAGTACTTTACTGACTATCTGGGTTGGTTCTGTCATTTTTGCTCCTAATTATCAATCTTTTGAACTTGATTCAATAATATGTATTTAGAATAGCTCAAGTTCGCCAGAATCAACTTCATCTTCGTGAGAATAGCGATCTATATGTATATTTAATTCTTCATCAGCTACTAAATAAACACTGGCATGGAATAATGCTTTGTCATTGAGAGTCGATGTGGAATGTGTTTCAAAATTGGATTTAAGGTTTTTCATATACTTTAAGCAATCTATGCCTAGCCGGTTTGGTGTCGACATTCCAAGACTGGGTACGTATTTAGCAATATCTCTTTTTATAGCGCCTAAAAAGCCGTTACCAACTTCACCAAGGTAGTCATAAAACTTGTCATCATCTACTTTTCCAGATGTGAGGTTTAATACATTGCCAACATATTTTTCAGTTTCTATATTTTTTGAAAAGTGAAGAAATATGAAAATCCTAAAAAGCTGTGATGACATAGTTAGAATATAAAACTCTTTGGTATCAATTTTATCAAGGCTGCTTTTTTCTTTAAATTGCCAATGAGAAGAGTCTGCATCAGAAACAAGTGAGTCTTTAAAACTACTATGAAAGATGCGCTTGATCTCATTTTTAAATTCATCATTGACTAACATAATCTGTGACCACTTAGCTCATTGATATATATATATTTAAGAGAAGATGTTTCGAACATTGAAATCATTACCCCTCTAGGCTAGTGAGCATTCTTTTAACGATTTCTGATGTAGAAGACACATCTGTCAAAATCATTTTTCCACCAGCTTGTATATCCTGGAATGTTGCTGTTGTTAGGAAATCGTTTTTGTTTAAATTTTCTTTATAACTTTGAGATAATTCTTGGCTACGCATAGCTAGGTTTCTTACTTCATCAGCTACCACAGCAAACCCTCTACCATGCTCGCCAGCTCGTGCGGCTTCAATTGCTGCGTTAAGTGCAAGAATAACTATCTGTTTTACAATATTGAAAAACTCTTGGTTTTGTTTGTGCATCTCGGCGTTATGTAGCATCAATTGAGTCAAGCTTTCGTGCCAGCGTTCAAATGTTACTAGTAGAGCTGCCAAATCATTGAGGTGTTCTTTGACTTGCATTAGTTTTGCTGAAAGTTCATTTTTCTCATCTTGATTCGTGCTTCTGAGAGCGTTTATTTCAGATCGCATTTCTTCTTGAATAGATTCTTTCTCTTGTTCTAGCTGTGCCTTCACGCTGGTGATTTTTTGCTCAAGAGAATTAATTTCTGAATTTGTTGCTGAGTTTTTTTCTTCTAAAGAGGCGTTAGTGTCTTTTTCTTGATTGAGCCGTTCTTTGGTCGCTGATAGTTCAGCTTCAACTGACGAGTTCTCTTGATTAAGTAAAAGTATCTTTTTTCCGAAGTGTTTTCGACATAATTGAAGCACCAGAAGTGCACCAAGTGCAAAAGCGGCAACCGAGAAAAGAATGAGGTTATTATTCATGTTTGGTATTTCTCAATCTATTTGAAATGAAAGGCATGAAAATATATTAGCAGCATATTGAAAAGTTGCTGAAAAATTTACAAGAAAACAAAAGAAACATGACAATCAAAAAAACTGGGCTAAAGTAAAAGTAGAACGTAATCCACAGGACTTTTAATAAGAAAGAATATAACTATGATGCAATTATCGTTTAATCAAAAAGTTGGTCTTGGTTTTGCCATTATAATTCTTCTGCTTTTAACTTCCGGACTTTCGTCTCTTTGGAATTTGAATGATATAAACGGTTCATCATCCTTAGTGAACGAAACCGCTGTTCCGGTTGTAAAGCAGAGTAATGATGTACAAATTCAGCTACTTAAATTAGCAAAATTAAGTTCGTTGGCTTTTAATGCGGCTAATCAAGATCAGATCAATGCTTACAAATCGTCATTTGATACAGGGGCAACAAATTTTGATAAGCGTTACCTTAGTTTGGCTGCTTTAGCTGAAAGTGACGTTGAAATGTCTGAACTTGTAAAAGTTGTTAAAGATAATTATGAACATTATCGAGATGCAGTTAATGAAATGTTTTCTGCTAAGACCGAAGTACTAGCAGCTAGAAATAGAATGCTAGGAGAGGTTGATATTTTATTTAATCTTATCGATGGAGTAGGCGCTGCTATAGATGAGATACAGTACTTCATGGCTCCTGAGGAATATCAGGAACAAATGGAGTTGGTAATAGGTTTTGCTAACCAATCCATAACATCGGTCAATAATTTATTTAAAGCGATTGAAGAAATAAAGATTACTCAAGATAAAGGCCTGGTCGGTGGCGGTATGGGTAATTTTACATTTTCAATTAATGATTCAAAAGCCTGGTTTGATAAAGGCGGTATTATCTTTTCTGATTTTGATGAGCAAGGTTTAGTTCCTAGTGCAAATGATGCCTATGCGTCATTGAGTGAACACGTTATGAGGACTCCTTCTATTGCTGATCACAAACTAGCTCAGCTTGAACAGATTGATATAGCAAAAGCTAAATTAGATGAAGCAGATGCTTCTGTAACGCTTGCTATTGATTCTCTGGATCAATTATTAAAAGCAGCCGATGATCAGTTCAATCAACTTCAAGGTGAAGTGTCAGATAGTTTAGATTTCGGTTTTAAGCTTTCTATCGTCATGTTAATCGTTTTGATAGTTTTAGCTGCACAAAACTTTAACTCAATGCGTATGGCGATCCGTAAGAAGATGATTGACTTGGCAAAGCTCAACTCAATTGGTCGTTCACTAGCGGGAGCGCAAAGTCAAAACGTCGCACTTGAAGAAGTTTTGCAGAGCATGCATGAAAAAATTGGTGTTGGTCAAGGTTCTGTTTATTTAACGAACGATAAAAATCAATTAGAAGTAAAAGCTCATTTTCCACCTAAAGCTATTGATTCAGGTGCTTCTGCGGCCAAGTTTGAAATGGGGCAAGGCATATTAGGCAAAGCTGCAGAGACTAAGAAAATTATCTTTGTACAAAATACGTCAAAAGATAAAAACTTTGTTTCGAATGCGGCAGGTTCAGAAAGAGCGTTGTTATGTGTACCTCTTGTCGATAAAGATATTTTAGTTGGAGTCATTAACCTATCAGGTGAAGTTAAGAATGTAAGTTTTGCTGATAGTGATTATGAGTTTGTTTCTTCAGTTGCACGTTCACTTGTTACTACAATAAAAAGCATACGTATGCGAGAAGTGATCGAAGAACAAAATAGAAACCTAGAAGCGAAAGTAGAAGAACGAACGGCTGAGCTAAGACAGAAAAATAATGACATAGCAAATATGATGGCAAATATGCATCAGGGGTTGTTTACCATTACAGCGGGCGGTTTGATTCATCCAGAATATGCTGCATACCTAGAGAAAATATTTGAAACAGATAGAATTGCAGATCGTAATTTTGCAGATTTATTGTTTAGCAATACATCGGCCGGCTCGGACTCTGTTGATCAGAATATTACGGGTGTTGATGCCATCGTTGGTGAAGATGAAATGATGTACGATTTCAACTCTCACTGTTTAATGACGGAAATGGTTATTAAAATGGATGATGGTCGCGATAAGATTCTAGAGCTTGATTGGGATCCTATTATAAGTGAAGCCGGTGAAGTCGATAAGTTGATGGTAACAGTTAGAGATGTGACTGAACTTAAAGCTCTTGAAGCTGAAGCCGAAGGGCAGAAGCGTGAGTTGGCAATTATTGGTGAGATCTTGGCTGTTGATGCGGCTAAGTTCAAAGACTTCTTAAGTACTGGTGAAGACTTCTTGGCAGAATGTCGTCAACTAATTGAAGCGAATACCGCTAAGGATCTCGATGTGATCGCTGGTCTGTTCCGTTGTATGCATACTGTTAAAGGTAACGCTCGTACATATGGTTTAAGTCAGGTTACCGATATTGTTCATGAAGTCGAAAGTACTTATGACGATTTACGTAAGAATGAAGATGTACAGTGGAATCAAGCGAAATTACTTGAAGAGCTTGCTGGAGCTGAAGACATCCTTGGCAAATATGCAGTTGTTTTCCGTGAAAAACTAGGGCGAGATAGCGAAGCGTCAAGTGGCATTTCTCTTGATCCTGAAAGAGTGTCTACTTGGTTAGAAAGCATTAAGGCATTAACCCAAACAGATATGGGTCAGAATGTAAAAGGTGTCGTTTCTGAAGCTTATAGCATGTTGATGTCGATGGAAGCTAAGCCTATAGAAGAAGTTATTTCTGATGTCATTCAGTCAGCTCATTCTTTAGCTGATCAGTTAGGCAAAGGTAAGCCCAATGTTGAGGTCAATGATGCCGGCATACTCGTTAAGAGCCATGCAAGTTCTACTTTAAATAATATTTTCATGCATGTTTTTCGTAATGCTATGGATCACGGTATTGAAGGTATCGAAGAGCGTCAGGAAAAAGGCAAGCCAGATAGTGGAACAATCTCACTAAACGTGACCCCTGATGAATCAGGTGCAAATCTAGCTATCAGAGATGATGGACGTGGCATTGCAATTACCAGAATCTATAAGATGGCTCTTGAAAAAGGTATTTATCAGGAGTCTGATCCCAAGCCAAGTGCCGCAGATATAGCGAACCTGATCTTCTCATCTGGTTTCTCAACTGCCGATGCGGTAACAGATGTTTCAGGTCGTGGAGTAGGCATGGACGCTGTTAAAGGTTTCCTTGAAAAAGAAGGTGGAAGTATCGAAGTAATTCTTGATGCAGGTAATGAAGATGATGATTTTAGATCGTTTACGACTAATATCAGAATTCCTCAATCTTTTTATCAAGTAGCTATAGATTTTAGTTAATCTATTATATGCAAATTGAAAGGCATCATTCGTGATGCCTTTTTTATGGCTAAAATCTTATTTAGAACGTCGAACATTTCTAAGTTCTCAAGCAAACTTTATCACCAGACTTCTTCCATAATGCTTGCCTTCTAAAGTTGCCATCCCTACAATCGATAGCACTTGTCGGGGCGCCTTTTTAGGCTGAGACTATAAGCTATTTTGTATATTCAAGTTGAAAATGATTACTTGACTTAGCTTAGGACCCGTTGAACCTGATTTGGTTAGCACCAGCGTAGGGAACAAGATGGTAAAACACGCCATCCTCTCTTTGTGCCGCCATATATCAATACCTCAATAATATGGAGCATTTAATGTCTGCAGATTCTTTTCAAAAACTAAGTGAAACCGCCCATGTTGACGCCTTGTCTACTCAGCCTTTTCCTGCTTCAAATAAAATATACATTCAGGGTAGCCGAGCAGATATTCAGGTTGCTATGAGAGAAATTTCTCTCAGCCCAACAAAGCTTCGGAATGATAAGTTAGAAGAAAATCTTCCCGTTAGAGTGTATGACACATCCGGGCCTTATACAGATCCTAACATCGAGATTGATGTTCGAAAGGGGCTCAATTCAATAAGACAAACTTGGATCGAAGAGCGTGATGATACTGAATTGTTGGGTGGTTTAAGCTCAGATTATGCAAATGTTCGAGATAAGAATATTGCCTTAGATGGTTTAAGATTCGAACATAAAAGGCAGCCACGAAAAGCAAAATCAGGTAAGAACGTTACCCAGCTACATTATGCAAGGCAAGGAATTATTACACCTGAAATGGAATATATCGCGATAAGAGAAAACTTGGCGCTTTCAGAAGTGCAACTCGAAGAGGCATCTAAAACACAACATCCTGGTGAAAGTTTTGGTGCATCGATTCCAAAAATCATTACACCTGAATTTGTTCGATCTGAAGTGGCACGTGGTCGCGCTGTTATCCCTAATAATATAAACCACCCAGAAACTGAGCCTATGATTATAGGCCGTAATTTCAGAACTAAAGTGAATGCTAATATCGGAAATTCAGCCGTTACATCTTCCATACAAGAAGAGGTAGAGAAAACGGTCTGGTCGACTCGCTGGGGTGGCGATACGGTAATGGATTTATCGACCGGCCAGAATATTCATGAAACGCGTGAGTGGATTATCAGAAACTCATCTGTACCAATTGGTACTGTCCCTATTTACCAGGCTCTTGAAAAATGTGGCGGTGTAGCTGAAGACCTTACATGGGAGTTATTTAGAGATACTTTGATCGAGCAGGCAGAGCAGGGCGTTGATTACTTTACAATTCATGCCGGGGTACTTTTACGTTACGTTCCCATGACGGCAAAACGAGTTACCGGTATTGTAAGCCGTGGTGGTTCAATTATGGCCAAATGGTGCTTAGCTCATCATAAAGAAAGTTTCTTATACACACACTTTGAAGATATTTGTGAAATCATGAAAGCTTATGATGTGTGTTTTTCTTTGGGTGATGGTTTGCGTCCTGGTTCTATTGCCGATGCCAATGATGAAGCCCAATTTGCAGAATTAAAAACATTAGGTGAATTAACTAAAATTGCCTGGAAGCATGATGTTCAAACTTTTATTGAAGGCCCTGGGCATGTGCCAATGCACATGATTAAAGCCAATATGGAAGAGCAGTTAAAGCATTGTGATGAAGCGCCTTTTTATACGCTTGGCCCACTAACTACAGATATTGCGCCGGGTTATGACCATATAACCTCTGGTATCGGTGCTGCTTTGATTGGCTGGTATGGCTGTGCAATGTTGTGCTATGTCACCCCAAAAGAACATTTAGGTTTGCCAAATAAAGATGATGTCAAGCAGGGTCTAATCACTTACAAAATTGCAGCTCATGCGGCTGACCTTGCAAAAGGTCACCCTGGTGCACAGATTCATGATGACGCTATGTCTAAAGCACGCTTTGAATTTAGGTGGGAAGACCAATTTAATCTCGCTATCGATCCATATACTGCTCGTGCTTACCATGATGAGACGTTGCCAAAAGATTCGGCCAAAGTCGCGCATTTCTGCTCAATGTGCGGCCCTAAGTTTTGTTCTATGAAGATATCGCAGGAAGTTCGTGATTACGCTGCTGACCTAGAAGCCTCAAAAGGCATGGAAGATATGTCTGAGAAGTTTAAAGAGTCAGGAAGTGAAATTTATCATGAAGTTTAGCTTTGTATTTTAATTAGGTAAGCGAACTATGGATCTTAATTCCGTTGACTTAAACTTATTAGTACACCTTGATGTCTTGCTTAGGGAGCAGAATGTAACCAAAGCGGCAAGTCATCTTGGTATTACTCAACCTGCTATGAGCAACGGTTTAAAACGTTTAAGGCTTTTATTTGAAGATCCATTATTAGTTAGAACAAGTGAGGGAATGGTTCCCACTGCCTTAGCGCTTGCCTTAAAGCCTGCGGTAAGAGAAATTTTATTTAATATTGAAAAGGTAATTCAGCCAGAACGCGACTTTGATCTAAACAGCCAGAGAGTCTTTAGAATAATGGCTAGTGATTATGCTGAATCTACGCTTATTCCTGCTGTACTAAGTGAAGTGCGTAAGCAGTCCCCAAATATCACATTGGATGTCCTGACACCTAGTGATGTTTCATTTGAAGATGTAGAGCAGGGGCGTGTTGATATGGCAATCAATCGATTTGATACGCTGCCTCAATCATTTCACCAAAAGACGCTTTGGTCAGACACGTTTTCATGTTTGATGAGTATAAATAACCCTTTAGTTGAAGATTTTAATCTAACGAGCTACCTAGAAGCTAGTCACATTTGGGTGAGTAAAACGGGTTTTGGTGTTGGGGTTGGGGTTAACCCAAATGATGTACAGCGTTTAGGTTGGGTGGATGAGGCATTAGGTAAGATTGGAGAAAAAAGAAAAATAAGTGTTTTTACACGTCATTATCAGGTTGCGATGTTGTTAGCTGAACAGCATGATCTCATTGCAACCTTGCCATCGAGAGCTGCAAAATTGAAGAGTCAAAATGCTAACCTCATGCTGAAAGAGCCGCCTTTTGATATTCCGCCTTTTGATCTAAAAATGGCTTGGAGCCCTTTGTTGCATCACAATGCAGATCATCAATGGCTACGCAGAATGATTAACGATATTGCTAATTCAGGTACATAGTCTTTTAACTTCAAATTAAAAGGTATATACAAGACCTAAACTGAGTCTCCAAATATCTGCATCTTCAACTAGAACGCTGCTGGTAACTTGGCCGCCAAGTTGCTCCCATCCAATATAGCCTTGAGCTTTGAAACTTTCAGTGAAATTATAATCAATGCTCAAGTCAGCGCCAAAGTGAGCGCCGTTGCTTGCGCTATAGGCTGGACGAAGATCTTTGTATTGGCTTTCAGTAAGGCGACGGCCTTCTACCAATGCGCCCTGATTAACTACTAGATCAATGCCAGCATCCATTTCTTCTTCAGAAACTCCATAATAATAGTCATTATATTTAATGCTGTAATATCGACCATACATTCTCGGGGTTACTGTCCAATTTCCTGTTTCATGGAAGGGGCGAGACCAACTTATAGAAGATCTGAAATCATCATAAGTATTACTTACATCCCTTGCGACCAGAATCTCGACTAAACCAACCTTTGAATAAAACTCAAAAATCAAAGCCATTTCAGTGGCCTTGTCTCTGTCATCTATTCCATAGTAAAGCCAAGTTTTATCTTTACTTGCTTCCGAAACATCTAGTTCTTGGTAGCCATAGATAGCTGCAAGAGCAAGCATCACTCTTTTGTGTCTAAATAGCTCAAGACCAATTACGGGCTCATCATGATGATTGTAAGCAAACAGGGGGCCAAGCTGAATATCAAATAGAGGTACAGCTTGAGTAGAACTATCCAATGCTGAATAAGGAACAGAGTTGTGAGCAACCCCAGCACCAATAGTGAGTATATTTTCTCTAACTGGCACAGGTTCGTCAGAATATGATTTGAAGGGTATTAATACTAAAAAAAATATTAAGATTAATGGGTTATTTTTCACTGTAAACATTCTAAATATATATCCCTTCATTTGTAATCCACATTTTCCACTTGGGAGGTGATTGATGATTACTCATAGATCAAAAAGATGGATGAATTAACAAACCAAAATCACTTTGTAGTTCTATTTTAGACTGTTTTCGTTCTTCGGGTTGAGAGCTACATAACAAGATGAGTCTTGAATAGTAAGAAAATTGTTTAATTTTTATCGATTTGTTCAATAAATAGACTGTCAAAGCGTTGTAACTTGTTGTGCTTAATCAAGTTAGTAACTTTTTTGATATACAGTTTTCCTTGTTCAGAATAGGCTTCGAGCCCCGGCACTAATTTTAAAACACCTTTGCCCGTTTGTTTAATAGTAGATTGGGCTCTAAGTGTTCTAAAGTTTTCATAGCGATGAAATGAATTCAGATTTTTTAAATATGCGCGTATGGATTCATTTATCGTGTCGAATTTTGCGACTTCATGGGCTTTGCTGTCATCTCTTTTCTTGGGGACAAGGCCACAACCTTCTGAAAAACACCAATGACCAAATAAATTATTAGCTTTTTTTGCAAATCTACTGGTTCCCCATCCTGATTCGATAGCTGCCTGAGCTAATACAAGGGATGGGGGGATAATATCTACTTGTTTAAGAAGTGTTTTAATAATGATGTCCAGATCGTCAGATTCAACTAAATAATCTTCTTTTAATTCTAGTAGCCATTCTGTTTCGTCAGAGTTTAATGATTGAAGTTTATATTTAAGTTCTAAGTCTTTTAATTGTTTTCTTATTTGCATCAAGAAAAGATTTTCATCAACTATGATAGGGAATAGGAAATCAAAAAAAGCTTGTTTTTTCTTTTGAGAATTTGTGAAGGAGGAAAAGTTTGGCAGTTTTTCAATGTCGTTGGATTCGTCAGGCGATAAGCTCGGCAAGCTTGGGCTAGATAAAAGTAAAGAAAAAATAAACCAAAGAGTAATGATTGCTAGTATTCCTAGGCTGAACTGTTTGTGCTTTTTGTCGCATCCAATACTTTGTTCATTCATTAGTTGGTTCTCTGATTTATTTTTATAGAAGGGGAAATACAAACGATATAACTTATTGATGTAAGATCAGTGTAATGTATTAAATAGTGTATTTATCCATGGTAGGTTGCAAGCTTATGAGAAAGCTCTCAAGATTATTTGATAATACTTTGTGGGATGGGCGGCCGGGTTTTTCAAGTACTATTTGTCCTGAGTTATGATCCAGGCAAACTATTTCATCTCCATATGTACAGCCAATAAAATAAGTAACTGGGAGTTTAGCTTTTAGTTTTGCAAAAACATGACCCAGCATATTTTCTGTTAATTGCTTTTCATCCTCGTCATTCCAGGTTTGTATCAAACTGAAATTTATATCTTCTCTTTCTACACAAATGCCGTTTGACCAAAAACTACCGAAAAATACTTTGATATCTTCATGGAATGAAAACTCCAAAGCATTTTCAATATCAGTAAATGTCTTGTGAATATCGCGTTTTAAAGGTTTCCAATAATACGCGCCAGGTTTGCTGCCGATTTCGACTACACAATCTGATGGCCAAGCGGTTTCAAATTCTACAAATGGTAAACTCTTAGATTCTTCTGAATAAAGGTTTACATAACGCGTTAGGAAGGCTTCAAGTGCTAAAAAAGAGTCAATCATCATTGTTCGTGTGGATGCAAACTTTAGGTAAGGTATCTTGTTCAAGAGAAATTTTTTCAGATGGCGCGATGACAATAGCTTCACCTGTTACTACCGTATCGCCTTCTTGATTTTTAACATCGCAAAGAAAAATAACTCGGTTATGCTCTAGTTTTTCTTTGACCGTTAACTTCACAGTCAAGGTATCGCCAAGTTTTACGGGCAGGCTAAACGACAGGTCTTGTTCTAGGTAGATGCTACCTGGGCCTGGCATAACTTTAGAAAATGCATTTGAGATTAATGAGCTAGCCCACATGCCATAGCCAATATCTTTACGGTATACCGAGTTTCGAATGGCGTCAGGATCAAGGCCGGTTAAAGTAATATGTTCGGACGATGCAGCAAATAAAATCAGCGACTCTTCACTTAATGTTTTAGTAAATGTGGCATAATCATTGTTTTGTAATTCATCGTAAATAATATTTTCTAGTACGCGCATAGTTTTATAAACTTCTTTAGAGACTTAGTTGTGCAAATAATTTGCGATTTAATGGCTTTGCCTTCATATAGAATAGGCTAGAATCCCCACTTATCAAAACGCTTTAGTGTTTCTTGTCTTAGAAATGATGGAACAATGCTTTTAAGGCTACTTAATTTACATATTTTAGATAGAAATAGCGCTCTTTTTATGAACGAAATAGAATCGAATTTAGACGCTTGTTCTTATAAAGATCAAGTTTGGTTAGCTAAGCAGATAAAAAACTTATCAAGCATTAAAGAACCAGAACAAAAACAAAAAAAGGCTAAATTGATTAAAGACAAAATAACACTTGCAAAAGAATCACTGCAAAAGAGACTTGAGCAGAAATTACACATTTCTTTCCCCGAGCAGTTACCTGTTTCTAAGCAAGCAGATCAAATTTGTGATGCTATTCGTGCAAATCAAGTTGTGATTGTCGCAGGAGAAACCGGATCGGGTAAAACAACACAATTGCCAAAAATTTGTTTACAGGCAGGGCTTGGTAGAAAGGGCTTGATTGGTCACACCCAGCCAAGAAGATTGGCAGCAAGAACTGTTTCAAATCGTATTGCAGATGAAATGCAAGTAGAGCTAGGTTCAGTGGTGGGTTATCAAGTTCGATTTACCGATCAGGTTACAGATACCACTCTCGTAAAGGTAATGACCGACGGTATTCTTTTAGCTGAGATAAAACATGATAAATATCTGTATAAATATGATGCCTTAATTATAGATGAAGCTCATGAGCGAAGCCTGAATATTGATTTCTTGCTAGGCTATTTAAAGCGATTGTTAGTAAAACGCCCTGAGTTAAAGTTAATCATTACCTCAGCTACAATTGATGTTGAGCGTTTTTCTGATTTTTTCAATAACGCGCCAGTATTTAGTGTTACTGGGCGAAGTTTCTCTGTAGATGTTCATTACCGGCCAGCACAGGAAGAAGACGAATATTCTCAAAGCTTGCCTGATCAAATCGCTAATACAATTAATGAAATTATCGATGAAGAAAAAATACGTCGCTGGCCAATAGGGGACGTTTTAATCTTTCTCCCGGGTGAACGTGAAATTAGGGACATTGCTAAACAACTTGAAAATCAAGCTAAAGAACAGGGGTGGCGAGACACAGAAATTCTTCCACTTTATGCCCGCTTAAGTAATAAAGATCAAAATAGGGTATTTGCACAGCATAGTGGTCGACGGATTGTGCTATCTACAAACGTTGCAGAAACTTCAATTACAGTGCCAGGTATACGTTACGTTATAGATCCTGGTACAGTTCGGATGTCCCGTTACAGCTACAAATCTAAAATACAGAGGCTTCCTATAGAAGCAGTTTCACAAGCTAGTGCAAATCAAAGAATGGGGCGCTGTGGTCGTGTTTCCGAAGGAATATGTTATCGCCTTTATAGCGAAGCAGACTTTCAGACGCGCTCCGAGTTTACCGACCCCGAGATTCTCCGTACAAACTTAGCTGCCGTTATTCTTAAAATGATGGATTCGGGCTTAGGAAAAGTTGATGAATTTGAATTCATCGATGTACCTGATAGTCGCTTATGGAATGATGGCTATAAACTACTTCAGGAACTGCAAGCATTAGATCAACATAATCGATTTACGCCTTTAGGCCGACAGATTGCATCAATACCTGCAGACCCGCGCTTAGGTAAGATGCTTATGACTGCTGTCGAAAAAGGCTGTGTGGCAGAAATCTTAGTCATAGTTAGTGCCTTGAGTATTCAGGATCCAAGAGAACGTCCTCAAGAAAAACAACAAGCAGCAGATCAAGCGCATAGTCAATTCAAAGATGTAGATTCTGACTTTGTCAGCTTCTTACATTTATGGCATGAATATGAGATTCAGCGTGACGGTTTATCAACGAGTCAGTTAAAGCGGTATTGCCAAAAAAACTTTTTATCTTTTATGCGAATGCGAGAGTGGCGAGAAATTCATCGTCAACTCTATCTTGTGATGAAAGAACTGAAACTGGTCAAAGGAAATACTGATTCGGGCCAGTTCTGGGCTGCAGAATCGGAAAATGAAGTTAAAGCTACCAAAGAGAAAGCGCTGTTAGCTTCACCTCAGTTTCGGATCAAGTCTTACGAGTCAATTCATCAGTCCTTGTTATCTGGCTTGCTTGGCAATATAGGTACGCATGATGAAAAACGAGAATATTTAGGCTGTCGAAATCGGAAGTTTACACTTTTTCCTGGTTCCGGTTTAAGTAAGAATCGACCAAAATGGATCTTCTCTGCTGAGTTAGTAGAAACGCAGCAAGTATATGCGCGTTATTGCGCAAAAATTGAGCCTGAATGGATTGAGTCATTATCAGTGCATTTGCTCAAGAAAAACTGGTCTGAACCACATTACGAGGCCAAGCGCACTCAAGTTATCGCGAAAGAAAAAGTAACCTTGTATGGTTTAGAGATTATTGCTAATCGACCGGTTAATTATAGTCAAATCGATCCAGTAATCAGTCGTGAAATATTTATTCGATCTGGTTTAGTTGAAGGAGAATATTCAGGTAGAGCATTTCCACTTAAAAAGAACCGTCAATTAATTATTAAGCTTGAAAATATTGAGAATAGAACGCGAAAGCGAGATGTTGTAGTTGATGATGAGGTGGTTTTTCAGCTTTATGATCAGATTATTCCTAAACATATAGCGAGTGGTGCAAGTTTTGAAAAGTGGTTCAAGCAGCTTCCTGAAGGTGAGAAAAATAAGCTATGTTTTTCTGAAAATGATTTAACAAGAGAGCAGTCATCAGAATTTAATCCAAACCTTTTTCCTGATCACTTGGATAATAATGGAATCCGGTTTCCCTTAAGTTACCATTTTAAGCCCGGTGACAAAAAAGATGGTGTTACTATTTCAGTTCCCATAAATGCTATAAAACAGCTGGATATGGATAGGCTTGAAAAATTGGTGCCTGGATTGTTGCGTGATAAGTGCACTCAATTGATTAAGTCGTTACCGCGAACCTTGCGAAAACATTTTGTACCGGTTCCTGATGTAGTCGAAAAAATTCTTCCACGTATTGAAAGTAGTTCCTTACCTTTATTAGAAGCGATTAGTCTTGAGCTGAAGCGGCTCACTCTTGTACAGGTGCCAGTCGAGTCATGGAATCTGGATGCTCTTGAGGACTATTTGAAAATAAATATTCAGGTGTTAAGTGAAACAGGGAAGGTCATAGACCAAGGACGAGACCCTGTTTTATTATCTGATAAGTTAAAGCATCTAAGTAGTAATGATGCGCCTTTAATTAGTCATGCTGAGAAAGATGAAGAGCAATCTAAGGATTGGGTATTTGGCGATATCCAGGAGAAAATCCTTGTGAAGCAGGCAGGAATAGAATTATTTCACTTTCCTGCATTGAAAGATGAAAAACAATCTGTGCGCAAGGTTATTTGTACTGACTCCTTATTAGCTTCTAATTTACATAAGATGGGTGTTGCACGTTTATTGTATTTCAAACTACAGTCCCAGTTTTCATTGTACAAAAAACAAATTAAAAGCTATTCCAATATGGCTTTGTTATTCGCGCCAGTTGGCAAGGCTGAAGTGCTTTACGATGATTTTTTAATGGCAGCTATTGCCAGTCACTTTTTTGTTGAAGAAAAAGTGCCTTTAAATAAGTCGGAATTTGAACAATGTTATGAGCGTAAAAGGGGTGACTTTTTTACTTATATTGTCTCTTTTAGTGAACTTGTTGAATCAATTCTAAAACAGTATCACGACTTAATGAAAAGCTTAAAGGGGAAGTTAAATATAGCGCTTGTTATGCCTATGAGTGATTTACAGCTCCAACTCAAAAACCTAATATATGCAGGTTTTTTATGCGCAACTCCCTATGAAAGATTGAAGCGTTTACCTTGTTATTTGCAAGCCTGCTCAATTCGTCATGAAAAAATGTCTCGTGATATAGGAAATGAAAGGCGCTACGTACCTGTGTTGAGCCAGTGGTGGCAAAGCTATCAAGATCGACTTAGAAAGTTTGAAGCTCAAGGTATTTTTGATCAAGAATTAGAAGATTTTCGTTGGTTAATTGAAGAGCAGAGAGTATCTTGGTATGCCCAGCAATTAGGAACAATAGAAACGGTTTCCGAAAAAAGATTGAATAAAATTTGGGAAGGAATAAGGCGATGACTTTTGTATAGTTTTAGGCGCTAATACTGTTTGCCGAATTCTCACTAGAGTTGGCTTAAATTTTGTTGCCATCTTTAGGTGTGAAACGTAACCTGATCGACCTTTTACTATTCTTTCCGCTCTACGCTTGAAATGAGGCGAACATGATCAAAGCAGCTATAACAGGTACTGGTTTATATACTCCTGCAGAATCGATTTCAAATGATGAGTTAGTACATAGTTTTAATACTTATGTACAAAATTTCAATACTAAAAATGCAGCGGCAATTGAATCTGGTGAATGTGACGCTTTGCATGAATCTTCTTCAGCTTTTATTGAAAAAGCCTCAGGTATAAAAAGCCGATTTGTTATGAATAAATCGGGGATTTTAGATCCAGATGTGATGCACCCACTAATTCCTGAACGCTCGAATGATGAGCCGAGTATTCATTGTGAAATGGCTGTGGCAGCAGCAAAACAAGCCCTAAAAAACGCTAATAAAACACCCGCTGATATCGATGCGGTTATTGTTGCTTGTTCTAATCTTCAACGTGCTTACCCTGCTGTTTCCATTGAGGTTCAACATTACCTAGGTATTGATGGTTATGCCTTCGATATGAATGTTGCTTGTTCATCTGCGACATTTGGAATTCAAGCTGCATTAAACGCAGTGCAAACAGGAACAGCAAAAGCGGTATTATTGATTAATCCTGAAATTTGTACCGCACACCTTAATTTTAGAGATCGCGATAGTCATTTTATTTTCGGTGACGTGTGTACGGCGATGGTCATTGAACGGCAAGATACGATTTCTAGTGAAGGTGCTTTTGAGGTAGTAAGTGCAAAATTAAAAACAGCATTTTCTAATAATATTCGTAATAATTTTGGTTTTTTAAACCGTTGTGCTCCAGGAAGCGAAAGTGATAGGGATAAGCTTTTTGTTCAGCAGGGTCGAAAGGTTTTTAAAGAAGTTTCACCACTAGTCGCAGAAATGATAACTGAGCATTTGGCTGAGAATAAATTAACCGCTGAAGATCTAAAGCAAATGTGGTTACATCAAGCTAATTTAAATATGAATCAATTGATTGCAAAGCGAGTCTTGGGGCGAGTGGCTGAAGAAAGTGAAGCGCCTGTTATTTTAGATGAATATGCAAATACGAGTTCAGCGGGTTCAATTATCGCATTTCATAAAAATCGGCATGCTTTGGCTTCTGGTGATCTTGGTGTGATTTGTTCATTTGGAGCAGGTTATTCTGTTGGTAATATCATTCTTCGTAAACTATAGAAGAAGAACAAACATTAATTTTAAGCGGATGAAGGTTAAATAACGATGGAAGTTGCAGTCATAAATAATAAATTATTGATGCTCTTTTTAGTCCTTTCATTTTCTTTGCTCGCTCTGGTTAGCACTAATAGTATTGCCAATGAAGAAGAGTTTTATTCGTCAGGACACGAAAGTGATCGGATAGAATCGGTCAATCGTCTTGTCTTCAAATTTAATGATAAAGCTGATGAATATGTCCTAAAACCTGTTGCTAAGGTTTATCGCTACGTCACCCCAGAAATTGTAGATAAGGGAATAACCAATATCTTCAATAATTTAGACGACGTTGAAACATTTATTAATTCAATATTTCAGCTTAAATTTCATAATGCTATCGTCACCTTGAATCGTATTATTTATAACACGACTTTTGGTTTAGGTGGCTTTTTTGATGTAGCGACATCTTTTGGTTTGAATAATGATGAAGAAGATTTTGGTCAAACATTAGGTTACTGGGGTTACGAGGAGTCTACTTATCTGGTTTTGCCATTCCTTGGTCCTTCAACTCTACGAGATTTTTCAGGAAGATTGGTTGATGCTGTCTTTGATCCACTTATTTATAATGATGATATTCATAGAGATAAACGACTTTTGGCTAAAGGTTTAAAGCTAACCGATTTACGCTCAGATCTTTTGGCAGCTGAAAATCTTCAGTTATCAGAAGATCGTTATGCTTTTTTTCGAAATGCCTACCTACAGAATCGTGATTATTTAATAAAAGATGGCGTGATAGAAGATCCTTTTGCAAACGATGATGTCGATTACGATAGTTTCTAATTGATTCGGTTTTTTAAATATAAATTCCTTCTTAGCCTTCTGCTAACAAAAATACACACGCCTTTTACGAAGCTCTACATCACAGACAATTAAATGTTCTAAGCTATTAATAGTGATAATTATTATTAACTTAGGAATAACATTGTGACAGAGCGGCTTATTCAGCAGCATAAAAATCGAATGCGTCAATCCACTAATTATAATGAGTGGAAAGATGCCGCATTAACTCTCGACACCATTGAACACAAAGATATTTGGAAGCAAACACTAGCATCCGATATTTATAATTATGAGATGTTAAATGATCGATTGACGACGATTAGAAAGCATAAAGAGAAAGGTGAGTTAAATTTATTAGCTAGGGAATTAAGAGAAGGTCTGCATCATGACCTTGGTAATATGGGTGATATTCGCCTTTATCAGCAGTCTCATTTTGGCACTAAACAACTCATTGAAGATTATGTTTCAGAGGTATGTGATTGCCTAGATGTTCTTTGTGATAGCCCTTCAGAAGTGATGCCCGCGGCAAAAAAATTGGATTTTTTTAAAGATGTTTTATTAAGTTTCGGGCGTCCAGCATTATTATTGAGTGGTGGTGCGTCCTTAGGCGTTTTCCATATGGGCGTTGTAAAGGCGCTTTGGGAGCATAATTTACTGCCTCAAGTAATAACAGGTTCAAGTGCAGGCTCAATTATAGCTGCAGCTCTTGGAACTCATACTGACGGTGAAATTCCAGCACTTTTTGATCCGAACATTCATAATGTAAAAGCGTGGAAGTGGATGGGTTTGCTTAGTGGTCTGAAAGGCAATGGCTTTATGGATCAGAAACAGCTGCAAGATTATATTCGAAGCTATGTGGGTGAATATACTTTTCAGGAGGCTTATGAGCGAACAGGTAGAAGTGTCAATATAACTGTTTCACCAGTCCAACATTTCCAAAAAGAACGACTGCTATGTGGCTTTACTTCTCCTTATTTACTGACATGGAGTGCAGCATTAGCTAGTTGTGCTGTGCCTGCAATTTTCCCTCCAGTTAAACTGCTTAAACGAGATGAAAAGGGTAAGAATGTACCCTATATGCCAAGACTTCGATGGGTGGATGGAAGTGTCGTAAGTGATCTTCCGGTTGAACGGTTAATGCACTTATATGATGTGAATTACACTATTGTGAGCCAGACGAATCCTCATGTTGTACCTTTCCTTGATCAGAATGCATCTCAAAGAAAGAATAAATTATTAGATTTTCCTATGTCAGTTCTTAAGGCTGAAGCAAAGTTTCATGGAAAGGCCGTATTCGACTATATAAGGAAAAATACGAATTCTCAGGTCTTAAGGCAGGTCTCTGGTCATGCCTATTCGATGATGTCTCAAAACTATTATGGTGATGTTACCGTTGCGCCAAAATATAATTTAGGCCATTACATGAAGATATTGAGTAATCCAGAGCCAAAAATGATAAGGGAATTAATGCTTGAAGGTGAAAGGGCAACTTGGCCAAAGTTATCAATGATTCGTACTCATGCAAAAATCAGTAAAAATCTTGAAGAAAATATCGCACGATTAAAAAATAATGTTCGTTCACAAAGATGTAAGCTGAAACTCATTGGTTAGATAAAAAGTTACTGTGTTAGAATTTAAGCATCTTATTCAGCTAATTCTTATTTTATCGTGTGTGGTTCTATGCGTGTAACTCTTGATAACCGTAAATCTTATGATTTGCTGGCTATGTTTAAGCCGGTTAAATTAAACCGCACTGAAGCATGGTTGAACTTTCGTGCGAATTTAAATGCTTGGCCTAACGCTTTAAAAATCCCCTTTCAAGGGAGAGTGACCTTTAATGGCTTTTATAACTGGCTACTTGTTTTAGTTTGTCATTGGATATCTTTGCTTTTATTGCCCTTGTTGTGTTGTTTTGGTTATTCGATGCATGCTTATTCATTTTATACGCAGTCAGATGCTGAAAAGATGAAGCAATATGAGCAGGATCTAAAGCGTATCTATGCGGAGTTGAGTGTAATCGAAGACAAGGATGAATATCAGATTCGTTTAAAAGAAGAGATTGCTAAGGTAAAGCCTTTCTAAAAATACTTTATATTGGCTTATATTAAATGCTGCCTGATGAGCAGGCAGCATAAAGACAGTCATGTATTAATTATTTGGTAAGCTTAAAGTAGCGGCTGAAGTGCAGGCCATACTAAGTTTGCGAGCTTACGAGAACCCTCTTTAGTAGGGTGAATGCCATCTATAATAATGTTGCTATCTCTGATAGATGAGCGAGGGTCTATAAATTGGCAATTAACAGTACTGTTACTACACGCTTGCGATAAACGCATATCGCCATAGTCAATCGCTTCTTCCATGCTGTCTAATAAGAATAAGCCATTCTTTGTGTAGTAATATCCAAGGTAGATCACGTTGTCTACGCCATCTGCTTGCATGTTGTTTAATAGGTTAACGCCATCAACATAAATATCATCAATAAAGTTTTTACATCTTGAGCTTAAACGACCGAATTGATACCACTGTGTTTTACAGTTATATGGATCAAAAAGAGCGATTGCTGGAATTAAAATGTCGTTACCGCCGCCATCCATAACGACAGTATCTATGTTTGGGTTATCATTTTTTGCAATTTCGTACTGTGCGTAAATATCCGTAGCAATGATGCCGCCTTTTAATTCAGCACCAGATAGTGTGTAGCGTCTGAAAGTTTCACCCGCATAGCTCTCCAAGAAATCTTGAAGCTCACCTGATAAGGCAAAGATAGAATCACCTACAGTGATAACTTGATCATTGTCAGCATCAGAAACGCGATCGTTACTGAGTAGGCCGCCAATGCCACCACAGCCAGTTAAACTTGCTGATATAACTAGAGCAGCAATTAATTTTCCTGGAAGAACTGAGTTAAGAGAGAGCTTACTTGAGAGAAAAGTTTTGAATTTCATCATATGTCCTTTTGTTTTTATAAGTGACTGTCGATGAACTATAGCATTGCAATAGCTAACTATAATGTGCGTTATTTCAGGTTTGTTTAATTGTGTATAGGGTATTTTTCAAGATGTTACAGATTCAAATGAATCTATAAGGAAAAGGAGGGTAGTGAGATGTTTTAGATATAATTTGAGGTGTTGTGTTGGCTCCCCGAGCTGGGCTCGAACCAGCGACAAACGGATTAACAGTCCGTTGCTCTACCAACTGAGCTATCGGGGAATGTCACAACGGGGCGCATATTATCGAGATATGACTGATGCGTCAACACTAGAAACAGATAAATTACACTTTTTTTTCAATTTGACGAACTTGTGTAATTTATCAACAAAATCTGTAACTTAACGCTTAGAAATTAACCAATATTAACGCTGTCTCCGTCTAAGAAGACTGGGAAGGTTTTAACATTGACGGTTTCATCTTCAATGCAAATTCCCGTTTCTAAATCAAAATGTTGTTTGTACAAAGGAGAAGCAACAACAATTGCTCCCTTCACATCGCCCAAGATACCTCGTGACAAAACATTCGCTTTTCCAATTGGATCCCAATTAGAGATGGCAAATATCTTTTTGTCGGTATGCGGTAGGTAAAATAAAGCTACTTGCTCGTCATTAATAAGCGCACAAACACCTGAGTTTTCTACTAAATCTGATTTGTTACAAATCACGTTTATGCATCCTGATTCGTTGGCTGGTTCATAAGATATATTGTCTTTTAAAATCTTTTCGACATTCATTTGTTTATCTTCCTTTTTATGAAGTAGTGTTAGCTTGTAAATTAACTACGCGGATTTAGCGATTAACTTTAGCTTTTCATCTTCATTAGCAGGTCTGATTTGGCCTCGTTCTTGAACAAATACCACATTTGAATCTGCTTCATTTGAGTTCACAAACTGTCTGAAACGCTTTACCTTTTCTGGACTTTCAATCGTCGTTTTCCACTCGCATTGATAGCTTTCAACAACATGTTCCATTTGTGCTTCAAGTTCTGCGGCGATTCCTAAAGAGTCTTCGATAACCACAGCTTTTAAGTAATCAAGCCCACCTTCTAAGTTATCCATCCAAACCGAGGTTCTCTGAAGTCTGTCAGCTGTTTTGATATAGAACATGATGAATCTGTCGATGTATTTGATTAGTGTTGGTGTATCTAGATCTGTAGCAAACAAGTCGGCGTGTCTTGGCTTCATGCCGCCATTTCCGCATAGGTATAAGTTCCAGCCATTTTCAGTTGCGATAATACCGACATCTTTGCTTTGAGCTTCTGCGCATTCTCTTGTGCAGCCAGATACTGCCATTTTAACTTTATGGGGGGTTCTTAAACCTTTGTATCGATTTTCAATATCAATAGCGGTTCCAATGCTATCTTTAACGCCATAGCGACACCAAGTAGAGCCTACACAAGACTTAACCGTTCTAAGTGATTTTCCATAGGCATGACCTGTCTCAAGACCAGCATCAATCAACTTTTCCCAAATGATGGGTAGTTGATTTAGTGTAGCGCCAAATAAATCAATGCGTTGGCCGCCGGTAATCTTTGTATATAGCTCATAGTCTTTTGCAACTTGTCCAATGGCAATTAATTGTTCTGGCGTGATTTCACCACCCGGAACTCTTGGCACAACAGAGTATGTGCCATCTTTTTGCATGTTGGCTAAGAAGGTATCGTTTGTATCTTGTAATCCAACGTGTGGTGTTTCCAGAACGTAATCATTCCAAATAGATGCGAACATGTTTGCCGCAGCCGGCTTACATATATCACAGCCTAGGCCGGTACCGTGTTTTTCGATCAGATCTTCAAAAGAATGGATGTCACCAATTTTTATTAAGTTATATAAATCCTGACGAGTGTATTGGAAGTGTTCACAAATGCTTTTATCAACCGTTAAACCTCTAGCTTCCATTTCGCTATCAACAACATTTTTAAGTAAGGCGCTACAGCCGCCACAGCCTGTTGCTGCCTTGGTTTCACCTTTTACATCGCCAACGCTACAGCAGCCTGCATCTAAAGCTGCATGAATATCACCTTTACTGACGTTATGGCATGAGCAAATAGTGGCCGTTAAGGGGAGGGCAGAAGCGCCAAGACTGAGACCTTGAGATCCTTCGATGTTTGGAAGAATCATACCCTCTGGGTTTGCAGGTAGCTCAATTTTATTTAAGAAATACTGTAGGAGTGTGTCGTAATCATCACAGTCACCAACGAGTACAGCGCCAACTAGGTTGTTATTTTCATCAACATTGATTCGTTTGTAGGTTTCTGATTTCTCATCACTATATATATAAGAAATGGTGCCATCTGTACGACCATGTGCATCACCAATTGAACCAACATCTACGCCAAGTAATTTAAGTTTGGTGCTCATGTCGGCACCCTTAAAAGAAGGCTTTTCTTCAAGATTACTAAACTGTTCAGCTGCTACTTCGGCCATTCGATAGCCCGGCGCAACTAAGCCATAGATAAAGTTTCCATAGGAGGCGCATTCACCGATAGCATAGATGTTTGAGTCTGAGGTGCGACAGTGATAGTCAACAATAATACCGCCTCGCTCAGCTACGTCTAATTTAGTTTTTCTACCTAATTGGTCGTATGGTCGAATACCTGCGGAAAAGACAATCATGTCTGCGTCTAGGTGAGTATCATCAGCAAAGTGCATTCTAAGTTTAGTTTTATCACCTTTATCACTAATTAAAGATGTTGCTTTTTGAGTGTGGACTTTTACATCTAAAGCTTCAATTTTACGACGAAGCATTGTACTACCACCGTCATCTAACTGAACACCCATCAAGCCAGGAGCAAATTCTACAACGTGAGTCTCCATGCCAAGATTTTTAAGTGCGTTTGCGCACTCAAGACCCAGTAAGCCGCCACCAATGACGACACCGATTTTAGAATCTTTACCGCAGTTTTTAATTTCACCAAGATCATCAATTGTTCTATAGCTTAAGCATTCTTTTCTTTCAGACCCTTTAATGGGTGGAACGAATGCATAAGAACCTGTTGCTAAAACAAGTTTGTCATATTCAAAGGTTCTACCTTTTTCAGTTGTCACGTTTTTCTTTTCACGATTGATGTCCGTAACAGCTTCACCAAAATACGCTTTGACACCGTTCTCTTTGTAGTACTCTCTTGTTGTTAGTGCCAACTCATGTGGTTCTTTACCTGAAAATATTTCAGAAAGATGTACCCGGTCATACGCAGGCCTTGTTTCGCCACCTAAAACGGTTAGTTCAATATTGGATTCAGACTGAATCATTTGCTCTACAAAGTGGTGACCGACCATGCCGTTCCCGACAACAACTACCTTAAGTTTTTTCATGCTTACATCCTAAGAGACAGTTCGCTTTCAATGTTAAGAGGTGATCACAGAGTTGGTGTTATAGCTAAGCTCATAATTAAACGTGATCTGATATCTTCTATAGAGCAGGCATCGTGCCAATTATAAAAATAATTTATAAACTACTGATATAGTTATATAAAATGTTGTATTAGGTTTGGTTGAAAATTTTTTCAAGCATACTATTGCATTAATATGGTGCGTTAAATTTAGGGTGAAAAGTTATGTCGCCCCTCCTTGGTGCTGAGTAGGCTGGGGGGATCTTTTTTAGTTCGAAAATACACTGATCTTGTTTTAAGGTTTTGTGTAAAATACTTTTTTATCTAATATAAGTTGGTCTCTGTTTATGACATTCGAATTATTTGAAACGATATCTCTCTATGTATTAATAGGTGGCTTAATCTTATATATGGGGTTTATTGTCTGGGACCTAGCAAAGAAATCTAAAGCAGGGAAGTTTGGCACTGCTGTATTATTTTTTGCATTAGGCTTAGGCGTTTTTGGGTTTATTGCTAAAACGTTCGTTGTGGAGTGGATGGGTATCTAACTTTTCATTAAGTATGCTCTTTATCAAACTGTACTTTGGATAAACTCTGTCATATTGGTCGTTAAAAACCTTAGCGATTAAGCTCGCCTTTCCTTTCTCCCCCTCCTCTAAAAAATTACTTAAAACGTAAACTCTTGTTATACATAGTGAACTTGATCACAAGGATTTGTTCGCTTTGTACACATTAACAAATATTAACAGTAGTATTCTTTATAGTAAAAATTACATATAACATACAAATAATTACAAAATGTAACGAGATAAGTTGCCTATTTTTTTGCCAACACAATCGATGGCGGTTCAGGAAACGATTATTATCTCTGGTTCGGGCGACGACTTTATCAATGGTGGCAGCGGCAGTGATATCATCATAAGTGGTTCAGGTAATGATACGATCAATGGTGGATCAGGGGATGACATCATTATCTCTGGCAGCGGTGATGACACTATTTCTGGTGGTTCTGGTAACGATTTAATTTTGAGCGGTTCAGGTGACGACATTATTGACGCTGGTAGCGGCGATGATGCGGTCATATCAGGTTCTGGTAATGATGTAATTAGTGGTGGTTCTGGTGATGATTTAATTGTATCTGGAAGTGGTGATGATACTGCTTCTGGTGATTCAGGCAATGATACGATAATTTCTGGAGCTGGAAACGATACTGTCTATGGTAATGAAGGTCATGACATTATTATAAC
>TARA_R110001592_G_scaffold20926_5_pt1 | contig 29149 bp, 28 predicted proteins | sample TARA_R110001592 | Tara Oceans TARA_R110001592 (sample SAMEA4398387) | marine metagenome | biome: Polar Biome; feature: [SRF] surface water layer (ENVO:00010504); material: water (ENVO:00002006), including particulate matter (ENVO:01000060) such as... | depth 5 m | reverse complement strand
GCAACAAGATCATTCTGTTCCTCGTTGAGTTTATTGGCATAAACGCCCCTTGGATCATTGAAGTACATATAATTATGCGCCGTTACGGGGAGTTTGTACCCATCCAGAACATTTTCCATTGGTACCAAGCCACGCGCTGCGGCAAAGGTTTTAATTTGTTCTTTTACATCAATACCGGCACTGGCATTAGGCGCACTTAAGATAACAGTGTTCTTAGGGAAGAACCATAATGTCTGCCAGCTCTCACCATGTGGGGATTTCCCTTTGAAAATGAAGCGCTCCTTATTGATGTCAATATCGAAGTCACCAAAGTCACCTGTTTTTACATTTTTAATGCCGATGGCTTTGATTTTCTTACGGATCATGGCATCACGGCTAAGCTTTAGGTCAACATAAGATTCATTGTGCTGAATGTCGCAATCGTAATTGGTGTAGCGGGGATCTTCATCGCTCTCTACCAATGTCGGTTGTGAAATAAGAACTTTCAGCGTGCCGTTAACAATATCCGTTGAAATGCCATTTTTGAATTCATAACGTTTTTGGTCTTTTTCAGATGTCAGGTCTTTCATGTGACCACAGCCTGCGGCAACACCGTGGTAGAATAAGCGAATCGTGAATATGGATTCAGATTGACGTGGGTTGTTGAAAAACGACATTTCGTACCAATTCTCAGGGAAGAGGCTTATTCTGTATTTGTCGGCCTCATCGTCCTTTTTATTATCTTTCGCATGTGCAGGACCATGTAGAAGAAAAGGTGCTGTGAAAACCAAGAAGAGAAGTGAGAAAAGTAATTTTTGTACCATAGTGATAAACCCAAATAATCTAATTTAACCATAACTTTAACGCGGAATGCGCCATTAGGCAAAACTTATCTTGATTTATTGCGCATTTACCGCCAAAAAACATGGGAAAGAAAAAAGGAAAATATTATGACACGCCCATCCGGCCGTAATGCCGAAGACCTAAGAACGATAGAAATTATTCCAAATTATGTGAAGCATGCCGAAGGCTCATGCCTTATTAAGTGCGGCGATACACATGTACTTTGTACTGCCAGCGTAGAGGAAAAAGTCCCGGGCTGGATGAAAAATAGTGGTAAAGGATGGGTGACGGCGGAATATGGCATGTTGCCACGTTCGACCCATACGCGGATGGATCGTGAAGCAGCCCGCGGCAAGCAATCAGGACGTACACAGGAAATTCAGCGTTTAATCGGGCGTGCTTTGCGCGCAGTGGTTGATATGCAGAAATTGGGCGAGCGTCAGGTGCGCGTTGATTGTGATGTTATTCAGGCCGATGGCGGTACGCGTACAGCGTCTATTACAGGCGGATATGTTGCGCTTGCATTGGCATTTCAGCATCTTGAAAATATCGGCGTGTTGGATGAAAGCCCGTTTACGGACAGTGTCTCGGCCATTTCATGCGGTATTTATAAGGGCGAGGCTGTACTTGATCTGGATTATGACGAAGATTCTGACGCCGATACGGATGCTAATTTTGTGATTACGGGCAAGGGCGGTATCTGTGAAATTCAAGGTACGGCGGAAAAAGAACCGTTTAGCGAAGCAGAATTCCTGAAATTACTGGCCTTGGCACAAAAGGGCTGCGGCGAGTTGACCGACAAACAAAACGCAATATTGGAAGCATAAATCATGCGTAAGTTTGATGGTGATGAATTATTGATAGCCACGCATAATGCGGGTAAGGCGCGAGAGATTTCAGAATTGCTCGCGCCCTATGTCAAAAACTTCACCACCGCAGGCGCGTTGAATTTACCGGAGCCGGAAGAAACCGGTTCAAGCTTTGCCGAGAATGCCATATTAAAGGCGCAGGCCGCGGCGCAGGCCAGTGGCATCGTATCCCTTGCCGATGATAGCGGCCTGGCGGTTCATGTTTTGAACGGTGATCCCGGTATTTACTCTGCGCGTTGGGGCGGGGCGTCTAAGGACTTTAATCTGGCCATGAAAAAGGTGCATGATGCCTTAGACGGGCATGAAGACCGCAGCGCGTCTTTTGTTTGCGCACTGGCACTTGGTTGGCCTGACGGTCATAGTGAGATCTTCGAAGGGCGCGTACATGGCACAATCGTTTGGCCAATGCGCGGGGATAAGGGGTTCGGTTATGACCCTGTTTTTCAGGCTGATGGCTATGACATCACATTCGCACAGATGGAACCTACGGAGAAACATGCCATATCACACCGCGCAAACGCGTTTGACTTGCTCGTAAAACATTGCCTGAAAGGGGCATAAGGATATGTTTCGTCCCGATCAAATGGGCGTGTATATCCATTGGCCTTTTTGTGAATCCCGCTGTCCGTATTGTGATTTTAATGCGCATGTCCGTGAGGGGCTGGATCAGGCGCAATGGGTGGAGGCTTATGTACAGGCGCTTCAACATTACGCGCAGCGCATACCCGATCGGCAAGTGGTCTCAATTTTCTTTGGTGGCGGTACGCCGTCCTTGATGGAACCTCAAACGGTTGCGCGCATTATTGATACGGTTCAGTCGTTGTGGCCTGTGGCGAATGATTTGGAAATCACATTAGAAGCCAACCCGACATCCGTTGAAAATGACAAGCTGATTGCTTTTAAAGAGGCAGGGGTGAACAGAATATCCCTTGGCGTTCAGGCATTAAATGATGCGTATTTAAAGTTTTTTGGTCGCGGGCATAGCGTGGATGATGCGCTGCGGGCGATTGAACTTGCAAAAACGCATTATGCGCGCAGTAGTTTTGATTTGATTTACGCAAGGCCGGATCAGACACTTGATGATTGGGGCAGGGAGCTTGAGCAAGCCATAACATTATCCAATGGTCATCTTTCACTGTATCAATTAACGATAGAGCGCAACACGCCATTTTATATGCGTCATTCACGCGGTGAATTTACAATTCCCGATGATGTAAAGGGCGCGGATTTCTATCATTTGACGCAAGATATTCTGGAGGGCGCAGGTTTGCCGTCCTATGAAGTGTCCAACCATGCCAAAGCGGGGCATGAATGCCGCCATAATCTGATTTACTGGCACATGGCAGATTATATCGGTGTGGGCGCAGGCGCGCATGGGCGGTTCGTGCAGGATAATCATAAATATGCGAGCAGAGATCACGCCGCGCCTGAAATATGGCTGGAGCGCGTGCATAAGAACGGACACGGCGCGCATGCGTTGGAGGGTTTAACACAAGACGATCGCTTCCATGAAGCCCTAATGATGGGGCTGCGCCTGCGTGAGGGGATCTCCATTGCGCAATGTGAAACGCAGTCGGGGCTGAGTTTTTTCGATATGGTGGCGCAAAGCAAAATGGACACGGCGCGCGCCGAAGGCTGGATCATTCAAGAGGGGGATTCCATTCGTTTAACCCGTGAAGGGATGCTGCGCCTGAATGTCCTTATTCCCTTTATCCTGAAATAAAAAAGGGCACCGAAATCCGGCGCCCCTTTTCTAGAATATGATATGTGGTTACTGCGGCGCTGGCGCTGGTGAGAAAACCGTCGTGGCATCCTGTCCGTTGACAAGGAATTTGCCATCAGGCGTTGCCTCGATTTTATACCCATAGGCAGGTTTTCCGTTCGGGCCGCTTTGTGCCTTACCAACGGCTTTTAAACGCTCCAGCTTTTGTGACATTTCTTCGAATTTCCAAGCGTTGTCACTGTCTTCGTTCGCAGCGTTCTTTTGTGTGATCGCATAGAGTGTATCCAGCCCTTCAAACACCGCATTGAATTGTGCGGTAAAGCCTGTCATTGCGCTCAAATCCGTCAATACTTTGCCGTTTAATGAAAAGTCGTAGATGCTGTTCTTTGCACCATTTTTCTCAACGACAATCTGCGTATTGGCTTGTGCTAAAATGGCAGGCAAACGCATGAGTACGCCAAGGCCGGCCATTTGCGCCGTTTGCGGGTCTGTGGCGATGGCATTGACTGTGTTCGTTGCGACCTTGCTTAAAGTACCATAGGGCAGGTTCAGGGCTTTGATGTTGACGTTCATACTTTGCGGCATCACGTCGCTATATTCAGGATCAGCAGGTGTTACGCTGATTGTGTCATAGCCGCCAGTGATCGCCAGAGAGCCTGCTTCGGTCTGCACATTTTCAAGACCCATACCCAAAGAGGCAGCACCAATGCGCAATGTGTCGAATTGGCGGAATTCATTATCAAGGTCGGAATTGATATTGATGTCCTTCGCACTATATTCAAACGTAAAACCACCCATATCGAAGTCATAAAGATCTGTAATCATGCCGATGATATCCGTTCCGTTTACCGGAGCATCTTCATCAGTTTGTTCAATATTTTGTAGTGACTTAAATGTCTTTGAGTGTTTCAGGATCTTTTCTTGATATTCTTTGAGCGTCGGCATTTGAATGTCTGTGAATGAGAAGCTCCCTTTCAATTCACCGATATTGGCATTCCCTTTTTCTTCCGGCGGCGCAATGTTTAAATTACTGAGCAGCACATGGCCGGGGCCGGTAAAGGTGTTGTTGCCTTGATCTTCAAGCTTTGTGTAAATTTGGAAACCGCCAACATTCACACCAACATCTGCGCCGGCAGATTTGAATGTAATGCCGGAAATATTCAAATCCATTTTTGTGAAATAGCCCAATGCTTCATTGAACAGGGCAATCGATTTCTGATCGGCAAATGATACGCTGAAATCTTCTTCTGGGGTTTTACCTTTTAATGTCATTGTTGAGGGAAGGGTAATGATTGTTTTCCAATAGCCAGCTTTCTCATCCGGCATGGCATTGACTTTAATAACACCGACATCAAATGTGCCGATGGCATCTTCGTCGACACCGCTCATGGGCGGTACCTTGACGAAAATATGCGGGAACGTCACTGAATAATATGTTGCCTCTTGTTGCACGGTTAAGTCGCCTTGATATTCCAATAAAACAGAACCCATCGCGTCATTGGTTGTTTTTTGGTAATCCAGCAGGTTTTGGAATGCAGACTTTAATTGATCCGCACCTTGTTGGTTAATATCCAATGCTTGCGCGGTATTTAGCGGCATCAATGCAAATATAAAGAGTAAAAAATATAGTCGTGCCATAATGTTTCCTTCAAAAAAGCGACAAAAATGTTTCAGTTCGTGGGAATCTAAACAAAAACGCTTGCCGAGTCCAAGGATAAACTGCATTAATAGCGCTCATAAAAAATAACAATGTGTTTGGAGCCCATGCTAGAGTCAAAAAATACGCAGTTTTCGTTGTCTGCGGAAGGAAAAATTCTGTGGCAGGAAAAGATAAATAATCCTGTTCCCGGTGTCCCTGTGGCGGTTTTGAAAAAGGGTGACCACCCTTTGAAACCGATTGTGACGGTCATTGAAAGTGATGTCACCTCAAAGCATGATGGGCAGGACGTGCTCAATCATGTGAAATTGTGGCTAAAAGGGCACTTAACCGAAATAATCGAAGCTTTAGTTTTGCTGGAAATCCCCGGTGGGGTTGAGCCTAAAGATGATGTCGTTTCAAAAATTGCCGCGCGCATGTATGACGGCATGGGCATTGTGCCGCGTGAAGATCTGGAAGATTTGATCGCCGCCTTGACGCCGGAAACACGCGCCGAATTGCGTTCTAAAAAAATCAGATTAGGGCCTGTTTTGGCTTTCATGCCGGATCTTAATAAGCCAGCGGCTGTGCGTTTACGTGCATTGCTGCTGTCTGTTTTTAATGGGTATGCTTTGCCCGCTAACGTGCCATCAGATGGTATTGTGTCGGTTAAAATAGAGGATGCGCAGGCAGACCCCGCATATTATAGAGCTATTGGCTATCCACTATATGGCGGTCGTGCGGTGCGTATTGATATGTTGGATCGTGTGATTTCATGCGTTTATGACCATGCGGATAAGGGTAAGTTTCAGGCGCGCCATGAAATGGCCGAATGGCTTGGCTGCTCTATCGAGGATTTATATAAAGTGCTTGAATCTATGGGGCATACAAAAATCTATGATCCCGCAGAGCAAGAACCAAAAGAAACAGACGAAGCCAAGGTAGGCGCACAAGACGAGGCCGTACAAAGTGAAGTTGCCGCCGAAGTTGCACCTGCTGTTGAAATGCCGAGTGCGGAAGCTGGGCAGGGCGAAAAACCTGAAAGCAAGCCCGAGAAAAAGCCTGAAGTTGAGAAACCTGAGCTAGCGACATTTAAGCTTAAAAAAGGAAAAGCGTTCCAATCCGGTAAGGAAGATTCCGGCAAGAAGCCTTTTACGAAGTATAAGAAGGAGCAGAAAAACGACGCTCCGAAGAAAAGCTTTAAGAAAAAAGGCGATAAGGGCAAACCAAAAGACACGCGCCCACGCGTTATTTCTGCCGAAGCAAAAAAATCGGAGGACGATTCGCCGTTTGCGATCCTTCAGCAATTAAAGAAGTGAGGCGAGATGTTTAGGGCTATTCGGTGCCATTTTTATTTTTATAAATGTTTTTTAAATATCAGAATGGTTCTATTTGCGCTTATCCTTGGTGCATCGTGCCTGTCTTTGCGCGCATCCCCTGTTTATGCCGCGCAGTTTTCAGGCGAATATCTGATTAAGGTATGCTCGGTCGATAAATATGGTAAAGAAATCATAACAGGCGGGAAAATCGCCTGTCAGTCTTACATTGCAGGTGTTATTGATTATCATAATATGCTGCGTTCGATGGACTTAACGTCGGATATGAATTTTTGCATACCTAAAAAGGTTACTCTAAACGAGATACAATTACGCGTTTTGGAGTACATGTATAAGCGGGCGAAACTGCATCGAAAGTTTATCGCTGCGCCGGGTGTGGCGATGGCTTTGTTTTCAATCTATCCTTGTCATAAATAAAATAGTAATATTTTGTTTATATTGTAGAGGAACGTTAGGTTTAGGGATATTCCAATATGTCGGAAAAAGATAAGTATTTGCATGTGATCCGCCTAGAGCGCGATACAAAAGATTATATTCTGCCGAAGAATTTCTTTGATGTTCTCGTGCGGCGCTTTTTCCCAGTCATCAGTCTGATCTATCTTGCTTCTCTTGTCAGTATATCAATTAGTAGCGGTGATTTCGTACAGCATATGTTTATGGATAGAATGACCTATCTAAAAGGGATATTTCTTGTTCTGTGGGTTTCGGGTCCTGCGATTGTTTGGATATTGATGGTCGGCAACCCGCTGCTGTTGCATGTTGCTGATATGTGGTATAAAATTTTATCGGCGTTGCTTGTGGTCACCATAGCTTTGAGCTATTTCCTTTTTCCAGAAGCCGAGTTATACGGCGTGAGGGAGTATTTTGTACTTTCAACACCTATTTTTATTCTGATTTACTTTGTTTTCGTACGCGACAACCTGCCTTTGCCCGCCGTTTACCCTTTGAATGCATTGGGTTTTTGTGCGTTGATATGGGGCGCATTTATGAATGCTGTCATATAGACATAGACGCTGTTAATTTCCAGCCATATTCATGAGCCATCCAATCAATAAAACCTGCGGCACTGTGATAAGCGGAATGGCCAGAGTCACGCTCCATTTTCCAGTCAGTTCTTTGATAATCAACAACTCTGTGTAATCGGTCGCAACGCCTGCCATTAAAAATGTGAAGCCATTGCCCGGTGCATGCGCGCCTGTCACGATCTCACTTGCAATTGGTGCAGACCCTTCGGAACAAACCTCTATAATGGTTGCAATAATGAGGGTTATGAACAGCCCTAAAACATTTGGCCCTAGCCATTCCTGAAAAACTTCAGGGGAAACAAAGGTACGCAGGGATGCGGCGATGATTGTTCCAAACAATAACCACTTAATGACCATTTGCCCTTCCTTCAGCCCTGTCTTTAGAACGTCCAGTGTGCCGGATTTCGAAAAGCGAATAGATTTAAATAAAAGTTTCGTTTCATGGCGAAGGTTTAAATTTTGCTGTTGATCCGGTGCATTCGGGTTTTCCGGTAAATATCCGGCGCGGGTTAATTTCTGTAGGATAAAGCCGGTGCTCAGGGCAATCACCATTGACCCGAAAATATAAAGCAACGTCCACTTCAGACCAATTAAACTGACGAGGACAAGTGTGAGGGAAAAGGAATTCCACGGGCTGGCAACAAGAAAGGTGACAACTTGCGCCAGACTGACGCCGCGTTCATATAGTTTTGCGGCAATAAGCAAGATGCCATGACAACACAGATCGAGGAAAAGCCCGCCGAAAACAGCGCGAACCAGCCCTGAAAAGCGGTCGCTACGTCCCATCATCGCGGTGAAATAATCACGTGAAATTTTACTCATCAGGCCAATGATGATAATTCCCAAAGCTACGCCCCACCACATAGTCAGGAGCAATTGGATTGCGGCATGGGCAAAGTGATGTAAATAGGATGGCGGCGTATGCCCCAAGGCAGTCAGAAGCGCATTGCCGCCGATGGAAATCACCAGAATAGAGATGCTTGCACTTAAGATCAGATCAAAACGTTTTTGATTGCCTTGTGCGGGCGCAGTGCCGCATGTATTGGCGGAGGGCGCGCTACAACAGCCTTGTTTTTTTTCGTTGTTCATCGAGCACCTTTTAGAAGCTGCGTGAGAGGACGTAATCGCTTAAATCTGAGAGCAGATTTTTATATGGATGATCGGGAATGATGGTTAAGGATTCTTTGGCTTTACTTGTATAGGTTTTGGCCAAATCAAGGGTTTTATCCAAGGCATTATGTTTCTCGATAAAAGACATGGCAATATCAAAGTCACCATCTTTTTGATCTTTATCACCCAAAGTGCGTTGCCAAAACGCTTTTTCATCTGGCGTGGCCTGTTGTAGGGAGAAGATCACAGGCGCGGTCATTTTACCTTCTCTAAAGTCATCACCGATTTCTTTGCCAAGCTTGGATTGATCGGCGGCGTAGTCCAACGCATCGTCGATAATTTGGAAGGCTGTGCCCAGTGTCATGCCATAGTAACGCATGGCGTCGCATTCTGCGGTGGGGCGATTGGATAAAACCGCACCGACTTCACAGGATGCAGCAAACAATGCGGCGGTCTTTGACTCAATCACCTCAAGATAGGCGGGTAGCGATGTTTCAATATCATTGGTGGTGGAGAGTTGAAGGACTTCGCCTTGTGCGATCACAGCCGCCGCGCCGGATAAAATTCTCAAAATTTCCAGCGAACCACTTTCGACCATCATCTGGAAAGATTTTGAAAAGAGGAAATCGCCGACAAGGACGCTGGCTTGATTACCGAAAACCAGATTGGCGGCTTGTTGGCCCCGGCGTTCATTGCTTTCGTCGACGACGTCGTCATGTAAAAGCGTCGCCGTGTGTATGAACTCAACGGCTGCCGCTAAGTGATAGGATTTATCCATCGGGCCGTTAAAGATACCGGTGGAGGCAAGTGTTAGGAGCGGGCGTATGCGTTTTCCACCAGCCGCGATTAAATATTGTGCCAGTTGCGGGATCAGCGCGACATCTGATTGCATGTTCTGCATAATCAGGGCGTTGACTTCCCTCATGTCCTGATCAAGCAGATCGGCCAAGATGTCCAGCGGATTTGATTGATCTGTATGGGGCACAGAATTTTTTACGTTGTGGGTTTGCATAATGGTTTTAAATCAGCTTTTTCAGGCTTGGGCAAGCCATAAAGTCATTTTTCAGAAGTGAAAGAAATCTACTCAATAGATCCGAAAGAACGAGTGTTCATTTTCCCTTTGCCTTTTTGCGAATTTTTATAGCGGTCCAATATCGCGGCAATACCTGTTAACTCTTTTTTGACTTCTTCTTCAATGGCTTCATCATTGGTGTCGGTCGGTTGTATATCATCTGCACTTGCTTGTGTTTGCTCATCGGCTTCTTTTGGCTCGTCTTTACTTGCCTTGTCTTTATCGGTGTCTGCCGGTTTGTTGCTTTTGGCAAGGTCTCTATATTTTTTCCATATTTTTTGTTCTTCTGTCAGGTCTGCTTCATCGATGCTATCGATATCATCTTCGTCTATTGTGGCCTGATCGTCATTGTCTATTTCTTGATCGGCTTCTTTCTCTTTGCCGTCCTTACCGTATGTCGGCGTGTTCCAGCGTTTGGTCTGCATCGTTGCTGGCGGTTTGTCGGCCTTTTTCTCAAGCTGTTCAAGCAGCGGGTTCACCGGAATATTTTCCGCCAAGGCTGTGCCGACAACTGAAAAAGATAAAACACTAATGGCCAGAGCCACGCATAATGCTTTGAGTTTGTAACGCATCACTGTATCCTTAATACATAATTCCATTGCTCAAGAGATTAAGGACATATTCGGGTTTATGCAAGATTCATCACATAATATTGAAATGTTGGACACACAAACGCTGGCTTCATTTCAAGATATGATCGAACAACATAAGTTTTTTGGTAATGATCGGACATATTATGATCGTTGTCTGGAGCGTCAAGATGCGCATGAAATGGATATCGTTGTGGCAGTGCGCAATCAAAAAACCATTGGGTACGGGCTTTTAAATTGGCAGCCGAAATATGCGTATTTCAAAAAACAGGCTTTGCCTGAAATTCAGGATTTGAATGTTGTTACGATGCATAGGCGGCAAGGGGTAGGGCGCGCCTTAATTACGTTTTGTGAACAGGTTGTTTTGCAAAAAGGCGGCGGCGAAATGGGCATCGGCGTTGGGCTAGATTCATCGTTCGGCGCGGCGCAAAGGCTTTATACTAAAATGGGTTATATCCCCGATGGACAGGGAATAAGTTATGACCGCAAACAAGTCACAGTCGGTGAATTTCGTCCTATAGACGATAATTTATGCCTTATGATGACGAAAAAGCTCAAATAACTTTGTTTTTCCTGTTTTTCTTTCGATTAAAACCTTCCTATTCCGCGCCAAAATGTGCTAAACCGAAACCGATTTGATGAAATTTTATCAGGAGCATGAGTTCATGACCAAATGGGTATATTCTTTCGGCAAGGAAAAAAATGATGGCGACGCTACGATGCGGAACCTTCTGGGGGGGAAAGGCTGCAATCTGGCAGAGATGGCTTCTCTGGGGTTGCCTGTGCCTCCGGGTTTCACGATCACGACAGAAGTCTGTACGCATTATTACGATCACAAGAATGAATATCCGTCTGAGCTAAAGTCACAAGTCGAAGTTGCGCTGAAGCAAGTTGAAAAATCCATGGGTATGGAATTTGGCAACTCTGAAAATCCACTGCTGGTTTCTGTTCGTTCAGGTGCGCGCGTTTCGATGCCGGGGATGATGGATACGGTTTTGAATTTGGGTTTGAATGACAAGACCGTCGAGGGATTGGCGAAGAAGGCCAATGACGAGCGTTTTGCTTGGGATTCCTATCGCCGCTTTATTCAAATGTATGGCGATGTTGTTTTGGGTGTAGATCACCACGATTTCGAAGATATTCTGGATACTTATAAGCGTGATGAAGACATTTCGCAGGATACAGATGTATCCGCGCAAGGTTGGAAAGAGATCGTTGCCGATTATAAAGCGCTTGTTGAGCGCGAATTGGGCAAGCCGTTTCCAGATGATCCGAAAGAACAATTATGGGGCGCGATTGGCGCTGTGTTCGAATCATGGATGGTGCCGCGCGCGATCACGTATCGCCGTATCAATGAAATACCTGAAAACTGGGGGACTGCGGTTAATGTTCAATCGATGGTCTTTGGTAATATGGGCAATGATTGTGCCACAGGCGTTGCGTTCACGCGTGATCCGTCAACGGGCGAGAACTTCTTCTATGGTGAGTATTTGGTAAACGCCCAAGGTGAAGATGTTGTGGCCGGTATCAGAACGCCGCAATCCTTGACAAAACAAGGCCGCGAAAAAGAGGGCAGTACTTTGCCGTCTATGGAAGAGACAATGCCCGACGTGTTCAAGGAATTGGATGCGCTTCGTACTAAATTGGAAAATCATTACCGCGATGTGCAGGATATCGAATTCACAGTGCAGCAAGGTGATTTATTCATGCTGCAAACCCGTACAGGGAAACGCACAGCGGCGGCTGCATTGAAAATTGCTGTTGATATGGTTGCAGAGGGTCTCATCACACAAGAAGAAGCATTGCTTCGTATTGATCCGCAATCTCTTGATCAATTATTGCACCCGACTCTTGATCCCAAAGCCAAGCGCAATGTGATTTCAAAGGGTTTGCCTGCATCTCCCGGTGCGGCTTCGGGTAAGGTTGTGTTTACAGCAGACGAAGCAGAAATTAAGGCGCATGCAGGTGAGGCCGTTATTTTGTGTCGTCAGGAAACATCACCGGAAGACATTCACGGTATGCATGCCTCTACGGGTATTTTAACATCACGTGGCGGTATGACATCGCACGCGGCGGTGGTTGCTCGCGGTATGGGTAAGCCTTGTGTCGCAGGCGCAGGTGATTTGTATATTGATCATAAATCCAAACTGATCCGTAAAGGTGACATTGAAATTAAAGAAGGTGACATGGTCACGATTGATGGCGCAACAGGCGAAGTGATGCTTGGTGAAGTACCGACGATCAAGCCTGAATTATCCAAAGATTTTGAAGTGCTTATGAAATGGGCAGATGAACGCCGCCGTATGGATGTGCGCGCCAATGCGGAAACCCCGCTTGATGCACAAACAGCGCGTGATTTCGGCGCGGAAGGCATCGGTCTATGCCGCACAGAACATATGTTCTTTGATGCACAGCGTATCCAGAATGTGCGTGAGATGATTTTCGCCTCCAACGAAGGTGAACGTCGCGCCGCGTTGGCAAAATTATTACCTGAACAACGCGAAGATTTTGAAAAGCTTTTTGAAATTATGCATGGTCTGCCTGTCACAGTGCGCTTACTTGACCCGCCTTTGCATGAGTTCTTGCCGCATTCACCTGAAGATATCACCGTATTTTCAAAAGGTGCGGGTATTGCCGAAGATCAGGTGCGCTTGCGTTTATCTGAATTGACGGAATCCAACCCTATGTTGGGGCATCGCGGTTGTCGCTTGGGCATTACCTATCCTGAAATCTATGAAATGCAGGCCAAGGCTATTTTTGAGGCCGCTGTTAATATCGAAGCCAAAACAGGGGACAGTATTATCCCCGAAGTGATGATCCCATTGGTTGGTGATGTGAAAGAGCTTGAACTGATGCGTGCGGTTGTTGATAACGCCGCGAAGGCTGTGTTCGCAGAAAAAGGCCGCAGCGTTGAATATTTGGTCGGTACAATGATCGAATTGCCACGCGCATGTCTGACGGCGGATAAAATAGCGCAAGCTGCTGACTTCTTTAGCTTCGGTACAAATGATCTGACGCAAACCGCTCTTGGGATGAGCCGTGATGATGCATCCAGCTTCCTGCCATATTACACCGAAAAAGGTATTTATGAGCGTGACCCGTTTGTGTCGATTGATGTCGAAGGTGTTGGCGCACTTGTTGATATCGCACAGGAAAAAGGGCGCAGTGTAAACGCGAATATCAAGCTTGGTATTTGTGGTGAGCATGGCGGCGATCCTGCCTCAGTTGCATTTTGTGAAAAGGTTGGGCTGAGCTATGTCTCTTGTTCGCCTTATCGTGTGCCGATTGCTCGCCTTGCTGCGTCACAGGCGGCAATCAAAGAGGGCAATGTAAAAGAGACGATTGTGACATTAAGCAATAAAAAGAGCGCGTAACTAACCGTTGCGTGGTCTTTTATCATAAGGAGAAAAGCGATGCGTTTTGTTGTTATGTTTTTATCTGCGTATTTGATTGTCATGCCGAGCTGGAATGCGACGGCGCAGGATAATCGTTCTGCAATGTATGACAAATGCATGGACTATAAGCAGGATACCTCTTTTTGCAAATGTGCGATCGGTCGCCCTTACAACGAGCTTTCATCTCCGCAGCAAAATAGTAGTAGCCAAACATATGCTTTACAAAACCTTGAGCGACGTTATCAAGAATCTTACGATCTTGAGATATCAAAAGGCGGCCTGACCCCTATGCAAATTGAACAAGTTTGTGATGTTGTGGATGAGTATTACGCGTTTTTGGACGGGATTGGCGTAGACTACAAAACAAGCGGCGGTAAAAAGAAAAAAACCAACGGATTACGGAATTTATCATCAGATAACAGTGTGCTTTTGACGTTGAAGCGTACAGAACTCAACAAAAAAATCCAAGATTTGAACCATGAATTCCAACGCGGCGGTGCTTTGGGCGGTTTTTCAAATCTTAATAACGGCACTTGTCGTCTTGGTTTGGAAATTGAGTGGGAGAAAGAGGCTCTTGCAAGAAATGGGCAGCAAGTAGGCACTGTTGATATCAGAGCATTGATGGCAAAAAGCCAACAAATGTGCGGCGGTTCATAATATGTGATCGGCGCTTTGATCTTTCAAAAGCGCGATACCCAAATCCCCGCATGATGAGCGCATGTCACCAATAGTTATGTCGTTATGCACCAGAGCTGTTTGCGGCGCGGGGAAGGCCTCTAGCTCTAATTGTTGCGCAGTCACCGTATAGAGATGTTTTTTACCCAAACCACGATAATGCATACGCGCAGTTAATTCTTGCCCGACATAGCAGCCCTTTTCGTATGAAATGCCGTGTATTTTATCCATACGCGCTTCATCCATAGTCGACTTTCCTATAATCAAATCGCGACTACCATCAGGGATGGTTAGGGAAATGCGGATGCTGTCCCAATCCTCGAAGGGTTGCTCCGCTATATCTTTGGGCGGCGTAAAGCTTCGATAGCCCATAGTAGGATGGCGCGGGTCTTTATGTCCAATCTCTGCGCCGATAATCGCATAAACGGTGATATTATCCTCAAGCGTGAGACCAGCTTGCGCGCGCAATTTATACATGGTCAGTAATTTGAGTAAGTCAGAGGCACGCTGGCCACCCTCGCAATCAAGACAGAGTGTGTCCTGATCTTGCGTAATAAAAAAATCGAACAGGAATTTTCCTTGCGGGGTGAGCAGGCAGGCATACACACAGTCTTGTTGTTTTAGTAGTTCAAGATCATTTGTGATAAGCCCTTGCAGGAATGTTTGACGCTCTATCCCCGATATTTTGATGCAGGCACGGCCCTTAAGGTTTGTGAAAAACGGTTGCTGTGTCATGATATGTTATGCATTTCCAATCAGATGTTAAGACGATATTGTTTATTACTTCCAGCCGGATCGGGGATGCGGTTTTGTCATCTGGCTTGCTCAAATATGTACATGATGAATACCCGAATGCAAGGGTAACTATTTGTTGTGGCCCTCTGGCGGTATCTTTATTTGAAGGATACCCGATGATAGAGCGCATCATCCCCATAACAAAACAAAAATATAACAAGCATTGGTATGATGTCTGGCGCCAGATTGGTGCGGTGCGCTTTGATATGGTGATTGATTTGCGGAACTCCATCGTATCGCGTTTGGTGCGGGCGCAAAAACGTTATATCTATGGATCATATGTCGATAAGCAGCAGCATAAGGTTATTCAAAATGCGTCTGTGATGAAATTACCCCAAGCATCTGCGCCGCATCTGTGGTTTACCGATTCCCAAAAAGAGGCCGCCCGTAGTTTGATTTCAGAGGGAGCACCCGTTCTTGCCGTCGGGCCGACAGCCAATTGGATTGGTAAAACATGGGCGGAAGAACGTTTTATAGAGATCATACAATGGATGACGGATGAGGCGGGGAATATGGCTGGTGCGCGTGTCGCCGTATTTGCCGCACCGGGAGAAGAAGATGTCGCGCGCCGCGTTTTGGCCACCATCCCCACCGCAAAGCAAATTGATGTGATTGCCAAGACAGATCCCGGAACGGCGGCGGCGGCTTTGTCGTTGTGTGATTTTTATATTGGCAATGATTCCGGTCTTATGCATTGTGCGGCGGCAGTCGGTGTGCCTACTGTTGGCCTGTTCGGGCCCAGCTACCCTAATGTTTACGCGCCGTGGGGCGATCATGCGTCTTATGTTTCCACACCGCAGGGTGTTGGCGAATTGACAGCGCATGATGGTTATAATTCCAAAACATGCTCCAGTCTTATGGGCAGCCTAACGGTTGATATGGTGAAAGAGGGCATACAAAAAAAACTGGCCGGATAAACCGACCAGTTCGTAATGTCTTTTTTAACGAGGAAATTTTAGTTATTTAGATTGTCGTAATCGCTTCGTTCTTCTTCAAGAAGCTTATACTTACGCGCACCTTCTCTGTATTTTGTGTGCGTGTATAGGTAATTTTCATGCGCTTGTTCAGCAACATCAAACGGAACATACTTAACGCGTTCCCATCCTTTGGCAATCATACAGCCTTCAAAATCAATATAGTCCGAATGTTCGGCAAATAATTCTTTATCGCGTTCGGGGGCATCCCATCCAGCGAGGCGCGCCTCTGTGGATTCAAGAACAACACCATCCACATATTCAGGAATAGCATTTCTGACAGCGCCAAGACGCTCTAGTTCGCGCAATTCAACAACGCAGCGAGCAATGTCACGGTTCAACATTTGCTGAGCCTTTGGGCCGCGCAAATATATTGCAGAGGACGCATGAATTCTTTGCCAGTACTGGCCTTTATGTTCAATGTCGTCGTTTATGCCACCGGCAAATGAAGGAAGAGAGAATGTCAGGGCAAGGCCTAGAAATAGAAAGGAACGCATAATCATCATCAGAAACTTCTGTTTTGGTTACAAAATCAGTTAGAAGGATAACAAAAATAATGGTTTAGCTCAATATAATAATACAAATAATAGTCTTTTTTCATAATGTTTATTTTGGGGCCATCCACCAACTCTCAAGAACCACCCCGTAAATGGGGACATTTTGTGGATAAACGATGTTTTTATTGTAGGCAATATAATCGACACCTTTGTAGTAAAGGGGCACGAAAACATATTCTGATAGAGCAATTCTATCGATGATATGGGCATACAGAACCAAATCATCATAGGTTTTTGCGTTGGCAATTTTCGATGCGAAGTAATCCAGCGCAGGATTACATATACCGGAATAGTTAAATCGGGCGACCTCATCGGCAGAGCGGCATGTCCAGTATAGTGTCTGTTCGCTTCCGGGGGACAGGGTAAAGGCATTGAAGAACGCCAGTACATCATAATCATAAATCTGCGTACGCTTTTGAAATGTTGCGCTATCAGCCATACGAATGGTCATGTGAATGCCTAATCGCTCAAGCGCACGTTGATAGGTGAGGGCGATTTTCTCATCCTGCGGCGTGGAGATCAGAATTTCAAAATCAAAGGGCTTGTGTGTATCTTTTTGAACGCGACGGCCATTAACCACAATCCATCCGGCATCTTTTAATAAGGCAGCGGCCTGTTTCAGTTTGAAACGCATGATGGTTGCCTTGCTGCCTGCTGGCGGCATTGTCGGTGAAAACACGCCATATCCTATGGAATTAAAAACCTCTGGCTGTAGGTTGTCTTTCCATGGGAGGAGTTGTTCTTTTTCCGCATCTGTCGGTTGGCGCGGCGCGGCGAGAGGGGCGTTAGGGAAAAAGCTGTCTATACGTTTGAATTCACTGTGATACAGGTTTTTCAAAACCCAATCAGCATCAAAGGCAAGGGTTAGGGCTTTGCGCACGCGGATGTCGTCAAAGGGCGGCTTACGCATATTGAAATAAAATCCGTGGGCGCGCTCAGGTCTTTGGTGATGAACAGAATGTTGCACCATATCGGGGATCATGTCCGTATAGGCGGTTTGCCATTTGGTGACATCCCATTCGCGGCGTATATCAAGATCACCTTTCTTAAAGGCCTCCAGCGCGATTGTGTCATCTCTGAAATAATCATAGGTGACGGTGCCGAAATTATATTGACCTTTATTGACGAATAAATCCTTCGCCCAATAATTGTCGTCACGCTCATAAGTAATATTGCGTCCCATTTCGAACGCTTTGATACGATAGGGGCCATTGAGTAGGGGCGTTTCGGTCACTGTAGAATCAAAATTACGCCCCGACCACCACTGCTTTGAGAGCACGGGCATCATAGCCAGTATCATAATGGTTTCGCGGTCATAGCCATCACCAAGTGTAAAATGAATGGTGAGGGGGGCTGTCACCTCCGCCGTTTTGACGAGCTTGTAAATGCGCCGCATATTCGGGCGCCCGTGTTCCTTGAGCGTTTCGTATGAAAATAAAACATCATCTGCGGTTATGGGCGCGCCGTCTTGGAAGCGTGCCTTTGGATTGATATGAAAGGTAATCCATGATCTGTCCTCGGCAACCTCGACATGCTCAGAGATCAAGGGATACATGGTAAAGGGTTCATCCCATACGCGGCGCATCAAACGGTCATAGACCAGATTCATATTTTGCGGCGCTTGCCCCTTCAGGGCGTAAGGGTTGAGCGTGTCGAATGTTCCGATCGCGGACATCTTTACCGCGCCGCCTTTGGGGGCATCGGGGTTAACGTAATCGAGGTTTGCACTGTTTGCATCGTATTTTGTTTGCCCATGCATCGCGAGGCCAAACAGATTTTGTTGCTCCTGCGCCATTGCACTTGTCACAAAAAGCGTGAATATAAAGAATATCGTAAGAATCTGGACGTAAAATTTCATCATGAAAGTATTGATATCAAAATCCGGCGAAGTGTCCAAACCGTTTATTGAGCGCATACATCTTATACAAGGTGATATTACGCAGCAGGATACGGACGCCATTGCTATGCTTATTCCGCAGGACATGGAGTTTGCGGGGCAGATCAATCAGTCGATTATGCAGGCTGCGGGCTATGATATTGATGCGTTTATTTTAGAGCATATTTATAAACCCAGAGTTGGTGAAGTCTATGCGTTGCCTGCGGGCAATCTTAATGCCAAACATATTCTGGTGGGGATTATGCCCTATTACAGGACAGAGTTTGACCAAAACGATTCGCATTTATCGGGGGCTGTGCGCAGTATTATGGAACTGGCGCGGTGTATGTTATTGACGAGCATATCTTTTCCACCGCTATTTTCCGGTAAGAAGGGCTTTGCGAAGCCCAAAGCGGCGCGGCTGGTTTGCCAGGGGATTAATGATCGTATGCAAGATGCCTTTGAAGACGTCAGAATTGTGTGTTCTGACGAAGCCTCTATCGAGATTTTTGATCGTAAGCTTAGAATTTTGGGATGGGACGGCGGATAAAACGTACCCGCGCATCCCATTTTAATATTTAGGCGGCTAAGTCAGCCAGTGTCACGGCGGGGCGTGGCCCGATATGTGAAATCACTTCCGCAGCAGCAATCGCGCCGAGCTTTCCACATTCTGCCAAAGGCTTGCCTTCGGTATGACCATAGAGGAAACCAGCAGCGAATTGATCGCCAGCACCCGTCGTATCGATAACTTTTTCGACAGGAACGGCATCAATCTTGATTGTTTCGCCATTGGCAATAATGATTGCGCCTTTTTCGCTGCGTGTGATGGCAGCGATTTCAACATGCTTGCTAATCGCGCTTACTGCATCATCAAAATTGTCCTTCAAGAACAGAGATTTGATTTCATCTTCATTCGCAAACAGGATATCCACATGGTTTTCCACAAGGTTTAGGAAATCATCGCGGTGGCGATCAACACAGAACGGATCAGAAAGGGTGAGGGCAATTTTACGGCCATTTTCATGTGCGAGGTTCGCAGCGGCAATGAAAGCGGCTTTGGCTTGTTCGCGGTCGAATAAATAGCCTTCCAGATATGTAATTTTCGCGCTGGCGATCAGGTCGGCATCAATATCAACGGGGCTAAGCTCCACACTTGCACCTAAAAAGGTGTTCATGGTGCGGTCAGCGTCGGGAGTAACCAAAATCATGCATCGTCCGGTGTGTGCGCCCATAACAAGCGGAAGCGTCGCAAAATTGACACCCAGAGATTTAATATCGTTTTGGAAAACCTTACCAAGATTGTCATCCGCCACTTTGCCGATAAACGCGCCTTGTCCGCCGAATGATGCAAAACCAGCCATCGTGTTAGCCGCAGAGCCACCGGATGTTTCGGTGCCTTGTGGCATTTGTGTATAGAGATCAACAGCGCGCACTTCATCAATCAGTGTCATTGCACCTTTTTCCATGCCGTGTTCTTTTTGTTCTTCGATAAATGTTTCGGGCACTTGTGAGAGAACATCAACCAGTGCATTTCCAACGGCGACAACGCCAAATTTTGTATCAGACATATAGACTATCCATAACCTTGTAGTTTCCAAAAAAATGTAGTTTTATCTTCTACAGGAAAAGACGTGAAAAGGCCAAGCCCCAATGAGCGAAAAAAAGAAATCCGACAAGAAAAAAGAAAAGCCGGATATTGATGTAAAAGATAAAATTGTCCACTCCGCGCTTCATCTTGCTGTTGAGCAGGGGTGGGAGTATGTGACCTTGCATGATATTGCCGCGCATTCGGGTGTTCCGTTGACGGGCATGTATGCGTGTATTGATCACAAGGACGATATCCTGATGTTATTGGGGCGAATGATTGACCGCCGCGTTTTAGAGAATGTGCATTTCTCAGAAGACAGCACCACCAGCCCGCGTGACAGAATATTTGATGTATTGATGGATCGTTATGATATTTTGAATGAATATCGTGAAGGGGTTGTCTCAATATTAGAGTCCCTTAAGTGTGACCCGAAACAAGTCGTGATATCTATGCCGCATATATGCCGTTCAATGAGTTGGATGTTAGAGGCTGTGGGCATTGAAACATCAGGGATAAAGGGCGCCGTTAAGGTGACGGGGTTAAGCGGCCTTTATATTAAGGTTCTGCATGTCTGGAAAGATGATGAGAGCGACGATTTACCAAAAACCATGGCGGCGCTTGATAAGGCGTTGGAACGTGTGGAGCGTATGGCTAACAGTTTTGGGCTGTAGCAGTTTTGGCATCTTGCGCTAACATATCTTCGACATATCCTAAATACGGAACAGAGGTGTAGATCCCTGATTTCTGCGCCGCCGCCAAGGCCGCCTTGGATGCAAAAGCGATGGAGCGTTCAATCGGCAAGCCTGCCTGCACGCACGCAGCAAAAAAACCACAAAACACATCAAAACAACCATGAATATCGACAAGGGAATGCGCGTCATTGGCCTGTTCGTAATGAACGTCCTGTCCGTTTTCCCCATGTACCGCCGCGCCGCCAACCCCTAAATTCCTTGTAATAACGATAGTGTTTTCAGATTTTGTTTTTTGGTGGAGCAGGGCGGAGTTTTCTGTTGTGACCACAATATCGGCGCGTGATAGTGTGTTTATATCAATATCTGTCTGGTCTTGCAGGCACAGCATGGTGCGGGCATTTTGCGCTTTTGCACGCTCTAATAATGTCAGCAATATATCGTGATCTATATCACCGGAAAGTAAAAGAAGGCTGCGCTCATTAAGGTGTATTTGCGGAATTTGTCCGGCGTGCGTGTGTTTATTGGCACCCAGTGATGTGACGGTCATGGCGGCGTTGTCGGGATGGTTTAATGAAATTTCCAGCCCCGAGTCGGTTTCGCTTTTGCCAATGCCCGATGTGTTTATGCCTTCTTTGCGTAATGTTTCAATGCAATGTGTTCCGAAGATGTCGTTGCCCACTGTGCCGATCAGGGAAACTTTTGCACCGCCGCGCGCCGCGCTGACGGCTTGTATTGTGCTGCTGCCGCTAATGTCAAACAGGCTATCGCATGCAGTGATGTTCAGGCTGTCAGGCGTCAGTGGCGTTTGTAAACCAGCATGAATGTGTGTGTTGATATGGCCAAAGACAAGAATCATATGAAATTTAATCACTCCAAGGGACTATAAAAAAGGACATAATAGATTTATATCATGTAAGAGTGGTGAATATATAATATTCTGACGGGGGACTTGATATTTTCTTGTAAAGAAAATAAAAGAGAGCCAAAGAAGGAAAAAGCCCATGTCCATAAATTATAATAAGCATTTCCACGGTTGCGTTGAAACGGTCAAATCAGAAGGACGTTACAGGATTTTCGCAACGATGGAGAGGATCGCGGGACGATTCCCTTATGCGAATTATTATGATGAAGATGGGAAAACGCGCGAAGTCGCGATCTGGTGCAGTAATGATTATCTTGGCATGGGGCAACACCCCAAAGTGATCGCCGCGGCGAAGGATGCCATTGATAAATGCGGCACAGGGGCAGGCGGGACGCGCAATATTTCAGGCACGACCCATTATCACGTTCAATTAGAAGAGTCGCTCGCGGACTTACACCAAAAAGATGCGGGCTTGGTTTTTTCATCCGGCTACGTCGCTAATGAAGGTGCGCTGAGTGTTCTGGGTAAGTTACTGCCGGAATGTGCGATTTTCTCTGATGACTTAAACCATGCATCGATGATCCACGGGATTAAAGACAGCAAGCAGGAAAAGTTCATTTATCGTCATAATGATGTTGAGCATTTGGAAAGCTTGCTTAAATCGGTTGATCCGAACCGCCCTAAAATTATTGCCTTTGAATCTGTCTATTCAATGGAGGGGGATATCGCCCCGATCAAAGAAATCGCAGATTTGGCGGAAAAATATAACGCCCTGACATATCTGGACGAAGTGCACGGTGTCGGCCTTTATGGTCCGCGCGGCGGCGGTGTTGCCGAAGAACGCGGTTTACTTGACCGTATTGATATTATCGAAGGAACGTTCGGTAAAGCTTATGGTGCGATGGGTGGTTTTGTTACAGGGCCGCGTTCCATTATTGATGCGATACGGTGCTATGCGCCCGGGTTTATCTTCACGACCAGTTTACCACCAGCGGTTTTGGCTGCGGCTTATGCATCTGTGGAACATTTGAAAGTGTCTGATGTTGAGCGTAACAAACAACGCGAAAACGTCACGTTGTTTAAGGATATGCTAGAGGCTGCGGATCTGCCGTTCCTACGCGGAGAGAGCCATATCGTCCCCCTGATTGTTGGTGAACCGACATGTTGTAAGGATGTGACGGATATTTTGTTGAATGAATATAATATCTATGTTCAGCCGATCAATTATCCGACTGTTCCAAAGGGAACGGAGCGTTTGCGCCTTACGGCGACGGCGGCGCATTCAACGGAAGATGTGAAACACATGGCGAATATGTTGCAGGATTTGTGGCAGAATCACCATGCACTAAGGCGCGTTGCTTAAGATTGTCAGCGCGCAGGCACAGACTTCTAATAATAAAATAATGAATATGTTGAATGATTTTATCTAAACAAGAATGTTTAGATTTGTTCCGCGTGTGCTTCTCGTGGGGGCGGTTTCTATGGATTGTTCGATCACATTGGCGATTTGCCGATCTTGTTCGGCGTTGTTTTTTATGACAGACAACGTCACATTTTGGCGTGTCAGAGCTGTTTCCGCTGCGATAGATGCTGGTATATTCATAATTCCACCTTGTTATACTGCTGACAATTCTATCATAGTTTTTTGAAAAATTAATGAAAATAATAGCGCGTTAAATAATTATCACCAAATGAGCATTTGTATTTTTTGAGGACGGTTTGTATTCAAACGTTGTTCTTATGCCCGACTCGTCGTACAATATTTCGTAAATTATTTAGTTGAATTTTTTGAGCCTTAACGGTCTTTAGGAGGGAGTCTATATGCAATGCCAACGTATCATCATGAATTTCACGGCACCTCCAAGTATGGAAGATATTGAGGATTTAGCCTCATCGGTGTGGGAAAACCTGCCGGAAGAAATTCTAAGTCGGTGCGATGATCTGAGTATCGTCATAGAAGAGACGGTAGACGATACATTGTTAGATGATCTTGGTCTGGATGATTCTTATGAACTGCTCGCCCTATATAAAAGCGGCAAGGAAATATCACCGGGGGTTGAGCGTAAAGTGGCCAATGATGACGATGCTTTGGTACTTTACCGTAGATCTTTGCTTGATATGTGGTGTGAAACACAAGAGGATTTGCAGAGTCTCATCAGGCAGGTTATGATTGAAGAGTTAGGACGGCATTTCGAATTTTCCGATGAGGATATCGAAGATATGGCTGAACGCCATTATCAGGGAATGTTGTGAGAGTGGTAAAGGCTTTGCCTTTATGTTTGTTTAAAATACAGCTATTCAAAACTATGCAGATGGTTTTGTAGTATGCTAAAGTACTGATTGGTTATAATTTGATGGTTGGGATTGTAATTTGTTTCGTTTGATTCATAGTTTTTTTCTAGTGACGTTGATGGTCTTTTCGGGGATCAGCGCAGCTTACGCTGCGGCGAGTGTTCCTGTCACGGTTGAGGATAATCTTGGCGGACTTGTTCCGGGTACACAACGTAACACCTGTAATCCTGATTTCATGGAAGTCCTTGAAAACAGAGCTTGGGAACAGGCGCAGCGGGAAATGACCCAGAATGCGAACATCATTCCGCGCCCCGACAGTGTTTTATCGCTCACGTGCTTTGATTCATGGCTGGATCATTTGGCCAATTATGCAGAGGATAACTTCCCCGGTGATCCCGATGAATCGGATGGTCGATTGCTTAATGGTCTTTTGACCGATTTGACCATCGTGTTGCCTGATAACATCATTTCAGGCATTGACCCTAATCAGACAGAAGGCTACGTGCTATTCGCTTTGTTGGAGATATTAGTCCTCGATCAGCTTGAAAATGTGAACAGTATTACAGGGACAGTAGCTGATGCACCTGGCTTAGCATTATGTGGCGGCAGCAAAGAACGTTTTATTGACGATAACTTCCCTAATCTTATGATAGGCAATCGCGCTAAAAATCAGTCGGCAGTGCCCGCGTACGCATCAATTTCATCAGGTTTAGATAATGATGTCGATACATCCAATTTTAATGGTTGTGCGCGGATGAACCAAGTATGGCAACGCACGAAATGTTATGACTTCGCAACGGAATCTGAGGTTTATAAGACAAGCCATGCAGGGCCGGAGCATGATGGATTTTATACATTGGCGCAATATGAGGCGAATGCAAGTGGTGGTGGTGACTACAGAACAGAGGCCAACCAATGCCCACCGCCAAACGATAGGTTAATTCGATTCCCTAGTTTAGGTGATATGGCTTGTTATGCACAAATTCACGGTATGCCTTCACCGCCTGCATGGGCCGGTTTTATTACAGGTTTTTCACTTACAGGTGGTTTTAGTGCACCAGGTGGTGGCCCGACTTGGACGCAGGCAAACACCGCGGCTAATCCTTTGCCAGGTGCGGCTGGTGCGATGGATGTCTACACAAATTTTGTGGGTATGGTATCGGGAACGACATGTGCGCCGCCTATCAAAGTCGGGTATATCGTAGCAAACGGAACAAGACATTATATCGATGCTGTTTGTCCTAACCCGGGGTGTCACTTTACTGCGCCATCAACAATAGCCGGCAACGGTTCGTGCGCAATGTAAGTCTTATGATGTTTAGGCATCTGTTCTGGCAGAGCGACCTTCTTCATAATCAATAATCTTTACAGAACTAATAATGTATTTAAAGGTCGCATGTGTTGAGTTATGCGGCTTTTTTAAATAGCCTTTTTCATGAAATCCGATACGCGGCGTGTAAAGGCCGATGGATCATCAATCGGCTCGCCTTGTATGATTTTGGCTTGATCAAGCAACAAGAACGCGGCGTCAGTAATATCCGCTCCCTTTTCGCAGCTTTGTGCCAATTTTTTAATCAGCGCATGTTTGGGATTTATTTCAAGGACGGGCTTATTATCACCTTCGTATTTTTGATGCAAACGCAAGACACGTTCCATATACATATCAACACCACCATCAGGGGCAACCAAACAGACAGGGGAATCGGTCAGGCGTTGTGATATGCGCACATTATGAACGCTATCGACCAGAATATCCTGCATCGCAGTGATGAGTAGGGAAATATGACCACTTGCGTCCTGCTTCTCTTTATCCGTAGTTTCCGCGTCCGCTTCATCCTTTTCAGGTGAGGAGGCCTCTTCATACTTACCAAGGTCGATATCGCCTTTGGTGATGGATTGGAACGGAATGTCTTTATAATCAAGAACGCTCTGTAACCAGAAATCATCAATTGTATCTGTGAAGAACAGAACTTCGATTCCTCTGGATTTGAACCCTTCCAATTGGGGGCTGTTTTTGATGTTTTCCAATGATTCTCCGCTGAGATAATAGATTTTATCCTGCCCGTCTTTCATACGTTCAACGTAATCGGACAAGCTTGTGAGCGCGGTGGCGTTATTATGCGTTGAGTAAAAACGGCATACTTTCAAAAGGGCGGGGCGGTGCTCCACCGCATCATAAAGCCCTTCTTTAAGGGCGGGGCCAAACTGTCCCCAGAATGATGTGAAGGCGGAGAGATCATCACGCGATAATTTATCAAGATCGCCCAAGACTTTACGCGCAACCGCACTTCTGATTTTCTCAATCGTCGGATTATATTGCAGGGATTCGCGGCTGATATTGAGGGGCAGATCTTCGCTATCAATGACACCACGCATAAAGCGCAGCCATGGATACATTAAGTTTTCAAGCTCATCGGTAATAAATACGCGGCGCACATATAGTTTCACGAAATTACGGCGGCTCGGGTCGAATAAATCCCATGGGCGCAGAGTTGGCACATAAAGGAGGCCTGTGAATTCTATGGTTCCCTCGGCTTTCCAGTGTGATGTCATCAGCGATTCATCGGCTCCGCCTGCAAGGTGCTTATAGAAATCTTCGTATTCGTCTGGGGTGATGTCTTGTTTGGACTTCATCCATAAAGCCGATGCGCTGTTGATGGCTTCGGCGTCTTTGTCTTTTGTGACTTCGCCAGGTGCGCCCAGATAGATCGGTACGCTGATATGATCGGAATATTCCTTCACAGTCATTTCTATTTTTTGGTCGAGCAAAAATTCAGAGGCTTCGTCTTTAACCGATAAGGTAATAGCCGTCCCGCGTGCGCCGTCCAAACGCGCCTTTTCGATGGCGCTTGGCTCTCTGATAATAAAACCTGATTTCCCATCAGATTCCCAAAGCCATGTTTCATCGCTACCGGCTTTGCGGCTCACGACCTGAATTTTATGGGCAATCATATAGCCTGCGTAAAACCCAACGCCGAATTGTCCAATTAATTTGAGCTTATCCGCGCCGTCATTGATTTTTTCCATTTTCTCCATCAGGGATGCTGTACCTGATTTGGCAATCGTTCCAAGGTTTTCGGCCAGTTCATCTTTGTTCATGCCAACACCGTTATCGACGATGCTGATGGTTCTGTTGGTTGTGTCTTTATAGGTGCAGATGCGGAAATCCGGATTATCTTTGATAAGGTCGGGGGCGGCGATGGCATCGTAGCGCAAGCGATCACAGGCATCCGCCGCGTTTGAGATTAATTCCCGCAGGAAAACATCGTGGTTTGTATAAAGTGCGTGCGCCACAATATCCAGCAGGCGCGATACGTCGGCACTGAAACTTTGTTGTGCTTCTGTATTTTCAGTGGTCTCTTTTTTCTGCGCGCTCATAATGTCCGTACTCCTCATAAAATGATGTGCAATTTATGCCTTTGTTTCATATAAAAATCAAGGGTACAGGCGCGTTATATCCCATGTGCCATTGCTTTGATGCGTATATAGAAAGCGATCATGCAACCGATCAGGGTTATCCATCCAAAACTCTATCGTATCAGGGAGGAGGCGAAACCCTACCCAGCTTTCAGGGCGCGGCACAACAGAGCCTTCGGGGTATTGTTGTTCGAATGTTTTAATTTTATTTTCTAGGGTCGCGCGCGAATCAAGTGGGGATGATTGCTGCGAAGCCCATGCACCGATCTGTCTTTTATAGGGGCGTTCGGCGAAATAGGCATCGGCTTCCTTACCGTCAATGATTTTGACTTGGCCATCAACACGCACCTGTTTGCGCAACGATTTCCAATAAAAGCATACGGAGCCATAAGGCGTTTCTTTTAAGGCTTTGCCTTTTTGGCTGTTCACGTTGGTGTGAAATTTAAAACCGTTTTCATCCACCTGTTTTAACAAGACCATGCGCACCGAAGGCTTGCCGTCTTTTGAACAAGTAGCAAGCGCCATCGCGCCAGGATCATTGATTTCTGAGGCTTCAGCTTGTGCGAACCACAGTTTAAATTGGGCGATTGGGTCATTCAAAAGATTTTGTTCCATTTTTTTAGAAGGCTTTCTTTGATTTGTGCGTATATACCTATGAATCCTATTTATAAGAGGATATACTGCGTAACTCAAATTAGCTAAAGTTATTCCAACAGCAAAAGGTTAGTCGGATGAAAAAAATTACAATGATGATGATGGTGGTATCGGTGATGATACTTGGTGCGTGTGATACGACAACGTTCCAGAATAAAGGCACAAAAGAAATGGTCGGAACAGGCGCAGGCGCGGTTGTTGGTGGCCTTCTCGGTTCAAAAGTCGGCGGTGGTTCAGGCCAGCTCTGGGCGACTGGTGCGGGCGCACTTTTAGGTGCGTATCTTGGAAACGAGGTTGGTAAATCTTTGGATAATGCCGATAGACAATATATGTCTAACGCCGTTTATCAGGCGCAATCAGCGCCGGTTGGTGAACCTATTTCATGGAATAATCCTGAAAGCGGTAACGCAGGGAACATCGTAGCCACAAAAGACGGTTACAGCGCAAGCGGAAGCTATTGCCGTGAGTTCCAACAAACCGTGTATATTGGCGGTAAAGAAGAATCAGCATTTGGTACAGCCTGTCAGAAACCTGATGGTAGCTGGGAAATCGTCAATAAATAAGGCGATTTGAAGACCAATCATAAAATTTAAAAGCCGCTTGATATTCAGGCGGCTTTTTGTATGGCAGAGGGGGATAATTTTTGCTTATCGCTTTATGGCATGGGGGCTGATGAAGTCCGATATATTCGCAGTCTTTTTCTCGGTACTGTCAGCATTGCGTTTTGCTTGTTCCGCTTTGTGTTCTTCTGTGAGTTGTTGTGCCATAACAAGGCCGGAATGAATGGATGAAAATTCATCATCGCCCGAAGTGACCTGAAGGATAGTCTTCCAAGGCAAGTCACCGTAATCACGTTTGATATAGAATAATTTTTTAGAGAGATAGCTCAATGTATCCCATTCAATATTTTCAACTTCTCGTTCAAACAATGTAATGGCATCTTGTAACACATTTTCGAAGATATCGTCGTTACTGCATTTTTTGATCATATCGGCCACAGGCACAAGGGCAGGGACGCACCAGCCCATAAGCTTGCCATCCTGAAACGCCTGATTCTGTTTGTCGATGATTTCTAAAATAAGCTTAAAATCTTCTCTACGCGCCATACGCCTTTGCAAATTATTCAGCAATTCCTTACACAATTTTTTATGGAGCCGCGTGTTGGCCTCTTGATTGGTGAAGGGATTG
>TARA_R110001592_G_scaffold6301_3_pt1 | contig 29195 bp, 39 predicted proteins | sample TARA_R110001592 | Tara Oceans TARA_R110001592 (sample SAMEA4398387) | marine metagenome | biome: Polar Biome; feature: [SRF] surface water layer (ENVO:00010504); material: water (ENVO:00002006), including particulate matter (ENVO:01000060) such as... | depth 5 m | reverse complement strand
TTTGTTTTCTTAAACGGTGTAGTACAAAAACTACAGTTAAATTTACAGCCTACACCTAGTTCGATACTAAGTATGTCATGTTGGTTCCAACAATCGTCTACACCAGTGTCTTGCATCACAACAGGCGGCTCAGGAACATTGACTTGATCTTTAATCTTAAACCAATCACTGTAGCCGTCGTTGTAATGAAAAAATTCGTCTGTGTTATTACCATGTAACCATAGAGCAAATACATCTAAACTTCTACCAATGAAGTATGCGTCTACTAGTTGTGATAGTTCTCTTATTCCTTTGTGTCCAGGACTAACAGACCGTTCAACAGTTTGTTGCCTATACACACCACCTGCCGCTATGCGTATATTATGTGTCTGTTTTAATAGTTTTAATATTCCAAATAATGTTTCATTTTGTAATACGGCGTGATGCCCTACTGTGATACTTAGGCATACAATGTTGTCTGTACCATCTTTAAAATGACGTCTTAATAATCGCTGTAACTTGCTTATAGATTCAAACTCATGAAGCCATTCAGTGATATATTCTATGTTTTGAACTTCGTAGCCTTCTGCTCGTAGTCGATCGCCTACTATATACGCACCGGGGCTTCTCGCAGTATTACGTCTACCTTCGCCTGTTAGTAACCCTGGAGAACTTAATACTACTGCTTTCTTCACAGTCCCATCAGCGTTTGAACTAAGTTCCTAACTAGGAATACTAAACCAACCCCATTGAGAATGATAAGTGCCCTATCCTTCCACATGATGCTAACGCCTAGCCACCCTATGATACCCACAGTACTTAATGCTAGGTCGTAAATTTGTAAACCCTCAACGCCTCTGATACTCATAGCACATAGTACAAATATACTACTGAACCATTTGAGATACCAATCAGGTGTACCGTTTGGTGTGACGCTTTTATAAATCCTTGTTGACTGCTGTATTTCTGCTACAGTATATTCTACACCGTCGTGTTCGTTCTCAATAACATAACTGAGATCTAGTTCGTGGGTGTCTTCTACTGGGTCTTGTATTTTATTCTTAACCATTCCATTGTCCTGCTAGTAATATTCTCTTGTCGTCTTGTGTTAAACTGCTAAAGTCTGTTCCGTGATAACTCATGTCCGTACATGGAAATATAAATGCTGTACCTACATTGCCAGTAGTCTCGCTGACTTCGTATTTTGCTAAATCAGTTTCATTTGAACCCAGGTCGTCACCCAGTGTGGTACCGTCGTACACTTTGGTACCAGGGTGTCCTTTACTGATGTGTATTAATATTTTTGCCGCACTTCCTGTTATATCTAAACAATCGTTGTGTGGACCAAAGTTCATATCGTGTGCGTTTGCTTGATAGCCCATACTAATTGGCTTAGACTCTTTGTTCAGAGCGCCTATCTTTTTCATTATTGGGCCCCAGTCGTTACCTAGATGTCCCCAATTGGCAAGTTGGTAACATAGCTCACTGTGAATTCCTTCCGTAGATAGTACTGGCCATCCACCCATATCGGGTTGGCGCATATCATTAAACCTAGGTGCTATTTCGTCATACACTTGTGCACACACATCAGCATCAATAAAGTTTTCTACAACTATGTGTTTGTAGGGCCATTGTTCCACAGTTGCGTTAGTTAAGTTATCCCAATTTATCATAGTACTCCATGAACAGTTGTGCATATTGCTTCGCCGATTCTGGCGACATATGATTATGAAAACGTTCAAATTGTTCCTCTTCTGTGCCGAGGTTTATCTTGTATTTATATACAGACTTAAAACTTGGAACGGAAAACATTTCTTTATTGTGCCATTCAAATGCCTGTTCCACTGAGCCAGGGTCATACCAGTATGGAAAATCCATAAATCCCACATGCGGTATAATATTAATACCACGTTGCTTCGCTCTGGTAATTGCTCCGTCTATGAGCATACATTGTATGTACTCGTCAAACATCTCTGGGTATAGATGTGCTTGGTACTGATTGTGTGCGTTAAGTTTATCTTTAGTGAGTTTAAGGCCAAACAATGTTACGTGAGCATCATGCTGATGCATGTGCTGACTGCCTACCAGTCTGCCGCGTGCCTCGTTGAGAATGCCTAGTTTGCGATCAAACGGTTTTTTGTTACTGCCGAGGTATACTTGCCTTACTGTGGTAGTAAAGCCACATAGCACTTGATCTGTTTCTATGTTAAATCTTGATTGATCGACGATGTTATCTAACCCTAGCACTATGCTAAAGTTACTGGCACCACCAAACGAATGATAGTATTCAGCATCTAGTCCCATGTGTGTAGCAACGTGTTCAGTCCAACTGGAACTACCCAGTCGCTTACCTCCTACAGAAGGGTTGCTATCTGGTCGCTTACCTGATTCAGTATCTTTATAGTCTATGCAACGTGTAAAGAAACTATCACCAATGATCCACAGTTTACCCATAATAATGTCCGTTAACGAGAACTCACTTAGAAAATCGCAAAAATCGGAGTTTGGAGTTACCCTTCTCCGCCTTCGCCTAAGTGTGTTTCAAATCTTCGTCTGATGTAATTTTTACTCATTCCTAAGTCGTATTTTGTATACATAAAGTTTACAAACCTAGTTCTCATAACATCCTTCTGGTTATGTGGTACATACATTAGTTGGGTTGCGTATGCTTCGCATTCTCTATCTAATTTGTGGTTCTTGTCAAAGTATTGTCTAATACCCGACACACCTAATGTCCTAATATTTTGCTTCACGTGAGTTAGTTCGTGTTGTATTAACCCTTCATCTTCTTTGTATTCGGGTCTGACTAACGCCAATGTTGCTATATGATACCCGGCAAACTTACTAGGTATCAACCAATTTGTTATGAAAATAGGTACTGGAAGGAACTTCCATATTAGTCTTATTTTCATAACAGTATTTATTTGGGTTAGAACATTTGATAGATACTTCTTGAACCAGTACACTTACCACATGTTAATTTACAATAAGAATTAGGATCACCTGCTTTCATATGTTCGTAATATGTTTTATGTAATATACCGCTGTCTAATACAGACTTTAACGATTTATTAGATACACTAAAGTCATCGTAGTTATTTTCTGTAATTACATTTAGCAAATCATTTATGTGGCCTTGTTGTCCATCATAATCATTTTGTTTTGCTCTACTAACAGCACTACCAACCATACAGCATGGGTATACATAATTGTCATGGCTAACAAACACATTGAGTATTTCATTTTTGAAGTTCGTGTGCTCGTGCCAATTTAATGAATAGCACTCCTGGCTATCGACTTTTGATATATGGTCTATCATGTGTTCATCTAGTGTTGTGTCAAAAAGTGTAATGCCGTCATATGGTATTGGGTTGTCGGGTGTGTATTTACTTGGTATGTCTCCAGTATGGATTTTTTCATTGTATACTGTCTTAACTTCTTCTAATGCTTTTACTAAATGATCGTAAGTATGTTGCTGTTTGAGATTAAAATGTTGATCAAGCCATGGCTTGAATTCATCGGTAACAGGTGTAAGGAAGTGAGTGAACTTTCCACCAAAGTTATATACAGGTATATTACGATCTGACTCGTTAAAGCCGTTTGGGTATCTAATATAAAATGTATGTACACCTAATTGTTTTGCTTGTTTAACAGCATTTAATAAATCGCATTTGTTTTCGTCAAACACAATATATTGCCATTCGTCATGTACAGATGTATTCTCGCTATAGTATTCTTTCATGTTACGCAATACACGGTCATACCTGACATTCACTCTGTGTAGTTCTAGTATTTCGTTACTAGCACCGTCCACACCAAATATCAGTTCAACGCCTAGTTTACCTAACTGCCTGTAATGATCTGGTTTACCTATGCCACCGTTAGTAGAAATCCTAATACTCATGTAAGGGTTTTGTTTTTTAAACCATTCGCATATAGGAAGTATTTCGGCACACGTCATTGGATCGCCGTAATTACCGCATAGTTGTATATGTTGAATTTGTTTTGCTACACCATTAAAGATTCTTTTAACATCATCTAGTGTTCGCATCTGTTGTTCGAAGTCTGCTAATTCACCGGACTGTCTGCGAATACAAACAGGACAAACAGCATTACACGAACTTGATACTTCTAAATCTATTGCTACTAGGTTATCTGATTTCATTATATATATTTACTATTTGTTGATACTTTTCGCGATCGTAGTTCTCTAGATTCGGTGCGTATTCAATCCTATGAAATATATAATTACTGCATTTTTGTTTGAAGTCTATTTCTGCTTGTAATAAGTCGCGAATATGCTGATCGTTTTGCGGTTGCCGATCGAGAACTAGCATACATATATCTTCTTTTGTTATTAGGCAGAGATCTATATATACAAATTGCGAAGCATAAGAAAGCAATTTTTTTGTAAACCAGTAATGCGGTTCTAGTTGTTCTTTGGTAAGTGTTAATTGGTAAGGTTGATTGGCAGCCACATCTGAAAAACTACGCCAGATAGTTTCCGGCGCATTTCCAAATTTTTCAAACAAATCAATCTTTCGTGGTGGATGCCTTAACGTGGTAAAGGAATACTGTTCGTGTACTTCTTCTGGCCCTAGTGTTGTATTGTTAAGTACAACTATGTTATGCACATCCATCATATAAATTACTCGTTGCTATCTTGTGGTTGCTGTGTCGCAGGTATTAACCCTTCTTTTAAATAATTTAATACTGTATTTGGATCAGTCATTAAGTACGGATCGTCTGTTGCGTCATCGCCATACCCGGGTTCCTCAAAGATAACTTCAATGTTTTTGTCGTTAACAATCATTGCGTATCTCCAACTTCTTAAACCAAAACCAATAGCACTCTTATCAACTAAGAAACCCATTTGTCTAGTAAACGATCCTGTTCCGTCCGGAATGGCTTTTACTTTTGAAATGTTTAGTTCTCTGAACCAAGCATTCATAACAAAGGTGTCGTTAACTGATGCACAGTAAATATCATCGATGCCATACTCTTGTAGTTGTTCGTAGTATGCCTCGAAACCCGGTAGTTGATTCATCGTACACGTCGGTGTAAATGCTCCAGGTAATGAGAATACTAACACCCTACGTCCGGCAAATATTGATTCTGTATCTACACTACCCCATCGAAATCCTGACTCGTCATCATCAATTCGAACTGGGAATGTAACGTTTGGTACTGTTCTTGCTATTCTTGTCATGTTGTTCTCCTAATCAATTCCTAGTGTGAACCTTGCTTCTTCTGATATTCTATCAGGGGTCCACGGTGGTTCGAATGTTATGTCGACGTTAACTTTTTGTACACCTTCAACACTCTGTGCGTGGGCGTATACTTCCGCTGGTAGTATCTCAGCGGCAGGACAGTTGGGTGCTGTTAACGTCATAAGCACCTGACAATCCATTTCCTTATTAATTTCTACTGTGTATATTAATCCCAAGTCTACAATGTTCACTGGTATTTCTGGATCAAATATATCTCTTAATTTTTTCTTAACCTTTGCGGCTACAAACTTTTGTAAATCATCCATTAGTCAGCACCGAGTCAAGTACATCAAAGAATCTAGCAATGTCTACTTCGTTTGTGTTAACACCTGGGCTCACTCTAAGGAAGCCACTTGTTGACAATGCGTCTACTACAGGATGAGCACATAGTTTGCCCGACCTTAAAAATATTCCGTATAGTCCCATTTCTGTCCCTACGTCAAATGAATGTAATCCTGGAATAGTAAAACTTACTAGTCCGCCTCGTTTTTCCATTGGCAACTGTTCACATATAACCGGTACCTTGCGTTCCGTTAGTCCGTCAAGTAACACTTTGGTCATTGTTTCTATATGCGTGTGTATGTTGTCCATGCCTAATGTGTTCATGAAGTCGATACTAGCACCCATGCCAATTACACCTGCTACGTTTGGTGTGCCTGCTTCAAACTTTGTAGCATCACTGTTAAATACAATATTATTTTCTGTTACTGATTCTACTTGCATGCCTCCGCCAATCAATGGCATCATACGTTCAACCAGTTCGTTTCTAATTAACAGCACACCTGTGCCGGTTGGACCATAGTGTTTATGAGCACTCCAGTAATAAAAGTCTGCGTCAATGCCGTTGGCATCCAATGTCGAGTGTGACATGTGTTGACTCATATCTAACGCAACATAGGCACCTTTATTGCGTGCCTTTGCTGTTATACTCTTAACATCCAGTATTTGTCCAGTGGCGTTGAAAACACCGCTTAGATGTAACATGTGTGCGTCTAACACACCGTCTAGTATGGTTTCTTCGTCTATAATGCCGTTAGCATCAAACTGTTTTACTACAGTATCGCTTTTGCTTATTCTGTGCGGTACTATATTAGCATGGTGATCATTTAGGCATGTGTGAAACTTTTTTATTCCTAAGTGACCAGTATTGTGTACTATCATATTAGATGATTGTGTTGCGCCAGGTGTAAACACTACTGTATAGTTAGAAGCATTACACCAATTGGATATTGTGTCTCTAACCTTTTCGTATTCTTCAGATGCCTTGCTCACCCATTCGTAGTTGCCGCGGTGTACACTACCTGGATATTCTGTGTAGTACTCGTACATTTTGTCTAACACACTCTTTGGTGTTAAACTAGTTGCGGCATTGTCAAGGTATACATGGCCTTGCTGTAGTGCCTTAAATTGTTCTCTTGTCTCACTTAAATTCATATTTGTATGTGTCCGTTTGCTATAATTGTTTTAGCAGTATTGCTATCGACACCAAGTGACTCTAAGTAATAGATCTCGTCTTCGCTTATCTTACTTGTAGTACAACCATGTGTACACTCAATCTCTTTAGTATTAATATGTAAGACAGGCTTACTAAACGCTCTAGAGAGCGGATCTACTAAAAGATTCTTGTTAGTCATTTCGCTTTTTGTACCAACTGCTTTTTTCTCTACTCTAACCTCACCGATAAAGTTACCTGTGTTACTATTGTAGATAGCAGAATTATATTTAATATTACTATTGCCATCATATCCTTTATGATGGACATCTATAAAGTTAGCACTATCGCTGTTCTTAAGGAGAGTGCTACCGTTAACATTTGTTGTTGTGCTTTGGTAAGCAGTGATATTTATGTTGCGCCACTGATTACCAGTATCGTATGTGTTAATTGTTAAATTTGATTTAGGATATTGAATAATATGTGTGCTGTCTATAACACCGTCTGTCATATCAGCATGTCTATTTATAGTTAGCGATGCGCCATAGTCTACAACGTATATCCATTTGTTACAGAAAAACTTATTGTTCCCTGTGTGTATTTCGTCAATTACTACATGCTGATTTTTACATATTCTAACTAAGTACACACCGCTGTTTAAGATAGACTCGTCTGCGTCTTTTATACTCCAGTGAGCACTTTCTTTTAACGATGCTTCATTAGATACACTAGGGTCTGCTGTAAGTGAAACTTTGCAACTGCTATCTATGTTTAGCACCTGTACTGATTCTGTTAGCCTAGATGCTAATGTGCCTGGCATTGTTTGTGTAGAGTAACCTACTAAACTATTGAATGCCTGATCAACTATGCCGCCTGCTGATTGTCCTGACCAAATTTGAAAAAGGTTTCTCCAATTAGAGACTGTAGTTAGTGACCCATTGTTAAAAATAACTGTGTTCGCCTCCGATTCCGGATAGTCATCTAGATGAGCAAACATATCTTTTTGTAAAGGGCTAGTGTCTGCTACTACTTCGTGGTCACCAAAGTGTATAATATTATGGTTCCATAGTTTTTTAAATATGCTGGACTTGTACATGTCGTTATAAGCATTGTCAGTTGTGTTCATCTGATTAGATGCTGTGACTTGTACTGACTCTCTAGTAAATTGTATACTGGGTTTTACAGGTTCATTTAAATACTGTTCCCAAATTTCAGATAGTGATGTTATCTTAGTTGTCATAGCCGTGTGCTAATATCCTTACAAGTTCGTCTTTTGATATTTCTTTTAATGCTCCGCTACTAAACACATAACAATTATCATACTCCATGTGCTCTAGTAAATTTTTATTGTGCGTGATTACTAAATTAATTCTACCATTGTCTCTTCTTGTATTAATAATATCACTTACTAGTTTAAGACCGTTAGTGTCTAACCCGGTATCTATTTCGTCGAGTATAGCAATGCGTGGATCCAGCGAACGTAAGTTCACAAGTTCTGCTCTCTTTCTTTCGCCACCACTGCCACCGACATTAACTTGTCTGTTAGGCCAGTCACTCGGTAAGTTTACTTCTTTGATTAGATCTTTAAAGGCTTTAAGCTCAGTTGCCATTTGCTTTCCAGTAATCTTTTTAACATCTCTAATTAACCCAAACGATGTTACGCCGGATATCTCAGGCGGTGTTTGCCAACTTACAAATACTCCTGCTCTTGCTCGTTCAAACGTTTCTAATTCTAGTAAGTCCTGATCATTGAGTCGTAATTTGCCGCTAACTTTGATATCGGGTCTGCCCATGATACCGTGTGCGAACGTGCTCTTACCACACCCATTCGGTCCTATAATAACTGATGTTTCGCCATTTCTGAACTGTCCATTAAAGTTATTAATTAGATGTTTATTGTCTATTGCTATGCTAAAGTTTTCAAATTCCATAATATATTATATACTGTTTACCCTCGTTTGTCAATTAAATTTTTCCAGCATTTGCTTAACTCTTGGTTTAATCCAATCGTTACAAAATGCCGCATGTGTGTGACCACTAGGATGATTTCCCATGCCAAACTCATTTGTTTCTTTGTTCCAATACTTTTCAAATTGGCTTCCTTCCTCTGCTTGGATTCGTTGTACTATAGGTTCCTGTGTTTCATCAAGGTACACATCTTTTTCTGCTGGGCCTTGGTATATTTGGTGCTGGTATCCCCATTCGGCAATACCGTGATAATAATCAATGTCAGTTACAATGTCATGCGGTAGTCTGTTTAGCATGTCGAATGGTGTCATCATAGATTGTATTGCTCCAACATTTAATCCTCTGTTCCATGTCTGATCCCAACCAGGGAATATTGTTATAGGTATATTTCTTTGATCACAAAAGCCTCGAGTATACTCTATAATTTCTAAATTTCTAATAGCAGAGTATTCTGATGTCCACACATCTTCGTAATAATGTTTTACAAATTTTTCTAGTGGAGATCCTTCCCATTGCGTTGGCTCTGCTCCACCTGACTTCCACCAGTACCGTGACTTTGGATGATATTCTGGTCTAGGTTGTAATTCTGGATCATGCGAAATATGTCCTGTGACTGCGGCAAGTTCTGTAGGCACTTTTATCCATGGCCTAATGACACTAGTCATATGCTCGTCCATGTTGTACAACTCGTCGTGCCAATGTACGTCCCATCTGTTAGACAGCATTTCGATTCTATCCCATCCGCTTAACTGCCAGAACACACCAATCTTTCTTTCAGGGTTAGTGCTTAACTCTGACTGTATAACATCTCTAATTACTCTGCTGTTAAGTTCCTGCCCTGCGGCACCTTGCCCTACAACAATAACATCAATCAGCTCAGATATGTCTTCGCCTTGGTCCCAGTACTCTTGTAAATTATCTGGGAATATATCCGGATTTGCTTCTGCTATCTGTATGCCGTATTGTTTCCATCCTTCAAAAAACTCTTGTGCCCATTCGGATGGACCTGCTTCGCAATAATCCGGATTCTTCATATCAGATACTTGGCTATGTCCTAATACTTGAGCCCAACTGTCAGGCGCATGAGTAAAACTACAACCGCCGCATATAATTAATGGCTTCAACCCACTGCTCCTTCGAGTGTTACATTTAATAACTGTCTTGCCTCTGCGGCAAACTCCAGCGGTAAGTTTTTAAATACTTCTCTGCAGAAACCGTTTACAATCATATTAGTAGCATCTTCTTCGTTGATGCCCAATGTGAATAGATAGTATAACTGGTCTTCAGACACTTTGTTTGTACTGGCTTCGTGTTCAATGATGCTGTCGTTATTTTGTTGTTCTACAATAGGTAGTGTAATTGCTAAACTGTTATCTAACATTAAACTATCACACCTAGTATAGTTCCTACTACCTGTGGCACCTTTGTTTATTCTGACCTTACCGCGGTAAGTGTTTGTGCTATCACCAAAACTAATACCTTTAGATATAATAGTGCTCTTTGTATTCTTTCCTACATGGAACATTTTCGTTCCTGTATCTGCTTGTTGCTTTCCTTTTGTTACCGCAACACTATAGAACTCACCAACACTATTGTCACCTCGTAATATACAGGAAGGATACTTCCAAGTAATTGCGGAACCTGTTTCAACTTGGGTCCAACTAATTTTGCTACTATCACCTTTACATAATCCTCTCTTTGTTACAAAGTTATATACTCCACCGACGCCATTCTCATCTCCGGGGTACCAATTTTGTACTGTACTATATTTAATTTCTGCCCTATCATGTGCTACTAGTTCTACACAGGCCGCGTGTAACGTGTTGTTATCATATGCTGGTGCTGTACAACCTTCTAGATAACTAACCTTGCTGTCCGCTTCTGCTATGATAAGTGTGCGTTCAAATTGCCCTGTGTTACGAGCGTTAATACGGAAGTAAGTGTTAAGTTCCATTGGACAAGTTACACCTTCCGGAATGTAACAGAATGTACCGTCTGTGAATACTGCTGAGTTTAATGTAGCAAAGTAATTATCCTTATAAGGTATAACACTACCTAGATATTTCTTTACTAATTCCTCGTGGTTTTCTACTGCTTCACTGATACTACAAAATATAATACCGTGCTTCTCTAATTCTTTTTTAAATGTAGTAGCGACACTAACACTATCAAATACTGCGTCAATGGCTACTGTTGGAATAAGGTTTGGGTCTGGTTCTTCTAGACCTAGTAGTGCGTTACGTTCGTGTAACGGTACACCTAACTTTTCAAACGTATCCAATATCTCTTGTGGGATTTCGTCTTTGGTAAATGTCTTAGGTGCTGAGTAATATGATATACTCTGATAGTCAATTGGTTTATAGTTTAGTTCTGACCACTGTGGCTCCGAGCAATTCTTCCAGTGTTCAAATGCTTTAAGTCTATATTCAAGTAACCATTCGGGCTCGTTCTTCATTTGACTAATAGACTTCACTGTGCCTTCGTCTAGGCCAATTGGTAGTGAAAAGGATTCTATGTCTGTTGAAAAACCATCTTTATAAGTTTTGTTTATGTCTTCGTATTCTTTCACGCCTTCACAACTTTACATACTAACGGATGCCCTGCTGTCCTCGATAGTAATGTTGCTTCGGATGACTTTTGTTCTGCTACCTCGGCGTTGTAGTAACCTACTACACCTTGTCCAAGATCGTGTACCTCTTGTGATACTGATTTTGCTTCTTCACCTGACTTATTAAACACTTCTACTAATAAAGAAATCACAAACTCAAAAGGTGTATAGTCGTCATTGAGAATAATGATTTTATACCTATCTGGGTATTTGATTTCAACTCTTGTTTTGCTTTGTATATTTGTCTTTGCCATATTTATCTGCTATATTATATGTTAGTATTTAATCGAACCAAGTGTAGGTGCCACCATTACGTGGCAACACCCACATCATTTAATTAAGAAATGTCAATCTTCTGTGGTTTTAACGCCTCAGGTACATTCTTAAATAATCCAACCCTTAGAATGCCATCTTCAAGTTTGGCATCTTTAACTTCGACATATTCCGCAAGTTTGAAAGTTCTGACGAAGTTTCTTTCTGCTATGCCTTTGTGTAGGTACTCTACTCCTTCTTCATCTAGTACATTAGATGTTCCAGTGATTTTTAATACACCGTCCTCTAATTCGATTTGAATATCTGGTTTTTTAAATCCAGCAACTGCTAGAGTAATTTCATAGACATCGTCTTCCGTTTTACTAATGTTGTAAGGGGGATACCCGGTTGAGTTAGTAAACGCTGGTTCGTTGAAGAACTCGTTTACTAGGTTGTCAAAACCAACACTGGTTTTGAATAGTGGGGAAAGTGATTCTGCTGAGAATCTGATTTGCTTATTATTCATAATAATCTCCTATATTTAGCAAGTTATTTTTTCCTGTAACAATATTGAACCCGACCCCGGCGAACAATACTCTAATGTTACAACTTTATTTATCATCAAAATATATTATATAATGTCATTAATTGGCTAACAATGTACCCGTTATTAACATGCGTCTGTAAAAAGTCTTTGAATCCGTCGTTGTCAATATCAACTGCTAGACCTAGATAAAACGTGTTAGCACAACTAGGTTGGCAATCTGTTTCTGTGCCTAAGTATTCTAATACAGTTCCGGCTGTGCCTGCCAACACAAATTTGTTATAATCTCTTATGTAGTAAGGAGTATGATATTGTCCGCTCTTAGGCCATAAGTCTAAGTCACCGTCACCGTCAAGGTCTACTAATTGATAATACGACGGGTGTAACAATCCTGTACTAGGAAAGGCAGGTAGTTCGCTTTCCTTACTTCGGTCTACAAATGTACTCGATATATCCGCAAACTGTCTATTGCCTTTGTTTTCGAACACTTGTATTTGATTATCGACATAATAACCTATGCCCTCATGATCACCAGTCTGTATAGCGATAATATCTAAATCACCATCAGAGTCAATGTCGTCTAGGTGAAACTCTAGTCCAACAAAGTGTTCGCCTAGTAAACTCTTATCCAGGTATACTATATCTCTTTTATAGTCACCGTCTGCGTTACCAAACATAATCATAGCAGAACTAGTACCCCAGTGCTTTTCGTTATAGAAGTTGTGATTGCTTTGTATGTTATCTAATGAAATTAGAATATCGCCATAACCGTCATTGTCGAAGTCACCGATTATACTTCCCCACACATTACCTGTAAAAGGAAAGTCAGCACTACCTACAGTAAAGTTACCTCTTCCATCGCCTAACATAATAAAATTAGAGCAACCTGAGACTGTTGACGCACATGGTTCAGACCTGTCTCTGATATAGAATGGAATGTAAATATCTAATGTACCGTTGTTGTCTAGGTCGCCTACTGCTGTTGTATGTGTCCACACACTACCCAGACTGTCTTCACCACCAGTTTTTGCTTCAAGTAATGCTTGGTTAAATTGTTCCGAAAAGTTTTCAATACCTTCGTTACCACTCATTAATATTAAAGGATCAGCACCAATGGTAATAAAATCGTCAGTACCGTCCATATTAAAATCAGCAACATGTGGGTAATACATTTCAGTCGATGTAGGTATGTTACAGTTTTTATATACACACGGTTCTACCTCAAGCCTGCCGTTACCTTGGTTCATTAGTAGTATTGCTGGTGCGCCTGCTTTCCATGATGATTTGTTAGGGTCATATCTATGAGCAAACATTACATCTTCTAGACCGTCTCCGTTGAAGTCGCCTACTGCTGTTTGGTCAGTTAATGATATGCCCCAATTATTACTGCCTTCACTGGGTTCAAAATTATCTTCAATTGGGTCTACATGACCTGTGTTGCTATGATATAATAACCCAAAGTTTGTTCTTTCTAAGTTATAGTTTGCTGATGTATAATCGGTGCTATTGCGTTCGTCTTGTGTGAGTCGACGATACTCTGCTTCTATCCATTGCTCACTGTTAGGATCACTGGCATAAAAGTTTATACCATTCCAACCGGGCGGCGTGTATGTGGTAGTTGTTGGTGGAGGTGGAGGAGTGTACGATTGTTCTGCTACAGCCGGTGAGCCACCGCCACCGCCACATGCTGACAGTCCAAACACCAATAAGCATATAAAACCTATATCAGCAATTATTTTAAGCAACTTGTTTAACATGTTTACAGTTTCCTCTAAATGTGTAACCAGGGCATGAGCATTTACCATCATCGATAGTATACACTTTGCCATTTGAGCCTTGTACTGTAATAACGCCGGGTGCTAATTCTTCAGCACGTTCGCCTATTTTTGTAAACTTGCGTCTAGATTTGCTGAATTGCTTTAAAGGGTTTTTAAAGACTTTGTCGTTGTACTGAACTAAATGTCCAGCACCATTTACATGGTAAATGCCGTTGGCAATATTGATATCGCCCCAATCAGTTGTTTCCTGTAATATATCGATCATGCTGTTCTCCTACAAACTATAAGTATATTATAGCAAATTATAGGAGTCAGGTCAACCTATTTTGCCATAAAAAGTGGATCTAATCGTAGGTCACATATTAGTACATGCATTGGTTGTTTTGATTTATTTTCAAGTGCTGTTCCAAACTTACTAGAGTTTAGATAGAATACAGTATCGAGAAATTTAGGGTCTGTTTCGTATATAACATCAGTAGCAGGCCAGTCGTTGTTGCCTACAAATAAATGTGGAGGTGTTAGTAAGTAATTGTCTAGAGTTACAACAATTTTACCAAATGTACTTCTACTATCGGCACACGGTATATTTACATATCCAGGGCGGTATCTTTGTATAGTTGTAGAAATTTGTAATGCTTTTTTTAAAAATGCAGGATCTGTTAAACTTTCATAGTGCCATTCTTCATAGAACGCACTTCCTAGTCCTTCGGCAAGTAAATCGTCTAAAACAGTTTCGCCTTCAAAGTAATCTAGGATAGCATCAATTGATGCTGGTCCGTTTGTCATTAAGTCGCACTTGTCTGACACTTCGTTCCAGGACATAATTTCTAAGTTAATGTCTTCGGGTGTTAATTTAACATCTAGTGTGCCCTTCCATATAGGCGCACCCAATTCTTCATTTGTTATTATTTTTAGTGTCATCTTTCTTATCCGTTGTATTGGCTTTATTGCCAAATATTTTATCCCAGTTATCTTGGTATGCCATGGGATTCTTTTTATCTGCGGGTCGTTGCTTAGAGCCTTTACCGCCAAAATGTTTACTACCGTTACTCATAAATTTCCTATGCTACGTTCTCTGTTACCGTGTTATTTACTGGATCTAAATATAAAGGCTTTGGGATCTGGCTAACCATATAAAAAAGCATCCAAACAACGTAAATGCCAACTCCAACTAATACTAGTTTATCTAATACTGTTAACTTATTTATATCAATGTTCTTCATGATTTTTAGAAAATGCTAATTCGGTATTCCAATTCTTTTGATTTGCTTCATAGTAATCTGTTCCTAACTGTGCCATTATAATTCTGCCACCGTCCATGTCAACACGAATACTATCTGTAGAAATCTTTGCGCCATATCTATCTATAAATATGCCTTCGATCTTTCCGTTCTTGTCTTCTGACCCTAAGTTATCTATAAGGTATATTAATTCTTCTTTTGTCATTTTCCTATGTGTTTAATTTCATTTCTTGGTACTACTTGATACGCACCCTTGTTATATGCTGGTGCTACTGTGTACGACGAACTTATCTTTTGTTTTTCTAGTTGCCACTTAGCATCAATGCCATCGCCCTTGCTGTTCGATGTCATTGCCACACTAGGATACTTTTTATTAAACTCTTCGATGCGTTGCTGTGCGTATGACTTCTCAGGCCTATAATGACTTCTGTCAGATCTGGCATCCTGCTTCTTAAATTGCTTACCGTAGCAGTAGTTAATGTATTCATCAAGAGTGTCGTATCGCATATCATGTAAATGCTTTAGTTTCATCTCTTTGTTATGTTTACGCCATCTAACTTCTAACTCAGCCAACTTTGCTTTAGTTAGTTTAGTTTTGCGTAATCGAGTGTTTATGGTACTCAGACCTTGTTGTAAGTGCATTGTCATGTGCATAAATATAACACAATGTTAACCAAAGGTCAAGAAAAAAATGCCTCTATTTCATAATGGTGATGACTTAGTATTGTTCGTACACATACCCAAATGCGGTGGAACCGCAATAGAAAACGCATTTAAAAATGCTGGCTGGGACCTTGGATATCTGAATGAACCAAAGATAACAGGCTATGATGAAAAGCCTTGTAACCCACAGCACTTTCATAACGAACTCATTAATGAGTTGATAATGCCATCTGAGAATACCACTGACCAACTAATAGTAGTACGCAATCCGTATACTAGATTAGTATCAGAGTTCGTATGGAGACATAATGCTGGGAACCATGTAAACACCCACGGCTTCGATGAAAACTTTATGAAAGGGTTAGAAACTTTTACTATAGCCGCATTAAAGAACTATAAAGTTAATGAAGCACAATACTTGTTTGATAAAAAGACATTTATAAAAAATAAGAATAGTTTTGTTTTTGATAATCATATGCGTCCGCAACATCATTTTATTACAGACGACTGGAACATATATTGGTTTGAAGAAATGGATACAACGTTTTGGCCTGAAATGAAAAACAAATATGGTGTCGACTCGCCCGGAGAAGAGAACACTACTATAGCCACACAAATAGAAAGACCGACTAAACATATTAATCCAAGCGACGAATTTAAAGATTTATTTACAGAGATCTATTATCAGGATTGTAAACTGTTTGGTTACGACTTACCTTTTTGATTCACACCAAAGTCAGTAAACTTATACCACGCTCTTTCATGAGCATAGTATAGTATAAACTTAATAATTAAGTCTGCTACAAATACTCCTGCTACTGCTTTCTGCGGTAAACCAAATGATAATGCTATTGAGGCTGTAGTAACAGAAGCAATAAGCCTCCATGTAACTGCCTTTGCTAAATGTCTTTTTTGTGAACCTTCCATTAGTAATCAAATCCTCTATCTGGAGTTTGGTTCCCCCAACGTGATATTGCTGTAACACGAACTCCTTGTGTTATTGGGGTAAGAGCATGATAATAATCTTTATCATCGATCCATAATGTATCGCCTTGCTCTAAGTGTAACGAGTGTTTGTAATCTGTATTGTCTGGAAACTCTGTAATAATTTTGTCTAAATTAGATTCATCTTGTTGCCAGAGTAATAAGTTACCTTCGTCTGTAAGTATGTTACGTGATTCTAAACATGTAATCAATACAGTATCAAAACCATCAACGTGCGGTGTCAGTATGGTGTTTGGTGAGTAGAACACTAGGTCAATGCCCCAACAGTTGTCTATGTGTAGATCGACGTTTCTATCAGCATTTACTTTATCCCATACGGGTTTAAGTTGCTCTGCTAATAAATCAAAGGTATCATAGTTATGTGGGTAAGGATTGTTTTCTGCGTCTCTACGGTTGCGGGTTTTATATCTTTCACAGATATTATACTTTTGCCATATAGTTTCGTTAACACCTGATAAGAATTCGAAGTCTAAAAAGAAGTTACTGCGATCGGTATAATCAGTAAGATTAATTACTGTTTGTGCGTTCTCTCTCGTTATTGTTTCTTTGTAAACTTCAAACTCGTTCATTAACTATAGTCTTGTAACATCTTGCTAATCTCTAGAGCATGTTGTTCTTCCATGCCTATTTGGCCTCTAGCATATTCTTCTAACATAATACTAGCATCAGCAACTTCCATTAATAATTCTTTGTACATTTCAACAGCACTCATTTCGTGTGCTAAACTTTCTTTAAGTATCTGTTCTACACTATGGTCATGGTTTTCTTCAATTACTGAAATACCTTGACTAGGGTGTCCATTGAATCCTGTAATGTACTCGCCGGCCTGTAAGGCATGTGCTAAACTTTCGTTTGCTTGTTCTTGCAAGAATGCCACAATAGGAATCCTATTTGGACCACGTACCATCAGCGAACTGTGTGCGTATCTCACCACACCTGCCATTTCCATTTCCACTATTCTATTAAGTATATCACATACTTTGATTGTATCTAGTTTTTTCAATTCCATTATTCTCCGTAATTAGGGCCAACGTCCAATCTAATAATATCTGCTTCATCTAGTATTTCACCGGCCCATATCTCTATAATCTTTAGTGGTGTTCTTCCAGGATTGCTTAGTTTGTGCGTCTGTGATGTCCTTATATACACACTTTCACCCGCGGGTATATAAAACTCTCTTGCTGGTAGTTGGCGTGTAGGACCTTGCTTTAAATGTCCTATGCCGCTTAATACTATCCAGTGCTCGGTCCTGTGTAAATGAAACTGATCACTCAGTTCTTTACCAGGGTCTATTTCTAATTCTTTAACTACATATCCATTAGCCATATATAGTTGCTTGTATCTGCCCCATGGTCGTTCAACTGGTGTCGACACATATTGGTCAAGTAAGTCACTGCTACTTGCGGCTTTGTTATTGCCACCAACACCAAATTCTAGTGCTACGCCATATGAATTACATGTTGATTGCTCTCTAATAGTATTGCCGTCTTTTCTATCACCGCCATTACAAAAACATATCTTGCTGTCGGCATGCTGTAACGCAAAGTTCATAATGGCAGTACCGCTACTATTATCCTTGTCGTCCTTTTGAATAATTACTCTACTGACACATTCCATTTCTTCAAGGATAGCCTTTCGATGATCGGCATCCATAAATGCTTTGCCTTTCTTTCTCACAAGCCATTCGTCACTGTTTAACAGTACAATAACATTGTCTGCTAGTTTACCAGCCTCCTGGAACATCTGTAAGTGCCCTAAGTGGACAGGGTCAAACCCTCCACTAACTAAGGCATAATCGTATAGTTTCATACTATATCCTATTTAAGTCTGTTAATGTCTCTTTGCGACGTAAGTCTCTTCTGTGCCTTGTACTTGTTAATTTGACGTTTACCTTTAAGATGCTTCAGACCAGATTTTGCCGCTGGTATCATTTCGCCTCTTAGAATTTTGTCACGCATTTCTTTTTCATGCTTTTTGACACCGGCATTCTTTTTACGTTTTCTTTCAGCAGTTGGCTTTTCATAGAATTCTCTTTTTGCTAATTCTTTTTGCCTGTCTGCTTTAAGCATACGTTTCTTTAATGCTCTAATAGCCTGTTCCACATTGCCGTTTCTAACGTCAATGCTAGGATCAAATTTATCTTTTTGTTCAAACTTTTTAGTAAAGTCTTTTTTCTTTTTGTTGTCGTGACTCCAAGTTTTCTTAAAATCGCTGTTATACTTTGTGTTCAATACTTCCTCCAGTATTATTAATTATACTATATGTCTTGTTCATTGTCAACCTCGTTGGCGTAAACAAACGTTACATTATTTTTATCTAAGTCATTTATATATATCTCAGATACGTTATCTTGCTTCAATTGAGTTATATTATAAGTGAATTCTACAAAAAACTCTTCTAGGATATTTCTCAACCCTCTAGCACCTGTCTTCTGTTCTACAGCCTGTTCGGCAACTAGTTCATAAAATGTATCTGTAAATCCTATTACAATATTCTCTAATTTAAATAATGCTTTCATTTGATTCGTCACACTATTTCTACTATCTTTTAAGATCTTAATAAGGTCGTCTTTTTCTAAATCTTCAAGACTTGATAGTATAGGTATTCTACCTACCAATTCTGGTATTAGACCAAAGTTAATAATATCCTCTGGTTTCACATCGTTAAAAAGATTTTTCTCTTTCTTTATCTCTCCACCTGCTCTAAAGCCAATGGAGGATTTTCTATTAATTCTTTTTGAGATAATGTCTTCTAATCCTACAAATGCTCCGCCCATTATGAACAGTACATTAGTAGTATCGAATTCTATTTTGTCACTTCTTAATCCAGGCGTGCCTATAGTTACATAGGTTTGCGTGCCTTCTATTAATCTTAAGAGTGCTTGTTGTACTCCCTCGCCACTAACATCGCGTGTAGACGTGTTAGATTCGCTCCTACGGGCCTTTTTATCTAGTTCGTCGATGTATACAATTCCCTTTTCTGCTAAGTCTATATTACCATTAGCGGATTGTATTAAACGTTCTAGTACACTTTCAGCATCTTCACCTACATAACCTGCTTCGGTTAATGTTGTAGCATCTGCTATAGCAAACGGCACACTAAGTTTTTTTGCTAGTGTTTTAATCAATAACGTTTTACCAGAGCCACTTGGTCCTAGTAATAGCAAATTACTTTTCTCAATGTCAACACCGTCAACTACTGGATTGTTTGCTCGTTTATAATGATTGTATGCCGCAACGGCTAAAGTGATTTTGGCTTTGTCTTGACTTATAACATATTCATCTAAGAATGCTTTAATGTCTTTGGGGTCCTGTAAGTCGCCCAGGTCTATATCCGCATCTTCATATGTGTCGTGTAGGATTTTATAACTAAGGTCTATACATTCGTTACATATATAGACACTAGGTCCTGCTACTAGTTTGGTAACTTCGCTTCGCTTCTTTGAGCAAAAACTACACTCTAGATCATGTTTATTATTGTCTTGTGCCATTATGGTTTCTTAATGTAGTATTTACTATTTTTATTTTCTTCTGCGTTATCTACTGGCAACTCAGAACTCTTAGGCGTAAAGGTCCAACTGTTAGGCACAGGTTCGGATTGTGGTTTCATGGTGTTTTCCTTTTGCTTAGGTGGATTTAGTAATTCATTAACTTGCTGTTGTAACGCATCTCTTTCCATTTCTACGGTAGTTAGATCCATTACTACTTGAAGAATTTTATCGGTGTTTTCGACTTCAATTATTCGTTCTGGTCCGGGGACTTCAACTTCAACGATTCGCTCGGGTCCAGGGACCTCTTTTTCAACAGTGACAATCTTCTCGACCTCTGTTGGGACTTCGATGAGCTTTTCAACCTCAATAATCTTCTCGACCGTGACCTCAATTGGAACCTCCTTGATAATTTCTTTAATAACTTCTTTTTCTATTATAACTTCTTTTGGAGTAATGTCAAGCGAATTCTTGGCATCTTCAAGACTTTCTAGTGTTCGTGCATACTTATCGTTAACTTGGTCTAACTGCTTTTGATACCTGTATTCGAGGTCCTTATTTTCAGTTTCAAGGTCTTGTATTTTCAGATTTTTTTTTTGGTGATACTATCGTAGTTGGTAATAATGTTTGCTACTATTTCCGCTTTACTAAGTTGTGCTGGTATTTCTAGGCCACCGTCTTCTGCCATTAGCAATAACTGTGATTTAGTTTTACCCTTTAGTATCATGTTTAGGTTTCGTTCTGATTGATCAGTTTGTGTTATTTGTTCTACAATGTCTTCAGTTTTCTGTTGATCAACATTTTTAACTTCGGGTATATCAACAACAACTGTTTCGTTTATAGTATCAAAGAATGTTTTATCGTTGCCGGTGTAACTACTCATTACGTCTGCGGCATCGTCTACAGCACTAGGAATATCATTTATTAGCTCTCTATTGTGGCTATAGGGAGAAGAATCCACAGGTCCTATATCGGGCATGTTGTCGCCGTATATTTCTCGCGACTGCTCTTCAAACTCCGAGTCAAAGTACTCACGTTCTTCAGTTACTTCCTCAGTTGTTTTATCACCAAACAAGAGCTCATCTAATTCTTCTTGTGCGGTGTCTCCTTCAGGTCCTGGACTTTCTAAGTTAATACCATAACGTAATAGTGTTTGGTTAGCGGCAATAACAAGTACAACTGCTAACGGGTCAAACACAAATACTAGCATTAGTATAAACCAACGTATTGCTGTTTCTAGTGAGTCAGCGTCGTCACTACCAATTATAAATTTTGCTAGGTACTTAATAGGTCCTACTTCTCTGTCTAGTGTTCTAACTTTTTGTTCAGCACCAAACTTTTCATCTTTAAGTGATGCTATGTTAATATAGATACTGTCTATTTGTTCGTTGAGCTCATCTATCTTGACAATGTTATTGTCTGCTTGACTTGAACTTTGATTCCTTAATCTATTAATTTCATCATTAGCGGCTCCAATAGTATCCTGTGCCTGTGCTCTGTAATTATCAATAGCGTCTTGGAACACTTTAATATCTGCTGATGCTTGTTTACGCAATCTTTCCTTTTCTAATTTTATTTCATCTCTTTCTACTTGTTGGGAAAGTTTAAGTTCTTTAGCACGTTCGCCGTAATCTATAATTTGTATTTCATCTGATCCAAATGTTCGTTCGTTCAACACAATTTTTTCTGTGCCCTTATCTTGTAATGACTTAACTGCTTCGTCAAGTCTTGATAGTGTGGCTTCTTGTTGAGCAATGTCTGTTGTAAGTTGTGATCTGACGTTTGCTATTTGTTCTTGGTTGTAGTCAATGTCGCCTTGTACTCTGTCCCATGAACCGTCTCTAATTTCTTCTTGTTGTTCGATACTTGATGTTACGTCAACGGCACCGCCTATATTAATAATTCTATCTTCAATTAAGTTAATCTTATTTTGTTCGCGATCTATTTGTGCGTCTACCCGTTCGACCACAGCAATAGCATCACTGCCGTTACTTGCTTGATCACCAGCGGCTTTACTTAGATAACCAAATATACCCACACTTGTGATTACCATTAGTATAACAACGGCCATCGTGAGGTATGCTCGTAACCATTTACTTGTTTCGTTCCAGTAGCGATACAGCCAACTTGCTGTAAGCAATTTGCCTATTTCAAGTGTGCCAGCCATTATGGCTATCTCCATAGCACTTCCGCTAAATAAAAGCATCAAGCCGACTATGGAAAACCATGCGGCAACACCGGCAATAGCCAGAGCAGTTATTAATGTTAGAATACCAAATATCATATACATATTTATCGGATAACGAAAGCACATGAGGAATATTTTTGTACATGCCACGGTCAACCCTATGGACAAACATCTTGTTGAAAAGCAAGTTGCAACGGCATTTATTAGAGAAGCATCTATATACGGCGATCCTAATGTAGTGTCGCATGTTAATAAGCATGACTATTTTAGTTGGCTATTAAGTTTACCGTACGGGTACCGCAGAGAGGTTAAGACTAACATAACAGAAGAAAATTGGATTTTTCCTGTCAGTGTTGATCTCAATCACATACTAGATGTGGAGAGCGAGTTCTGGACTGACTTAAGACAACGGTTCGAACCATTACCTGATAAAAATATTATAGTATCAATTTCAGAGAAGGCCGCACTAATGTTAAATGGCACCGCGTTTGATAAGTTCTTTAATCATTCAGAATACTCGCCTTGTATATCTGATATATGGGAATGTGGACCGCAAATGAATATTGACTTAGACCACGAGACCTCACTGCCTATCTGGAAAAACTTTACTGAAAAATGTTTACGTTATTTAATGCCAGCAGAGACATATAAACACTCTCGCTTTTATATAAAATGTAATTCTAGTGACGAGTTTGGTGTGTACTTACAAAAGCAAGGAATAGATTTTGAACCAATCGCACTAGAGTATTTCCTATACGATACATTTAAACAATGCAGTATATCGTCACCTAAAGCAGGAAAATTAATGGATTGGGAAGATGCGTTAGATGACGAAAAAATGACCACAGAAGAAATACTTAATCTAATATGGACAGACGATAAGCAGTATAATGCTATGTGGTTAAACAGAATGCCAAAAGAACATAGAGTCCAGGCATTAGTAAAAGCAAATATACGAGACTTACTAGACGACATGATATGGAGTTGTGGTTGGGAGGAAGACACACCCAAGCCACCAGAAACAGATAAGAAAACAAATAAACTATTAACTAAAATGCCAAAGCAGGCAGAACACGAACCGCACTCAAATAGAGCAGACGGCCATCCATTAAACGCCAAGCACGATAGAGCATTTAATTTAAAATGGTTACTAGAGAGCAGGGTTAATATTGTTGCGGAAAGCCAGGCAAGAGATATCCTGCTTCAAATGGAGCCGCCACAGCCTGTAAGGTTCCTAACAGAAAAGATTTTTAAACCAATGGCGTATGGTATGCCGTGTATGGTGATAGGCAACAAAAATTCACTACAACGTTTAAGAGAATTAGGGTTTAAAACATTCCCAGAATGGTTTGACGAGAGCTATGATACGTTAGATAATTATTCACAACGAACAGAAGCAATGCTTGATTCGTATGAAAAGTTTTTAAGTGAAGAGCATAGTATAGAAGAAATCCGCGGCTCACTAGAACATAACTTTAATAGAATAACCGATCGCTTTTGGGTAATGAGTAGAATGGTAGATCCAATAAGAATAATGTGGGATGCCATAGAACTAAAACGCGAAGTATTTAAATGATACATGTATTCGTACCATTAGATATAAGCCATCACTTAGATCACCAATATGTTGATCAAGACAAACTTAAAGAATGCTTTGATTTAAATATAATTAAAACGCATGAGTTTATACAAAAAGATATTTTTAACTTTTTATCTAACTTTGCTATGTCAGTTGACGGCGACATATCAGAAGAAGGCGGATTTTTAATATCACCTTTTAAAGTTTATTTAACAGACATTGATTTATTAGATAACTTAGAAAAGAAGTTTGAACATGCGTTTGGTAAAGATGTAACAATACACTTAACATTTAGCGAACATACAGCAATAGTGCTAGACAGAGAGTTTTGGGCAAAAGCAGTACCTAACTTTAATATGGTAATTAACGATGTATGGGAACCAAAGTTCCTACATATCAATGACAATCTTTCAATGACCAATGTGCTTAATAGTTTAAAAGAACACGAGGTTTCAGAAGCACCGTTTTATTCATCATTAATTAAACCCAATGCTAGTCCTAGAATGAATAAATGGTTGAATCAACACGGACTAGGAAAAACAAAATTCCATAACTTTGATTACTTTATATTAGATACATGGAATCAAAGCGGAATACAAAGTGCGAGTTCACGTTACGAAACAAACGGTGTTAACGACATTAGCACTTATTTAGATATAGTAACCACAGCAAAGAAAACCAAAGACTTTGTTTGCTTAAATAGATCATACAAATATCATAGACCCAGAGTTATTAATGATTTGTATGAGCAAGGGTTATTAGATTTTAGTTTTTATAGTTTAGCAGAAATAATGACAACCGAGGAAGAAGAGTATACTGTAGTTAAAGACTTAGGTATGCCTATACTTGCCAAGGGAGAGCCCGAGCACAACATTGATCCTGCCGGCAGGATGTCGCATGATAGTGTAGGCAATATAGATTGGGCAAAATATTCTAAGTTGTTTATTAGTACAGAAAGTTTAATGTTTGATTGTACAGACACAATACCAGATTACGCACCATACGAAATGTTATTTGTAAGTGAGAAAGTACATAAGCCGTTAGCATGGGGAATGCCGTTTGTTGTACTAGGACCAGCACGGTCGTTGGCGCACATGCGGTCTTTAGGATTTAAAACATTTGAGCCTTACATAGATGAATCATATGATTTAATTGAAGATCCAGAAGAGCGTTATCAAGCAGTACTGGACACACTAAAAGAATTTAAATCATCTGTATATGCTAAAAAAGAATTAGAAGATATTGCTGAATACAATATACGATTATTTTATAGTAAGGATCTATATAGGAGTATAACTAATAATTTGCTATCGAGTATAGCACACGATTATAATACTATGCGAGAAAGAGATGATTTCGAATTTAGGATAATTCAGTAACGCACCTTGTTACCTTTTCTAATTTTGTTCTATTCTCATTAGTTAGTTAACTCGAGCAATTAAGGGTGCGGCCTCTATGCTAACCTTTTCTCATATTATATTATTGTTTAAATATCATCTTTTGATGATCAGCAAGTTCTACTGTACCAGAATTGGCTTCGTGTTCTCTTACTGTTGCTTTTTGTACCCAACATCTTCCATCAGTTAATTCCTTAACAATTTCGTCTGCTTTGTCAAAAGCCATTTCGGCAAACCTCTCACACCCTGTGGCAGTAACAAGTCTCATGTCGATCAAGTTTTTCTCTTGTAACATTTTAACTGTTTCCATCTCTGGGTCGTCTTCGGCTACCAAGTAAGTATGGTCAAACATATATTTTAACCATTCCTTTAGTGGTTTCAGTCCACCAAAGTCTACTATCCAGTTACGCTCATCTAGGTCGCTACCCGCAAAGGTAAACTCGAACTGTAATGCGTAACCATGAATTAAATTACAATGACTAGTCGCCCGCCATTGCCTAAACGCACAACTGTGACCAGTATTATGTGTATACGTTTTTCCTGAATAAAATCTTTTGCTCATGTTCTATATGCCTCTATAAGTGTAATATTATAAGGTATATTTAGGCATAAGTCAACCTATATTTAATTATTCTTGGATTTGTATAACGCCTGCTTCTTCGAGAGTCATGTCAACAACACCTGCTTCAATTAACTTTTTACGGTTAACCATGTGTGCGGCTTGAGTATCTTCTTTAGATCCACCAAAGTAAGGAACGCAATGTCCTTCTTCTGCCATAACTGCTGTTGCTAGTCTGCCTTCACCATCTTCTATCACACCGTCGCCATCTTCATCTAGTATAAAGTCACCTAGGATACGTCCGAACTTACCCTTCATGTCTTCGCCATCTCTAGCAATCTGTGTTTTAAGAACTGGTCTACCTTTAAGAAGTTCTTTAAGTTTTTCCTTTGCGGCTAAACCAAACTTCTTCTCTACTAGATCTCTTGTTCGACTTTCTGGGGTATCGATCCCCATAATTCTTACTCGTTCATCGCTGAGTACTACACCGAAACCTAACTCTATGTCTACGTCTACTGTGTCGCCATCAACAACTTTGAGTACCTTACATCTATACTCGTACATTGTTTACTCCTACTCCCACCTACGGGATTAATTATAAGAGTATTTATCTATAGTACTTGTAAAAGATATGGTTATTAATTGTGCCAATATACGCCATCTTTGGGTGTTCGCTCCATTTAGGTTGAACACTGACAGCATGATAATGATCTGCGCCAGCAGTTAATCCTTGTCCCAATCCTTGATTTATAAATTTGTATGCTACATCGAACGCAAGTCTTCGGCTGTGATCATCTTTCATCACGTCCGCTTGGCCATCACACCACCAACTGAACTGGCACATGCCTTGTACAGGATTATATATTCGTTCGTGGTTGGGTAGGTCTGGGTAACGTCTAGTTCTCCAACTTTCGTATACGGGGCCTTGGTGGACTACTTCGCATATAGTGTTTGGATACTTTGTGCTTTTTACTCTGTTAAGGCTAACATCGGCAATACCTCTCATGCCCATAATACCTTCACCTCTGCCTTCGTGATACAGATTCTGTGCTAAACAGTTAACTTCTTCGTCTAAATTTACAGGGCCTATTAATACCTTTGCTTGTAACGACGTACAGCATAACGTTGAAATCAACAACAAACTCTTATATATATTCATATACTTGCCTCTCTAATCTAATGTATATTATAACAAATTTGTGTGAATGTGTCAACTATTTAGTTGATTTTTTATGCTCGTCTGTATATACTCGCTTTCGTAAACTGGTACTAGAAAACGAATGGTCTCTGCCATTGTATATGATTTTACAGCCTCGTTGCTTGGCTATGTCTTTGCCTGTGAAATCTTTGTTCTTATATTCGTCACCTAGTACTCTACTTTTAATAGGTAATGTTAATAACAAGTCAATTAGATCTTTTTCAGTATTGTAAATAACAATCTCGTCTACATACTTAACTGCCGCTAATTGTATTTGTCTTTCGACGATGCTTTGAACCGGTTTATTCTTTTCTGGTCTATCTTCTGTAGGATCATTTTGTAAACCTACAATTAAGTAATCGCAGTGATGTTTTGCTTCTTCGAGCATTGTGATGTGTCCTGCGTGTAGTAAATCAAACGTACTACAAGTAAAACCTATTTCACCACAATCTTTATAATTTAATTTCATAATCCTAATACCGGTGCTAATACCCATCTCAATGGAAACATAAAAATTAAAGATATTACAGCACCTACCTTAAGGCAAAATACTATCCACGATAGCAACTTATCATCTGTAGGTAGAAGTTTCATAATATCTCCACTATTGTTGCTCTAATCTTTTTCATACTATGTGTTGGTCTCTATCTTTCTTTGCTGTTCGTGTTTTGCCACTCTTTGTTGTATAAGGTTGTGTGATGCCTTTTGTTCCACCATTATCAGATATCAATAAACTGACAATAGCAACTACACTTGCTATCATACCTGCCGCTAAAATTACTCCGTCCATTATTTGTATTCTATTCCTACGGGCATGCCGTCGTTATTTTGTATTACATTTACTAGGTCAAATTCAAATTCTTCACCAGTAAGTTTTTTCCAAAGTGCCCATTGTGTAAGTAGAGTTTGCTCTGCTCCTCTTGTCCCATGTAAGTGCACTATCTGTGAAGTGTTTAATGAGGTGCCATTCCACGCATTCAATTGTGATATGTATTGCCCTTGCTCTAGTGCTGGCGGTGTGGCATTCATCATTTGATAATTCATTTCAGGTGTTAGCCATTTAGTGTGATCACTGTCTTGGCTATACATCATTTCATTGAATATAATTTGCTCTGTGCCCCAAACATTATAGTCCCAGTCGTTGGCATATTTCCATCCCAGGTCCCATACTTCTTTTTTCATGCTACTAGGATAATATCTAACACCGGCATTAAAGTAATGTTCGTGCTGTAACTGGTATTTGTTAGTAGCATCTTTGCCACTTAATGTTTTTGGGTCTGTATAGTTAAACATCTGAAAGTCAGATAACTTGTCAAATACATCTACAGGATTAATTACAAGTGTGTCCAAGTCTAAGAACAGTACATTATTATTACCATTGTCCCACATTTGATACACTTCGTTAAAGTTAGTATCAAATATTTCTTGGTAACTGTCTACTTCATTTTCAATAATTTCAAATTCAAAGTCACCTTGTATATATTTGTCAGCACTTTCCGCCAGTATTTCTAACATACTAGAATAAAGTGTATATGTTTTATCCGCACCAGTGGCTGTGTTGTACTCTAACTTCTTATTGTCTTTGATACGGCATAACGCCATAGTGACTATATTTGCCATGGTATGATCCTATTGTTCATCATATTTAACTGTTTTTGACCTATTATTACATACTTTAAGGCAGAACCTGTAAATATATTATGTAATTGAGGTTGTGATAACATTCTCACAACCTTTGATTTAGTCGAGTCCCTCTGATGATACTCTAATATAGACACTTCAGAATACATCCGCCTCAATTACCCTTTTTTCAACTGCCCTATCATACAGTTGCTCACTAGCCAAGTTCTTGGCTTTTGCTTCGCATTGTATATCAAACTGATCTAAAAATGTTAATGCCCAGTCGTTTGCCTGCTGATTAGGATAGTAATCTGAGTGTGCTCTAAGTTTTTGCTTCTTGGCACCTGTCTCTAATAATTCGGGTATGCTATGTAAGGTATGATGACGTGATGCTTCATCAATTCTGCTTGACTGGTCGAGCCATTCA
>TARA_R110001592_G_scaffold222022_1_pt1 | contig 29240 bp, 21 predicted proteins | sample TARA_R110001592 | Tara Oceans TARA_R110001592 (sample SAMEA4398387) | marine metagenome | biome: Polar Biome; feature: [SRF] surface water layer (ENVO:00010504); material: water (ENVO:00002006), including particulate matter (ENVO:01000060) such as... | depth 5 m | reverse complement strand
GATGTTAAGCTGAGAGTGTTGATAGTTCGCAATCGACCTCTGGGGTAGGGGCAGGCAATGAACACCCACTTTCGAATAGCACATCTCTCGGATCTGCATCTGACAGAAAAGGACAGTGACAGACGGCTGGAGCCCAAACTGCCGGGTAACAGGCTGCAGGGCATGAACAAGTCGTTCGCCGAATTGCTGAACTCCGACAAGATCCGGAACTCAGACGTCATTCTGGTTACCGGCGACGTTACGGACAAAGGGGAGCTGCCGGCGTGGAAGAATTTCGACAGAATCCTCAGGGAAGCAGGCGTTCGGAGCAGAACGCACATCGTCATCGGAAATCATGATGTATGTGGCGTGGACGCTTTTTTCCGTCTTTCGGACAGGCGCCGCCTGCGCGCGTTTGATGTCAGCCGTCTGAAAAGGTCGCTCTCCGAAATCGGCTTTCGACATGATTACCCGTGGGTGGAAATTCTCAGAGAGGATATCGCGCTGTTTGGCATCGATTCCAACAATGCCGGTAATGCAGGCTCCCACGACAATGCAATTGGCCGTATAGGGAAGTTCCAGCTCGAGGCGCTTGCCCGCCTATTACGGAAGCACCGGGATATTCCGATAAAGATCGTTGCGCTGCACCACAGTCCCAATATGCCAGAGCGGGCAACCCAGGTCAGGCGTAAGGGCACTGCAGATCCCGAATGGGTCAGGTATACCCATGAAATTCCTCAGGAAGATCGCTGGGCACTCCGTTATATGGCACTCTCGCACGGAGTAAGGCTTATGGTGCACGGACATCTGCACGAGGACGAAGACAGGCGGGTCAATGGCATCCGAATCATCGGTGCGCCAAGCTCGACACAACCGGTTACCGAAGGCGCGCGATCCTTCTTCCAGTTTAACCGCTACGACGTCGTTAAAACCGATGGGAACAGTTACCGGATAAACAGGGAGGTGTGTCGGGTTAATCTGACGTGAACCCGGCTTTCTGTTCGAGTTGGCTGACTAACGAACCCGGAAAAGAGATGGTAATCCGCTACCGGTCGGCTGGGGACAGTTGGAAGCCGCTCAGGGGCGGCATACGACGTAGCCGCGGACGCCCATTTCCGCACACGCCGAAAAATAGGACATCAGCAGCCAGTAAAGCTGAACAAAATATGGAGGCGGCGCTACTCCGTTTTGCGCGTCATTGAATACCTGCTGTACCTGGTTGCGACTGAGGGAAGACGTTACAATGAATGCCCTCTGGAGGACGTCAGGAGTCGTCCGGACACTGTCCATCTTCTCTTCAATATCCGGCCGAGCGCCACCCCTCAACAACCGTGATATGGCTGTCTGCACCCCATCATTCCGGTACATATCATCCCACCGCTCGAGTTTCGCGGCTGTCATCTCGGCAGGAAGCGCCATTCGTCCCAGGTTCTTGATCGCTTGACCCACAGCATCATGAAACTTTGACGCGCTGAGCGACTGATCGCCATGCTTGGCATGATAAAAGCTGATCATTACCGGATTGGTCCCGGTGCTCAGACCAATAAAATCAGCCCATTCGTCACCAAGGTCATCGCACATCAGAACATCATCATGCGCTATGACATCAACAACGGCCCGGAAGACCGAATTTGCGGCAAACTCCGTCTGGTTGGCCTGAAATTGGCCCTTCTCGCTGTCGGCATTGTCCAGTGACTGCTCGACCTGAAGGTGCGCAAGGAACATTTCCCCGCCGCCGACCAGCGCCTCATCCCGAAACAGGGAGCCGTTGATATACGCAAGCGCGAGATCGCTGAAGAGGACCGTGAACAGGTCGTTCTGATCCAGATAGCGTGCGAGAGGTTTTGCATCGGGATCAGCGCCAAGAGGTGTCGAGCATTGTTCTACTGAAATTCCGGCAATTTCGGCGAGGTCGAGTGCAGCCAGCGAAATGCGCGTTTTCCCGACCTTGAGATTGCCAATCTCGTCATCATTGCGGATATCGATGATCCGGAGTTTGTTGCCTTCGGCGACGATGGGCATCGGAGACTCGATTGATTCAAGAACAGCTTCAACCTGATCCTTGTTGAGTTCAACTGGCTGATCATTCTCCGTGCGGACCAGCCGAACTTTGTCGTCAGCGTCGAAGATGTTGTCTGCAAGGCCGATTACATCAATGCCGACGAAAGTAGGCTCTGTACCGTCATTTAAGGACGACAGATCGAGCGGTCTCGCAAAGTTTCGAATGAATGCAGAGACTTCACCGGCATCGGCCTCCAGTGAGGTGATGATTCGCCTTGCCCACGCGATCATTTCCTGATGGCCCGCCCGATCGGAGCGCTCCGAAATCCGTCCTGTGCTGGGCGTGGCCGAATACACCCCGTCTGGGCGTTTTACGCTGTATCCCTGGGGGATGAATCGGCTCGCGCTTGCTGTGGCTATCGTGTTTTCCAGATCTCTTGCTTCGAGTGACTTTGAACGAAGCGCCTGTCTGGAGACGGACATGTTGCGAAGCCTCAGTTTCTCGAATGTTGCTTCATTGGTCGCAATTGCGCGCTCAACCCGCCCGGGGCCTACCTTCTCGAGATATTCACTTTTGAATGATGACGGCAGGTCTAGGCCCGATTTAAACAGCGCAACGTATTCCCCGTATTCAACAAGCATAAGAAAGCCGAAAACCCGTTCATTCGCTTCGGCGGGAGGTTTAAGGAACGAGGCCTTGCGCGCGAATGAAAAACAGATGGCTGAATAAATCGCGTTTTCACTTGTCTCCCGGGTTTCCCGGAAAAGGTTCCGTTTGGGATCATCGGCAGCGCGTCGCAGGTCCGCGAACAGGTTGCTTATTGCGGCATTGGTGAGCCGCTTTTTACAACGGTAGAAGTAGCCGGCACGATTGATATCCAGGTGCTGGATCATCGCGATTTCTGCCTTTTCCTGAATTCAAGCCGCTGGACGAAATTGATTCATCGCTGGCGAAACAACACAGACCTCCCTTATGGGGTAGCAGCGTTCCAATTTCCGCTAATGCCTAAGCTAACAGCAATTCTATCAGTTCGAATTTCTGAATACTCGCTATAGTATTATCACGCAAGGAACGTAAATCGCTCACTCTGCAAATATGCTTTCAACGTTTCGCTGGCACAGCGACAACCGAAAATATAGCCATACTGTGTACTGAATAAAGATTGGCGAAAACTGACGGCGCCTATAAGAGGTTCCTTTCGTCTTAGCTGCCCTCAACATGGCTCAAAGCGGCGATTAACGTGGCAGCGCCCCGACCGATAAAAGGCGCATGAGTTTCCTAGAAGCGCCATCTGAACTCATAGCAGACCGAGAGGAACAAAGTCCCCAGAGTGAGGAACGATAAAAACGCCCAGATCGAATTCCTGCTCCGGACAACCCGCTGCAATTATCAAAATAGGCTCGGGACAATGATATCGCTGGTCACCCGCCAATTGTCGCATCTGCGATATATCCTGAGGACTTGGTAGCGCCTCACCGTATGGATGAAAATGCCATTCTCCGAGATAGTAGAGGCCGTTCTCCCAGTGCCGGTCCAGCAGCTTTTTTAAACCCAACGTGCCTCGCAAAAATTTAGTTTTTCCCTGTCGAGAACCTTTGGGTGGCGGCGTTGCCTCAACGATAGTAGCCAATCTCAATTCCTCATCGTATTTGCCGATAAGAATGCCGCCCGTTTCCAGCTTCTTCGCATCAATGCAAGAAGCCGCGATGAGCTCTATGACAACTTGATCCAACTTGACCTGAAACCTATCGTCAGCCGAACCATAACATTCGGCCATCACGACTGCCCGGCGGCTGATTTGTTTCGAGTGTTCGCCGTGTTCTCTGCCAACACGCCGCTGCTTAACCAAACTTCGAAACGCTTCTCAGGCCGATCTAGGATAGCTCTCTCCATAAAACGGACTGCCTGTCCGGCAAGAACCGACAAGCTATCAATTCTCGCCGGCACAAGGGGATGCCAGCACCCGACACCTTCCCAAGGAAGCCCATTGGCCTGTATCGCCTCGCGGTCCAGATGCTTCCATTCGCCATACAATTCTCTGAATTTGTCCAGAGGGAACGCGATCTCGTGGGACGAGAATGCATAAAGCCGTTCTGCTTCATAGCCGGTCGACAATGAAACATACTGCAATTGCCGCTCGGCCCGGTCGCCCTTCAAGAAAGCAAGGACATCGTCCGCTCCTGTGCAATCAACGATAACGTCAATTGCTTCCGTTAGTTTCTTGAACTCCTCATGAGTATGTGAGAGTAGGTTTTTGCGCGATCCTTCACAGTTCAAGTGAGGGTTCAACATGTTTAGTCTACAGGCAAGCGAGACGGCTTTGTTCTGCCCGACATCAACCAAGGACAGCGTATGACGCGCAAGGTTTCCAGCCAGCAGCTGATCTACATCGAGTATTAATGTAACTACGCCTCCGGCCCTCACCCAGTTCTCGGCAAATAGGCTGCCAAGAGCCCCCGCACCTATTAACAAGACTCTCTGTTCTTGCGCTACGGGATCGAGCGATCCCCGTGTTCCCAGTTGATCCGGGGCCCAGTTGAACGTGGGACACCACGGCACTGGCATTGTGGCATGCCTTATCCACATATTGTCCGCCTTGATGAACCCCTCTTCGTTTTTCCGGAACCCTCCAGCACGATCCTTGCGTGCGTATTTGTTAGTTCCGGACCTCTTCTTATCCGTCAGGGGTGGGAGCATGAGCGCCGACCAGTTGATCCGTGACGGCTCGTCACCGAACTTTTCCGGAACGGGATACCCGACCAAAACAAAATGCTCTTTCCCATCCCTTATTGACTTTGAATGCTGATCTAACAGCTGCTTTAAATCTGTCCGGCCACTTAGACATTGGGAATAAAGATCGCCCCATGTGTTCGGGAACGCCCAAGGTGGATCGACAGGTATGGCTTCTAATAGAACCCACAAACCAATCGAGTCTTTGTCGGAAAAGAGCTTTTGAAGGCCTGCCCCCCAACTAAGAGATTTGACAGGAGCCTTTCGTGCGTCTTGAAACTCGCATGTGACAAAAAACGAGGGAGTAGTGCTGACCCACTTTAGCTGAACGAACCCTTCTCTGGCGCCGATATCCTGCCATTCCGCATAGCTAATTGCATCTTCGCTAAATGCCACAGCCCCCGGCGCATCCGACGTATGGGGATACTGCGGCAGTTCAAACGGATGATCCGGCTCCACGAGGGTTTCGTCGAGAGCGTGCTCGCACCACTGGACAGTGCGGTCCAAATGCCATGCTAGGCGCTCTTCAACTCCAACAGGCTCAAAATCCGTGAAGCTGTTAAATGGGTGGTCCAGACAAAGCTTGCCGGTTCGCCACTCAAACGCCCCCCAGTCTTTTCCATCTCCAGCACCATTAAAATTCTGGTGCCAAAACGTACAGGCAATGCCCCCTTTTTTCGCGGGATAGATTTCTATCGGACCTTCCGGATAAAGCGCGGACACAACAACGTACCAGCGTGATTCATTAGGAAGGAACTGATTACCATCTCGAGCCAGGCACACCGAGAGATCTATCGCCCAATTGTTAGGGTGATAGTACTGCCATTGCCCAACGTTTTTTACGCTGGAAACACTCTCCAATGTAGCGCGGGCACGCTGCAAATTCGCCGGTGCCGCTACGCTGGATCGTTTCACGCAAACCTCGTTGGGGTGATGTCCTCGACCGGCTCATGGCGCTCCGAAAATCCGCCTGCCGCAGCTACGGCGGCAATTCTCCCGGCACGAGGAGAATTATCCTGCGAGGAACCATCTACAACCGGGAAATCTTGACCGAACAGACCATGCCAAATCTGAGAACTTTCCGCCTTGTCCTCGCACTCAAAAGCCTGTCGGGCAGTCCGAGCAGCGACCTCAATTCGGCCCATAAACTCCCAAAAATCTCCGCCATCGACGCGGTCCATGACATTGGCCATTTTGCAGCCGCGATCTCGCAGAGCCGGCACTTGCCTATATGAGGCATGTTCACCATAGGTTCTGACCATTTGCTCTAAGGTTTCAACAACACCTTCCGCAACAGAGCGGATTCCGTCTGGGCAACAATCTCCCACCATGTGCTCTAGCGGGTAGCTTTTCGGATATTTGGGGAACAACCCATCTTGGGCTTTCAGCCACTTGATAGCGCGGACCGTATCAACAAAATGCCCGTTGGTTTTACTGTTCTTTATTTTGGTCCATTCCATCTGCGCCATCGGGTGCGTTTCCGCCCAGATTTTCAAATCGCGGTCCGGGATTTCCAGCGGGTTTTCCTGCCAAGCCGCCAATCGTTCTTGGGCGGCAGCCAAGTGCGCCCGATCAACCTTTTGCACCCCTTCTGCAAACGCCGCATTCTCACGCTCTTTGGCATAAGCCTCTTCGATCGTCGTAACTCCATCACCAAAAAGGCTATTGGAATAACTGTTATCGAATCTAGTATTAAATAGCGGGTCCGCAAAAGCCTCGGCAATGATGGCGCTATTGGCCACTGTTTCCGGAGGCTCTCTTGTGACCACTAGGTCAAGTTCGATATCGGCCTTTTTGATGCCGATAGAACGCCCTTGGCGTTCCCATTTCCCCGGATAGTGCTTTTCAACAAACGGCTCAAACAACCCCAATACGTAGTCGGGCGGTGATTGGGGATGAAACCGGCCAACGACGACAAGGTCGACATCGGGTTTTTCATCGCCTTGCGGCTTTACAATCGTAGACCGGCGATAGCTGCCTTGCAGAAACGTCGTCATGATCAGGGGCTTGAGTCCCTCATCATGCACCAACTGATCGCGGAGGAGTTCATGCCCTTGTTTCGCGGCCTCGTTCTGAGACTTCGTTAAACGAATTTCTTTCAGAAAGTCATCAAACTGTTTTGTGTTTTTCATGTCATTTCATCCTAAATAGATTGAGGGTGAATACGTACCGTTTCCGTCGCCATCTAAATCAAATTCGTATAGTTGCACGGCCCCAAAAGTACGACGAAGCTGCCCTAAGAAAAAAAGCACGGCATTGGGACAAGCCGCGAACAAGTGAATAGACGCACCATTCCTCGTCGCAGCTTTCTCTTTGATTATCTGTGCAGCTTTCTCCGCGATTGCAACTGCATGTGCCCCATCGCGAACAGCACTTTGACCACTACCTGAGTCGAGTTGGATATCGACGATATGAGCCGTGCCTAATTTTGCTTTCTCAAGATAACTTCGCACATTCGCCGTGATCTGATGCGTGAGAGACAAACAAGTCGCTATTGTCTCAATCTTCGCATCATCATCGCAGTGTTCTGTAACGACCAATCCGTGCTCTGCACTTCCAATTTCGGGTTGTTCCCATTCCGACATTCTGCCGCGCGTCCTTTGGCGGATGGAGATCGGTGCATTAAATTTGGTCCCGATTGCATCTCCAGCAGTAAAGGCTATCGAAGAATGTGCTTCTATTTGAACGCACATCGGCTCGGCCTTGCCCGTAAATTCGGAGACGAAGGCTTGAATTTTCCCCCTTACGCTTTCGTTCCAATCCTTCGGATCATTGATGTAACGACGTTCGAAGTACTCAACGAGGCAAAGATATTCATCCGTGTCATCTTCCATATTCTCCGCCAAGCGTAGAAAGCTGCGGATTCCGATTGTCCTTTTTGACTTCGAAACCACGGCACGGCCGCTCTTAGGAGATTTAGCGATAAGATCGTTGTGCTCGCAGTACTTCCGAAAAGAATCGCTCGTGAACTTGGTACGCCCTTGCTTCATCAAGCTTTGGTAGTGCCCTGAATAGAGGTCTGCGTTTGAAGTTTGATCCAATGGCTTAAGCCCGCATGAGACAAGGCGCTCATTTAGAGCTTCATCCAGCAACCTCATATTTCCATCGCCGGTATACAATCGGATAGGCTCCAGAATGGCGACGAGATCTGCGGTGTTTGTTATCGCTAGCTCTTTTTTCCAGAGATCCCTGACCTCCCTGATCTTCTTAGGGGCGCTCTGTTTGGCAAGCCTATCGCAATCTATCCCAGCTGAATTTTGCAGATGCAGTTCGGCAAGCACGTCATCCGGATGGATCCCCCACGGAGTAACAAAGACATATTCCGCTTCCGATGCGGGAACGATAGCGTCGTCCCGATACTTTCTCGCATACGACAAAACCGAGTTTTGCTTCGTGCCAATGAATTTCGGGTCTACGAGGTCTTTGTAACCAATCGAGCCGTTGCCGCGAACGTGCCATTTACATTGGAAAAACTGCCCGCGGACCATACGCCCAGCAGAGCAAATCGGATTTTTGTAAAATACCCATAGGTCATCGAAGCCTGTTTCTCTGGCTTCAAATTCAATCTCGCTTACCGGGCTATCTTCCTTGAGAAGGCGCGGCGCATTGAACCAAAAATATCGATCTTGATAGGAGATGCCATCAAGAATCGCACCTAATGAGGGTGGCATGTTGTGTTCCAGTCATCTTGCTGGCATATATATAGTGTTTTTTATAAAATTTCAAATATCTGGCTTGCTTGAGACGCCAGTTCTTAGGGCGTCTTAATTAGTAGGCACGCAAACGATTCTCACGTAGTCGTTTCTCCGCCCTGCCTTCTGCATCTTGCAATCGGACTCTCCCTATGACTGGAGGGAACTTGGGGCTCAGGTCACCGTCTGACGCTCGATCGCATCTGCGGTAATCGTCTGATTCATCAGCATTATTCGTTGGCCGTGCGCCTAAGGGCATAGCGCCCAAGGCTAGATTCTCTCTATTTTCAATTATTTTCTCCAATTTTCTTTCTTCTCGGATCGCGTCGTGATAATGTGGCGCATGTCTGAGAATATTCTTACAATTCGCGAAGTCGCCGAGTTGCTCAAGATCAATGAGAAGACGGTCTACAAGCTGGCTGCCGACTCAAAGATCCCCGGTTTCAAGGTCGGAGGCTCGTGGCGCTTTAATCGCGCGGCCATCTACAAGTGGATCCAGCAGGGTAGCGCTATGGAGACCGATGCGGGTGATAGTGCGACGCCTGCCCAGGGCACATTAGCTGCCGCCTACTACTCCCCGCAGCAAGCAACCTTCTTCGCCCATTCCCTTACTCTTGAGGGTACGGGCGAAGATGCCTTGGCGCAGTCGCTGTCTACTGCCCGCGTGGACATGAACCCGCACCAGGTGGATGCCGCCTTGTTCGCGCTGGCGTCACCGCTGTCCAAAGGCGTGTTGCTCGCCGATGAAGTCGGCCTCGGTAAGACCATTGAGGCGAGCCTCGTGATCGCCCAGCGTTGGGCCGAGCGCCGCCGCCGCATCCTGCTAATTGTGCCCGCTTCGTTGCGAAAGCAGTGGAGCCAGGAGCTCTACGATAAGTTCTCGCTACCTTCCGTGATAGTCGAGCGCAAGACGTATAACGATGCCCGAAAGGCTGGCGTCGCTCGTCCCTTCGATCAGAAGGATAAGATCGTCATTACGTCCTATGAGTTTGCCGCTCTCAAGGATTCCGAAATCGCACGCGGCGGTTGGGACTTGGTGGTGTTCGACGAAGCGCATCGTTTGCGCAATGTCTACAAGAAGGACGGGTCTACCCGCGCCAAGCGTCTGCGCGACGCCACGAAGTCGTCCTTCAAGGTGCTACTGACGGCTACGCCGCTGCAAAACTCCCTCATGGAACTTTACGGCCTTGTCTCCGTGCTGGACGAGCGTCACTTCGGCGACGAAGCCTCCTTCCGCAGTCAGTACGTGGTGGGGCCAGGCGCAAGAAACGGCCTTATTTTCTTGCGCAAGCGGCTGGAGTCGATTTGCAAGCGCACACTGCGCCGGCAGGTCCAGCAGGCGGGCCTCATCCGCTACACCGAGCGCCTCCCATTCACCGTGCAGTTCGAGCCTTCACCGGAGGAGTTCCGTCTCTACACGGCGGTATCGGCCTATTTGCAACGCACCGACACCATCGCCTTCGGGAACAAGCCTAACCAACTCGTGACGATGGTTGTGAGGAAAATCCTTGGCTCCTCCACCTTCGCTGTCACCGACACCCTCACGAAGATCATCGACCGACTCAAGCAGATGCTGCCGGTCGATATTGAAACCGTCGCAGACTACGACGTGATCGACGAGGACGCCGAAGAGCTTGGGGATAGCGACGGCGGCGACGCGGACACCGAACCACCTATCGACCGCAAGAAGCTGGAAGCCGAGATTGCCGAGCTTGAGGGATATCGCGCGCTCGCGCGCGATATCGGCCAGAACGCTAAGGGACTGGAACTGGTCAAGGCACTGCCGAAAGTCCTTGATGAAATCGAGGCCAAGGGTGGTCAGCGTAAGGCCGTGATCTTCACTGAGTCGGTGCGCACCCAAAAGTACCTTGCCGAGCTTCTCGCCACTAACGGCTATGAGAACGACGTCGTCCTTCTCAATGGCCAGAACAACGACCCCGCCAGCAGGGCGATCTATCAGGATTGGCTCGCGCGTCATAAAGGTTCTGACGCCGTATCCGGATCGAAAACCGCCGACATGAAGGCTGCCATTGTCGGAGCCTTCAAGGATGGCAAAAGTATCCTGATCGCCACCGAATCAGGCGCGGAAGGCATCAACCTTCAGTTCTGTTCGCTGCTTATCAATTTTGATCTGCCTTGGAATCCGCAACGGGTGGAGCAGCGCATCGGGCGCTGCCACCGCTATGGGCAGAAGATTGACGTGACCGTTGTCAATTTCTTGAACCTGAAGAACCACGCCGAACGGCGGGTGCATCAGCTTCTCGACGAGAAGTTCAATCTGTTCAAGGGCGTCTTCGGCGCGAGCGACGAGGTGTTGGGCGTAATCGAGCGTGGCGTGGACATCGAGCGCCGGATCTTCGAGATCGTGCAAAGCGCACGCGACGAGACGCAGATCAATACCGCCTTCGACCAGCTCCAAGACGAGCTTCAAGCACAGATCAATGAGCAGGTGCTCGACGCGCGGCGACGGCTTCTGGAGAATATGGACGAGCGGGTCATCGATCGCCTGAGAGCCCGCGACCAGGAAATTGGCCAGCGCCTTTCCGAGTTCGAGCGCCAGCTACTTTACGTGGCGCGCGCCGAACTGCCGGACGCGCGCTTCCACTCCGATAACGAACGCCGTTTCGACTATCGTGGCGAAACCTACACTACAGAATGGCCTCTGGCCGATGAGAAGGGTTGGAGATTCTTTCGCTTGATGGAGGGCACGCTGGCGACCAGCCTGATTGCCAGCGCAAAGGAGCGCCGCTTCGATGCGCCATCCTGCCTACGCTTCGATCTTGCAGCATACCCCGGCGGACGACTGGCCGACGTCGAGCGATTGCGCGGCAAGGCCGGATGGGCGCGCATCGGAAAGCTCCACATCGAAACGCCCAAGATCACCCGCGAGCATCTGGTGCTTTCGGTCGTCGCCGACGACGGCGCCACCATCCACACTGAAACCTTCGAGCGCCTGCTCCGTGTGCCCGCGAAAAACGAGCCCGTCAAAGGAGCCGCGCCCGAGGAACTGTTGAAGGCGGCCGAAGCTGAGCGGCGCAAGGCGTTGCTGGAGGAAGCCGAGCAGCAGAATGCCGAATGGCTCGACCTCGAAAGCGAGAAGCTCGACGACTACGCGGCGGATTTGGAGCGCGCCTTCGAGACAGAGATCAAAACCGTCGAAACCGAAATCCGCGAGGCCAAGAAGGCCATGCGCGGTTCCAGCCTGCCGATGGCCGAGAAGCTGGCCGAGAAGCGCCGCATCAGCGGGCTTGAAGGCAAGCGCGACAAGCTGAAGGCCGAGTTCTTCGACCGTCGCGCCTCGATCCGCGCCGAGGTCGAGGCCATGCTCGATCAGGTTCAGGAGAGCCTGAAGCTCGAACCTGTCCTGACGGACCTCTTCACCATCCGCTGGGAGGTGGCATGACCAGCGACCTCATCAGCAAGACCACGCGCAACGAGTTCCGGGAGCTTCTCGTCGGCTTCACGCTCCGTGAAATCGAAATGACCTTCGATGCAGGCGGTCTCATGCCGCGCCCGGACTATCAACCCACCGTCAGTGGCCAGCGGCGCGGGCTGGTGGAAGCCTACTACGCCAACCTCGACTTTTCCTCTCCCTCGGACGTGAAGAAGTTGCTTTCGGCCTATGAGGAGGTCATCGAGAACCTGACCCAGGCTGCCGAGAGGCAGCCGGGTGATAATTATACCGCGACCATCAACGGGCTGCTGCGCCGCATGGAGAAGGACGGCTTCCGCTACGAGGGCAGGCGCTTCGTTTCCGATAGGCTGACTGTGGCAGTTGTCCATGCGCCATCCTTGGTGCAGCTCACCGAGGCGTCCATCCAGGAACATCTGGAAAAGGCCCGTCAGAAAATCGCGGGCGGTGATCCGGCCGGCGCCATCGCCAGCGCCTACACGCTGGTCGAGGAGTTCCTGAAACAGTTTCTCCGAAAGACCGGGACCGTCTTCAACGAGAACGAAGGCGATATCCGCGCGCTTTACAAGCTCTTGGCCGAACCGCTCCACCTCGCGCCCAAGAACGAGTCCCTGGAAAGTTACCTGAAAGCCGTTCTGGAGGGGTTACAGCGGCAGATCGGCGGCCTGTTCGAACTGGCTAACAAGGCCAGCGACCGGCACGCCCGGAAGTACAACCCAGCGCCACACCACGCGCGGCTTGCGGTCAATGTGGCCTTTTCGCTCTGCGAATTCCTGCTGGAATCTCATGAGTACCAACAAAAACGAGAAGAAAGGCGGGCTTCATGAGCGGTCGAAAACAGCGTCTGGAATTGACATGGATCGGCAAGGACGAACGCCCGCGTCTTGAGCCGCGCATCCTGCTGGAGGACGAGGAAAAATCCTATCACGCGAAGGTGCATGTCAGCGAGAAGGACATCTTCGACAACATCCTGATTCACGGTGACAACCTGCTCGCGCTTAAGGCGCTCTTGCCAGAGTATGCGGGGAAAGTTCGCTGCATTTATTGTGATCCACCTTACAACACGAGAAGCGCAATTCCTGAATACGAGGACGGGATCGAACATTCCCTCTGGCTTTCTCTCATCCGGGAGCGAATGGAGCTTTGTCACAAATTGCTTTCAGATGATGGGTCAATTTGGATCAATCTAGACGACAATGAAGGGCATTATTTTAAAGTAATGTGCGACGAAATTTTTGGTCGAAAGAATTTTGTCTCCTCAATTATATGGCAGAAAAAATACGCGCCGAAGGCGGACACGAGATTTATTAGTGAATCGCACGATTTCATTTTCGTCTATGCAAAGAACATAGAAAATCTACGGCTAAACAGAGTGGCCAAAACGGAGAAGCAAACCAGCCGATATCGAAATCCAGACAATGATCCCCGTGGTCCATGGAAACCCGGAGATACGCTGCGCAATGAAGTCAGGGATTATGCCGTATTTCCGGTTCGTCTTCCCTCAGGGAGAGAGGTGTGGCCATCCGAAGGTACTAGCTGGCGATATACGCGTGACAAGTTCTCTGAATTGATAGCCGACAATCGTATCTGGTTTGGCACTACAGGCGACAGCCGACCTGCAATAAAGCGGTTCATCTCTGAGGTCACAGATAGTATGCCGCCTGTGTCAATTTGGACATACGATGAGGTGGGGCATAACGACGAGGCGAAAAAAGAAAGCAAGAAGTTATTTGGTGATCAACTTTTCTCCACACCAAAACCCGAACGCCTAATTCGTAAGGTGTTGGAGATAGCCTCCGATCCCTCAGATTTAGTTTTGGACTCCTTTGCAGGCTCCGGCACCACCGGAGCGGTGGCGCACAAGATGGGCCGCCGATGGATCATGGTGGAGCTTGGCGAGCATTGCGAAACTCACATCGTCCCGCGCTTGCGCAAGGTGATCGACGGTGAGGACAAGGGCGGGATCACGGATGCGGTTGATTGGAAAGGTGGCGGCGGATATCGCTATTTCCGCTTAGCGCCGTCGCTACTAGAAAAGGACGCTTGGGACAATTGGGTTATCTCCAAGGAATACGATGCGGCCAAGGTCACTCAGGCAGTCTGCAAGCTCATGGGTTTTGTCTATCAGCCCGACGAAACCCGTTACTGGATGCAGGGCCGCTCGTCCGAGACGGACTTCATTTATGTCACTACGCAAAGCTTGACCCACGATCAGCTTGCGGCAATTTCCGAGGATGTCGGGGACGAACGCACGCTGCTAGTATGTTGCAAGGCATTCCATGCGAATGCTGACGCATTTCCCAACCTGACCATCCGAAAAATTCCGCAGGCGGTGCTACGCAAGTGCGAATGGGGCAAGGATGACTACAGCCTCAACATCGCTAACCTGCCCGAAGCGTCGCAAGAACCGGATCAGTCCAACGGTCTGAGTACCGCGCCCAAGGCGAGCAGGAAGAATAGTGGCAAGGTCGCTCAACAGGATGACCTTTTCGGGCGGGGGGGCGACAAATGAGCGATCGGACTGTCCGCACCATCAGTCAACGCCTGTCACTTCGCCAGCCACAGGTCGATTCACTAGAGATCCTCGCCGACGTGTTAAGTCGGGTGGAGCTGTCCAAGGGCGGTGACGCTACCGCTGCGCTGGAAGCCATCAGGGATGCCTTTCCCACTGTTGAAGCGTTTGAACGGGATTTCCCTTCGCTCTGCTTCGCTTTGGCGACTGGAGTGGGCAAGACACGCCTGATGGGCGCGTTCATCACTTATCTCTATCTCACCGGTAAGAGCCGCCATTTCTTCGTGCTCGCGCCGAACAAGACCATCTATGAGAAGCTGATCGCCGACTTCTCGCCCGAAAGCTCGAAGTATGTGTTCAAAGGCATCGCCGAATTCGCCGCCAACCCGCCGCTGATCGTCACCGGCGACAACTATGAAAGCGGCGTCGGCGTGCGCTTCGATGGAGGCCGCTCAACCGACCTGTTCGGTTCTGACGTGCATATCAACATCTTCAACGTTGACAAGATCAACAAAGAGGAGAGCCCGCGGGGCAAGCCGCGGATGAAGCGCCTCCAGGAAACCATCGGCGAAAGCTACTACGCTTATCTCTCCCGTCTCGACGACTTGGTGTTGTTGATGGACGAAGCGCACCGCTACCGCGCCAGCGCCGGGGCTAATGCCATCGACGGGTTGAAACCTATCCTTGGATTGGAGTTGACCGCGACACCCAAGACAGTGGGGACGCGCTCCGTACCCTTCCGCAATGTCATCTACAGCTACACGCTGGGCCAGGCGATGGCTGATGGGTTCGTCAAGGAGCCTGCCGTCGCCACGCGGAAGGATTTCGACCCTCGCTCCGTAGGCGAGCAGGAGCTGGAGCAGATCAAGCTCGAAGATGCTGTCCACTACCATGACCATGTGGCGGTGGAACTGGATCGCTTTCATCGCACAACAGGTGCGCCCAAGGTCATGCCGTTCATCCTGATTGTCGCGGCAGACACAACGGAGGCCAAACGGCTGCGGGAATTTGTCGAGTCCGAAAGGTTCTTCAAGGGTCGCTTCAAGGGCAAGGTCGCCGAGGTCCACTCCAACCTGCGGGGCGAGGAAAGCGAAGAAGCCATGCAGCGCCTCGTTGCGCTGGAAAAGGATGGCAGCACTGAAATTGTGATCCACGTCAACAAGCTGAAGGAGGGGTGGGACGTAACCAACCTCTATACCATCGTTCCTCTTCGCGCGTCGGCTTCGGAAATTCTCACCGAGCAGACCTTGGGGCGTGGCCTTCGTCTGCCGTTCGGGAAGCGGGTGTCGAAGGGCGGTGATGACGAGTTCGCCGCCGTGGACCGGTTGACTGTCATCGCGCACGAGCGCTTTGATGACATCATTGCCAAAGCGCATGAGCCAGGCTCCATCGTACTGAAACCGTTGGAGATTGGCGACGGCGGGGATATTCCCGCGACCGGGGCCACTTTGGTGTCCGCCCCATCCATTGCCGAAATGATAGTCACTGGTGCCCAGCCCGCAATTTCGGGGTTTGGCGAAGCGGAGCGCCCCGCCTTCGCGTTCAGATCTTCCGAGGAAGGCAAGGCCGCGGAAGTAACGCTCGACGTTATCAAACGCTACGAGCGAAGGCTCGGCAGCGCCGAGGCCCTGCGAGACAAGGAAGTTCAGAGGCAGATCGCTGAGGAGGTGCGGGAGCTTGTACGCCCCGTGCAGGGTGCGCTTGAAGGGGTGATCGAAGCGCCTCGCATCGACCAGATTGTGGAGACTGTGGCCGTGACGGTCGCCGACCGCACCATCTCAATCCCGCAGATCGTCGTCCTTCCCAAGAAGCATGTGACGTTCACTTTCGAGGAGTTCGACCTTTCGAGCCTCGACACCATCAATATGAGGCCGATCGAGGACGGCATCATCATCGAGGACTTGCGTACACAGGCGCGTGTCTATCTCGCTCGCACCCTAGATGATCCGCGCGAAGCGCGCCTCGAAGACTATCTGGTGCGTTACCTGATCGAACGCAACGAGATCGACTACGATGCCCATGCCGGCTTGCTTTACAAGCTTGCGGGGCAGGTGGTGGCGCGCGTGCGCTCCTACCTTTCAGACGAGGCCGAGGTAGATAACGTGCTGCTGCGGCACGGCCGCCAGCTCGCCGATTTCATCTTCGCACAGATGATGGCGCACTACCGCGAAACGCCGATGGGAGAGGACGACTACGAAGTCACCGTGACACGCGGCTTCATGTTGCTCGAAGCACAGCCCATGAACGTCGCCCAGGGCCAGCGCGTGCGCGACTTCCGGCAGGCTGTCGCTCCGCTTTCCGAGACGCGCAAGCACGTGTTCGGCGGCTTCAAGAAATGTTGCTACCCGCTGCAAAAGTTCGACACCGACCCCGAGCGGCGGCTGGCCGTCACCATCGACGGAGATGCTGGCGTCGAAAAATGGCTCAAGCCGGGGCGCAATCAGTTCCGCATCGACTATCGCTCTGGTGAAGCCTACGAGCCGGACTTCGTGGTTGAGACTACCTCCCGGATGCTCATCCTTGAGGTGAAAGCACGTAACGAACTCGACGACCCGACCGTGAAGGCGAAGGCTGCGGCGGCGAGCAAATGGTGCAAGACCGCGACGGCACACGCCTCGGGAGGGACGGGTAAGCCTTGGGCTTACGCTTTGCTCCCGGACGACCAGATCATCGGCAGCGCCACGCTTGAGGGTCTGGTGGCGAAGTTCGCGGCGACGTGAGGGGGCTTGGATGACGGGCGGAGAGCACAGCGCAGATTTTGAGCGGCTGGTGGAGCGCCGCCGCAAGTTCATAGAGGGGCTCAATGCCAACCGGGGTGAGATCAACCTCGATATTTTCGAGGACTTCTATCCCGATAAGGCGCATTTCGTTTATGAACTTCTCCAAAACGCCGAGGACGCGGGCGCGACGCAGATTGCTTTCACGCTGACGCCGGAGAAGTTGGTTTGTGAGCATAACGGGCGCGCCTTCACATTGGCGGATGTGACCTCGATCACGGGTCTTCACGACAGCACCAAAGCCGGCGCCCCGGATAAAATCGGCAAGTTCGGGGTCGGGTTCAAATCGGTCTTTGTCTACACGCAAGCTCCGTCCATCCGTTCAGGCGCCTTCGCGTTTCGGATTGCCCAACTTATCCTGCCCGAGCCGATATCGCCGGATGGGGCGCTGGATGGCCGCACCCGTTTTGAGTTTCCCTTTGATAACCCGAAGAAGCCGCCAGCGGAGGCTTACGCCGAAATCGCCTCTGGCCTGAATGAACTGGACGAAAAGACCCTGTTGTTTTTGTCCAACCTCCAGTCCGTCAAATGGCGGGTGGGCGCACAGAGCGCGGGCGAGGTGGTCCGCGTCCAACACTCCGACTTTCATTTTGAGGTGCTGAAAGAGATCGGCGATGGAACCGGCTCCAGTTCCCATTTCCTGAAGTTCGACCAGGCTGTCCCCGGCCTTGAGAAGCAGCGCGTCGCTGTCGCCTTTCCGCTCGACATTCTTCCTGGCGTTCGCAGTTTCACTTCCGCTGCGCGCCTGGCCGACCAGTTGAAGATCATCCCCGCCGAGCCGGGCAACGTGGCCGTGTTCTTCCCGGCCGTGAAGGAAGCCTCTGGTCTCAGGTTCCATTTGCACGGCCCCTTCGTGCCGGAATTGAGCCGAGCCAGCATCAAGGAAACGAAGGCCAACACGCCGCTGTTCGAGCAGCTTGCGGTGCTCGCCGCCGCTTCCTTGCATCACATCAAGGAACTTGGGCTTCTGACCCCAGACTTCCTTTCCGTGCTCCCCAATCCGCAGGATCAGGTGTCCCTTCGCTATCAGAGTATCCGCGCAGCGATCATCGCGGAGATGAAATCGCAGCCGTTGACGCCCACTCATGACAAGGGACATGCGCCAGCCAGCCGCCTCATTCAGGCCAAGGCCTCCCTCAAAGCCTTGTTGTCCGAGGCTGATATTGAGTTTCTGGTGGAGTACGAAGACGTGCCGCCACTCTGGGTCATCGGCGCGGCCCAAAAGAACAACAGGATTGACCAGTTCCTGTCAGGACTTTCAATTCGTGAATGGGGTATCGACGAGTTCGTCGAAATGCTTGGGGAAAAGGCAACAACGGTAGGTCGTTATATTAGCGCCTCTCCATACTTTGTGACCGAGCCAGATGAGACATTCATGCGGTGGCTGGAAAAGAAGCCACCGGAATGGCTGCAACAGTTTTACGCCTTGTTGCACGATGAAGCTGTTCCGATGGGAGGATTGTATGGATTAAAGAGCTTTAAGATCGTGCGTATGAGAAGCGGTGCTTTCGGCATTGCCGCCCATAGTTTTTTTGAAAGCGATCATGCCGGGGACAGCACGCACACGGTGGATGCTCTTGTCTATTCGTCGGGCAAGTCAAAGCCACAACAGGAAAAGGCGAAGAAGTTTCTTTCCGATCTTGGCGTGCGCGAATTGGGTGAGGCTGAGGAGGTCGAACTGATCCTGAAGGCCCGATACACAAGGGAAGCTGAAATCCCTGATGACAAGACATATGTGCGGGACCTGAAGCGCTTCATTGCCCTCGTAAAGCGGCAGCCGGATAAGGCAAAGCTGTTTGCGTCCTATTTTATTTTTCTAGGCGGTGACGACCAATGGCACACGCCAGCCGGCATCTACCTCGACCAGCCATACAAGCAAACCGATATTTCTGCCTACTTTGGCAGGTTGGGTGAAGATGCAGAATGTGCAGCACTTCATACATCTTACAGGGATATTGGGATCAAGCTGGAGCAAGTCGCGACGTTTGCCCTTGCTGTCGGTGTGCAGGCGAACCTGGAGATCGCAACCTGCAATTGTCGACGGAACCCTAAGTGGGACTACCTTCGCAGTGTCGGAGGCGACAGATATACATCACCGATCGATCGTGATTTTTGTATCCTCAAACTGGACGAGTTGTTGAAAGCGCCAAGTCTGAAGTTGTCAAGATTGATTTGGCGAACTCTGTCGGCTCTGCCTTCGCATCCGGATTACCTGCAGGCAACGTACCAGAGAAATCAAAGCTGGGGCGCGCGCTACGCCGAGTCTTTACTCGTATATCAACTGCGTGATGCGGCATGGATTCCGCAGGGCGATGGGGGCTTTGTTCGTCCCGCAGATGCATCGCGGGAGCTTCTCCCCAAGGGATTTCCCTTTGATCCGGGCTATGCGTGGCTCAAGGCCATCCAGTTCGGCGAATCTGCCGTTCGGCGATCAGAGCAAACAAGGCAGAAAGAAGCTGCCGCCAAAAGTCTCGGCTTTGCGGACGCCGCAGCAGCCGAACTTGCCCGGCGCTTTAGCGACCTGCCTCAGTCCGAACAGGAGAAGTTTCTCGCTGAATATGAAAACCGAAACAAACCTGCTCTGCCGGACCGGCCGCTCGCCAACCCGGAGCGGCGCGCACAGCACGTGCATGAACAGGCGTTGAACGCACCCGACAAGCAGAGTGAAATCCGGGAGCGGTCGGTTTCCATCGGCCGCGAAGATGTGAAATTGCAGGCCGACACTTACTTGCGGGAGCACTACCGAAACGCAGACGGTGAAGTGACGTGCCAGATTTGCAAAGGGCCGTTGCCTTTCAAACTCGATGACGGGCGTGAGTATTTCGAGGTTGTAGAGTTCCTGCCTGAACTGACGAAGCGCCACCCACAGAACTACCTGGCTCTTTGCCCGAACCACTCGGCTATGTACCGACTTGTGAACGGCTCCAAAGAAAACATGCGTGAAGATTTCCAAGCCCTCGTAAGTAATGAGCTATCGGTGCTGCTAGCTGACCAGGAGTTGACAGTCTATTTCAGCAAGACCCACATCATCGACCTAAAGGCAGTTCTCGATGCTGAGGAAAGCCTCTCTGTCCCGCTGTCATCGAAGGACGATACCGATAGATGAATGATTCACCTTATGAACAACAGAATTAACTCCGTGCCAAGGTTAAGCATTGACTAAGATCGGGCAGGATCATCCCGATTGAAGATCGATGTAAAAGCAGAATGGATTGCGGCGAACACGTCTCAGCCGCGATCAAGGCGGCTATCCACGTTTCCGGTGAAACGCTGAATGATCTGGAGCCATTTTGTCTCGAGCTCCAGAAGTCTTCCGGCGCGCGGTGCCTTGCCATTGACGACCGCATAGATGTTGTCCTCGTTTGTCGTGCTTCGCACTTCACCGCCAATGAGGTTGGCCAGTTCCTTCACGTAGGCATGGGTCAGATCCAGAATCCCAAGCTTGCGGGCCTGACCGTGAACGGCGTCGGTCCAGACTGCGCCGTGTTTGTCGATGTAGCCGATGTTCAGCGTTGTGCCGTCGACGGCGTGCCAGCGCAGAATCAGGCTTCGTTTGAACTCGGGTTCGACGCGGAGCGGGTCGAGTTTCTCCAGAAAGGTTTCGAGGCGCTTGGGCAGGTCCGGATCCACCTTGGCCATGTGCTCGAAGAATTCCTCGGCGCTCAATGACTGCGGGGAGCCGGCGGTTGATGCGACCATCTTCGCCTCGGCCGGACGGATCACGGCCCGTGCGTCCTCGACGCGAACGATGCCGCGTTCGATATTGACCGTGCGGGCGATGGTGCGGGGTTGGATGAAATATCCGCCGCCATGAGGAGCCTGGAAGCATGCGATCTCGATCAGGGCCAGTGCGAAATGCATGCCTGCGTGGGACTGGACGTGATTGGCCAGGGTTTCCGCTTCTTCCCGGATGCCGTCTCCGACGATGAAGAACAGGCCGCGGCCAAGCCGGAGATTGCGGGCGACGGCGTCGACGAATTCGTCCTCGTCCAGGTCCGTCACGTCGCTGACGAAGCCGTATAACGTTGCCGGCGCGCCATCGGCCTTTAAGGCGCGCGCCACTGCGGCTTCGAGCTCGCCGTATGTCCAGGCCGTCAGGCTTTCGACGTAGTCCATGACCTGGGCGATGACTTCGCGACGGGATTCCGTGTTCCGCCAGAGTTTGACCTCGGCGAAGATCAGGTTGCCGTTCGGGGTGACGAAGAAGTTGTCGATATATCCCCGCGACGTGGGCAGCTCCATGCAGACGGGGATAACGGGGCGGTAGGCGGGCTCGATCTCCGTGACGGGCAACACTTCCGGATGGGTCTGTACGACGGTCTGCAGCCAGCGTTCGTCGTAGTCGCTGCCGTTGGCCCCGCCCCGCTCGAACCGGATGCGTTCAAGCGGCAAGGCTTGGGCCGCGCCCGACGGATCCGGCAGGAAAATCGGCGCCCCGTGTTGCCGCAATTGCTTCATCCCAACCCCTTTCGCCCCTGCAATTTCAGGTGGATCAGTAGGGCTTCCGACGGGGTGATTGTCCAGGGAAATGAGACTCATAGTCTGTAGACGAAAAATCATCATTTTCGCCCACTGGCGGCATGGATATTTGCCGTCAAGTCGGTCACAACGTGAAGCGGTTCCGCTTGAAACTGGGCGTTTCCCAGGAAGAGCTCGCCTTCGAATGCGGTCTGCATCGGACCTACGTCAGCGGCGTTGAACGGGGCGTGCGGAACCCGACGGTCCGGGCCCTCGAGAACCTGGCCAAGGGCCTGAAAGTGCCGGTGTGGCGGCTGCTGGAGGAACAGTAACTGCCCCGGCGGCTGTCTGCATATAGGCAGGGGCTGTATTGATAATACAATATCTTGTTGATTTTCCCGCTTGCTCGATCTTATGATTCAGCGTCTTGTCGACTTCCTAACGGCCTCGCGGGGCCGCGGGGAAGAGCGATATTGACGGATGCCGAAGCCAATTCCGGGAGCCATGGACGGCGATGATCGGGATTTAAGGAGTGCTTCGGCGACTTAATTCTCTCGCGAGTCAAGGAGGACCAAGACCGAGAGGACGCAGTGGGTTTGGGCCTACTGATGTCCGGTTCCTCCTGCGCGGTCCGTACATCTGTAGGCATTTCGCAACAGGTGTCCGGAGATCGACATGGTCCTCAGAGAGAAATCAAGTACCCCCGTTGATAAAAATCACAATCAGCGCCCCTGGCTCGACCGGCGGCTGCTTCGCTGTATCGAATACGTTCCGATCGACGATTTGAAGCCCTATCCCGGGAACCCTCGGAAGCACCCCAAGCGCCAGCAGAACAGGCTGGACAGAAACCTGTCCGGCTTCGGGATCGTTCTGCCGGTCCTGGTCGATGCGGACGGCGTGATCATCGCTGGCGAAGCGGTTCACGCTGCGGCGAAGCGTCTTGGCTACAGTGAAATCCCAATCCTTCGGATCGATCACCTGGCTGCGGCTGAAGTCAAAGGCTTGCGCATTGCCCTCAACCGCCTGGCCGAACTGGCGGAATGGGACGAAGAGAAGCTCGCCCTGGAATTCCAGGGCCTGATCGAAATCGACTTTGATATCGAACTGACCGGCTTCGACAATGCGGAGGCCGACCTGATCATCGACCACGCCTTCGCGCCCGTCGCGGCGGGCCCGGCGGACGTGGTGCCCGAGGTCGAGGGCGAGCCGGTGTCGCGCCTGGGCGACCTGTGGTTGGCCGACGAGCACCTCATCTTTTGCGGCGACGCCCGGGATCCGGCGGCCTACTCAGTCGTCCTGCAGGGCCGCCTGGCGCGGATGGTGATCACGGACCCGCCCTACAATGTCCGGGTCCAGGGCAACGTCTGCGGTTCGGGGGCCATCAAGCACGATGAGTTCATCATGGCTTCGGGCGAGATGTCGGGGGAGGAATATCAGAGATTCCTGGAAGTCGTCATTCGCAATCTTGTCGTGTCGACGGTACTCGGGTCGCTGCATTACCTGTTCATGGACTGGCGGCACCTCCGCGTCTTGCAGGAGGTCTGCGATGAGTGCTACGGGCCCCAGGTCAACCTCTGCGTATGGGTCAAGACGAACGGTGGCATGGGATCCCTCTACCGTTCCCGCCACGAATTGGTGTTCGTGTACAAAAACGGTTCGGCGCCCCATGTGAACAACGTCCAGCTCGGCCGCTACGGCCGTAACCGCACCAACGTGTGGGAGTACGAGGGTGTCAACAGCCTGTCGCCCGAGCGGCGGGCGGACCTGGCGTTGCACCCGACCGTCAAGCCCGTGGCGATGATTGCGGACGCCATCAGGGATGCCTCCGACCGCGGTGACCTGGTCCTTGACCCGTTCCTCGGATCGGGGACGGCGGTGATCGCCTGCGAGCAGACGGGGCGTGTCTGCGCCGGCTTGGAACTCGACCCCAGGTACGTGGATGTCATCGTCCGCCGCTGGCAGGCCTACACGGGCAGCAAGGCACGCCATGCGGCCACCGGCATGACCTTCGACGAGATGGCTGACCTGCGCCGGGGCAGGACGCTTCTTCTGCCGCCGCCCACGGCCGGCGGGGAGGCGTGACATGGCGAAGAAGGATTACCTGGTCGGCTACGGCAAGCCGCCCGCGGCGACCCAGTTCAAGCCCGGCCAGTCGGGCAACCCCAAGGGTCGTCCGAAGGGCACCAAGAACCTGAAGACGGACCTGGAAGAGGAACTGAAGGAGAAGATCACCGTCACCGAGGCCGGCAAGCCGAAGAAGCTCAGCAAACAGCGTGCGCTTCTGAAGGCGGTCGTCGCCAAGGCGCTCAAGGGTGACACCAAGGCCATCAGCATCGTTGTCGGAATGGTCGATCGCTACCTCGCCGAAACCGACCTGCCGGAGGCGGCGACGGCGGACCTGACGGTGACGGACGAGGCGATTCTTGAAGAATTCAAGTCCATGATTTTGGCGGACGCGGCGTCGGATGGAGGCGGAAAATGACCGACAAGAAAAAGACTGTCGAGGCTTCGTTGCGGAACGTTCTGTTCCTTTTCATGATGAAGGTTTTCGAATCCCTCCACGGTGGCGCGGCCTTGATGCCGAACTGGCATCTGAAATCGCTTTGTTACTATCTGGAAGAATGCGCCAGGGGCGATACGACCCGCTTCGTCGTCTGCATGCCGCCCCGCAGCCTCAAATCGGTCTGTGCGTCGGTGGCCCTGCCGCTTTGGATCCTGGGCCATAACCCCGCGGCCAAGATCATCTGCGTCAGCTACTCTGACGACCTTGCCCGTACCTTCGCGAAGCAGCGCCGCGCGATCATTGCCTCGGCCTGGTTCCACATGCTGTTTCCGAACCTCCAGTTTCTCACGATCACGGAGGGAGAAGTCATCACGACCAAGGGCGGCGGCATCTACACCACCTCCATCGGCGGTACGTTGACGGGCCGGGGGGCCGATTATCTGATCATCGACGATCCGATCAAAGGCGCGGGCGCCATGTCGGAAGCGGAAAGAAACCAGGTGATTGATTGGTATCAGAACACGGCCTATTCCCGCCTCGACAACAAGGAAAAGGGCGTCATCATCATCGTCTCGCAGCGCGTCCACACGGACGATCTGGTGGGGCGCGTTCTGGACGATGATTGGGGCGAACTGGTGATCCGGGCCATCGCCACCGAAGACGAGTGGTTCTGGACGGGACCCAAGACCGGATACAACAGAAAAGAAGGCGAGCCCCTTCACGCCGCATGGGAGAGCCTGGAAAGCCTCTGTAAGACTAAGGACATCATCGGCACCTATAATTTCGAGGCGCAGTACCAGCAGAACCCGGTGCCCCTGGTCGGCAACCTGTTCGATCCGGCCTGGTTGGTGGAATATGAGACCGCGCCACCCCTGAACGAATTCGACCTGGTCGTCCAAAGCTGGGACTTTGCGCAAGGCACGTCCGCTGCCAACGACTACTCCGTCTGCACGGTCTGGGGTGTAAAAGGTATCCGGTACTATCTGCTCCACGTCTTCCGGCGGCGCCTGCCGTTCCCCCAGCTTCTGGAAGCCGTCAAGGCGATGGCGTCCGAATTTATGCCCCACCGTGTTCTGGTCGAAGAGGCTGGGATCGGCCTTTCCGTCGTTCAATCCCTTAAGAACACGGGCCTCCCGTTCAAGGGCTACCGTCCTCAGATCGACAAGGAGGCGCGCGCCGTTCAGACCACGGCACTCCTGGAACAGGGGCGTGTCCTGGTGCCGAAAAAGGCTGAATGGTTGCAGGATTTCATCGCCGAGTACGTGGCTTTCCCGAACGGCAAGTTCGACGACCAGATCGACAGCCTAGTCCAGTTCCTTATCTCCGTCGGTTTCAATGGGCGCCCGGATATCCAGTTGCGAGTCACGTCCATCGGACCCGGTGGGTCGGTTGTACGTCATCGGGACCGGTACTTCGAGCGTACGGGGATGTCTGTCTTCGGGGGGCTCTCCGAATAGTCCTGGACTTCCGGCCCCAAGGAAGCGTCCGTGTCGGCACGCAAATGAACGGGTGCCGTATGGACGACGACTTGGACCGGGCGCGTCGGCTGTTCGCCGATGTGACCGCCCTGCTGGAGGACGCGATCGAGATCGCGATTGCCGGGCAGTCGCCGACGGCGACGGGCCCCGACCTGGTTGAGGTAGGCCAACGCCTCGAGGCCGCGACGAACGAGATTCTGGCCGTCGCGAGGGCGGCCCGTGCTGCGGCCACCAGGGCCGTACGGACCCCGAAATAGATGTCGCAAACCACTGGACTTCCGCTGCCAACAGAGCGGTACTGACCCCACGCGGTGAGGGCCGCCAAGGCCCCTGAAATGCCTCTAGTCACCGCCCACCCGGACCGGTCCTGTGACCGGCCGGGGTCTGGGCGGTGGAAGCCCCCGCATCCCGCGGGGCCCGGCAAAGGAGGCGCACATGACCGCCAAGACCAAATCGAAACCCACCAAACCGCAACCCACCAAGCCCGAGACCGTCCTGAAGCTCGTCAGCCGGCCCGCGGGCGCCACCCTGGGCGCCCTGAAGAAGGCCACGGGCTGGCAGCCCCACAGCGTCCGCGCGGCGCTCACCGGCCTGCGCAAAGCCGGCTACGCCGTCGAGCGCGGCAAGGACGCCAAGGGCGTCACCGTCTACCGCGTCGCCGAGGCGGCACCGGCGGCGGACGCATGCTGAGCCTCGACGACCTGGACGGCCTGACGACGGCGGAACTGCGGGCGGCCTGGGAGGAAGACCTGGGCCGTCCGCCGCCCGCCCGGGCGAGCGCCGACTGGATGCGGTCGGTGCTCGCCTACCGCATCCAGGAACGGGCAGGGCCGCGCCTCTCCAACGCCACCAAGCGGGAACTGGAACGCATCGCCCGGGCGCTCGACAAGGACCGGGGCCACAAGCCGAAGCCGACACGCCAGCTGAAGGCCGGGACCAAGCTGCTGCGGGAATGGAACGGCGTTGTCCACGAGGTGATGGTGCTCGACGACGGTGCCGAATACCGAGGCTCCCGGTTCCACAGCCTTACCGCCGTCGCCAAGCAGATCACGGGGGCCCACTGGTCGGGCCCCCGGTTCTTCGGCCTGAAGACGCGGGGCCCAAGGAAACACGAGAATGCCGATGGCTGCTGATCGCAAGCTGAACTGCGCCGTCTATACGCGTAAATCGTCGGAGGAGGGCCTGGAGCAGGAGTTCAATTCGCTGGATGCCCAGCGTGAGGCCTGCGAGGCCTACGTCGCCAGCCAGAAGCACGAGGGCTGGCGGCTGCTGAAAGACCGCTACGACGACGGCGGCATCTCCGGCGGCACCATGGAACGGCCGGGGCTGCAGCGCCTTCTCACCGACGTGGCGGCGGGCAAGGTGCAGATCATCGTCGTCTACAAGGTGGACCGGCTGACCCGCTCGCTCGCCGACTTCGCCAAGATCATCGAGGTCTTCGATGGCCAGGGCGCCTCCTTCGTCTCCGTGACACAGCAGTTCAACACGACCACCTCCATGGGGCGGCTCACCCTCAACGTGCTTCTGTCGTTCGCCCAGTTCGAGCGTGAGGTCACGGGCGAGCGCATCCGCGACAAGATCGCAGCCTCGAAGCGCAAGGGCATGTGGATGGGTGGCAACCCGCCCCTCGGCTACGACTGTCGGGACCGAAAGCTGGAGGTCGTCGAAGCCGAGGCGGAAACGGTCCGCCACATCTTCCGGCGATATGTTGCCCTCGGCAATGTGCGGGCGCTTAAGGCTGACCTGGATGCCGCAGGCATCGTGAGCAAGCTAAGGACGTCTGCTGGCGGCCGCCGGGTCGGCGGACGGTCCTTTGCCCGCGGCGCCCTATATCACCTGTTGCAGAACCGCCTCTACCTGGGCGAGATCGTCCACAAGGGCCAAACCTACCCGGGTCAGCACGATGCCATCGTCGACCAGGCGCTGTGGGACGAGGCTCAGGCGAAGCTGTCCTCCAACAGGATAGACCGCAAACGCGGCACCAACGCCAGGGAGCCCAGCCTGCTCGCCGGCATCCTGTTCGACGAACACGGGCGCCGCCTGACGCCCAGCCATGCCAACAAGGGCGGGCGTCGTTACCGCTACTACGTCACCGATTCCCGAGACGACTGCGGCTTTCCAGCGATCCGCCTGCCGGCCAAAGAGTTGGAGAACGCGGTCCTGGCTGGGCTGCGGCAGCATTTGTTACAGGATGGGACGAATCAGGGTGATGCTGAATGGTCCGACCTTATTAGGTCCAGCGTAAGCCGGGTGATAATCGTTGCGGAGCAAATCGAAATTGATTTGGGAGAAGGGGCACTTCTAAACGTGCCAATCTCGCTCCGGAGGCGAGGGGTCGAGACAAAGCTAGTGCTAGATTCCGACACCTATTCTCGACCACCGTCACCAGACCCTTCGTTGATTAAGGTCGTCGCGAGGTCTTTTCGATGGAACCGATGGCTGATTGATGGCGAGGTCTCATCTATCGACGAGATAGCATCCAAGGAACAGGTCTCCCGGCCCTATGTGGTCCGAATTTTGAAGGCGGCTGGCTTGGCGCCCGATATCGTTCATGCAATTGTTGGCGGTACGCATCCGGTCAACCTGACCGCTGAAAAACTTACGAGAATAAAGAGTTGGCCACGAGCGTGGCAGGAACAACGTGGTGTGATTGATCAGCTTTAGGAATCCAGTCGGACATTCAATGCCAGGGTCGTATTCGCCTTCTTATGACTCATAGAAGACGAATCTATCCCCAGAATGATTTGGCATAGATGCCGGATATTCGCTGTGACTACGATCCGCAGTATCGATGTACGACGGTGGAATCGATGCAGGACATTACTTGAGAAGTGGGGCAAACGCATGCCTACCGTAGAGGTGAGTATCTTTGACTTTGATGATCCGATTTATCATCGAGGGAGTCGTGTTTACCCCGGCCCTGGCTACCAACCATTTCGAGAACCCGGTTGCTTCTCGGTTTCCCGTTCGCCACTAGCGTGGACAACGATGGCGCATTTGAACGCCAACGATCCAATCTGGGAGATCGTTCGACAGTTTGGCAAACCCAGTTTTGTTGTGATGGAGAAAACTGACCCGGGTTTGGCCGGTATTTTGAGTTGGGCTCAGAATATCGGTTACCTGGATGCTGATGGTAGAATGACTTCGACGATGTATGATTCGCTTGGGGTAGGAGGTGTTCTTGCTCAGGCGGGTGTAGCCGATGAAGCGGCCTTTATTGCTTGGTCAATGGCGCACGTCGAAGTGGACGGGGTATGGTTCGTTACGCCGGCGGGCTCCAATTTCCCAAACGCAACGCGTGGCGGAATATTCCAGAGCCGCATTCAGAACTTCAGCTTCAGCATTGTAGCTCCTGATCTGACTTCTGATCCCGATTCACTGCCGAATAAAGTTAGAAAGATATCCGTCAAATTTTAGTGTCACTGCTTGATGGATATGTGCCAAAGGACGCGTATCGATTAGCTAAATTGCATATCAACTGCTGAATACTCTGTGGCGCTTCTGACTTATCTCGGGCGCTGGCACCAACCTGAACGTAACCGAAAAACCGCCCCGCAGAGACTTTTCGCCGAAATCGCACCGTAAACGGCGGATCACCGGTAATTCTGGTGCGTAGAGACGCCTAATAGGTGCCTAAGTCTTTGAATTTTGGGGAAGTCTCTAGGCGGTCTCGCGAACCGCGTTTTGACCCAAGACT